>Ga0207000_1082_pt1 | contig 32432 bp, 26 predicted proteins | sample Alteio_BWMinCont_90_FD_153498 | JGI IMG/M metagenome (GOLD analysis project Ga0207000, IMG submission 153498) | Enriched cells from forest soil in Barre Woods Harvard Forest LTER site, Petersham, Massachusetts, United States -... | ecosystem: Environmental > Terrestrial > Soil > Temperate forest >...
TTCCACTGGCCGGCGGGATTGTGAAGAAGAACGACTTGGGGACTCTCGACGGTGATGCCGGTGACGTTGAGAGTCTTGCTGAAGATGAGAGGCATGATCTCGACGCCGACTTTCAGGGATTTGGCGGTGAGGAACGGTGATGAGCTGAACTTGGGATCGTCGCCAATAGAAATACTTTCGGCGGAGAGCGAGCCGCTGATGAGAGAAAGACTAAGGTTGCCGAGCTCAACCTTGCGACCAAGCGCTTGCGATGCTTTTTCCTCGATGCTGGGGCGGAACTTGTCGACGGGAATCAGAAAAGGAACGATGACCACAAGAACGATCAAAACCACGACTACGATAGCAACGATGCGAAGGGTGCGTTTCATGACAGTCTCCAATTCGGCAGGGCTGGGTGACGGAGTGTGAGTGATGATAGCACGGCGGAAGGCGGCCGAGGATTCTGTGCTAAGGGATCGCGTGTGAGTCGGTGCTGACTCGCTGGAGTCAAGATGAGCGGGATGCAATATAATCCAGGCGGTTGACCGCCAGAGGAAAGGAAGCAACAAATGGAGAAGAAATTCGTTGGCCCTTCTTTGCTTATTGTTACCGTGATGGGATGTCTCCTTTTGACGCGAGACGCCCGAACGGCACCCAGCTACCCTCAGGCACCCACGCCCGTTTCCGAGTCTTACGTTCAAGTCACTTCGGTCACAATCGAGCCATCCACGATCAATAGGACGCAAAACCCCAACACGGCAACCGTAATCACCCAGATCCTGCTCGGGGGACAGGCCCCTCTGAACCCAGAAGCCATAATCGAAGTGGGGACATATTCATCTGATCCTCCAAACGATGAATTGAAATACGAAAAGCCGACCCGGACCGTGTCACTGGAAAGAGGCGTGACTGTTGTCAGATTCAAGGCCGAAACTACTCCCAAGAGTTTCCAAGGGAAAATTAAAGTCGCGGTCACCCTCGGCGGAGCGACTAAGGGCATAAGCATAAAAGACTCAGAGCCGAAAGATTACATTGCGGAACTGGCGGTAATCGACCCATAACAGGCTGACTGGATGACGGCGTCGGCTCCTTCGACCGAGTAGATCTGGTTGCCGATGAATCTAGCTGCGTAGAAACGCGAGGGAAGTTTTGACGAACAAGGGTGCGGCGTCGAGGAAGGCGGGTCCGTGTCCGCCTTTGGGCACAACCCAAAGGGCGGACTGGGGAATGGCGCGATACATATCGACCGCGATTTCAACGGGATAGAGGAAATCGCGATCGCCGTACACGATTAAGGTGGAGGCCGTAATTCTGGACAGGGCGGGTGGTGTGAAATTCATGTCATCGTGGCTGTCGGCCATTCCGCGCAGCCATTCCCAAATGGCCATGATCTGCCCGTCGCCGTGTTTGTGACGCTTGCGCATGGTGTCCCATTCCTTTGGCGGCTGGTCGTCAATGGGAACCTGGCGCATGATGGCGCGCGCTTGTTCCGGAAAATACATGGTGGCGCTGACGACCACCATAGCTTCGATGCGGTCGGGCTGAAGCGTAGCCATGTGGAGAAGGATATTGCCGCCCATGCTCAGGCCGATGGCCTTGCATTTGCGAATCCCGAGATGGTCGAGCAGGGCCAACGTGTCGAGGGCGCATTGGCGGTGGGTGATAGCCTTGGTGGGATTTGTCGAGCGGCCGTGACCGCGAGCGTCCGGCATGATGAGAGTATATTCGCGCGAGAACTCATCGCGCCCGGCGTAGACCCAATCCTCGTGCGAGCCGCTGCCGCCATGCAAGAGCAGGAGCGGTTCTCCGGCGCCCTGCGTCTCGTAATAGAGTTCAACCCCATTCACTTGCAGGGTGTTCGCGGTGTTTTCATTTGGCAGTGTTAACACGTGGAGCATCCTCGCGTTATTGGGATTTTTCCGGGGGAGAGGAACAGTGAGAGGATACCACCTCTGCATTTTGACTGTGGATTGATGGAAATGAGCGCCGCTGCGTCGCTGCGAAATGCTGGGTCGGCTACTGCGGCTAAGCCGCCGTCACCAGGTGCGGCCGGAGACTGCAGAAAGGATTGCCGCCCATGAAGTGCCTTGGGGACTGAAGCGTCGCCTTCCGCCTCGTTGGTCAAGGCAGTGTTCCTTTTTGTACAGCCTGCTCTCGGAGGCTGTTGGTAGCCTACTGCGGTGATGATGTTTGCACTCCCATTCCAGTACAGGACCTGGCCGTTCGAGCTAGGGCGAAAATCGTCGACGACGAAAACCTGAAGACGCTAAGGATCGGGCGGCCGCAGGCTAATCAAATGTCCCTGAACTATTTGCACCCACCCGACAGATAGGGCTGGACTGGCTGGATGATGAAAAGAATCTTTTCGTCAACTTAAATCGCGTTTCGATCATCTACATCCACCGGAGGCCTCAAGCCATGCAGAAGAGACTCAAGAACATGAACATTTTTGCGCGCGCCGCAGGGTTTTGCAGGCCTCGATGGGCTAAGCGGATTTTGGTTTCCGGGTTGTCATTCGGAGTGTTGTTCGCGAATGGGCCTGGGAACCTGGCGGCCTACCAAGATGCGCAAGCGCCGCCGCAGGCTCAGATCCAGTCGGAGGACACACAGGCGCCGCAACATACGCCACAGACACCCGAGCAGATACAGCAGTTGGTAGCGCCGATCGCGCTCTATCCGGATTCGCTAGTGGCGCAGATTTTGGCGGCATCCACGTTTCCTGAGCAGGTTGTGGAGGCCGACCGATGGGTGCAAGCGCATCTTGACTTGAAGGGCGAAGCGTTGGGGCAAGAAGTAGACCAACAGCCATGGGACGCGAGCGTGAAGGCGCTCGCGGCATTTCCATCGGTGCTTGGAAATATGGACAAGAACCTGTCGTGGACCTCGTCTCTGGGCGATGCCTATTACAACCAGCAACAGGATGTGATGGATGCGGTTCAGGTAATGCGCCGGCGAGCGCAACAGGCGGGCAATCTTAAGAGTACGCCGCAGCAAACCGTAACTGCGCAAGACTCGACGGTCGAGATTCAGCCTGCTCAGCCGGACGTCGTTTATGTCCCCGCGTATGATCCCTGGCTGGTTTACGGAGGTCCCCTAGGGCCGTGGCCGGGGTGGTACCAATATCCCGGGATTTGGTATGGCGGGCCGTATCTTTCGTTTGGACTGGGATTCGGAATCGGTTTTTACGGCGGGTATGGATGGGGTTGGAACAATTGGGGATTTAATTGGCGGGGTGGATACGCGATGTATAACCGCGGCAGATACTATTCTCGGAGCAATACGTTTTACAACAGGAGCAATTTCTACCGAGGAGGGACTCGCGGGGGAGCAAACGGCGGCCGCGGCGGATTTAATGGCGAGCGTGGTGGAAATCGTGCGAGCGCAAACGCGGGAAACAGACCTGCCAACGCCGGGCGCGGCGCAGTGAACAACCATTCTGGAGCAACGGCCAGGGCTTTCAACGGAAACAGTCAAGCGGCACGCGGATACGCGCAACCACGCGGCCAGAGTGGGACGCGTTCGAGCGCCTTCAGCGGCTACAACCGTGGCGGACAATCGCGCAGCTATTCGTCGCGCGGAAGCGCCAGCGTGGGCGGCGGAGGAGCGCGCGGCGGAGGCGGATCTCACGGTGGCGGTGGCGGAAGGCCTCACTAGTACAAGATATGTTGTGTTCAAAGATCGTTTTGGCAAGCCGTAAAATTTAGAATTGGAGAAAAGGGATATGCAACAGACAAAGCTAAACTTTGGCAGGTCCCATTGGGCCGCACCTCTTAAATTGGCAGCAGTCGCCGTCCTTCTGACGGCGTGTTTACCCGCGCGCTCCATGGCGCAGCAACAGGGTCAGAAAACCTTTCCATCGGCGGAGGGCGCGAGCAGCGCACTTTTCGCGGCGGTCCGCAGCGGCAACGAAAAAGCGATGCTAGAGATCCTCGGGCCAGACGGAAAGCAAATCGTCTCGTCGGGAGACGAAACCGAAGACGCCGAGAGCCGCGCGAATTTCGCGCGGAAATATGAGGAAATGCACCGTCTGGTGAAAGAACCGGACGGAACGACTTCGCTGTATATCGGCCCGGAGAATTGGCCCACGCCGATACCGCTGGTGAACCGGGGCCACGCGTGGTACTTCGACACCGAGGCAGGCAAGCAGGAAATTTTGTTCCGGAGAATTGGTGAGAATGAGATATCAACAATTCGTGTTTGCGAGGAGCTGGTGGCAGTGGAAAAGGAATATCACTCGACGCAGCACGGCGAGTACGCGGTGAAAATCTACAGCGATGAGGGGCAACACAATGGGCTGTACTGGAAAGCTGGCGAGGGCGAGCCCCAGAGCCCCATCGGGCCGCTGCTGGCTTCGGCGGTTGTTGATGGCGATGGCAGAAGACGAGAGGGCCCTCCGACTCCTTTTCGCGGTTACTATTTTCATATACTAGCTCTGCAGGGGAAAAATGGGCCAGGCGGCGCGAAGAACTACATCACCGGCGGCAAAATGACCGAGGGGTTCGCTTTCGTGGCGTACCCCGCGGAATACGGCTCGTCGGGCGTGATGACATTTATGGTTGGCGAGGATGGAGAAGTGTATCAGAAGGATCTCGGGAAGAAGACCGAGGTGCTCGCCAAAGGTATGAAAATATACGACCCCAACGCCAGCTGGCACAAGGCTGAAGAGCTACAGGAAGAAGCAGCTACCGAGCCGAAAACCAATAATTAAAAGGCGTTCGTGGCGCCAGAGTGACTGCGGCGGACTTACGACCATTAGCTAAGATATTTTGACACCCTCCTCGCCCTAAAGGGACCAAAACCCGGCTCCGTAGGAATCCTCGCCCTTGAGGTACCGCCCTACTTCAGCGAAGGAGCTTTACTCTTGGGCTGCCCGCCCATAGGTCCTTTTTCGGGACGAGCAGGTTTATGACAGAACCGCAGGAAAAGCAAAATGAGAGCCTTATATCCCCGGCCCAAAAACGCCCAGGCTTTACGGTTAAGAACGGCAAAATCTAGAGCTTTAGAGTCCCTATCTCGCGCCCCAAAGAGGCCAGCGTGAAGGCTGGCGGCGCAAAGCAATCCGAAACTAAGAGAAAGCGCCCTAGTCGAGTGCCCGTCGTCGGGCGTTCGAAGAACTACGGAGACGCCCGGACCAAAAAATAGATGTGGCGATTGAGTTGGAGACGAGCATCAGAAGACACATGATAAGATGGGCTCGATGATCAAACAAATCCAGGTTTTGATGGCAGTAGCGGCGTTCCTATTGATCGGCCGGGCGACGGTGGCGCAGGACAACCGCGCGAATCTGCCTGATGCGCCAGCCCCGAAGCAGGATCAGACCGGCGCGGCCCAGAAGCAGGATCAGACCGGCGCGGCCCAGAAGCCTGACAAAAACACCTGGCAGACCCCGATGGGTCTGATCACGAAGAAATCGTTTTTTTATCCAGAGTTGGCGACCACGCCAGGATCGCTTAGTTCGCTTCAGAAATTTGAGCTGTTCCTGGACAAAAGCATATCGCCTCCGCAAATTCTGAGTTCCGCAGCCGCAGCAGGAATCAGCGAGGCGCGCGGCACCCTAGCGGGTTATGGACAGGGCGGTGAGGGATTCGGAAAGCGATTCGGGTCGTCGATGGCCAGCGGGTCTTCGAGCCATTTTTTTGGCACGTTTTTGCTGCCGGCGGTACTGCACGAAGATCCGCGATACTTTGTGAAATTGAACGGAGGGTTTCGAGCGCGAGCCGGGTACGCGCTGCGCCGCGCGGTAGTGATTCGAACGGATGGGGGAAAGGAAGCGTTTAACTGGCCGGGAACCTTGGGGCCTTTGGCGGCCGAGGGACTGGCGAATACCTATCTTCCGGATTCGGAACGTACGGCGGGAAAAACGTTTGAGCGCTACGGCATTCGAATCGCATTCAGCGCAGGGAACAACCTGTTGAAGGAATACTGGCCGACGATTTTCAAGAGGTTGCGGATCGGCAAGGTCGCTCCGGGATTGGGACCGGATACAACGCAGCCTGCGCCGCCTGGCGGCTCGCCGAATTAGTCTCCTTTGGCGGCGACCTGGAGTTGGCTTCTCAGCTGGGCGTCATCACCATCGGAGCAGGTGAACTAAAATACGGAGAATCAACAGCTTGCTAGGGAAATGCGGCATAAGCTGGCGGAGCTGTACCCATTTAGGGTTAGTTGGGTACAAAATTGGGTACAGTTTATGGGTACAATGTTTTAAGTGGGGCTGTAGCTCAGATGGATAGAGCGTAGGTTTCCTAAACCTCTATCAAGAATCAAGCACACAAATACTTTGTATGGATCGAGAGATGGATTGGGGACTTGGCGAGTGACCATCGTGGGCTTAACTTCCCACTGGCCAGTCTGTTGATTGAACGAGCGGCTGTAGTGTCCATAGTTGGCGTCGTTCATCGGCGCCGCGAGATCAGTCGGCGGAGCGTTCTCGTTCCGGACGCGCTCGAGGGCACCCGCCTGCGTTACCGCCAACGCCTATCGCTGTGCGGGTGTTTGATAGTTGTCGATTTGTTTCTGCGTCAACTGCCGCGTCAAATCCTGATTCTGAAGTTGAGGTTGCGAGTCAGCGAGAGAGAGCGCGCTGTGCCTCGGAGCCTATGTGCGGGCATCACTGCAAGTCGCTGAGAATGTTGCCGACCTAACCCAACGGCGGGCGGACATCGTCAAGGACTTGAAAGGCAGCGATCAATTCCCGTGTGTCATTGAGGTGACGCCTGGTCAAGACGAGTCGGCCATCGTTCGCGTGAACTGATTAGCTTCACCCTTGCACCAGTCCGTGTCGAGTGAACGTGGCGGCGGGAAATCACTCCCCTTGGATGGCATCAATCGCGACGAGCTTCCGGTCTACGTGTGGTTCTGTGCGCGGAGAACCTGAATGCAGCACGCAACGTTCCCCGGCAGCGACACCACACGTGGGACAGGGGACGGAGACCACCTGTTCCGGCGTGAGTTCCTTCTTTTTCACTCTGGCACGCTACTCCAACCCATGTCGCAAAAACTGTCCAATATCGGACAACTTCAGATAAGTCTATCCCGATGACCCGCACCGTGAGACTGTTACCACTAGGGTTCTTAGTTCCCTTGGCAGTCTGCGCGCCCACAGGTCAAGCGGGTTTGTACCAAAGATAAGGCTATAGTGAAAGAACATCTAGCACGTTGCGCTGAGCAGCTTCGCAGGGCAGTTCGTTATTTGGCCAACAGTTCCTGCGCACCCCGAGAGAAGTTGAGGGGGGTGTACGACACTGAGTTCGGAAGCATTTGGCACGACGATTTTCCGGACGGCTCTTTGAAAGACGACTACCTAACCATCATAAGCTCGATAGTCAAGACTGATGAGCCTAAAGCTGCCGTAAACATCGCGGCTATGTCCGATGAACAAGCGCGGACGGTCATACTGCAAATCTGTTCGCTTTCGCAGGCCACTGCCTACGCGCTGGGCCGACAGAGCAATTCCGAGCGGTAGCAGGGAGAACGTGAACATTGCCTAACAGCCGACTGCGCTCAAGGACCGCCGTCTACGCCAAGGCTGCATCTAGCTTTAGTGCCAATGAACGAAAAACAGGAAAATATGGCCATCGAAGTTCTTCTGGTAGAAGATAGCGCGGGGGACGTACGATTGATGCGGGAAGTCTTGCTTGGCGTCAATGATTCCATCCATTTGCTTGTCGTTTCCGACGGTGTGGAGGCCATGGCCTTTCTAAACCGTGAGGGAAACTACGTCGGCTCTCCTCGTCCAGACCTCATCTTGCTAGACCTAAACCTGCCAAAAATGGATGGACGGGAAGTCCTGGCTTGCATCAAGGCAGATGCCAAACTGAAAACGATTCCGGTAATTGTATTGACTGTTTCAGACTTTGAAGCGGATATCGTTAAGAGCTATCAACTTCAAGCGAACTGCTATCTGTGCAAGCCAGTGCAACTGAGCGAGTTCGAGACGCTGATGAGGACCATCAACCGCTTCTGGATGACTGCGGTCAGGGTACCTAAGCAGACGCAAATTCAATGAGCAGAGAAACGTCAGAGGCAGGAAATTTTTTCGCTTCAATTGCATCAGCCGCTCACGCTGCCTCCATTGCGGACGAAGAAGCCAAAGCAACAACAAAGAAAAGCGGGCCGCGAGCCGGGCGCGGTCTCTTGTGAAATCATCCCAGTCTGACTCGCAATGGAACGTTGCCCACTGTCGGCGGACCGGCAGTGACGGGTGCGCCGCGTACGTGATGCTGCTCGAGCGCTTGGATGAATGCCTTGGTGAATTGGGCGCGGCCGCTAAAGAAATTCAGCTCAGCGAACTAGCTTTGACAAATCAGGACGCCGCATTGCTCGAATCGATGGGCGTCGAGGCCCCTTAGAAAGTACTGGGCGACTTCAGGGGGCGCTCGCTGCGGCGTGCCGTTTCATTGACGGCATTTATTTCTTGATTCTGCGTGATGGCAGAACTGTGTGCGAAGGAGGCTGTACCTCGGGGCTGGTGAGAGTTACTTGCCATTTTTTTTGCGTTCAACCAACTGTCTGAAATCTCTCTCCGCTTCCGTTGGGCTTTGATATTGGCCGTTCTCATAGCTCTTCTTAATAACGTCCAAAATCCGTTCGATGGCGCGGCGGGAAGCAGGGTCCTTGCCAATTTTGAGTTGGCTCGCTAATCGGTCAAGGAATTCTGTGCTCAAACTAATCACTTAATGTAAAAGGTCCGCCAACAACAGGGCCGGGCGCGATTGCGACGAACGTTTTGTTACAGCCTAACATTGAACCGAGTTCTTACTGGTGTCGGTCGTTGACCCGACATTCACAGTCATTTTCGTCCGGCAGTATGGACACGCAACCTGCATACAAGTGCGCGGCTCAGTACCAACGGACTCCAAACTTGCCCCAGACATAGAATCCTCCAAGGGCTGTGCTTCTGAAGATGCCCCTGCCGGCTAGAGGGATCCACTCGCTATTTCAATCAGCTATATCAACCAGCCGACTGTTCGCCCTTCTGCTTAGCCCATACCCACAGGGCGAGACTGGTGGGCGATGGTTGGGGCCGGGAGGAGTTAACCCCTTAGCCCGGGCTCATTCTTACCCTGCTTGCCTTCCCCTCGCCTTGGTGGAATAATCCCCGGCATGGTCATAGGCGACAGACTCCGAGAACTTCGCGAACAAAAGAACCTCTCCCAGGGCGACATTGAAAAGCGTACCGGCTTACTTCGTTGCTACATCTCCCGCGTCGAGAATGGGCACACTGTTCCCGCCATCGAGACGTTGGAAAAGCTGGCGCGTGCCCTTGAAATTCCCATGTACCAACTCTTCTACGACGGCGGGCAGCCGCCCAAAGTGCCCAATCTTCTCACCCGGAAGTCCTCCGACGACATTGCGTGGGGTAGTTCAGGCAAGGACGAGAAGTTTCTGAACAAGCTTCGCCGTCTGTTGGGCAAAGCGAACGAGCAAGACCGCAAGCTTATTCTGTACACTCTTCAGAAAATGGCGCGTTAGCTTCAGCGCCGTTGAAACAACCCACCGGCACCGCCGCAATGGCTACACTGCCGAGAACCCTGGTATCCGCAAGCCTCACAAGATGGACACTCGGTACAATCCTTGTCAACGATGGCACTCTGATTCGTTCCTTTGCATCTCTTCGAGTTCACAATCATCAAGGGGCCATGCTAGTCCCTTAACCTGCATTATTCACAAAAGTGGAGCACCGAAGAGTTTTTTCGTGAGAGTGAACAACCATGAGATGGCGTCAGAATTTGGTTAGACCGGGACACTGATTCTAAAGTCCTTAGCAAGGTTCACGATCGGATTTTGACGCGTAGAGAGACACGTCGGGTAAGTGCGAACGGGGGTTAGTTTCGGGTTGAAGAATTGGGAGGTTCAACCGGTTTGAGCGCCCAAGCTCAAGGCGAGACGATGAAAGCTATCACGGTACGGAAACGCTTGAGGCAAGTGCAGCACGATGCGACGCACCGTGACGATGACTTGGGCTCCGAGTTTTAGAAAATGCTCGCGCAAGGTCGAGACTTGCGCGCGGGCGTGGCGGGTCGGTGCCAGGTGCAGGCGCATCTCTTGCATCAGCACATAGGCCGCCGCTGTCAGCAACACCCGGAACGTGTTCGCCAAGAAGTTCGAGCAACTGGTCCGGCCGATCTGCATGCCGTCGTGCAATTCTTTGATTCTATTTTCGACGTCGCCTCGCTGACAGTAAACCTGCTCGTAAATCCACTGCGGACTCTGCTTGAGGTTGGTGACCACGAAGCGCGGATTGTCCTTCGCTTCCTTGCCCGCGGCGCGCACCACCTCGGCTTTGTAGAGGACCCGTCGTTTCCACGGCCAAGTCTTTTTGGTGGCGTACCGGCACTCACCATAAACATGCTCGGTTTGACCCGAGATCTTCGACGCACGACGAGCCTGCTTCATGGCGGACTCCGCCTTGCGCTTCAACACCGCATTGGAGGCCATGTTGACGAGGTATTCCACTTTCGGTTCGCAGTCGAGAAAATCCAGAACTTTCGGGGACGCGAAGCCCCCGTCGAGGCGCACCCGGATTTTCGCCTTGGGAAAGGCCTCGCTCACCCGCGCAATCAGACGGCGCAGAATCCCGACGGCGCCCGCAGAACCAGACGCATTCCCACGCCGCAACACCGCCGCCACCAAGTACTGATCGGCCTCCTCATTAAAGGTGAGAAAACAAACCATCGGCAAGTAACAGTAGCCATGGTAATGGCTATTGAAAAAGGCGAACTCTTGCTGGCCGTGCGTGGGGTCGTCGGTGGGATCCATATCGATGGTGATGCGACGAGCGCGTCCATGCAGACGCTTGCGATGGCGTTCAATGACACGGTCCGCCAGCGCTTCTGTCATGCGAAACAGTTCCTTACTATCTGGAGCATTTTCAAAGCGCGACAGAGTAGGCTGCGAAGCCAGGTCCTCGCCCTCGACGGGATCCCGACCAACCAAAAGCTTGTGGATCGGATCAGACGCCAGCCGTGCCGCATCGTTGGCGTCTTCATATCCCAACGCGATAGCCATGACTCGCTGAGTAATCAACTCACTCAACTCATGCCGCACCTTACCGGATTCTCGGTCATCTCTCAAACAAGCCGCCAATGCCGAAGTCAGACCTAAGCGCCGCTCGGCAGCCTTCAGCAGAATTGCTCCGCCATCGGAACTGCCCTGCCGTTGGTCAAACTTGGCGACCACCGGTCGATCAAAAATATCTGGAAAAAGGAGACAGTCTGTTGTGGTATGTTCGTTCAAGCGAAGGCCTCACTTTTGGTATCAAACCCGCGTCAACAACGGATTTGTACCATAGCGAGGCCTTTCGTGCTTCTAAGATCATGAATTATCTGGGTTAATGCGTATCTGTCAGTCAAATGGCTGCGTTTGATTCTGTTTGATTTTGCGGGCCATCTGGCGCGGGCAGGAGCGGCCCCGTTCAAAGCGATGTCTGGGAATTGGCTGGAGTGGTACAGAAAAACGGCGTAACAGAGAAGCCTTGGGGTCGAGTCCTACTCTTTGTCACCCTGCTATCCGACAAAGGACGGAAATCACAGGATATGAATATCGTCCCTTTTCAGCGCTGTGCCGCACGGTAGCCAGTGATTACTTGCCCTTCGGCAGCTTCGTAGCATCTGCCGCCATAAAGCGCAGCATCTGCTCCTTCAATTGCGCATCCACCTCATCCGCGATGGTTACAACGTCGGGAAGCAGCTTGCTGAATTCCAAATTGTTCGTGTTTTTGCGCAGTGTCTCAAAAATGGTGACCTGCAGTAGACGAGACTCCTGCACCGCCATCGCTACCGTGTAGCCTTGTTTACGTCGCAAATCCCCATGTTCGGCTGCAGCCTTTGAAATCGGCGCTTTCGTCCCTGCGTCAAGACGCAACCGTTTAATCACGTCATGCAGAAGATGAGGAAGATGGCCCGTCCGATCTTCAAAGCTCAGCGGGATACTCTTCAAGTCTGGCTCCTCCTCGACTCGCGCTAGCCAATCCACAATCACATTTTGGAGTTCACGTTCCAGAATGTCCGCCACACTCTCAATAGTGGTGGCACCGCCAGCCGCTTTAGCTGCCCCATGGGACCCTGCAGATTTGGCCACCACACCCTCCTCGTTTACCACAGTCATCTCGTTGTCCAGCCTCTCACTAAAACGGAATGCAAACTGTTCTGAAAACGACATCCGCCATCTATTGGAGTTTTCTGATGTTCAATGAATGACTAGCAAGTTCGCGGTCTCGCTGACAAAGTCTTCCGCGAACGGCGCAAAGTTCATACCAAGTTCAAATTGGTACCATCAAAATACCAGCGGGCGCACCAACCGGGGCTGTTCAATCCGCCACTCTTGCCAAAATTTGACAACAGAAACGTCGGGGAACCGCCTACCAAGCCGTGGTTCGACAACGATATTGAACATTTGCTGTTGCTAAAGTTCGCGATGACGTACCCGAACACGCCGGACTGCGGCAAAGAGACAATGGCAAGTTTTGTCGCGTCGAGGATGACCGCCGCCCCATTCTCAATTTTCAGAGAGTGGTAGCCGTCTAAATTCACGACGCTGTTGGAAGATACGGTCAATGTCGGGGTGAATCCGTCAAATACGCTCATAGATTTCCTTCTATGCTGCTTAGCAGAGTTCGCGCCTGGTTTGATGATGCCACCGTGGACGTGCCAGCGGAGGATTACTTCTTCGGTTTCAACTCGCCCGGCCCGAATTGTAGTTCTTCCATTTTGGGTGCCGCTCATCGCAGCCTCCAAACAGTCGGCTCCGGCATAGCATTCAGCGATTACCACTTGTTACGTTTTCTTACAGAATCCGATTACACGCAGTCGCGAACCTGTCCAGATGTGGACAGTCTTGTGGTACGCGTCGCAGTACGCTTGGTCGGTGAGAATATGATATGACAGACCTGACACCGCAACTGTTACTTGCCGTCCCTTGTCCTACGTGTGGAGTGGATGCAGGTAAGCATTGCTTGTTGCACTCTGGCGAGCTGAGTCCTGACCCGCATATCGATAGAAAGCTTGCTGCGACTGCGACTGAGACGATTGAGACGGAGAAGATACTAAACCAAGGCTAAGAGAGAATCACTTGGGAAACGGCCCGCCCACGACTGTCCCAGGAATTGACGCCTCCCAGGTTTTCTTGCAATGGGCGCACTCGACTGCGCACTCAACGTAGCTACTTGCGCCTGAAGCAGGAACAACCGCGAGCAAATTCATCCTCTGGCAGTGGGGGCAAGTCAGGTCGAGCAGAATGTGTTCTTGTGGAGGAACCGTCGCCATTTGGGAGGCTTCCACGCTTGTCCACTGTGGCCCTCCCTTCCGTTTACCGCAAGAACTTAGTTAGTAAATCGCCTCACTCGCGGTCACAGCCGCGCGCTTGTTCAGCAGTTCGATTGGAATGATATGTTGGTGTAGTTAGAACTCCAGACTCATCCCGCCACGTTCTTCGCCTGCGCTCGTCCAGTGAATCAAATTCGGAACAGTTAAATCGTCAATCCGTTTCTTACCTTCATTAGTCCTCGAAATTGGTACTTTCAGTCTTAACGTTCGCCCAAGTTCCCCATAGATAGCGTCGTACACCGCTCCGTTTGCATGGCGGTTGAACGCGGCTACAGCCTAACGGGAGGATTACGGATGGACCTGTTGAAGGTGCTACGGAAGGAAGAGTCGAAACTGCTGGCCGTGTCTGAGAAGATCGGAGGGAAGCTGTCCCAGATCAGGGCTGCGATTAACGCGATGTCCGAACGACAACGCGTCGGGGCGTGGGAGCAAGCTGCGTGGTAATAAGCTGTCGGCGGCGCATCGTGCGGCAATCAAGGCGGGCTGGGCGAAGAGAAGGAAGCTGCACCCGGCGTAGCAAGTGGCGCGTGATAGAATCTGTGGCAGGGGCTGTAGCTCAGATGGATAGAGCATCGGTTTCCTAAACCGGTTGTCGCGAGTTCGAACCTCGCCAGCCCCACCAGACTTATACCCAGCTTTTATACCCAAACTGCCCGATGACACCCAAGAATCCACATAAATCCCCTCCCATAAACTACTGAAAACACGTAGGAGGCTTGCTCTCCGCAGTTTTCCTAAACCTTAGGTCGGGAGTTCGAACCTCCCCAGCCCCACCAGAAATCCCGGCCCTCCGGCGCTGCCTTGCCCGCTCATTGAACCTGAATCGTCCGGACTTCGAATCCTGGCGCGGTCAATGCCGCTGCCGCACGGTACTGCGTCTCCAACGAAGCGTGTTGCGGATGCTCTCTCAGGACCACAAACCATAATCTGCATCGGAAATATTGAACTGGAGGATGCTTTTGGCACTTCGGGATTTGGTGACCAAACGGCCGCCGAAATGCCCACCAACACACGGCCCAGCGCGGGGTCCGGAATTGATTCTGATTATGAAAAGCCGCGCGATTTTTTCTGGGGATATTTTTTAGAATCCCGTTCGGATCAGTGTACCGCCACCAATTCACTGCTTTGCTGCTGCCCTATGGGAGCGTTTCTCGAGTTTCCCGGCGGCCCGGCTTCTCCTTCCTCAGATGTTCGGGTGCTTGACGATTCTCAGGTAGGGAAAGCCTCCTTTGAGGTGCCAAGTGCTCTGCTGTCAAAGCGCGCCTTCGTTTCGGCGAGCCAGCTGACCCAAAATTTCTCCATCGGAGGAGGGAGAAGGCGCGAGTCTGGCCGATTCCGTTGCTTTCGCACCATCCTGTCTACCCGTATCTAAAGGACAGTTATTACCAGTAAGCGATGATTATAAACTTTGTTACCTTCGTACTACAGTTTCTGCTCATTGTTCCGCTCAAGATTCGAGCTATAGGGAATCCACAAATCTTGCCGCAGGAGCCATAGACGTGAAGAAAAGTTTGTCATTCTTGGTTGCCTTCTCATTGATTGCCCTGACCGGCCTGGCCCAACAGCCAACCCCAGGCCGCAGGAAGCTCAACCGCAGGCGCAAAACACAACCGCGCCCGATAGAGCGTTTGTTCTGGAAGACGCTACTCCCATCAAGTTGGTTCTTGGCGAAACCATCTCATCCGCTGACGCAACGGTAGGACAGCTTGTTAGCTTCGAAGTAGTCGAAGATGTTCTGGTACAAGGCGTAGTGGTAATTTCCAAGGGCGGAACCGCGTGGGCGACCGTCACCTCGGCCCAGCCTAAGAGGCGCATGGCCCGTGGAGGCAAGTTAGACCTGAACATCGACAAGGTCCGTCTCGTTGACGGCAGCAAGACTCTTCTCAGCGCCGTCAAGAACACCAAAGGGGGAGGACACACGGGAGCAATGACGGGCGCAATCGTTGCCACTAGCTTGGTTTTGTGGCCCGCAGCACCATTATTCCTGCTGATGCATGGCAAGGACATCACCATTCCGAAGGGGACGGCAATTACCGCTTTTGTTCAGGGCGATGATGTCCTCGACCGTTCAAGGTTTATCAAATCAGCCCAGCCGACAGCCCCGGCCCAACCTGTAACCTCAGCTCCGCAAGCGACGCCTGCGGTGGCCCAGGTCCCCCCGCAGCAAACAGCCATTCACCAGGAACCGGCCATGCAAATCCAATCTGTAGAGCCGCTGTCCCTGGGTGAGGTTGCTCGGCAGAATCGTGCACAGAAGGCGCAGCAGGAGCAATTACGGCAGCAGCCACAGCCGCAGCAATAAGACCACCCCAAAATCAGGGCGCAATTTCAGGGTAGCAGGTCAGCTTGAATAAACAGGCATGTCCCATGACCGATTGTTATTTCGAAGTTTTGGACGGAAGTGGCTTAGCACCCCAAGAATTGCGTGCACCTGGGCTTCCCGACATAGTAGTTCCCCATGATTGTTATGGGCCAGTATCCGGAGCAAATCGCGCGCGCAATTCTTAAGTGTTAGCGCCGGCTTCAGCCTGACCAGATAGTCGGACGGCGAGTTCGGGACAACACCCATGGCCGGCCGCTGCCTACGAGCAAGCGGTCTTGCATCCAAGGGGCATGAATTGACCGGCGTGAAAATTACACCACACCCGTAAGCGCCGCTAGTCTTCCTTAATCGTTCAGGTGTGCTGCGCTACCAATTCAACAAGGCTTGGCAGTTTCTCAATTTCGTCCCGCGTCAACCGTTTGCCTGATGTATGGGTGATAGTTCCTATGATGGAATCTTCTCGTCGGCAATCGCAACTGTGACTGTAGCCGACACCCACTATGCCTTCCGTCGAATAGGTCACGGTCACATTGCCGACCTTCTTTTCCCACGTGTCAAAGACATGTTCTCCTAGCCAAACAACTCTCCACTTCTGCACCCCACCCAGTTTCACTTTTTCAACTGTCCACCCAGCACTCCGGCTGTTCATTTCTTGGCAATACGAATTGGCACTCTGTTCGTCGGGGAACCCTGAAGCGTCTTCGTATTCAGTTATGATCGGTATAAGCTTTCTCAGTTTCATTCCCTTTTTCATTTGGATGACCCCAGGGCTAGGTGTTCCTAACGTGCCTTAGTTTACACCCAGTCACGTATAAGCTACAGTACTAGGAGTGCGCTGCTCATCGGCGGAAAGCAAACAGTTTTCACAGATTCTGAAGGCCACTTCTTCATCCGACGGAAGCACGACAACTCTGTCACGGTGCAGGTGCTCACGGAACAATTCGCAACGGTCCAGTGGTCTGTCAACCAGACGCATTTAGAAACTAATTTAATCTAGAATAGCTACCCCGTCCTTACCAGCGGTGGATCACTGGCCCCGCCCAAAACCGGCAAGAATGGATCCGTTTTTCACTGGCGCTGACACTTAAAAACCACATAACTGTGTTGGGAGGAATGATGTTGCTGATTTGAATGGCATCGGCGGAACTTCGAGAGATTACAAGGAGTTGGCGGAATTGAAATGGTTTAGCGTGAGTTCTCGCTTTTCTAGACCTTCGGAAACAATGCGCGAGGCCATCTCGTCTCGACGACGGCGAAAGTCCTCCGGATCGCGCGGCGGTTCGATATTGAGTGCTTTCATCAAAACGATGTAATCACAAACATGCTGTGATTTGTTTTGGACCTAGCTTCGCGTGAGACTCTTCTCGATCTTTCGCCCGTGACCGACGTTGATCTCTCCTTCAACGAGGGCCAACCGAACAGACTCCAGCCCACGGCGGAGAGCGAAGCCACTGTTCAACAGGTGGTCGGCGTGCAGTTGCGAAGGAATGTTGGACTTCGCGACACCTTGTTCTCGTTCGAGAAATGAAAGAAAGCCATCACGATAACCACGGAAGCCGAGACGAGCCCAATATTCTTTGCAGGAGGTTTCCGCCGTGCGGATGATGGCGTTCTGTTCAGAAACTCCGCGGTCCCAGCTCCACGATACAACGGATGACGGCGCGAGCTCTGTGCTGAGTGCTGCAAGCCAACTGGATACCCAGTTGGAACGCGCTGATAAAGTCTCGTTTCGGTTCTGACAAGTAGGCGAGGACGTTTCTTCGGATGTTCATTCGCACTCTCCGGCCGGTTTGCCCGAGGGCCTTCACGGGAGTTCGAATCTCCCAGAGCCCCACCAGTTTTTCTCGAGCGATCGACAAACTCCAAGGTCCACGCGTGCGGCACGGGAGTCAATTGGGCGCCGGAATCACCGTGTTGCGGCGACGGAAACGGCTCGCGTTGTTTCTGCGCTCGGGCCATTGCGCATTGGGTTTAGAGACGATCGTCTGATCTAGCGCGGATGAAAAATCGGCGCTGGGAATCAGAGTTGCCGGCAAGCGCGCGATGCGCCAGGAAAACATGAGGAAGGAAGGTGCCGTAAGATCAATGGCCGGTTCCACGGTGCTGTAGGATTGCTGGTCGTCCTTGTAGATCGCGCCTCCAGCGTCGAATCTCTTGAAAAGGTCCCCGCCAGCGGGAGGGCACTTGCGCATACCACTGAGGAAACCGGTGGCCGCGAAAGAGTTGGGACCTTCCACTAACGCGCCGCTGAGAATCGGGGGTGCGCCATCGAGCGAGCCGACGATATTGGCCACCTGATGCTGCATGCATTTCGGAAACGTGTCGCCATCTCCGACAATGAACGAGCTGCCCCAGGCATTTGCGCCGAGGATGTTGGCATCCCAGCGCCGGGAGTATTCGTCGAAGGCATCGGATTTTGTAACGAGCGCGTATTCACGAGCCATCACAGAGAGTCCCGCGCCGTGAGTGGTCGTATCGTAGACATCCCAGGGAAACCCGAAGCCAAAGGGATCGGAGTTGGCTTCGGCAATGGCGTTTTCCAATTGCTTCCGCAGGTCAGCGACTAAATCAGATTGGGAAACTTCCAGGCCGCCGGGATGGCCGGCTTCGGCAATAGCGCGAAAGAGCTCGAAATGAGCTAAACCGCTTACGTCGTAGAGGTTGAGAGTATCGGCAGCGTCGTTCGGGCCGGTGATATAGGCGTGAGCCCAATGAGCGGCAACGCCGAGATAAAACTTGGGGTCGGAGTGCGCCAAGTCTGACGGCAAACGGCCGTCGGAATTGGCAAGGGCGAAGTACAGTTCCGTTGCGCCCAGCTCCATGTCGTCGCGCCATTCCGTCTCGCCATAGAAATCGAAGGGAGCCGTGGTGAGCAGGTTGCCGGATAAAGATGTATCGGCGAGGTCCAAGATGTGTTCCGCAGAAACGAGGCAGTGGTTCCCTAAGTCCGGCTTGGTGACGCGGAACACTTGATAGCATTCCGCAAAATCGGCGGCGAGACGCCCTGCAAGATTGGGACTGATTTTCGATCCCGCGGGGCCGGCTTGAAACACCGGACGATGACGAACGAAGACAAGCGTCGGGTCCGTGCCGCCGAGAGTGTCGTCGACCTGAGGCAGCCGCCAGACATCATGGTCGCTCAGAGTGTTGGGATTATTCTCGAAATCAGTACCGATTCCCACCTGGTAGTAGAGAGTGCGGGAATCGTCGTCCCACATTTTTTGCAGCCAATCGAGACCGAACGCTGCCTCGCTCGAAAAGTCCGAGGAGCCCGCGGAAGCGCCCATCTGTTCGGGAAAATCGCGGATACCAATGAGCATGAGGGCCACGGTGTAGCTGTGCGTCTCGACAAATTTCAGGTAGTCCCCGGCGTCCCACCAGCCGCCGGAAGCATCCACAGTGGCGCCCGTGGGGGTGAGGTCGCCGATGATCAGATCGTTGCTGTCGAATTGAGGCGAATCGTAGCTGGTAGCGTGCTGGTCATTTAGATGTCCCGCCGCGGTTCGCAGAGGAGTTTTGATGAAGTTGGCACCGTCGCGTTCGTTCTGATAAAAATTGAGCGCGTTACGGATTCCTTGCGAATAGAGTTTTTGCGCGGTGTCAATGCGAAAGCTCGGAGACTCGGCAGGAAATGGTCCGCGCACCTTTATGACCAAGACACCGGCACAGTTGGCCGGGAAATCGAGAGGGTAGACAGCGAAGCTCCCCCACTGGCCAAGTTGTGCGCCGAGGGGACTCGAAAAAACGGACTTACCGGACGAATCCTCGACATCGAAACTTGCCCCCGTTTCCAAACCCTTGGCCATCAAGTAGGCACGGCTGCTTGTGCCCAATTCATAGCCGACCTGATTTACGCGAATGAAGGTGTTTTGCGCACGGGCTAGGGAGGTCATGAGAAGAAGAACAGTGCCGAGACAAACTACCGCTCCGGATGTCCGCTGGACTGCCGCGTAAATAGATTTCATGGAATGCCCCCCTTTTCTCCATCCTGGCGGGAGGATGGGGTGGTTCACTTTCTTGACGCACGTGGTTATTGAAACGGTTTAATACCATGTTCTGGAGTTGCACGGCAACTACATTTAATTTCTGCGCGGTTCCTGAGTCGGGCACGTCTCGATAGCCACTGCGTCGCGGCAGAAAACGGAGGGGAGCTCGCGGGCTGGCCGCAAAAAATTGTTTGACGACGCTGCGGAAATGGGAGAATGCTGCTGTCAAAACCTCGGAAATCGCCGCTGCAACAATTTGGAGATGGCCAGGGGCGGTGAAGGCGTGACCGGCAGCGAGGGCTTGCCATGAATGATGCTCTAAACATCCACAGGCTGCACTTCGCGTTTACGATTACGTTCCACTACATTTTTCCGCAACTAACCATGGGGCTGGCGCTGCTGCTTGTCTATTTGAAGACGAAAGCGCTGCGAACCGGAGACGAACACTACAACCGGTCGGCGCGGTTTTGGGCCAGGATTTTTGGGATCAATTTTGCGCTGGGCGTGGTTACGGGGATTCCCATGGAGTTTCAGTTCGGGACGAATTGGGCGGCGTTTTCGAAAACGGCCGGCGGTGTCATTGGACAGACTTTGGCGATGGAAGGCGTGTTTTCGTTTTTTCTGGAGTCGAGCTTCTTGGGATTGTTTTTGTTCGGAGAGAAAAAACTGGGGCGCGTGGGGCATTGGTGGGCGGCGTTTCTGGTTTGGCTGGGGTCGTGGCTGTCGGGATATTTTATCGTGGCGACGGACGCGTGGATGCAGCATCCCGTGGGATACCAGCTGGGCGCGCATGGCGAAATTGAGCTCGCGAGTTTTTGGGGGCTGCTGCTGAACAAATGGGCGCTGTGGCAGTACCTGCACACCATGCTCGGCGCGGTGCAGACGGGATGCTTTGTAATGGCGGCGGTCGGGGCGTTGTATTTGTTGACGAGCCGGCATGAGGCCTATGGACGGACGTTTGTAAGGGGCGGCGTTTTGGTGGGCGTGTTTGCCGCGGTGTTGCAACTCTTCCCCACCGGCGACGCGCAGGGAAAAATGATCGCCGAGAACCAGCCGGTGACGTTGGCGGCGATGGAAGGGTTATTCCTGACACAGGAAGGCGCGCCGCTGGCGATTCTCGGCCAGCCGGATGTGAAGAACCGAAAGCTGGACAATCCGCTGGTGGTGCCCAAGATGCTGAGCTTCCTGACGTATAAGCAATGGACCGCGAATGTCCGCGGATTGGATGCATTTCCAGAGGATGGATGGCCGGACCAGATTTCGCTTTTGTACTTCAGCTATCACGTCATGGTCGGGCTGGGAACGATATTCATTGCGGTGATGGTGGTGGCGGCGTTTTTATTGTGGCGCGGAAGGCTTTTCGAGTCGCGGTGGATGCTGTGGATCCTGATGGTCAGCGTGCCTTTGCCGTACATCGCGAACACCGCGGGCTGGATGACCGCGGAGCTGGGCCGACAGCCATGGTTGATTTATGGTCTGCTGCGGACGGCGCGCGGTGTTTCGCCACGCGTGGGAGCGGGCAACGTGTGGTTCACGCTGATTGGATTCATGGGGATGTATACGGTGCTGGCGATTTTGTGGCTGTTTCTGGTTTACCGCGAGATCGAAGAGGGGCCTGGGCCGGAGGAAGAAGATCCGCGGAAAGTCGCGCGAGTCTCGATCCCGGTGAATTGAGATTGCGGAGGACAACATGGGAACAGTCTGGTTCTGCCTCGTAGCAATCATGATCGCGATGTATGTGTTGCTGGACGGGTTTGATCTGGGCGCGGGCGCGATTCATCTGTTGATCGCAAAAACGGACTTGGAGCGGCGGCAAGTTCTGGCGAGTATCGGGCCGGTATGGGACGGGAATGAAGTCTGGCTCCTGGCGGCAGGAGGGACGCTGTACTTTGCGTTTCCTGCGCTGTACGCGGGCGGGTTCAGCGGATTTTATCTGCCGCTGATGATGGTACTTTGGCTTTTGATTTTGCGGGGGAGCTCGATCGAGTTTCGCAATCATGTCAAGAGCGCGGTGTGGGATCCGTTCTGGGATTTTTTGTTTTGCGCTTCGAGCCTGTTGCTAGCGGTGTTTTTTGGCGCCGCACTTGCGAATGTCGTGCGGGGAGTTCCGCTCGATGCCAGCGGTTATTTTTTCGAACCGCTGTGGACGGATTTTCGGCTGGGGGAAGAGACCGGCATCCTCGATTGGTACACCATTTTGGTGGGTGTGCTGGCGTTGCTGGCGCTGGTAATGCATGGCTCGTTGTGGGTGCAACTAAAAACCAGCGGCGCGGTGAACGGCCGCGCTCGCGAGCTTTGCGGGCGGGTTTGGTGGGGTGTGGTCGCGCTAACAGCGATCGTTACGGCGGTAACATTCGAGGTGCAGCCGCAAGTGAAGGAAAATTTTCTCACCTGGCCCTGGGGATTTGTCTTGCCGCTTATGGCGGTGGCGGGGCTCGCAGGGGTGGCGTTCGAACTGCGGAAGCACGATGAGCGGAAAGCGTTTTTTGCTTCGTGTGCCTACCTCGCGGGGATGTTGACGAGCGTGGTGTTCGGCGTTTATCCCATGGTGTTACCCGCACGCAATCCTCTGTATTCGCTGACGGTGGAAAGCGCAAAGGCCGGGTCCTATGGATTGAAGGTCGGAGTTCTTTGGTGGACCGTCGGGATGATTCTTGCGGCGGGTTACTTCACGCTGGTGTACCGTTCCTTTGCCGGGAAAGTGGAAGTGGAAAGTGATTCAAGTGGGCATGGGTATTAGGCGAAGAACAGGAATCGGGAATTAGAGACACAAGGGACGGTAAGCAGCCTAGTGCGATACGGGGCACCCCTCGTCGTGGGTAGCAGCGGTGATACACTATCTGCGAGCTGAGCTATGCATAAGTCAACCTTGATAGCCACATCGCTCACGGTCCTTTCTGTATTGGGTTTAGTCCTCTATCGATTGCTCTGGGCGGCCTCCTCCGTGGCGGCCGCAGCTGGGCGGGGTGGATTTTCAAAATTACCAAAAGGCTGGCGACGCTGGCTTTTTGGCGAACATAACGATGCCTCCAGTTGATGGCGCGAATCGCTTTTCCGGTTGGCGGCGCCTTGGCGATGAGATGAGAGTGGAAGGCCCGAGAGCAGCGGTGCCAAATGAAGATAAAAGAATGAACCAAGCGATTCCAGTTCGGGCCCGGCCGGCAAACTCAGCCGTGCTGGCCTTCTTGACCGTGCTGGCTTTAGTGACTGCGCCGGTGTGCGCGCCGCTCTGTGCTGCGAAAAGTTGTGCTTCGGGCGTGCGGCCGCAGCAGTGCCACGATATGGCGACCACCGGAGCCGACGGCCGGCCGCAGCTGGCTGCGCCCGGCAAGGCTTGCGGAGTTAGCGACTTTTCCGCGGTGCTCGTCAAGCCGGACGAATATTTGCTTTCGCAGGGCGCGCGGACTGCTGCGGCGCCAGGTGTGCTCAACGGTTCGCCTGCGTTGGGACTTGAAAGTTGGCGCATAGGTCCACGGCCCCCGGGCGTGCATCTCATTCCATTAGAATCGTCAGATTCTCGTCTGTTGACCACCATTCTCCGCATTTGAAATCCTGTTTCGAATCCATCGAGTAACAAAGTCTATTCGCATGAAGGCTTGAATCTCGTGCGTTCGCGCCGCCGCCGGAACAACGGCCGGCCTCAGAGGGCCAGCCCCACCAGGGGTTGCGGGCGAGCTGGGTTTTAGTGGTAGATGCGGAAAAGACGGCGTAACAAACAGACGGAAGAACCACTTCAGGAGGCGGGAATGAGCGGTAATAGAAGAAGATTTTTTCAGGATGCGGCATTTGTCGGAGCGGGGTTTCTTGGATTGGCGGAGTCTCTCGGCGGAAACACGCCGGGGAATGATCCGCAAACGGCGCGTGAGATTGAACAGGGGCGGCACCCTAGTCCTTACGGCAAGCACTCTAAGAAGCAGGTTGCGCCCCTGCCGGCGGGGCCAGACCCGTTTTTGCCAATGGTCGCGCCGGACTTGGCGGACTTGCCGCATGAAGTGGATGGCGGCGTGAAAGTGTTCAGGCTGGTGGCGGAGCCGATGAAGCGAAAAATCGCGCCGTTCAAGACCATCGACGTGTGGGGCTACAACGGGAGCTGTCCGGGGCCGACGATTCAGGTGCAGCAGGGCGACCGCGTGCGCATTATTTTCGAAAATAAATTGCCGGAATCGACGTCGATTCACTGGCACGGACTGGAAGTACCCATCGAGCAGGACGGCGTCCCGTGGATTAGCCAGAAGCCCATCGCGCCCGGAGAAAAATACGTTTACGAATTCACGGTGCACCAGGAAGGCACATTTTTCTACCACTCGCACGGGGCCATGCAGGAAATGATGGGAATGATTGGATTTTTTGTGGCGCATCCGGAAAGGACTTACAAGCCGCGAGCGGATCATGATTTTGGCGTGATTTTGCAGGAGTGGGCTGTTTTGCCGAACAACAGTGTGCCGAACACGTCGGCCATGGAATACAACTGGCTGACGTTTAACGGAGTATCGGCACCCGCGATCACGCCCATGATCGCAAAGTTGGGGAGCCGCGTGAGGTTGCGCTTCATCAACATGGGGATGGACCACCACCCGATTCACCTGCACGGAAATCAATTCGTTTTGACGGGGACAGAAGGCGGGCGTGCGCCCGAATCGACCTGGTATCCGATGAATACCGTGCTGGTGGGCGTGGCGCAGGCACGCGTAGTGGAGTTCGAGGCCAAGTATCCGGGATCCTGGATGGTGCACTGCCACCTGCCGCACCACATGATGAACAGCATGATGGATCTTTTGCGCGACCGGGCGATCGAGACGGCAAATACGACGGATGCGAAAGCGCTAGGGCAGATGGAAACGCTGGCGGAGAGCGTGCCGTTCGAACATGTGCATCATTCTCCGATTGCCGAAAACGCGAACAGCGTACCGGGGTTTCCACAGGATGCGTTCATGGAAATGGGAATGGATGAGGCCGTCGCCAAGCCGGAGACGCACGGTCTGCCTCCGAATTGGAGCGCGGGAATGATGGGGATGATGACGCTTGTGCGCGTGCTGCCGGATAAGGAGTACGAGCGGATGATGAAGCGGATTGAGGGACGCGAAACGGACCAGAAAGTGGAGCACCCCCATAAGTCGTGAGCGGAAAGAAGAATGTGCACAGAAACCACAGAGAACCGAGAGGGCACGGAGAATATGAGGATGACGATGAAATTGGCTCTGAAATTTTTCGCGGGAATTCTTGCAGGAGTTATACCGCTTTGCGCTGTGGGGCGCGCCGGGCAAGAGCCTGCGCCGCAAGATAAGAAAATGCCGCCGGGAATGGCAATGCCCGAGCAGATGCAGCACCACCACGGAGACGTTTCGCTGGTGCAGCCGGTATATCCACGGATGGGGCGCGCGCAGGAGAATTCGGGCGGGCAGCCGGTCACCCTGGAGCAAGTGGAGAAGATGGCTGGGGAGACAAATCCAACGCTGCGGCAAGCGGAAGCGGAGATTCGCGCGGCGAAAGCGCGGCAGCAGCAGGTGGGACTGTACCCGAATCCCTCCGTCGGGTACACCGGGGATGAGATACGCGGCGGGTCGGTCGGCGGCGGCAAGCAGGGATTTTTTGTGCAGCAGACGATCGTGACGGGCGGAAAACTGGGAAAGAACCGCGACGTTTTTGGCGCGGAGGCCAAATTAGCGGAGGTCGAGGCCCAGGAGCAGCGCACGCGCGTCACCACCGCGGTCGAGATGGCGTTCCTGCGTGTTCTGGCAGCGCAGGAATGGCTGGAGGCGCGGCGGGACTTGGCGAAGATTGCCGAAGATGGGGCGCAAACGCAGAGAGAATTGATGAACACCGGGCAGGCGGACGAATCCGAAGTGCTGGAAGCTGAGGTCGAAGCGCAACGGATGCGCATGGCAGCGCGGATGCAGGAGAACACGCTGCGCGAAGAGTGGCGTTCGTTGGCTGCGGTGATTGGACAGCCGGGATTGCCGCTGGCTACGGTGGCAGGTGATCTCGAGAGAGGCTGGCCGGAATTGAATGAAGAGGAAGCCGTCGAAACGATCGCCAAGCACAGCCCTGCCGTGGAGATTGCGCGATTGGCGACGGGGCGCGCTCGGGCAGTGCTGGCGCGGGCGCAACGCGAGCCGATTCCGGACATAGTGGTCCGCGCTGGAATGGAGTACAACCACGAGACTTTAGCAAGTGTGCCTGCTGCGAAAGGCTGGGAAGGGATCGCAGAAGCCAGCGTGGAGCTACCGATCTTCAATCGCAATCAAGGAGGCATCGGCGCAGCTAGCGCGGACATGGAACGGGCGGAGCAGGAAAAGACGCGCGTGGCGCTGACACTGCGCGAGCGCGCCGCTACCGTGGTCGATGAGTACGCAAACGCGAAATTGATGGCCGTGGAGTACCGCGACGAGATTCTGCCGCATGCGAAGAAGGCCTACAGCCTGTTGGTGGACAAGTATGGGCTGATGCTGGCGTCTTATCCGCGCGTGCTGGAGGCCCAGCGCAAGCTCTACGAACTGCAGATCGACTACATTGCGGCGCTCGAAGGAGTGTGGACCAACGGGCTGGCCCTGGAAGGTTATTTGCTGACGGACGGGTTGGAAGCGCCGTCGCGGCCCGGCGAGGTCGATCGACCCATCCGGGAGACCAACGTGCCGATGCCCGAGCGCAACATGTCACCGGGGGAAGCGATGCCGCGGCCCTAGGCCGGGCCGCTGCGCGACGCTGTGTCTCGGAAACGGGATAAGAGCTCGGCAAGCACTATCAGTTGCGCCGGGTTGCTCGGGAAGTTTGCCACGTGTCGAGTGCGAAACACTGGTACCCCAGTAGCGTTGACCAACCTAAAATTTAGTGGGTACTGTGCATGATAGGGCGCCCGTGTGTCAGCAAAAGTGTATCCGTTGCTTTAGCAACCGACGGATAGATCCCCTTTTGACGAGCGGCATTCGGCTCGGGCAGGCCCTATAGGCAAGCGCATGGAAAGTCGAACGGGGCGATGACAACAGGTTTAAAAGCAGGACGTTACGAGATTATGGGCGAGCTGGGCCGCGGCGCCATGGGTGTCGTTTATAAGGCGACGGACCCGGTGATTGGACGCACCGTCGCGGTAAAAACGATCAAATTGAGCGAAGAAGGCACGGGATTGTCGCGTCCCGAGTTGCTGACGCGGTTCCAAACGGAAGCGCGTGCGGCTGGTTTGCTGACCCACCCGAATATCGTGGTCGTGTTTGACGCGGGCGAAGAAGATGGCCTGTACTACATCACGATGGAACTGGTGGAAGGCAAGAGTTTGCAGGCGCATCTCGACGGCGGGCAAGCATTTGCCCTGCCACGCGTGCTGCGCATCATGGAACAAACCTGCAGCGCGCTGCAGTTTGCGCATGAGCGCAACGTCATCCACCGGGACATCAAGCCGGCGAACATCATGCTAACGGCCGACGATACGGTAAAAGTCACGGACTTCGGCACGGCGAAGATACTGCAGTTCGGCACCATGCAGCAGACCGCCCACGTGATGGGCACGCCGAGCTACATGTCGCCCGAACAGGTGAAGGGGCGGGCGGTCGACGGACGGAGCGATATCTTCTCGCTAGGCGTGCTTCTCTACGAGATGGTGACGGGTGAGAAGCCCTTTCCCGGACAGAACATTACGACGGTCATCTACAAGATTGTGAACGAAGAGCCTGTGCCGCCGCGGCAGATTAACCCATCGATTCATCCTGGGATCAACGCGGTGGTGATAAAGGCGCTGGCCAAGGAACCGGAAGCACGCTACCAGAGCTGCCGCGAAATGCTCGAAGATTTACGGAATTACCGCAGTATCGCGCCTGGCGCGAGTCCGGATAAGACCATGATCGCTGGCGGGGCGGGCATGCCGAACGCGACGCTGCCACTCGGTGGAACGGGAGTGGGCGCGCCGGGCGGCCGAAACTTCCATGCGGACGATCCGATGACCATGGCAACGACGCGGTCGCTGAATGCGCGAGCTTCGAGTCCTATGCAGACGCCTGCGGTGCGCCGGACCGGGCCAATAACACCGATCGTAGAGCAACCGAAAAAGAAGAGCATCGTCGGGAGCATTTTCATCGCATTGGTACTGCTCGGCGTAATCGCCTATGGAGTGCAAAAGCTCCGGCCGGTCATTGAAGACGCGCGCAAAATTAACGCCGCGCAGAAACAGGCCGAGAATGAAGCGGTGGCGGCGGTAACGGCGCCAGCAGAGAATGGGACAAACACCACCCCGGCGAGTCCGGCAGGAACTGAGGCCCCGGCCGCAGCGATCCCCGAGCCTGCCGCGGCGGAAAGAAAACCGGCAGAACCTCCCGTAGTGACGCCCGTGCCTAAGAAGACCGAACCGGTTGTCAGTCGGCCGGCGGCGGAATACAAAGGTCGCATTGAGGAAGCTATCTCGGAGAAGGGTTTGAATGGCCGGGCCAGGGTGCAAGCCATTGGAAATACGCTGGTTCTAGCGGGCAAATTGCGTCCCGCGGAACATGGGGCGCTGCTGAAATTCCTGCGCGATGCTCCGGCGAGCGTGCGGGTGGTCGATCATATCGAGTATGAAGACGCGCCGGTGGCCGAGAATGGACACGACGCAGACGGAGGACACCCGGTTCCGACGGGAGACCGCGGCGCGATCCACGTAGTCACGGATCTGGTAGGAGCGACAGCAGTTCTGCGCGGGCCTGCGGGACGCGTGGTGAGTCAATGCCAGACGCCTTGCAGCTTTAATGACCTTAGTCCGGAGCGCTATGGCCTGGAAGTTCAGAAGGATGGCTACCAGCCTATGCAGACCGCTTTGCAGGTGAAGGCGGGGAGCGTCGTGGATCAGAAGGTTACGCTCGAATCGCTTGCCAAGGGCTTATATATAACGAGCAAGCCGGCAGGAGCGGATGTATTCATTAATGGAGCAAAGCAGTCCGGCCAGACGCCAGTGACGTTGCCGCTTGCACCTGGCCCGTACAACTTAGTGCTGCGTATGCCGGGCTACGATGCCTATGCCGGAAATGTTCAGGTGAAAGACAATATTCAGACGCAGCTCGACGTGGATTTAAAGGAAAAATCAACCGTAAGAGTGGCATGGGCTCAGGTAGAAACGACACCAAAGGGTGCTGAGATTCTGGTGGATGGGACTGCCACGGGACAAACGACGCCGTCGCGGGTGCAAGTCCCGGCTGGCATGCATACGGTAACCGTGAGGCTTACCGGGTACCAGCAGGTGAGGCGAACGATACAGGCCACCGAGGGCGGAACGGTCAACATCACCAACGTGAGGCTGCAGCCGAAATAAACGGCCTCGAGGCCGAAAACGGGCGAGTTGCGGGGTCCGAGAGCCGGCTCCTAGGGCCTTATCGGCCAGAACTCCTCTACTAGAAACGTAACTTTTTGTAACCATGGCATCGGACGAGTTCCATGACCTTGAAATCAACTTGTTCAAAACAAAAAGCTTAGTTCTGCAGCACGGGGGCAGGCAGCGTGCTTGCTTTATGGCCACGGGTACCCTGCCCTCATGTTTGGTTGCTGTTTGGGTGTCGAAGGGGCCCGTACTTGACCGGTCGGCTAAATAAGCTCGGGAGAACTAAGTGGGGAACGCTTTGGCACTTCGGGCCATCATGCCAGTGGAGGAGCAGCGCAACGAGGCTCAAGCGCGGCCCAAAGCCGAGCCACAGGTAGGCAGCGCGTCGAGACCATTCTCGGGATCCGCGCGGAAGGTGAGCGCGCCCACTCCGGATGCGCGTACGGCGGGGCTCATCCATTCGCTTCGATGCCTGCATTTGCTGTTCCGCTCGGAACGACTGTATGACCGCAACCATCCGCGACGACTTCAGAGTTTGGACGCGTCCTATGAGACCTTGCACGATCTCGCGGGCGCACTGAACGGGATTGAAATCCACATTGAGCGCAGCGGGTTGATCGTACCGAAGCTCAGCGATGCGCATCTCCCCGATGGGCGGGGCGAGATGCAGTTGCTGGCGCAGGATTTGCAGCGCGCAGGAATTCAGTCTTTGACCTTCGCAAGACAATTTCATGTAGGCGAACTGGACACGCTCGCGCAACTCTTCAAGACATCGTTGTTAAGATCGGAGGAGTCTATAAAGCGCGGGAGCAGCCCTTGGTGGGCTGCGCAGCTTTTGGAGAATCGTGTGGAAGGGATTTCCATCAATACGCAAACGGAACGCAAAGTGGATACGGTACTCGCGAGCCTCATGGGCGCGCTGGTGGCCTACGGCGGAAACTCGCCGCGCGAGGTCAACGAGACTCCGATTCTTCCGCCGGAAACCGACGATCTGATAGCCGCGCTGCGATTGATTGCGCGCCTGACGCCGCCGCTCGAAGCGGCACGCGGGCTTGCGCCGGAGGAAGCGGCGCGGGCCATTCACGGGGCCATGGAAGATGCCAGCCGCGAGACGGTGCGCATGCTGCTCAGTTCGATTTCGCAGTATGCACCGCGCGAGGGCGAGCGGCCGCAGCCGTACTTGCTGCGCCTCTCTGAGAGTTTGATTCTGGAGTTCCTCGGAGCGGAATTTTCCGCCGGAACGCTGGCACCAAACGCCGTGCGCCAGACGTTTCATCGCCTGAGCGATGTGCTGGTCAGTTCGGGCGGCTATACCGGTCCGCACTCTTCGCAACACCTGACGTTGCTGGCAACCACCTGGGCCAGCGACACGCACAGGGAACAAATTGTCGAGAAATTCTGGCTGGAACTTGCGCCGCGAGAGAAGTCCGTAGTGCTGCGCGGACCGGAAGTGTGGTGCGTGCCGGTGGTGGCGCTGAAGCGGACGCTGGGGCAGTTGGCGGAAGCGGGAGCGGATGCTCCGCGGCGTGAAGCACGAAATATCTTGCTCAACTATTCGCGACGCGTGGAAAGCGACAATGTGTCGGCCCGGCGCGCCGTGGCGGCGGGATTGAATGAAATGACGCCCATCATTGAATCGCTCTGGCCCAATCAATTACCGGAGGATTTGGGCCGCGGGACGATGAAGGCTTTGGACAAGGAAACCATTCCGGAGACCGCGGCGCTGCTTGCAGCCTTCCTGGAGACCCTGGGGCGCGTGGCCGTGATTCGCGCCGATTACGTGGGCTTTGAAAACATTTTAATCGGCCTGGAACGAGTGCCGAAGGACAAAGAACACGATCATTTGTCGTCCCTCGCGCACCGTTTAGTGGCGCAGGACCGCTGGCTGCTTTTGGTGGATGCGGCCCTGGCCAACCGGCCGCTTGATCCGGTTTTGCCGCGGCTTTTGCAGCGCGACCCTGAGAGGCTGCTGGATCGCCTGACGCTGCTTTTGACGGAACCGCGCGGCGCGGAAATGGTGACCGCGATGGCGCGGTTGCTGCGAACCATCGGTGTCCCAGTGCTGAACCATCTCGAAACGCGGCTCTATGAAGCGCGCCGGCAGCGAGTGAGCGCAGCCATCAAGCTGCTGGCCGCCGCCGACCCGGAACGCCTGCTGCGGGGCTTGGCGCGGGCGCTAGCGAGTTGGGAGTGGAATTTGCAGGATCTGGCGGTTAGCGAACTCTCGCGGCCGGCCAATGCTGGTTCTGCGCAAAGCGCGGCTTTCGTGTTTTCAGCGGTTCTGGCGGACGCTCATCCGCTGGTCGTGCCGATGATGATAGATCAAATCGGCTTGGCTCAAGAGACCACAGCCGTACCGCAATTGATGGAAATTGCCGCGGGCGAGCACGAAGTTCTGCGCGATCTGTTCGTGCGCATCAAAGCCATTGAAGCGATCGGGCGCATGCGCGCCGCGGAAGCAGCGGAATTGCTGCGCATGCTGGCGGAAGGCCGCGAAGGTTTAGCTTTTGCCGAACCATCGGGGTTGCGTGCCGCGGCGGAAGATGCTCTGGCGATGATTGAAAACCGGCCGTCTTCGACGCAGGCGCGCGCGGGGTTTGAAGCGGCCCCGCAGACCATCGGCAATTATGTTGTTCCGCGAAGGTATGTGCGAGTACCTCTGGAATCGCCGTTGCGAGCGCACATTGACGGCGCGCAAGCAGGGCTGGCGCGCGTGAGAACCATCAGCCTGGGCGGGGCCTACCTGGAATCGCCGAAGAAACTCGCCGTGGGAGATTCTATCAAGCTGGAAGTCCGCTCGGGGCTGCGCAGGATTTACTTTACCGCGGTAGTGCGAAATCTTGGTCCGGACGGCAGCGGCGTAGAATTCGTACACATGAAAGACCAAGACCGCGAAAAACTCCGCAAGCTGGTGCAACGCCACTTGCCGATTTGAGCCAAAAGGCTTTTTGCCTGTAGTTATCATTGCGCCCCGTTCCCAGTACTTTCCCTGCCTCACACCTCCTTCCTGCGGTGAAAAAAGCCTCTTTTAGGTTTAGACTCAGGAACTTGACGAATAAGATTTTATTGAACTCGACGGATTATTGAAGTAAAAGCCGAGTATTCAATCGAGTAGCCTTCCTTCGGCGGGACATTCCGCCGCCGCTCGGGGTAGCGGAAGATTGAATGGTTTCCACGAGGAGGAGTCAGATGCAACGACGTCATGGTGTGTTTCGGTGGATCACGCTGTGCATGTTGGTGCTGGGCTGCGTCGGGATTGCCAAGGCGCAAGTAAATACGGCGACGCTTTCGGGAACGGTGACCGACCCGCAAGGACTCGCCGTGCGAGGCGCGAAGCTGACGATTACCAGCGCGGCCACAGGCGCAGAACGCACGGTGGAGTCGGATGAAGTTGGCCGGTATAAGGTCGTTGGTTTGCCTCCGGGAAGGTACAAAATGAGCGTCGATGCCGGCGCGAGTTTTGCGACTTATGAGAACGATTCCGTGGTACTGACCGTCGGCGAGGACGCAACCCTCGACACGCGGCTGGATTTGAAGGGCGTGCAGCA
>Ga0207000_1085_pt1 | contig 31995 bp, 31 predicted proteins | sample Alteio_BWMinCont_90_FD_153498 | JGI IMG/M metagenome (GOLD analysis project Ga0207000, IMG submission 153498) | Enriched cells from forest soil in Barre Woods Harvard Forest LTER site, Petersham, Massachusetts, United States -... | ecosystem: Environmental > Terrestrial > Soil > Temperate forest >...
TTAAAGAATTCCATGGTGAGCATGTAAAAGAGTTAGATGCGGTTTTTCATAATGCATCAAACGATATCCATTCACTGGTAGATTGCTTGGTCAATCCTGCATTACGCAATAAAGTTGGATACCGCTCAACGTATTTTGTAGGGCCTTCCGGCACTGGCAAAACTACTACCGCACTAGCGATAGCATACACATTAAGTAGATTGGCGCCTTCATGGTGCACCAAGCTTGCGCATAGTACAAAATTTACTTCTGGACCATGTGGCAACTATGATGTAAAAAAATTACGTATATTGTTTGAACAGGATTTTATGAGCGATAGGCCAATGCTTTTGGTTATTGATGGATTGAATGGGTTGTCTGATAATTGCCAAGCGGCATTGTGTCAGCAGATTGACAATCAAAAATATAATGCCAAATTTTTTTTTATCGGAATTATGAATAATGATAACGGCTTGTCAGAGCAGCTTAAAAGCAGAATGTTTTTAAAGACCATATTGTTTGGCAATGTAAGTAGCGCTGCTATGCGACTCAAGGTATTGCAGGACAAAATATCAAAATCTACATTTAAATTGGGCGAGCACGCGTCAGAACATCTTGCGATGGTCTTAAAAAATCGTTCTGATACAACCTATGCAGATCTTGATTCAATTGCCCTTAAAATAGTGACGACAAGCATGGTAGAATCTTTGAGCGAAACTGTAACAGAGGCTCTCATAGATCGAGTATTTGTAGAATATGACAAAGAAAAAAAACGAATAAAGCGTGGAATAACAGAGGAGTCTTTCCAAGAACAGCAAGAACGACTCCATAGACAAAATGCAGAATTGCTCAAAACATTAGCTTTGCAGGGCCATCTGGTACATTTGTTGTCCAAGCATTATAAGGAAGCGGTTATAACGATGGATGATGCGGGCCTTACGCACTGCCAGTACGCTATTACGGATAACGGAATTTCGGCCCTTGCAGGTCTTTTTTCGTCAGATCAACTTGAGCTGATCAAGCGTATGCGGTGCAAGCCCGATCAAAGGCAAATGCATAACAGGTGCAGCGACCCAATAGATGCTGGTTGCCTCATTCAGTGATGGTGTCTACGTACGTAGGATTTGAGTAGTATAACACCCCAGATTGACTTGTGAGTACATTGTGCTTAATCAATTTTTGTGCTATGAATGCATGCAGTAAGCAGTGTTGTTCGTAGTTCTAATCATAGTCCTTTAAAAGGAGTACATTTTATGAAAAATATCGCGCCCAACAAGGGCGCTTTTGCAATGCGTACGGTTTGCATCTTAACGAGGCAAATCACACTTAATCATATTGGTTTTTACTGCTAGACATGTATGTGTAGCTAACTATGTTACTGCAATACTATCTGTGCTTAGATATGGTCTGCTTTTATACAACATATATATCGAAACGTCATGCGTATCCAACAGATTGTTCGATATGCATTTGTATTTTTTGATTTGTTTTCAAGCCTTCCAACGGTACAGAAGCTATTTGGATTTGCGTTTTCTGCGTAAATTAGGTTGGCTTTCGATTCAGAAAAGGAATCATTATGAATAGGTTACAGGCGCTTGCATTCGTATTACTTGCTGTTGCAAATATTGTAAAGATAGGACTAGTAGCTTTGTTTTGTATATCCTACGTTATGAGTGCGACAATGGATGAGGAATGTAAGCGATTATCGCATGGGAGTGCATATTTGTATATTTAGCAGATCGTATCGTTCTTTCAATGCACTATTATCAGGAGAGCTGAAGTAAAAAAACAGCCCTCCTGATTTTTTGTAATAGTTGAATTTTGAACATATTGGTGTTAGTGTATTGTACATCTTTGTTACACATTGTTTAAGGGCAAGGTAATGTATGGAAAATATATTAACTTCAAACATCATCGATCTTCAATCAGTTTCCCTTGCGGGGTATGTTTGGCTCTGCCAAAATTAGCCCGCATCCCAATATTCTGACTATCGATTTGCATTATAGCTCAGACATATTCATTCATTTTTTTCATTTAGGACGTTGGGCGCAAGCCCATATATTTTTTGTGGCACATAGCCACTTCATTAGTTTTTAAGACAGAACAACGTTAATATAGTTTTATAGTTAGAAAGGTTTTATTATTATGAAAAAGATATATCTATTTGTTTTTATTGTCTTGTCGATCCTTCCCGTAGCTCGTATGGTTGGCATGTCATATGATCGTGCAAGTAATGATGATATTGACGGTGTATTGCAACTGATTAATACAGAAGCATGCAATGACAGTAGTAAGATAGTTATTGTTCCCGAGCGATTTCGCAAGTCCTATGTAGAAGATGCAATAGAGAAAGGAAGGCTTTTTGTTGTTAAAAACTCTTCGAGAGTTATTGGTTATAAAAAGCTATTTTGCATCACTGACCCAAATGAACTTAACTATATACTTACCAATGAGCTGCGTTGTGTAGAAGCTGATGCGCAAGCTTGCGCCCAGGGATGTCCCGTTTCTGATAATAATGGTGCTAAAATGTTATTATGGGTAAGTCCAACGTTCGAATTTGAGAAAACAAACTTGGAAATGAGCCTAAGAACTATGCTTTCATCAACATTAAAATCAACATTTATTTATACCGGCTCCGATTTTACTTGTCAAAAACTTCGAGGATGTGGCGTTAATAAGCTGTTGACCCAAGAAGCATTGGAGAGCATATCGGAAGATGTTATTGCCGATATAAAAAGTAAAAATAGTCGGTATGTTGCTCTTGTGTATGGACTGACCAAGGCAAATGCGTTGGGTATATCTGGTGATCATACGGATATATTGGGTGGTCGTACGCGTTCTATTTGCACACATTTTTATAGGTTTTGTAACAACATTACACGTAAGTTAGAGTGTGCATCTGATCGGGAGTTATTGATTAGTAGGTATGATGCATTTAAGCCTTCGTTTGATCCGCAATCTTTGGAATATGCCCCTTTACCGGATTCAGAGGCTATTCCTGGGTATGGATATGTGCTTGCCTATCCATTGTCTAAAAAAAATTAATAAACATCTTTCAGAGCTGGCATGATTAACTTTTTACAACGCTACGTATGCATTAATACTGCATATCCGAATCCAGATTATCAATCTGTTATTGCATTATTCAAGAAGCATGCCTTAGATGATGGTTTTTTGGTCAATGAGCTTTTGTTGCCATCTGGCAATCCAATGCTTATCGTTACGATGCTGGGGAGCTCGTTTGAATTGCCTTCTTTGGCATTAAATCATCATATGGACGTTGTGCCGGCAGACAATTTAGATGAATGGCGATTTCCTCCCTTTAGTGGCACTGTTTCTGAAGGCCTTATCTATGGGAGAGGGACACAAGATTGTAAAGGGCTTGGAGTAGCTCAGTACGCTGCACTAAAAATGCTCAAGCAAAAGCAACTGAATACACAAAGAACCATACATCTTATTATGGTGCCAGATGAAGAGCGTGGTGGTTTTCACGGGACCAAAGAGTTTGTTGAACATCCAATCTTTTCTTCGCTTAATATAGGCTATGTGTTAGATGAAGGTATGCCCTCGGCAAGCAACCGAGAGTTGCTTATCAAGGTTGACGAGCGCACGCCCATACAGATACGAGTGACAAGTAGCGGCTTACAAGCCCATGCTTGCGAATTATTTGCCCAAAATTGTGTTCATGTACTAACCGATTTTTTGGCAAAAATTGTTACATTTAATCTTGCACAACAACGCCTGGTAGGGTTACACCAGCCAGGCGAACTTATTTGCATGCATATTACATCATTGAGTGCAAACAATGGAGCACTCAATGTTATTCCATCACAAGCCCAAGCCACAATTGATATTCGTATCCCATCTCGATTGTCGTTAGATGAAGGTATTGCCTTAATCGATTCCCTACTGCAAGACTATACAACAATCACGTATGAAATTTTAGCGACAAGCAAGGAGCGATTCAAACCTATTAAATCGGAATCGATATTTTATAAAACGCTTGCCCAGGCTGTTTTAGATTATAACCTAACACCAAAACCTTTTGTATTTCAAGCAACCACTGATGCTCGCTTTTATACTCACAGAGGCATTCAGGTGATTGGCTTTACCCCATTTAGCGTTGTTCCAAATTTACACGGTACTGATGAACATATTAGTATCAAAGATTTAGATCAAGGCACCACTATTTTATATACCTTTTTGCATTCATTTTGCATGTAAAGAATTACCAAGAAAGAAACATTATGAAAAAAAGTATTGTGTTTATGTTGACAGCAGCTATTGGAGCGACGGTAGCTTTTTTTCTGTTGCGGTCGCCACAGCGGCTTAATTGCCCTTCTCTTAAAGCATCAGACGTTAATGTTGCTATATTTACACCAACAACGCATCTAGCGCTCGAACAAATAGAGCAAGGCTTTAAAGAAACGGTTCAGTCGCTACTTGGCCCATATAAATATAAAGATTTGATACATGGCCCTGGTAATTTATACACCTTTACTACGTTTAACGCCAATGGCAATAAGACATTGTTGCGAGCGCAAGCAGAAGAGATTGTAAGTGGTAATTACGATCTGATCCTTACTATCGGGGCCGGGTGCTCACAGATAATTTCAGAGCTCCTTGCCAAAAAGAAATTATGCACCCAACATATTTTTTGCGGTGTTGATGGCCCAGAATTTGCTCAGGGCCTTCAAGCTTTAAATGCATCGTCTACAGGTGTGTATCTATCATATGATTATCGCAAAGAGATGGAGCTTCTCAACAAACTCAAACCTAATGTTAAAAATATACTGCTTGTGTATGATCCAACACATGGAACCGGAATGGAGCGCTCCAGACAAGAGATTGAAAACATCGCAAAAGGGTTTGGTGCAACATTGCATAGCGTTGAGGTGTACCAGGCAAATGAAATTCAACAAAAAGTTTCGGCATTGCTGCCTAAGATGGATGTTGTTTTGGTGCTGACCGACAATACGGTGGTTGCAGGGATTGATGCGCTTATTACCTTATGCAACCGATATGGAGTTACACTCTTAGCATCAGATTTGGCATCAGGCCAAAAAGGAGCGGCATTGGCATATGGTGTTACTGAATATGAATCAGGAAGTGAAGCTGCCAAAAAAATGGAACAGATGTTGAAATGGGGCATGTCGCCGCATGAAATTCCTGTAAGCGCTGTGACGCATTTTAGAATTCAGATAAATCGCAAGACCATGGAAGCGCAAGGCTTGCATATTGACGACCAAACGATAAAACAGTTAGAAGCGCAAGAACCTGATGACTGGCAGCGAGCGGCTAGCGCACAAGGAGAGCTCAAGAAAGGTCAAGTAGGCAAATCTACACACGAAGGTCAAATGAGAAGAACAAGCTCATGATAAACACGTTGTTGGTGATTATAGAACAGTCGATGCTTCATTTACCACTTATGTTTGGGGCTTATATTAGTTTTTCATTATTGAAAATACCGGACTTAAGCATAGAAAGCGCTTATGTAGTAGGCGCGATTTTTGGATCATATGTGCTTATGGGTACTAGCAATCTGCCGCTCATAGGTATACTGTGTATCGTTGTGGCTGCAAGTTGTGTTGGTGGCGCTCTTGTAGGAATAGTTTCCAGCCTGCTCACGCAAAAAGGTAAATTTGCGCATCTGCTGAGTAGTATTGTTACGTCCGGATTATTTCATGGCATTAATCAATTTATTTGTCCTGCATATGTTTCATTAAACAAAATGGATAATCCGCTCACGCTCGTTAATGTTGTTGCGCAGCATCCTGAATTGATCATGCTTGTTATTATTGGTTTTGCTGTTTTCATAACAATCTATTTTTTATTAAAAACGGAAATTGGATATTGTTATGCTGCTTATGGCAATAATCCACAATTTTTTAAAAACTATGAAATTTCTACATCATTTGTTTTTATTACGGGTGTTATACTTGCAAATGCTTTGGCCGGTATGAGTGGTTACCTTTTTGCACAATCCAACAGCTTTGTTGAATTAAATATGGGTGTTGGCAAGGGGCTCTTGTGTATCACTGCCCTCATGCTTGGTAAGGGATTGACCTTTATAAAGAAATCTTTTTCAATCATTGTTCCGCTTGTAGGCACATGTGCCTACTTTACGGTGCAGCAACTCTTATTAAAAATCGGTTTTAACTTGAAATACTTTACAGCAGTCCAAGCAATAATTGTATTATTGCTTTTGATATATACCCACTACAATAAGCCTATTCGATCACCTAATGATGGTTTGGGATTATAAATTATGTTGATTGAAAATCTTTCGTTTAAGTTTGATAACAGTAATAGTAGCGACTACTTTTTTAAAGATTTAACGGTATATTTTATTCCTAATCACGTACATTTTATTCAGGGGGATAATGGAGTAGGAAAATCGACATTTTTTGCTATTTTGCAAGGTGCGATAGACAAAAAATCTTTCCTTCTTGCTCGCATACGGCTGAATGAGCTGTTGTATAGTACAGATAATAATCAGTTGCCGGATACATTTACAAAACAGGTGCATACGGTACAACAAAATTATGACAACATGATCGCTAATCAATTTACCTTTATGGAAAACGTGCAATTGGCACATTTACCAAAGTATCCTAGCTTGAAATCATTTTCATTTGGGCAGGCTGGAGGGGAAAACGCGTTGCTGGATTCGGTTGCATTATTTTCTATAAATGTCGATAAGCCAGCCTATCTTTTGTCTGGCGGTCAGCGCCAGCTATTGGCAATAGTAATGGCACTGCAAAAACCAACACACGTTTTACTCCTTGACGAGCCAACAGCAACTCTTGATAAAAAAAATGCTTTCATGATCATTGAGAGCCTCAAGCGAATGGCTCAGAATTTGGGAATTACTATCCTGGTCACCTGTCACGATAAAGAGGTGGTGGAAAAGTATGCGCAAGGCAATAGCTTTACAATCAAGCAGTCTGATAGTGGTAATCGGACACTAATGAAAGACGGCTAGGAGTGTAATTAAAAGTGTTAGTTTAGATTGTAAAATAAAAAATAGATTCATTTAAATATAAACTGTACAAACAAAAAACGATGATTTGTTCGTCGTTGCGAGGCGCCCTTCGCGCCGAAGCAATCCAGCTGAAGCCTTGTAAAATAATCGAACGGCGACTGGCAATTTGGAATAGAAATTAATTATGAAGCAACCTGCGATTTATATTATGGCCAATAAGCCCAATGGAACACTGTATGTTGGTGTTACATCGAATATATCTAGAAGAGTTTATGAACATAGAAACAAGCTTTTGTCTGGCTTTACCACGAAATACGACTGCATATTACTTGTATATTATGAAACCTTTGAGACCATGGAAGCAGCAATTATTCGTGAAAAGCAGATCAAGGGCGGATCTAGAATCAAAAAATTAAAATTAATTGAATCTTTTAATGCTAGCTGGGACGACTTGTATGAAACAATGTATATATAAGCTGGATTGCTTCGCTTACGCTCGCAACGACGATCGATGCATTGTTTTTCGAATTTGTAGACGATATGTTTTTTATGTTATGTCAACTCGGCTAATACTTTTGTTTACACCCGACAGCTAGCCAGCTGTAGACACCATCACATACCAGTGATAGTTTTTTAGATAAGGTTTTTTTTAATAAAGCTCTAAAAAAAGGAATTAAATGAACTCATTTATCAGATCGTTACCACACCAAATTAAAGGATTTTTGATTATGGGTATTGGTATACTTCTTTTGCTGCATACGCTTGGTATTATTGAGCGCGGTATATCAATGGTTCTTATAATTATTTCTGCTGCCATTATTGCGTATGGCTTTATAATGACCGGTTATCACAAAAAATTTATGCGAGAAAAATGAAACATAGCATTTGTATCTGCTATGTTTCATTTTTCTCGCTATGATATTTTATAAATTCGATATATCTGATGTATCTAAAGGCTGATCGGCTTCAGTGTTGCTTTCTGAATACTTGAGCAAAGCACACTTAGCGCCCTTGTATGTAGCATAGGTAAGAGCAGCAGCTGTTGTAGCTATACCAACTCCAGACATAAGAGCCATTAAGCTTCCCCAGCAGTGGTGATTGCTCGCGAATTGCCCCAATTTATGCCCAAGAAAAGTATGTGGGTAGTAAATTGGTGCGTACCAAGGTTCATTGGTGCCATAGACAACTAGATCTATAGTGGCTTGTTCATTTTCAATCTGGTCATGCTTGTTGAGACCTATAATTTTTCTTCTAAATTCCTGTGCTATATGGTATCTGAGCGTCGCTTTAACACCGCTTACATATTTTTTATATGCTTCTTTTTCGTCTTCAGTAGCACTGTCACTGGGTGTGTTCTTGATCTTAAATCTACCGAGGTCAACCCCTTCTGCAATATTAGATTCAATATATTCTTTTACCAGCACATGTCCATACTCATCATCGCTGAGATCCTGGTTTTCATCATGAGAGCAGAAGCTATTAAGCTCTTCGTGCAATACTGTTATATCAAGTGCGCTTACCGCATTGTATCTCTGATGAGCAGCCACTGCGATCTCATCTATATGATTCAAATAGCCGTTTTCTTTGGCCCTGCTGTTTTTAGTTTCATCAGCCAAAAGATGTATCGCCTCTGCGACCTCTTTTATACTAGCTCCAAAAGTCTGGGTATTGCAGATATATGGATTAGTAAATACACATAATGTTCTATTGGCCTCGCGTAATTTATCGTATGTTAAACTGCCAGTTGTAGACCATGGTTGCTTGCTTGGCGATTTAGTGACGTTCGTTGCTGCATTGGCGACGTCGTTTGTCATCTGGAACGTGCCAGTGGGTCCGACACTACTACTACTACTACTACTACTACTACTACTACTACTACTACTGTCGTTGTCGTTCTGCTGCTGCTGCTGCACTGACGACGGGTCCGGGTTTTTGTTGCTGTTTGAGCTAGGAGGAGATGTTATGTCCGGTATATTCACTTCACCGAATGCCGGTGGTATAGAACTAGAACTAGAACTGGTCTGCTGATCCTGATCCTGATCCTGATCCTGCTTCATAGCCATTCCAACTTGTCCAATCAAGCTGCTCATTAGCAAGCTTATCATTAAAATTCTTTTAGTCATGATTAAAATCTCCAAAAGGTAAAAAATATAAAAAATAAAAAAAATGTACTATTATTTGTTTCAGGGTTTTATATCAAAACTACCCTTCTTAGCTCATTATACATAAATCATCTTATTTGTCAATCAAAGCAATACCGTTTTATTGGAAATGTTTCAGGTTTTATCCTACCTGTTATCATTAATTTAGAAATGCAGATTGTCAGCCTGATTTTACCACTAGTCGTAATCGCGGTATTGTGCTATAGTTTCTCTTCATTTAAAAACCGAACATACTTTTAGAATATCATTTAGCGCCTAAATAGAAAACAATGATGGAATTAAAAAAACAGAAATGTGCAAGCGTCCTTTCAATTATATGCGTGCTTGCATTGAGCTCATTGGGAACCGTGTATCTTAAAGCAACGCATGACCAAGTCGCAACGGATAGTTATGCATCTCAAGCAAATTACTCAGATTATGATGATGACATTGATGGAAGGCATGAATCATATAACAACATTTGTGATCAGATTCCTGAGGTATCATTGCCAAGATGGCGCCTTTGGTTGCATAGATTTGGAGCATTGCTCTTCGTAGGGGCTTTAAGGGTAAAGGCGCTGTGGCAAAGATTGGTAGCCCGCTCAAGGGCTGGCAAGCAGTCATAACATGCATGAATTTGCTATGTATGTTCCATCCTTATCAACCAATGTACCGCACGGTGCTACATTAAAGATAACGGATGAGGAGTTATCTCGTCGTATTGTTCGCGTATTACGCCTTAAAAAAGGCGATCCACTTATTCTTTTTGGTCGAATGGTTAGTGTTCGAACGAAAATTGGGTCATTGAGCAACAAAAACCATGTTGAATTAATTGACTGTTGCTGGTCAACTCATGTTCAGCGACGGCCTGTTGTTACATTTTTTTTACCTGTTTTAAAAAACGATCATTGTGAGCAAGCGATATATGGCTTGACCGAAATGGGAGTTACTGTTATTCAATTGCTCTTTTCTGCGGGCGGACGGAATCTATGGAGATCTGATACGCAGTTAAAGCGTCTTGAGCGTATTAGCATTGCAGCCGCCGAACAAGCAAAAAATGTTGAAATACCGATTATCTTACCACCAATTTCCCTTTCAGACGGCCTGAGTAGTTGTAAGGCTGCTGTAGGCGGACGTTATTTTTTTGATCCTAATGGCTTATCCTCTTCTGATTTGAGCGTTCAATTGGCACAGATCGCAAGGCAGGGCAAAGATGACCACCATGTGGCAGCTCTTGTCGGGCCAGAGGCCGATTTTACTGCAGATGAAAAACGTATGATAGCGTCTGCAGGTTTTGTATCGTATGCATTGACCCCTACCGTGATAAGAGCGTATCAGGCTGCAATATTGGCGGCCGGGATGATACGCTCATTATGTCGTATGTGACATGCAATAATGGACGACCATCAAATTGAATTAAAATATATTGCTTTTAGTTATTCTAATCAAATAGAATAGTAACTGCTAAAAATATGTAAAGCAGGCGGTTGCAATCTGGTCTACGTAAAGGAATAACTATGGCAAGGCGAGGACAGTCAGATCTATTTTTATTATTAATAGTCTTATTGGGTTTTAGCGCTAGTATGGCTTTCTTTATGAGCAATATTCATCCAAAGCAACGCTCAGAAAGGGTCAAGGTAGTGTTGGCGACAGATATAGATGATGTAACAGCAATAAAGCAGATCTCCCCATTGCTTTATGCGCATGCGGTAGACCATGTCGCTCGGGAGATTTTTATTGTAGCACAAGCAGATATGGCGGCGATAAAGCGACTGGTCCAGTATGCTATAGATCTTACAAGTTCTCCCCTCAACAAAACTGAATCTGCGCAATTGCTGGTTGGAATCTTATATTATGCCGTTAGGCAAAAAATGAATTCGGTCTCCGATGTTTTAAGCTGGACAACCAACCAAGATGTTTTTAAGGATTTACCAATTTTGTTTGTGATAGCGCAAAGCCCTTATGCGAGTCTTTTAGCCGATCCTGTACTACAACATCTAAAAGAAAACAGTAATGCATGTTTTGCGGCGTTGAAGACTGCAGTGGCAAACAATGACTGTGAGGTTGCTTTGCGTTTATTCCAGGCTGGCATACGGATCGATGCAACCCAAGCAACTATGCTGCTTGCGCAAGCAGCGGCTCACAATCGCCATACGGCATTTATAAAGCTGTTTATGGATCAAAATGCAGATCCCAACGCATTTTATGACGAAAGAACATTTCTTATAATGGCCACTGAGCATAATAATATTGATATGGTAAAAGAGCTTATGGCATATGGGGCTGATCCTAAGATTTCTTCTGAAAATGCCTCAATAGGGACTCCGGAGCAAATTGCCTTTGAGCGAGGCTATGTTGAAATAGAAAAATTGCTTCACGACGATCAAGGTAGCTCAAAATAAACTGGAGCAACTTCGGATACGCCACTCCTTGTTTTGTGCCATTGATCAAGAGCTGATTGAGCCAGACAGCATAACGATTTACCTTCAAGAGATGGTTCTGAAAACTGCGCAGCGCTTAAAAATATATCACGAATGGCCTCTTGGTGTTTTTGAGCACCATTACCAATAAATCGTATAAGGCCAAGCGTGTACGTAGCTTTTAGTTGTTCTAGAAATAGTGATATGTTTGCGCATCCGATGGTTTCAGCTGTTTCTTTGTGTTGAATTGCATAATATACCTTTTGACCAAAGGCATCGAGAAGATAGACATTCAAGTTCCACTCATCCGAACGATACTCGTAAGACATTGCATCAAAAGTAGTGATGCCTATGAGCGGTATGTTTGTCGCAAAGCTTAGGCCGTTTGCTGTTGCAATAACGGTGCGCAACGTTGTAAATGGGCCAGGGCCGATATTAACAGCTATAAAAGCCAGGTCGTGTAAAATGAGCTGTTGAGCAACGAGGAGCTGATCAAGGAGGGGTACAAAGTTTTTACTTGCTGCGTATTTGGTTTCGGTGACCAAAGCAATGCAGCGGATACCATTAAAAATACCTAATTCGATACCAGAATATGTGCTTTGTACGGCAAGGAAGTATGTAGACATCAAAGGTTAGTTGTTACGATTCTTACAGTTTTGTTGTTGATAAAAAATACTAAAGGCATCTGATTCAATTGTATTTTCCTTCTTTACTATTATTTTACCACAATTTAAACATTTCCACCCTTCAAAGTTCAGAAAGTAATCAAAAAAGGACTGTATTACCATCAGTCCTTCACATTTTTTACATTTCACGTTGCCGCTCCTTTTTTTATAGATACGTGTGTTACGCTTAATTGCGGCAACTAAAAGCTTGGGCGTTATAACCAATTAAAGCGTACACCCGGCATGAGTCTGACAAGCTCCCCTTTAGTGTTCATGCTATGAGACGGTTCTGGTATTTGTCAATGGTTGAATATGTCGAGATTTGGACGAATGCATTTAACATTATCTGGTCCATAAGTGTCTGCTATCAATTTTGTTATAGTATTGGACATGAGCTGGTACTACTGTTAGCAAGAAGAGCGTGGCTTAGCTGAGATGCTGTTGCTTTTAGTACTTTTTTCTCTTCCAAAGAGCATTCGTCCAGATCTGCATCCTGGAAGGAGCGTTCAAGAGAATGTGTAGCCCTGAACTCTTCATATTTCGATTGAGCGCTTTTATCGCCGTAGGCACGGGTGTTATTAGCACTACTGTCTACTACCATGTATATTTTGGTAACGGACGGAGCTTGATATAGATAATATATAGTAGATGAAACTATCGTAACGCTAGAATGAGTGTTATCTACCATCAATCTTCCAAAGGATAACACATACTCATTGGTTCTAGTGTTTTTATAGCATTGTTCTTCTACTAAGTCTGCCATTGGGTTACTCATGCCGTACAGCTGCAAGATACCAATAATTGTGAGCGTCAAAATTGATAATATTTTGCACTGCAAATTCATTCAAGACTCCTTTTAATACCTGTTAAGATTTGTAAACAATATTAGTATATCGTTGCAACCAATGGTCGTGCAAGAAGTTTTTGGTTGATTGCACTTCTTATGTCAGCAAGTGTCAGGGGTGTAATTAAAAGTGTGATCGTAGAATAAAAAATAGATTCCTTTAGATGTAAACTGTACAAACAAAAAACGATGATTCGTTCGTCGTTGCGAGGCGCCCTTCCGCCGAAGCAATCCAGCTAAAGCATTGTAAAATAATTGACCGGCGACTGGCAATTAGGAATAGAAATTAATGATAAAATAACCGTCAATGCATATTATGGCCAATAAGCCCAATGGAACGCTGCATGTTGGTATTACATCGAATATATTTAGAAGGGTTTATGAACATAGAAACAATTTATATATAAGCTGGATTGCTTCGCTTGCGCTCGCAACGACGAACGAGGCATTGTTTTTCGCGATTTTATAGACAATATGTTTTTTATTCTATGTCAATCAAAGCAACACTTTTAATTGCACCCAAGCGTCAGCAAAAAATTGCATTTGGCAACAATAGCGGTTATTTTGTTACAAACCTTAATAATGCATGATAAGTGGCGCGTACATAATCACCAGGAACCATGATGATGTTGAAATTGAGCAATAGTTTAACGGGCAAATGTGAGCCATTTTTCCCATTGCATGAAAAAACAGTACGCATGTATGTATGTGGCATCACGCCATACGACGATACTCATGTAGGGCATGGTAGGTGCTATGTGTTGTTTGACCTTATATACCGTGTTTTGCAGCATGCGGGCAATACGGTATTGTATTGTCGCAATTTTACAGACATAGATGATAAATTACTTTCTAAGGCGCAATTTCTTTACGAAGATTCACAGCGCTACAAAGAAATTGCGCAAGAATATATTCATAATTTTCATGAGGATATTGGAGCGCTTAACTGCATTGCTCCAACATTTGAGCCTTGCGTGACAGACAACATAGAACCAATTATACGCTTCATTGAGCGGCTTATTGACAATAACGCGGCTTATGTGTCGTCTGGTGATGTATATTTTTCAATATCAAATGCACCTGGCTATGGACAGCTTTCAAAGCAAAAAATTGCCGATTTGCGTTCCGGCGTTCGTGTTGAGCCAAATGAAAAAAAAAGAGACCCGCTTGATTTTGCTTTATGGAAATCAGAGACGGATGATACGTTTTGGCGCAGCCCTTGGGGCTGGGGCCGTCCGGGATGGCATATTGAATGTTCCGCCTTGGCATATCATTATTTAGGTGAGCAGATTGATATTCATGGCGGCGGCATGGATCTATTGTTTCCACATCATGAAAATGAACTAGCGCAGACAGAGGCAGTAACGCATAAACCGTTCTCTACATTTTGGGTGCATAATGCATTTGTGCAGGTAAATAAAGAGAAAATGTCAAAGTCTCTTGGTAATTTTTTCATGCTGCGTGATGTCTATAAAGAATTTGATCCGATGGTATTGCGCTTTTATTATCTTAATCATCATTACAAGTCTCCTTTGGAATTTTCATTTGATCTTCTGTGCGATATTGAAAAGTCATATTGGCGGTTGTGCAGATTTTTTAATGCATATACGGCATCTCAATCCGAGGCTCCCTCTGCTATCGAGCAACAAATGATAGATTTTTTATTGAATGATATGAATAGTGTTGGCGCATTCGGTCTTTTATTTGCTCATTTAAATGAGCTTAGTCCAGTGGAGATTTGTTCAATAAAATGGATTTTACAAAATCTTATGGGTTTGACCCTTGTAGTGCAAGCAGAGCAAAAAATCACTGCGCAAATGCAATTGCTGATCGACCAGCGCCTGCAGGCCCGCCAGGCTGGTGACTGGAAACGTGCTGATCAACTGCGCGTTGAGCTCAAGGCTCTTGGGTTTGAAGTACAAGACAAAAAGGTATGATTTGCAGATTTATAACGACGACCCAGAAAAATCTTTTGCTTAGGTTTTTGTTTAGAATTGGCGCTATTAGACCTCTCTCATATCTCGTTGTTGTGTAGTAATGCTAGCTCGGTCTAAAGATTTAAGTGAAAAACTCATCTGAGTCGTCATGAGTGACGTTATGAGTAAAGATAAAGCACTTCGAACTGGATTGCTTCGCTTGCGCTCGCAACGACGATCTGCACGTTCCATTGTAAATTCCTTAACTCGAACTGGGGGCATTATTTAAGCTACTATTGTTCGCTTAGGAACTCTTGTCGTATTGTGGGATTTGTAATAATTGATCAATTTGTACACAAGAACCGTTATTCCAATGGCTCCAGCGATGGCAATGCCATATTGTGTGCTTTTGTTCCACGGGATATGATGCGTCTTCTTGATTGTTTTTGAATTTGTTTGGCCATCGTGGTCTATTGTATTATTATTTTCTCTGTCGATTGGCCCATTGTTATTGAGATTTTGCAATGGTGTTTGTTGTGTATTGGCTGGACTAATTTTGGCTTTCATCGTTGCAACTTCTTGCGCTGCGATTCGTTTTTCTTCTTCTAACGTTGCAACTTCTTGCGCGGTAAACTGTTTTTTTGCTTCTAATGTTGCTAGGTCCCCCTCAAGAGCCTTAAAGCGTTCGTATTGTTCTTTTTCTTTTATCTGATTGCGCAGAGTGATTTTGTGTCTAAGTGATGCAATGTTGTCCTCGGTCATTTTAATTTTTTGGTTCAACTCTGTTCGCTGGCTAAGAAAGTTTTTGGATTTTTCGGCAAAATTAAGCTCGGGGCACTCATTGGTTAAATAGACATCCTTCATAGCTTTTAGGGCTAGGGTTTTTTTTCCTATAGAATGCCAATCCGTTTTTCGTAGCAGATTAGCTGCATCACCTTCGAGCGTTAGCCGAAGAGCGAATGTTTTTGGAGCAATTGTATTTTGCTCCTCAATTATGTCCGGCCTCTTCTGCTCTATTATGTTTTCGCATTCTTGGTTGAATGCCTCTTGTTGCTTGCGCAGCTCAATGCTTTTTGTATAAAGAACGTTGCCGCTTTCTTGCAGGATCTTAATTTCTGCTTGCATTTCTTCTGTAGACCTTGGCTGAGCTGGTAATTTGGACTCATTCATTGGCAGAATGGTCGGTGCTGCTAGGAGCAAAATTGATAGCGCCAAAAGCGTTACATTGCTAATAGATAGGTGAGGCTGTGTATACTGCATTGATATGTCCATTAGTAAAAAACATTTTATTTTATAAGTATATTTTATACTGCATATACTATTTTGTCAAATTCTATTTGGCTAACCCAGGTGCCAACTGCGAGCATTCTGTTTTTCGTTTGGATTGCTCTGCAGGATGATTGGATTTGTAATAATTGATCAATTTGTACACGAGAACCGCTATTCCAATGGCTCCAGCGATGGCAATGCCGTATTTGGTTGCGTTTTTCCATGGAATTGCATCTGGACTGTGTATCTCTGAAGTGTCGATTTTAATATCGCTGTTGATCGGACTGTTTTGATTGACTTCTGGCGATTCATTTTTCTCTTGCTGCTGATTGGCCCCATCAATTTGCTCTTGAAGTTTTTTGATTTGATTTTCTACTTGCCGACCTCTATTTTTTAATGACTCGCGATGTTCATATAGTTTTTTAGATTGTTCAAGGATATTAAGCTCTGGGTGATGGGTGATCAAATGTGTGTTAATATTGTCTTGCCTATCCGTTTCTTCTCCTGTGGCGGTGTCCAGAGCGTCTTTGTCTAATAAAATGCCAGCGTTTGTTTTGTTATTTTCCATTGTTAGCATTGGGTTTATGATTAGGTCAGGCCTTTCTTTTTGTATAATAGCTTGACAGGTTGCATTCAATGCTTCCTGCTCAGTCTCTAATTGTTTTCTTTCTTGGTTAATAGCAGTCTTTCTTGAGTTGAGTTGTTTCATGTATTCTACCTTCTGTTCTCTTGTTTCTAGAAATACTGGTTCTAGTGACCCCAGTTCTAGCATTGGCAGAATTGTAGATGTTGCCGTCCCAAACAAAATTGATAATGCAAAAAGAATAATATTGCCAGTACGCAGGCGGGATTGTTTATGTTGCATCGGTATTCTCCTTAATTGGTTGTTGCGCTTTGCTTTTGTAATGTTGGTAAAATCTGATCAACGCGCCGGTGAATAGTGTCGCGCTGATCACCCCAAGAGCAATGATGGCACCGCATTTTGCCTTCATGTTCGACTCTGACGAATTATGCACTAATGCATTTATTGTTTTACTAAATTGCTTTCTATAATTTTGTTGATCTTCAAAGTTTTTTATTGATTCCATGTGCTCAGCATAATCTGAGTGCAATAAATGTATCGTTGCCTCCATTTTTTTGCCTTCAATAGTATGCAATTCGTTATCAATGTCTTGCGGATCGTTTTTGTTTGCCTTGTCGCGTTTTAATGATTTTTCTAGAAGAGTCAAGTCTTGGACATATTCTTTTAGGTCGCTTTGCATTTCATTTTTTATGACATTCATTTTGTGTTGAGTTGCAACCATATTTTGTTCGATGCTGGCGTATGCAACACGATTTTCGCGTGGTGTGTTATCACTCTGCTCATTTAGCAAGTCATTTTGGAACTCTAGTTCATATAAAAGGGTTTGCTTTTTATTCCTTAAGCTCTCCTCTATTGCTATCCTATTTGTAATCAGCGTCTTATCCGTATTTGCCAGCACCTGAGCATCATCATTGATTGCTCTATCGATTGCTTTCATATGGGCAGTATTTTTTTCCAAGAGTGATGCTATGTTGTCTGACGCTCCTTTTTCATGCCTAACGGCAGCACCAGCGCTATTGTCAGTTTTTTGTGTCCTTTTTTTTCTACTAGCCAGATCCTGGCGCTCCTTGAACTTGATAATCCGTTCGTTGGTTGGTGTACTAAAACCTTCAGGGAGTTGAATTTGAACATTTACGCCTGCTTTAGGAGGATTAGTCCCTTTTATTGCGCTAGCGCTCAGAACATGATTTGTTGCCAAAAAGGCGGCAAAAGTGAGGCACAGATTGAAAATATATCTTTTTTTGCTATGCATAACTGCCCTTTGAATCTTACAAAAATAAAAATCACACGGTAAGGCTTGGTTACTAGTATACAAAATCCAATTAGAAAGTTCAACCGTGTAATGCGAATCCGAGATAAACAGTTGACCTTGGGCCGCACAGACTGTCGTTGCCTTGTCGCCCCGAAGGCTTCTCCAGATAACGATCCAGATGAGTTTTCACTTAAATCTTTAGGCCGAACTGGCGCATGGAGCTAATTATTGACTGCTGCGCTCTTGACCTTGATGCATTGCTGGATGTTTAACGCTGCCTATGTGGTACTTATAAAGTTTGATCAACGCATAGGTAAGTATTGTTGCGCCAACGGCGCCGATAGCAAATGTGTAGCATTTTGCCTTTGTGCTCCACCCTGCAGGGCTTTGTGGCGTAATCGGCTCGGGATCATCGGGCGATTGATCAATCTTTGGAGCCCCTCCTATATCATTGATTGGTGCTTCATGAGTGGTTGATTCTTGTTGTTTGCGTTCTGATAGGGATGTAGTCAGGCCCGATGGCTTTTTATCAGATGGAACGATATTGTCAGGTTGATTTATGCCGCTTTCCGATACATCGATTGGATTAGGTTGCGATGGTTGTGTACTAGGGGCTGGGCTGGCGGTAGCTGCCCTCCCTTGTTCTAGATATGCGTCGAAGCCGTTCTGGTCGCTATCTAGGTCGAAGAATGGAACATTATTTGGTCCTACAGGCCTAGGACTGCGTTGAACCGTTCCTGAGCCATTCGTATAGTAATACAATTCTTGATCCTTGTAACGGTATTCTCCTTTGGATAATTCAATTTTTTTAGCGGCTGCGGATTTGTTTTTAGGGGGCGCTTTAGGTACATCTTTTTGTATAGGTAGTGGCTTTTCTTCTGGTATAGCTGTTCCATTATTGAAATCAGTAACGCTTTTGTACGTCTTGCCTGTTGTAGAGTCAAAGACTGGAAAAGTGGGATAAAGTGCATCGATAGCGTCTTTTGTAAAAGCTGTCTGAGTGAGCGGATGACCAAAACCTTTTACTACGTAAAAACGTCCCTCTATTCCTGCTGGTGCCAGGTATTGATCTAGGCCTGGTGGTGGAGATTTATGTTGTTTGTTGAATGCTACGATTGGATCTTCGTATTTTTCCATGAATTGTTCTGCCCCACGCATGCGATATTGGCTGCGTTGGGTTCTCATGGCAATAGTTTCAATGCTGGCAAGGCCGATAATCAAAATAGCGTTTAGTAATAGTTTTTTCATTTTGTGTATCTTTTGCGAATATGGTTTTTATCTACATAATGCGTTGCTTGACCTCTTAGTATCAGCATGTAAAATCCAATTAGAAAAGTCAAGAATATGTATAATATGGCTTTGAAATGGAATACTATCTTTTATGACATAGTCAAAGCGTGTATTGCATGAGGCTTAAGGAGCATTGCCTTCATCTACTTCTTTGCTGTTGTCGGGAGCGCGAATAAATGAGTTTGGTAGGTTATTGATTGAGTATCGCATTATTATTCTGAATTGTTTGACTCAACTTATCTTTGAGTCCTTGCATCAGTTGGTCTGCCTCAAAGAGCTCCTGCTTTTTTTCTTGAGCTTCTTGGTTGAGCTGCTGTTTGAGACCTTGCAGATCCTGATTGATCGTTTCCACCCGAGCTCTTAGCTGTCTTATTTCTTCCAATAAACTTGTTTGTGATTGACTAGGATTTGTTTGTGTAGTGGTCTGGCAACGTATGCCGAATTTGTAGGATAGCCCCATAGTCGCTATAAAGGCAGTGATGGCGCCACATATCAAGATCTTTTCTTTGTGAGCTTGATATTTATTTTTCAGATTATTAGTGATTTTTTCATAGCGTGTGATGGAGTTGTCCTGGTCTACATTGTCTTCTTGAGCGCATGTAGCTTGATTAGTTTGCTCTGGACATTCTTGTTCTTGTGAGCAGTGCAGGATTGGTTGCCCTATAAGGGTAATTGCCAACATCAACTTTGTTATCGGCAGCGTAAATCGTTTTTTTAATGCCATGTGCATGTCTCACGTAGTGGATTAAACTATTCAAATAAAGGAATTGCTCACTGTCTTTGCAATATCTTATTATAAGGGGAAAATAACAAAAAAATGCATTATTTGTCAATAGGGGTAACAAGATTTTGTTTGCCCGAAATGGGTGAAAAGACGCATAATGGATACCCAGAAGGAACTACACCAGTGTGGAATTGATGAGTTCTTCAGCAAGTATCCCCTCGGGCTGAATGGTCTCTTCCAGCTTGGCGGCCTTTAAACGAGTGCGAAATACTCGCTCAATAACATCGTTAACGTGGCTGACCCAGATAATATCGATATCGCTGATGACATTGTCCATCCCTATTAAGTCGTTTCTATTTTTACATGGAGCTATTACATACGGAATTCTATGTCGTTTGGCAGCTAAGATCTTTTCCTTTAGCCCCCCGATTGGCATAACTTCTCCGCATAAATTAATCTCTCCGGTCATTGCATAGTCACAACTAATAGGAATTTTAGTATATGCAGACAGAATTGCGGTTAATAATGTTATGCCTGCAGATGGGCCGTCTTTTGGAACGGCTCCTGCGGGAGCGTGGATATGTAGATCATATTCGTTAAACATTTTTTGATGAATGCTAAATTCGTGTGCATGGGCGCGAACGTAGCTGACAGCAGCTTTTGCGGATTCTTTCATAACTTCACCAAGTTGGCCGGTTAAAATAAGCTTACCTTTCCCGGGCATAAGCACCGCTTCTATAGTGATAATTTCTCCACCGTACGCGGTCCAGGCAAGACCATTTGAAATACCAATGACATTTTCTTTTATTTGAAAATCGTTTAAAAATTTTTTTGGACCTAGGTAGCTATCCAAATTGCTTGTAGAAAAGGTAACTTGCCGGTTATGTTCTACTATCTCTCTTGCAGCCTTTGAACAAATACGCCTAATAACTCTTTCAAATTGGCGTACCCCTGATTCGCGAGTGTAACCAACTATCATGTCATTAAGGACTTCGTCTGACAATGTTATGCCACGACTTTCAAGGCCCATGTCTGAAAATGCTTTGCGTACCAAATGGTGACGGGCGATGTTCATTTTTTCTTCTAATGTATAGCCCGACAGCTCTATAATCTCCATCCGATCTCGCAATGGTTCAGATACAGCGTCGAGGTTATTTGCTGTTGCAACAAACATTACTTTTGAAAAGTCAAAAGGAACACCCAAATAATTATCATGAAAAGCGTAATTTTGTTGCGGATCAAGTACCTCGAGCATAGCAGCGGACGGATCGCCTCGAAAGTCAGCTCCAATTTTGTCCAATTCGTCGATTACGATGACCGGATTGCTTGACTGGGCCTTGCGTATTGCTTGAATAAATCGACCTGGCATTGCTCCAACGTAGGTGCGCCGATGTCCACGTATCTCTGCCTCATCTTTTACGCCCCCTAGTGAAATACGCGCATACGATCTGCCAAGACTAAGTGCAATAGATTTTCCAAGAGAGGTCTTTCCGGTTCCCGGAGGGCCAACAAAGCATAATATGGGAGCATACCCATCCTGCTTGAGATTTCGCACACAAATGAAGTCTAAGATTCGTTCCTTGATCTCTTTAAGCCCGAAATGGTCTTGTTCTAGTATTTGTTTTGCAGATTCTATATTGAGCGTATCTGTGGAGTGCACGCCCCATGGAAGTGCAAATACCCATTCAAGATAGTTACGAGTAACGGTTGCCTCCAATGAGTCGGGTGCCGTGCGTTCTAGGCGATTAATCTGACGGCGTATTTCTGCTTTGATGTCGTTATTTACCTGTAATTTATCAAGTTTTTCATGCAATAATGTTATATCCTCGTCTTCTTGATCTCCCAGCTCTTTTTTGATGGCACGTAGCTGCTCTCGCAAATAAAACTCTTTATGTGACTGGTTCATTGACTCACGAGCATTATTACGAATTCGTTCTTGAATTTCAGAGACTTCCATTTCCTTGACCAGGTGTGAATACACTGCTTCTAAAAACTTTTTTTGATTTGTAGTTTCAAGCAGTGCTTGTGCGTGCTGTACCGAAAGATTAAGGTGGGATAGTACGAAATCAGCAATTTTTTCCGGATCGCTCATCTTTGATATAATGAGAAAAAAGTCGGGGCTAAAGGAATTACCTGAGTTTGCCATCTTTTCAGCAAGTAGTTTAATTCCTCTAATTTGTGGCGCCAGTTCTTGACCGTCTATGAGTTCTGCTTCAAGTTTTATAAATCCCGCTTTTAAATAATTACCGTCAGCAATAATTTCATCAACCATCACTTTGTAGAGTCCTTGAACTAAAATTTTGACGCCGCCTTCTGGCATCTTGACCATGCGCATAATGGATCCGACTGTGCCCACGCGGTACAGATCATTTGTTCCGATGGTTCCATTCCCCTCTTGGTAATCTTTTGCAGCAAGTAGGAGGACCAATTTGGACTCCTCAATGGTTAGATCTATTCCTTTGATAATTTTTTCATCAACAACAAGTAGCGGTACTATCATTTGCGGAAATACTACTACATCCATGGTAGGTATAACAGGCAGCATCTTGGGCGTTACCTCTAAACCATTACCTCCAAACATTGTTTTCATCTCTACTCTCCCCTGCGTGAGAACATTAAAGCATGAACTGTGCGTATGTTTAGCTGCCTACCATTCCATTGTAAGATATGCAGACTAGACAAAACAACGATACTGTGTTAATTGGTCAAAATTTATTTTGCCAAACGCACTTATGCTCTCTAAGTGCAAAAATAGATTTTTTATCAATTTTCTGCATAAAGTAGGGTTATTAAGCGGGAAAGTTCTTTTATAATTGGAGTAATGCATGAATAATGATCGGCTCTCGTTAGATTGTGTGAGCAAATATTTTGGTGAGCAACAAAACCGAGTTGATTTATTTTACAATCTGACCATTTCATTTGTTTCTGGGACTTCGTATGCCATTATGGGTCCATCAGGATCGGGTAAGTCCACTTTTATGCACTTGCTTGCAGGCATTGAACAACCAACGAGCGGTAATCTGTATTTTAATGATACAAATGTAGAGGCTCTTGGGCCGCAAGAAAGACAACGATTTTTTAACCGTACGATTGGCATAGTTTTTCAACAGCCGTATTTAATTAAGGAGCTTACGATCACGGAAAATATAATTCTTCCGGGATTGATAGCCAATAAAGTTTTGGCAGAATGCATAAAAAGGGCGGAAGAACTTATGTTGGCAGTAGGGATAATTGAAAAAAAATCGGCCAAACCTGCCCATCTTTCAGGCGGTCAGCAACAGCGAGTATCAATCGCTCGTGCCTTGTTTAACGAGCCGGCTTTTTTGCTTGCAGATGAACCTACCGGCAACTTAGATGAACAAACTGCTCGATCGATTACCACCTTATTGATCGATTGTCAGAAACGATGGCATATGGGAATGATCATTAGCACGCATGATAATGAGATTGCAAAACGGATGGAGAATAGACTTTTTTTGTCCGACCATAGTTTAACTCAAGAATTGTCTTGAGTTTCGTGATATAGTTGTCGGCATCCAGGAGCCGTAGCGTATTCTTGGGAAATGTTTCAGACAGTAAAAATTGTGTATATTATTTTTTAATCAACAATGCAGCAATGCTTTCAAGAAAAAATATTCTAGAAAAAACAACTATCATTGGCGGTATGACTGCGGTTAGCCGTATTCTTGGTATGGCGCGTGAAATGCTTATGACGCGATATTTGGGCGCCAACGAACTTTCCGACATATTTATCACTGCATTTGCGGTACCTAGCGCACTTCGAAAAATATTTGCAGAAGGAGCACTTGCAGCTGCTTGCGTACCACAAATCGTCCAAACGGTTCATGAAAAAGGTCCAAAAAGTATTGGTGGCATGATGACCGTTGCGTTTATTGTATTTCAAAGCATAGTGACTATTTTGTGTGGCCTGATCATGTCTAATGCTGAATTTGTTATTCTGCTCAGGGCGCCTGGGTTTGCAACCGATCCTTTAAAGATAGCTCGTTCGGCCCAGTTGTTGCGTGTTTTGGCGCCGTATATATTTTTTTTATCGAGCAGTTCGTTGCTTGCTGGAGCTTTGCATTCGGTGGCACGTTTTTGGGTGCCAGCCTTTGGCCCAATACTTCTTAATCTTGTTTTTATAGCATCTATTCTGGTGTGTATTGTATTTAATTCTTCGATTATCGTTTTGTGTGTGGGTATTCTTTGTAGCGGCTTTTTACTTTTGCTGATGCATCTTATTGCATATTTTTATGCAGATTTTTCATTTGGTCGCATAACGCATGCAGATCTTTTACGCGTTGGCAACATGTTGTTGAAGTTTTTTTTTAGTGCAATTGCGATGAGTGCGGTTGAAGTAAAACTTATTATAGATAGCAACTTTGCCTCATATTTGCCGACGAGCACGATATCACTCATTTATTACGCAGAACGTTTTATGGGTATACCGTTAGGGATTTTTGCGAGTGCTTTTTCGACAGTTTTACTTACGCACCTTGCGCGGGTATGTAAGACTGCCCCTTGTCGTTTACCATTTTATCTTTTGGAATCTATCAAGCTTGTGTATTGGGTGACAATTCCGATTATGTTTGTGATGATGTTTTTTGCGCATGATATATTTATTACACTTTTTGTCTCAGACAAATTTAGCATGGCTCAGGCATATCAGTCAGGACTCATTTTGCGCGTATATCTTTTAGGACTATTTTTTTATTCTGCCAATAAAATATTACTTAACTTTTTTTTCGGTTTTCAGGCTACATGGATTCCATCTTTGATAGCCATAAGCTCTGCTGTATTAAATTATGGTCTTAATTTTTTTTTAGTCAGCTGGTGGCAGGCTCCCGGGCTTATATTGGCATCAAACATAGCGACCGCGATAGAAACCTTTGCTATGACCTTTTGTTTGTACTACGTATTTAAAGTTTCTTTGGCGTACAAGCGTTTTGCTCTTTTTGTTCTCTATTCTTCGGCGCATATTGCGGTGCATATTGGGCTGTTTCTCGCTTTATACAAGGTGGCCAGACATGCGCTGTTCATTGTTGTGCCAGAGATTAATCATGAGCTGGTCTTTAAAACAGCATTTTTGTGGTGCTGGGTAACGCCATTAGTAGTTGCTACGACTATTTTGTTTGTAAAAACACGGTCCTTAGCTAAGGTTGAGTTATATTTTTTAGGTTGAGATATTCTTTTGTTCATCAACCTCAACACCAAGAATTGCCATAATGCAAACACTGCCAAGAAAACCTGCAAATGCACCATTTACAAATCCAAGAAAGCCCAGAGCAATCTTTTTTGCGTAGAGTTGTCTATCAAGGCCAAAAGCGACAGCGTCTGGCGTCATTTTAAACTTGTTACCTTCAACTTCAATACCATACAAAGCAACTAGGAGGGGCCCACGCCTTATTTTAAGGTACATCTTTGCCAAAATCGCGCTCTCCGCCGCGTTTGTCGGAGATATATAGTAATACCCATCTTTTTGCATACGTGTACGACAAACCATTTTTTGAAAGATGGCTATATCGGCATCGTCTGTTTTTTGCAGATATGTTGCATATTTTACCCCACCAACAGCACCAGCTATGCCGCTTATGAGGATGCCAGAAGCTATTAGGCCTCCAAGGAGCGCCTCGTTTTTGTCTGATTTTGAGGCATGTATATTGCGTCGCTGAGAGGCATGCGTATATGGCATAATGCTAACTGACAAAATGATTGCGATATGGAGGAGAAGTTTTTGCGTGCTCATGGAAGGTCCTTTATTGTTTTTTAGCTATAGTTAAATGATTGTTTTTTTTGCTTTGCAGTGAAATGATTGCAATGCCTAGAGGAAATTTCTGTATCTTCATAGGTCTTGCTCATCGACTTTGACTTTATGTAAGGTTATCGCTTGATCTTTTTCGAAATGTGCTTGTATGGACTTTAGTGACTCAAGTATCTCGGTTTGCACCTTGTCAGAATCCTCTTGAACTTCAAAAATACAATAGGTTGCCAAATGGGTTATCAGTCCAACCGCCACAGCATGAATTATATTCTCTTTTTGTTGCTCATTTAGGGTATTCATGTGCGCATTTACTGCAGTGGTTATATAAGTAGCCTGCACTTTAGGGTTATTGCGGTATTCTTCTACGAGACTTGCAAACGCCTCTATTACTATACCAGTGCTCTTCAAATCTGTTGTTTCTGATAATTTAGTTACATATCCTACTAGTCCGCCAGCAAGAGTAATCATGTTTTTGGTGGAACGGCTAATTTTTATACGCCAAAAGGCTTCCGACGGTGCTTGAAAAAGGATTGTTCCAATAAAAAAGAAAATATATAAAACTTTGTGCATGATATTCCTATAGGGGTACGATCTTCTTTTTAATTTTTATATTTCGATCAGGTTATTTATATATTTTAAGCTTAGCTGAAATTAGTACTTTGTCAAATGCGACGGAACATCTTGGGTTCCTACGAGTCTATTGTGGCATTTGCTATTGCATTGTTCATGAGCCCTCGAAGGTCTGGCGCAATATGTGGTCTGGATATCATCCTGAGGACAGCATTCTTAAGATCTTTATCTGTACGCATGGCATGTAAGAATTTGTTATTACTGAACAATGTTTGAGCCGCCTGCTCAGGTGCTTGTCCTGACAGGATATCGTCTGCAGCCTGTATAAACGTTTGTGCAACAAACGGCTTGAGCTCATTGACCATTAACGTTGCGATAGATCGTGTATCGCCTTCTGATTTGTATGGTATGAGCTGATCTAGCTCTTGCAAAGACAATTTAGTTGGCTGCATAAGATAATATCGCATTGCGTCTTTGATTAACTTTGTTTTCAAAATATCTCTGAGGCTGCTCCCAAACGTTTCGCCGTAAGCGTCGGTATCGGCATCGTCAAGATTTTTCCGATGATAAATCAATGAGAGAGTGCCATTTCCATTTTGCTCGAATGCTTGCATAGATTCGCTCCCATACATGGCCTGCAAAGCTCTGACTACTCTAAAAACAGAGTGCCAATAAGCAAGCGCTGGCCGTCGATCTGTTGTTGCAAGTACTATTTTCATCATAAGTGGGTGTAGTGGCCAGTCATACGTTTCTATTGATTTGACCTTGTTAAATGCGTGATGCGCCCCGCCTACAGCGCTTGTTAGCGCCTCCTTGATCTGGTGCGGATAGCAGTCATCTGTATCAATCGGTATAAACCATTCCACCGGTTCACTATAGATACAATTATTGGGCTGATCGGCTGTGACTAGGCAGCAGAAAATCCTTCTAAGCTGCAGTTGGGCCTTTTCTTTAGGGATTTGATATGACGGATTGGAACTATTGCCTGGGACGTAGTCGTTCTGGTGGGCATTGTGCAACATTTTGAATAACAATAAGCTTGATCCAGCGATGCCTAGAGCCATGGTAGCTCCAATACAACATTTTTGGGTAATCGTTCGATTTGACCACCAAGAGACGAGAGATTCTTTTATAGATCTTTCCTGTGCATGGTCTGCGCTCTCGGAACAACTAATAATGCCTGATAGGGACCCGATTGTGGTGACTAGTAATACAAAACAGAGCCGCCTAAGCTTGCTTGTGAAGTTTTTCATTGCAAATCAGATGCAGGCGCTGTGGGCTTGCATGAATTATTTTTTTTAATCCATCTATAAACGCCATAACCGATGCTCATACCAATAACAATGGCGCCAATGGCAATGATTGCTGGCTGTATCAGTCTTTTTGTTTGGTTAGTGTCGGATGGCAATAATGGTTTGTGTTTGGGTGGTGTATTGTCTATGTTGTTGGCTTGATCTGGTCCCGTAGGGTCTGTTTTAATGCCTGGTTTTAGTTGTTCTGCGGGATGTGCATTTGGGTCGATGGGCAGCTCTTGTGATCTATGGGAGCTTTGTTCAAAAGGACCGCCGTCTGTGGGCGTGATGGTTGTTTGTGTGCTTGGGTGAGGTTGATTGGCTTGCGCTGATTGATTTGAAGACGAAGAGTTTGGTGGTGTAAGTATAATTTTTTTCCTGTCGCGTTCATTGGATATCTTTTTTGTGGCAAGGGGTGTAAGTTCGAATGGATCAGTATCAATTGAGGGTGGGGTGCCGGTATTGGTAGCCTCTCCCTGTGCGTTAATGGGGGTCTTGGTAGAATAATGTACCACACCACGCTCATCAACGTCATATATGGCACGGTCCTCTTTGTGTGGACCATACCTAAACAATATACTCCGACCAAAGAGGCTGTTGGCTCGCCGATCATTGTACATTATATATTGAAGTTTTGTTTTAGCGTCTTTTCCGCCAATTTTTGATTTTTGTCTATCGTCAGCGGCCATACCAATAAGAGCAGCTGTGTTCATAGTGAAAACTGCTGGTTGCCTTTCCCCACCCGAACAAGCGCTTTTATGCGTTGCAAAGATACCAACGACAGTAAATAGAACGATGTACATTGTTTTTTTCATATTAAAACTCCAATTATGATGATCTAAGGGTCAATAGGGTCACCTTTTTATTATCGCAGTTTATTTTCAAAATGTCAAGTTTAAAGTTAAATAAGCGTTAGTATTCATTGATATATTGATTTTTTATTTTCTAAAAAATTGTTAATTTTCTCGCGCAAATAAATTGACAAAGTTAAAAAAAGCCATACAATGTTGAATACAGTCTAACTGTTATAATTTGTCAGTTTGCAAAATAAACAGATTCGTCGCGGGGTAGAGCAGCCTGGTAGCTCGTTGGGCTCATAACCCAAAGGTCGCTGGTTCAAATCCAGCCCCCGCAACCAATTTTAAGGTGAGTGTATATATACTCACCTTTTTTATTGCTCTTAGATCGAACTTGGTCCAATATGCCTCCCAGAGTATTTATTCTTGTTTGTTTGTTAAACACTGGTGACAAATCTTTTTGGTACCAGACCAATTTCGAGATTGTGATTGGTAGTATCGTGCGAGTACCGCTTAGAAACAAAACGGTCTACGGTGTGGTGACGATGATACAGCATGAACATCCTCTCATCTCTGGGACCATCAAAGACATCTACGCAATAGAGCGTTTTCCGGAAGATAATTGTTATATTCCGTTTATACAGCAGCTTTCTGACTATTATCAAATTGGTTGCCAGAGATTTTTTTCCAGACTACTCCCATTTTTTTTGCCCAGCTTAAAAAAGTTTGATTTGGACGTAATACCCGTTGAACAGCCACAAGCCCTCGATTCGGAGGTTGTGCTTACTGTTGCGCAACAACACATTGTTGATTTTGTATGTCCAGAGATTTTGGCAGGGCGATATCTGCCCACTGTGCTTTATGGGGCAACGGGATCTGGAAAAACGGAGATATATAAAAAACTTGTATCTTGCGCCATTAATGCTGGCAAGACGGTTTTGTTGCTCTTGCCAGAGGTAACTTTAGCGTTAGAGTTTGAAAAAAAATTCAATGCAGCATATCAAAATGTATTTAGAATATATTCATTTCATTGTGCAACGCCGCTTAAAATGCGAAAACAGATGTGGGATACGCTCATGAGTGGTAATCCTGCGCTTATTATTGGCGTGCATTTGCCGATTTTTTTACCAATAGAGCGCTTGGGGTGTATTATTGTAGACGAAGAGCATGAGGTTGGATACCAAGAAAAAAACCATCCTAAAATTAACAGTAGAGAGGCAGCCATTATGAGAGCGCAGCTGTACCAGATTCCTATTATTTTAGGCTCGGCTACTCCATCTGTAAGTAGTCTATATAACGTTACAAAGAGGGGTTGGCACCTAAAAGAGCTTGGCAGTCGCTTTGCCGGGTCTTTTCCTATTGTGCAAACTGTTGTGTTGCCGCTCGACGTGCGCAGATCAAATTTTTGGATTAGCAGGGTGTTAGAAAAGGCTCTGGCTGACCGCTTATCAAAAGGAGAGCAGTCGATTTTATTTTTAAACCGCCGCGGGTTTAGTTTCTTTTTACAATGTGGAGCATGTGGCTTTGTGCCCAGATGCACCAGATGTTCGGTTAGTTTGACCGTCCATGAAAAAGAACGACTCATGTGCCATTATTGTAGTTATACTGTTCCAGAACCAAAAGCATGTCCTCATTGTGCGAGCAAATCGATCGTAAAAAAAGGCATCGGAACGCAGCAGATCGTCACTATTCTTAAAAAAATATTTCCTAAAGCTCGTATTGCGCGTGCCGATCTTGATACAACCGCAAAAAAGAATAACTGGCAAAATACAATACATGAGTTTAGTAATGGTTTGTTCGATATTCTTGTTGGCACTCAGTCAATTACTAAAGGGTATAATTTTAAAGGAGTTACGCTTGTTGGCGCAATATGGGCTGATGTAAATCTGAACATTCCTATTTTTAATGCCTCAGAAACAACATTACAGCAATTAATTCAGGTAAGTGGGCGAGCTGGGCGATTTTGTGATAGTTCACAAGTGATTATGCAAACTATGTCTGATCACCAGATTTTTTCCCATATTAATGAAAAGGAATACCTTTCATTTTTTGCCTGCGAGATTTTGCTGCGTGCGGAGTTGCATTATCCACCGTGCGCAAGACTCGTTGAAATAGAGCTTAAGCATAAAGATGATGTGATGGTTGAAAAGGAAGCTGGCTTGGTCTTTAGTGCGCTTGTCAAAGCTAATGCTGCTTTGGCTCTTTCTGTTATTGTCCTTGGTCCCGCAAAGCCATTGGTGCATCAAATTAAAAAAATATCTTCAAGAAAAATTTATCTGAAATCTGCACGATTTGACGATATTCAGGCTGTTTATAGGTTAGCGATTGATCGAATGCATCTTAGGGGAAAGATATTTTTCACGCCAAACCCGGTTAATTGAATGGGGCGTCTAGTGCGTGTTGCGTTACAACCCGCCAACGAGTATCGCTCGCGCAGGAGCCGCTTCTAACCCAACAACCGCAAGAGGCAGGCATACAAAAAAGTATGACTTGGCGGCTACATGTCCTAGTCGTAATCCTTCAACAATCATAATGTCAGCATCCATAAGTAATCGATGAGTTTGATGATCAGGTTGTTGGCGTTCAATGCCCAAATAGTCAAAGCCTATCAACCCAATGTCAAGTTCAACCAAATACTGAGCTGCGCTGGCATTAAGATACACAAAGTCCTTATTGAATGGAGCAGTTGCAGATAATGTGCTATTGCTTGTTTTAATCAATAAAAAATCACCCTCTTCAATATCAAGATCATATAGGTCGTGTGCGTGAATGGCGCCTTGAACGTGTGTTAAATCAACAACTTTGCATGGTCCAACAAATCTATCGAGCGGAGCTTGATCTATAGTTTCTGCATCTTTTATGAAATGTGCTGGCGCATCAATGTGCGTGCCGCTGTGAGACCCGCATGTTAGTATGCTTTCACGAACGCCATCACTATCAATCGTCTTTTTGGTGGTAAATATGATCGTTTTATGGTCTTTGTACGCAGTTGTATCCGGTCTTAATGGCCAACTAATGTCGATTATTTCCATATTGTTCTTTTCTGCATTGTTTGTTATTAGGGTTGTCGATAATGCATAGTGTATACCATTTGCATGCTTTGCCTACATGGCCAAAAAGATTCTTTGCGCTATTTTTGGTTGTTTTTTTGAGGATGCTTGGTAGCCGGAGTGTTTATTGACTAAAAAATATCCATTAGAATAATTTAATCCGCCTCTTTACTATAATTATTGTATTTTATCTTGTTATAGTTGTATGATAGAAAAGATTATATGCAATGTACGTAATGTAATTAGGAGGATAGACGATGACTAACAAATGTATAACTATTTTTACGGCTGTTGTGCTGAGCGCAACTGTACATTGTACGTACGGGATGGAAGAAGGCCATGCCAAGAAGCCTGTAGTGCTGATATCAGCCGCTGCGTGGCGAGCGAAGTATGGAACAAGCCATGGACAAACAAATGGCTTAGATGCATGGAATCCTCGTGGTGTTGGGCCAGGGAT
>Ga0207000_1086_pt1 | contig 31979 bp, 32 predicted proteins | sample Alteio_BWMinCont_90_FD_153498 | JGI IMG/M metagenome (GOLD analysis project Ga0207000, IMG submission 153498) | Enriched cells from forest soil in Barre Woods Harvard Forest LTER site, Petersham, Massachusetts, United States -... | ecosystem: Environmental > Terrestrial > Soil > Temperate forest >...
CATCGGATTCCCGTGCCCAATAAACAACGCTGGCATCCGCTCGGCCATTGTTGGATCGCTCGTCGTTACGCTGCCTTTTGCTCTTGGGTCGGCATCACACCTATTTGCTTCAGCATGCCCATGAGATCGTAAAAAAGATTCTCTTCCACGATCTGACCTTGTTCGTTCCAGCGCGCAAAGCCCGATGTCGTACTCGGGCAACACGTCATGAGCTTGCCCTCTGGGCACCTCGATTGGCGTACAGGAGTTGTGACCTCCGCTGCTGATAGCCTGCAAATTCGTTCGTTTGGGCGTGGTGCGCATGGCTCGATGCCAGAGGCGAGCATTGACCCTGTTGTTATGGCCGCCTCCACCGTCATGAGGCTGCAAACCATCGTCTCGCGAGAAGTCGCTCCAACAGATTCCGCTGTGGTGACGATTGGGGCGCTGCAGGCGGGCACGAAAGAGAATGTTATTCCTGACGAGGCGATTATCAAGTTAAACGTGCGCACCTTTGATGAGGGGGTGCGCAAACATGTGCTTGCAGCGATTGAACGAATTGTGAATGCCGAAGCAGCAGCTTCAGGTGCGCCGAGGGTACCGGAGATCACTCCACTGGACCGCTATTCAATGGTAACAAACGATCCTGACGCGACAAACAAGGTCGTTGACGCGTTTCGCCAAAACTTTCCTGACGGCTCCGTAGAGCAAACTAAACCTACGATGGCGAGCGAGGATTTCGGATGCTTTGGAGCGGAGTGGCACACTCCGGCGGTGTTCTGGTTCTTTGGCGGCGACGATCCCGAGGTATATGACAAGGCGAAGAAGGATGGCACGCTCAATTCGCTGCCGACCAACCACAATCCACGCTTTGCACCGGTGATCCACCCAACTCTGGAGACAGGCGTGAAGGCCCTGGTTGTTGCGGCGTATGCGTGGCTGACATCGTGAACAACATCCAGATGCACGGGCATCAACTAGCGGGTGCCTTTCTGGATGCGGTGGATCTGCTTGGCACATTCGTTTTCGCACTCAGCGGTGCAGCGGCGGGTGTCAAAAGCCGGTTCGATCTGTTCGGTCTAATGGCACTCTCGTTCGCGGCCGGTAATGCCGGCGGGATCACAGGGGATGTGCTGATTGGCGCGGTGCCACCAGCGGCCATCAGCGACTGGCGCTATCTCGGGGTCTCTCTTCTGGCAGGATTGGTGACGTTCTTCTGGTATCCCAACATCGATAAACGTCGCAGGCTGGTGTTGTTATTCGACGCCGCGGGACTCGGCCTGTTTGCCGTCGCCGGCACACAAAAGGCGCTCATCGCAGGACTCAATCCGGTGACGGCGATTTTCATGGGAGTGCTAACCGGGATTGGTGGTGGCATATTGCGCGATGTGCTTGTTAACCAAACGCCGACGGTGCTTGAGGCGGATATTTATGCTGTTGCTGCGCTAGCCGCCGGCGTTGTAGTGGTGATCGGATATCAATTGCATTACCCGGCTTTTGTGGTGTTGACCGTGGGCGCACTACTTTGTTTCTGGCTGCGAGTTATGGCGATATACCGAGGATGGCATTTGCCCGTCGCCCAGTCGCAGAATCGGCGGGATTGAATCATCGTTTGCAACGTCGCTTAAGAGTTTGAGCCAGAGAAGCGAGCTTTCCGATCTAGGAGCTTGTCGGCTAAGCACTTTACCCTAGCACATCAGAACATATGATTGTCAGCGAACTCGTCGGTCAATATTTCGGAACGAAGTTCCACGGCTTACGTTCCCGATATTGATCCCCAGAAGTCGGCTTCGGGGAAGCGCGGTGCCCAACGGGCCCCGCCCAGCCTAGAGTTCCCCCAAGCCCGTTTCTGGATAACTTCCGTATTGCCAACGACACACCCCGAGTTGTCGCATCCTATCCAACTGCCGCACAGGCTATAATTGCGCCCACGGATGGCTCTAACCTCTGGCACAAAGCTCGGGCCCTACGAAATTCAGTTCCCACTCGGCGTCGGCGGTATGGGCGAGGTCTATCGTGCGAAAGACACGCGCCTCGATCGCACCGTTGCCATCAAGATTCTCCCCACTCATCTTTCCGCCAATCCTGAATTCAAGCAGCGTTTCGAGCGCGAAGCTCGTCACCGTTTCCTCTCTGAATCATCCACACATCTGCCATCTCTACGACGTCGGTTCGCAGGACGGCGCCGACTTCCTGGTTATGGAGTTCCTCGACGGCGAGACGCTTGCCGATCGCCTGCGCAGGGGCGCGTTGCCTTTCCCTGAGCTGCTGAAGATTGGAATTGAAGTCGCAGAAGCTTTGGAGATCGCCCATCGCGCAGGTATCGTGCATCGCGACTTGAAGCCCGGCAACATCATGCTGACCAAGGCCGGAACCAAGCTGATGGATTTCGGACTAGCGAAACCCGCCTCACTCGGCGCAGCCGGGTCGGGATCGGCTCCGCTTTTATCCGCCGCCCGTACAATGAGCGGACCTACTTCGATCAGCCCGCTGACGACCGCCGGCAGCATTGTCGGCACCCATCCAGTACATGTCTCCCGAACAAATCGAAGGCAAAGAGGCCGATGCCCGCTCCGACATTTTTGCGTTCGGCGCCGTCCTCTACGAGATGGCAATGGGCAAGCGCGCGTTCGAGGGCAAAAGCCAAATCAGCGTAGCCTCCGCCATCCTGGACAAAGATCCCGACCCGATCAGCGCCTCCAAGCCTTCCACGCCACTGGCTTTCGACTATCTCGTCGCCGCCTGCCTCGCGAAGGATCGCGAAGACCGTTTTCAGTCCGCCCACGACGTCCGCCTGCAATTGAAAAGTATTTCGCAATCCCCGCAAGCCCCAGTCGCTGTCACACCAGCGCATTCTCCACACACATTCTTCCCGGGCGCGTTGCTGGCTGTCGCCGCTCTCCTACTCGTCGCCGCGGTAATCATCTTTTATCTATCGCGACAGGCCCACAATCCACCGCTTTCAGTACGCGCCTACATCCCACCTCCACCGCAAACCACCTTTCGCGCTTCCGGCTTTGACGCAGGCCCGGTGGTCGTCTCGCCAGACGGCAAAACCCTCGCCTTCTCCGCCGTCGACGACAAGGGCCGCACCGACCTCTGGCTCCGACCGCTTGACGCGCAGCAAGCCACGATGCTTTCGAGCACCGAAGACGCCGCCACGCCCTTCTGGTCTCCCGACAGTCGTTACCTCGCCTTTGTCGCCGACCGAAAACTAAAGACGATCAACGTTTCCGGAGGAGATGCCCAAACCATCGCCGACGATGCTCATAGCGGATGTGGCGATTGGAACGCCGCAGGCATCATTCTCTTCTGCAAACAAAATTTTGGCCCGATCTCGCAGATCCCTGCCTCTGGTGGTCAGGTCTCGCCGGCCACGCGTCTAAACCAGAATGAATTTGATAACGCCTCTCCAACCTTCCTCCCCGACGGCCAGCACTTCCTCTACACATCCAGTCAGTTAAATCAGCCATCCCGAATCAAACTGGGAGTGCTTGGCAAACCCGAACAAGATGGAATCGAGATTGCCCCAGGCGCTCATGCGGCATTTGCTTCTGATCATCTGCTGTTTGTCCGCGGCGGACACATTCAGACCCAGCCCTTCAATCCGCGCACCTTCACGGTCTCCGGTGATCCTCAAACCATCGGCGAAGCGCGCACTTTCTCCGTCTCGCAAAACGGCGTTCTTGCCTACCACGAAAGTTCCGCCGAGTCCGAGCTCAAGTTATTTGACCGAAACGGGAACCTGATCGCCACGCCCGGTCCGCCGGCTGTTTATTCCGATCCGCGTTTTTCTCCCGACGGTAAATCCATCGCGGTTACCATCGCCGACCCACGATCCAGGGCGGACGATATCTGGGTACTTCCCGTCGCAGGCGGCCAGCCCACGCGCGTCACCTTCGGACCCGATGATTTTTGGCCGGTATGGTCGCCCGATGGAAAGCAAATAGCCTACGATGCCCGTGAAAATGGCAAGAACTCGATCCGCCTCCGCTCTCTCGACGGTAGCCAGCCCGAAGAAGTTCTCTATCAGAACGACGCTTACATCAATGGCTCGCCCATCGACTGGTCGCCAGATGGGAAATACCTTTCCCTCGATCTGGAATCGAGAGACGGAATCTTTTCCAATTGGATTATGCCGCTGACTGGCGACCGCAAGCTCCTCCAGCCGCCCGCCGCCTCTCACATGACGGTCAGCCAGTACGACGGACGCTTCTCTTCCGATGGCCGCTGGCTGGCTTATTTTTCCTATGAAACCGGCAGGCCCGAAGTCTACGTCGTGCCGTTTGAAGCTGGCGCAAAAACCCAAGTCTCCAACACCGGCGGATGGAATACCCTCTTTAGCCGCGGCCAGGAACTCTTCTACGTCTCCATGGGAAATCGCCTTATGGCCGCGCACTTTACTACACAAGCCGGTTTCCACGTCGACTCCATTGAATCTCTCTTTCAACTCGATCTGCCAAACTTCACCGCGATCAGCTACGACGTCAGCCCCAACGGCAAACTGTTCGTAGTCCAAACCGCCGACCACACCAAATCCACCTCCATCACTTTGCTGACAAACTGGCCAGCGGAACTCAGGAAGTGAGCCCTGCCACCGGCCGCATCAAGCCCGAAAACATCTCCACTTAGGATGACCGGCAACTCTGAAATCATGATCCAAGATCGATTCCCAGCGGGCCAGAAGTCGGCTTCTTCGAGATCGCCATTGAATCTCCTCCAAGCCCGTTTCTGGATAACTGTCGCGGTAGGGACGACCATTGCTGGTCGCCCCCCGCACAGATCCGTACGTGCGCGTTTACGCATACGGCTCTTACCGAGGATGAATGGCGTCGAAGCGCTTGTCGGGGTAGGGATGCAGAACGCGTGGGTGCGGAATCCATCGGTTGAGCAGTGGGTTGAGGCGGTCCCAGCCCACCTGCGCGCGTTGACTGCGACGGACGAGAACGCTCCGCCACAATCGGCATATGCGACGCCTGAAGACGCGCAACTGACCGGTGTTTTCGGGCACAGCATGGTATTGGTAGTAGCCCTGAACGACCTTCCGGAGCCATGTGCCGACCTCACTCGTACGATGATGTTTCCGGTGCTGAAGCTCTGCCTTGATGACAGTGAGCTTCGCAACCATCCGCTTCTTCGCGGTGATGCGCCAGACATTAAAAGCTCCGCTGCTCGTGAGATTTCCGCAAAAATGCGTGAATCCCAGAAACGTGAAGGTCTCTGGTTTTCCCTCGCCACGTTGCTTCCGGTTTCGGACGGCGAACCGCCCGAACTCGATCAGACGCGTCTTCTCCGGATGTAATTCCAGACCGAACTTTGCCAGCCGCTCCTGAAACTCACTCTGGAAGCGCTCGGCGTCAGCTCGGTGTTGAAAGCCCAAAACAAGATCGTCGGCGTAGCGCACGACAATTACATTGCCGCGTGCGACTTTCTTGCGCCAGACCTCAACCCATAGGTCGAACACATAGTGCAGGTACACGTTTGCGAGCAATGGTGAAACCACAGCTCCCTGGGGAGTACCTAGCTTCGTCTCCGACCACTGGCCATCTTCCGATACTCCGGCCTTCAGCCATTTCTGGATCAGGCGAAGTATCCGGCGATCGGCCACACGATGCTCGATGAACTTCATGGTCCACTCGTGACTCATGTTGTCGAAGAAGCCACGAATGTCCGCATCGAGTACCCAGTTCACTCGTTTTCGCTGGATGCCCACGGTCAGGGCGTCTAGCGCCTGATGCGGGCTGCGACCGGGCCGGAATCCGTAAGAGAAGCCTTTGAAGTCGGCCTCGTAAATCTGGTTGAGGACCGTCACCACAGCCTGTTGGACGATCTTGTCCTCCAGTGCTGCGATGCCCAAAGGGCGTTGCCGCCCGTCGGCCTTCGGTATGTAGACTCGTCTCGACGGTCGTGCTCGATACGCTCCACGATGCACTCGCCTGTGCAGATCGTTGATTCGATCTCCCAGTCTAGTTTCATACTCTTGCCACGTTATCCCATCGACTCCCGGCGAGGCTTGACGCTTCAGTGCGTAAAAGCTCTCACGAAGAAGTGCGACGTTGAGGTGGTGGAGTAAAGCGGTGAACCGTTCCTGCTTCCTTACTGATGCTGCTCGTCGCACACCGTCCAAACCTTGGGACATACGGGTTCCGCTCTGTGTCGGAGGCATGTGTGATTGAACGATGTTCTCCTTTGTCTGTGCCCTTCCCTCCCCGGCCTCCGCACAAGCTTGCGCTTATTTGTTCAGCCGGTTCACAGGTATTACGGCACAGTCCGACTTCTCCTGTACGTGCATGTCCGCCGTTCGGTTTATGGCCTTTGCGGACCGGTCTTGTTCTTTCGAGCAAGACGTGCAGGAGATCTCCCGGTTCTCGTGCATGTTGTTTCCCAGCGTGCGCGGGTTCTTAGACTACGCAGGACCGACAGCCACTCGCGCTGACGTGGCTGCCGTGTTGCCTTCCTCCATCTCGGAAAGGAGTCGGCATCCTGATCCATCGGCTTTTCGAAGCTCAATAGCCCGGCCCACTGGTACCTCTGGTCTACGCTTCAGGGGACAACTCACGCTGCCTCCTGCAAGACTCGAGGCCAGGATGGAGTCGCTGTTCTCCTTTCCTGTAGGGCTCTTGCATCCCCTACAACATGCCGGTTTATCCCGGCGCACTCCGGTTGGCCGACCAACCGGAGAGAACCCGGAAAAAGGGCACCTCGAAGGTTAACAGGGACGAAGGCTCGAAACAGACTGGATTATTTCCGCGTGGCCGACCATCCGGGGAAATCGCCGGCTAAGAGGCTAGTTGCGTTTACTTGCTTAGTCTGAGTCGAGCAAGAAGGAGCGACGGTTGAAACGCTACCGCAATCACTCTAGAACGGTTTGAGCAGTAACGAGAGATATTGATGCACGAAAGCAATGGCCATGCTGCCTTCTCCTACGCTGCTGGAAACGCGCTTGATTGAGTTGAAGCGAACGTCACCCACACAGAAAAAGCCCGGAAGATTTGTTTCCAGCAGAAATGGAGCACGATCTGCTGCCCAACCTGGCTGGTCGCTCACCTCGCGCCCCGTGCGGACATAGCCGTTTTCGCGTTGGAGTTGAGGTGGCAACCAATGGGTTTCTGCGTCGGCGCCGATCATGACAAACAGTGCATCTGCAGCTCGCCGCATGACAGGCTCCCCCGTTTTCCGGGTTTCTATTGCTTTCAAGTAATCCACGCCGTCTGCAGAGACCACCTGAGTTTCCGTCTCCACGCGAATGCCCGGCGCGAGAGCAAGCTGATCGATCAGGTATTGCGACATGCTGCGCTTCAGATCTTCGGCGCGAACCAGTATGGTCACTGAACTCGCGTAATTTGCGAAGAACAGTGCAGCCTGGCCGGCAGAGTTGCCGCCGCCGATGATAAAGACGTGCTTTCCAGCCACCGTGGGGGCCTCCGTACGTGCGGCCCCATATAAAACTCCACGTCCGATGAAGCGATCGACGCCGTCCGCCTCAAGTCTGCGCCAAGCAACTCCGGTCGCCAAGATCACCGTCTTTGTGGCAACCCTATCGCTGCCATCGAGTCCAATCGTGTATGCGCCTTGGGGATGCGGAATGATCTCTTGGACTTCTCGGGTGAGAACTACTTCGGCTCCGAACTTAACCGCCTGCCTGAACGCGCGTTGACTGAGGTCATCTCCTGAGATGCCATTGGGGAAGCCGAGGTAATTCTCGATGCGAGAGGATGTGCCAGCCTGACCGCCGGGAGCCTTGCGCTCGACTAGCAAGACGCTGAGCCCTTCCGAGGCTCCGTAGACGGCAGCCGCCAGTCCTGCCGGGCCGCCGCCAATGATCACCACGTCATAACTTTGGTGATGGGGAGCCGTCTGGAATCCGAGCGCTTCAGCTACCTTACGAACCGTAGGAGGATGGCTGACGCAGAACGAACCATCCACTACGACGGATAGGCCAGCGACCTCGCAAGCCTGGTCAGTCGGAGCGCGATGTGCGCTACGCTCGCGGTCGACCCATTCGTAAGGGATTCGATTCATGCTCAGGAAGGCGCGAATTTCCCGGCAGTCGTCATCAAATTTCGATCCGACGATCTGTACGCGGCTCGAGGGAAGATTCAGCATGTACTTCTGCACGGCTTGTACGCGTTCGTTGAGCGTCTGCAAAATCAAGGCGCTGCACTCGGGCGAGCGTCGAATCAATTCCTGGAGGTGTTGAGGATCGAGCCGTGCCAAGTGGCAAGCCGTCTTCGCGCGGACGGAGGCGGGAGCTGCCGTTGCCATGAGAATGGCCAGTTCGCCAAAGAAATCGCCCGGATTGTGCTCTGAGACTTCAGTTTGACGCCCCATTACATCTTTGAGCACTTCCGTGGTTCCTTCCATCACTACAAAGAAAGGGGTGGGCTCCCCCTCGTGAATGAGATACTCACCCGGTTCCAGATGAAGGTCGGCAGCCTGCTGTGAGAGCCACACGAGGTTCGCGTCGTTCAGGCAGCCAAAGATTGGTATCTTCTTCAACTCCGAGGATGTCAGCATGGCGACTGGTATCCTTCTTTCTGTGCGGGTAGCACGGGTCCAGGGCCAAGGCTTTCAGTATGGAGCGGCATATGATGCACTGAGGCAACAAGAGCGACGAACTCCGGGAATGATTCGAATTCAGTCCTCAAATACTCCCACTCACGCACAAATAGGGGACTGCGGAACCTCCGCTCAGCGGAACTGAGCATCAACTCCCACATTCGTTTTGGTATGCGGCCTTCGCAAAATAGAAGATAGGTTAATGAAACCAGAGTGCAGAATCGCAACATCGAGATGCTTAAATCGTCCGTCCGCTCAGGAAGCTCCGTGCCCACTGGCACACCCAGCCAGAATGCCGGCGAAGAATTCTTCAACAGTTCGTCATACTGGGCAGACATTGCCAGGAAGATCTCCGTCTTCACCTGCACACGGTGATTTAAGACCGCGACAACCACACCGAGACCTCCCATCAGAAGTGACAACAATGTGGCGTATTGGATGGCGTGTTCAAAGCTCATAGTGGTCATCTGGCTATCCCGGATGTTAGAGGCATCGCTGAGGGTTTCTCCGGAGCATCAGAATCAGGCAGCTCTTGTTGTTCCCAACGGATCAATTTCAGATCCAGCACGACGAAGGAATAGAGTACGGGAACGAGCCCCAGCGTCACGAAAGTGGCGATCGTCAGTCCCCCAATCTGCGCATAGCAAAGAGGCTGCCAAAGCGGGCCGCCGTGTGCAGCCAAAGGAAACAGCGCAATCACTGTGGCCGCAACCGTGATCATCACTGGCCGCAAACGAAGGATGCCGGCATCGATCAGCGCCAACTCCAATTCCTCGCCCTCTTCTCGTCGCTCCTCGATAAATTCAAACAGCACGATGATGTGGCTCACGATTACACCGATGAGGCTGATGATCCCCAGAAATGCCATGAATCCAAAGGGCTGGCCCATAATCGCGAGTGAAAAGATTGCGCCGACAACGCCGTACGGAATGGCAGCAAAGACGATGAGGGGTTTGAACGCATGCTTGAACTGCGCGAGGAGTGCCAAGTAAATGGCGCTAACGCAAATGAGCAGCACCGTAGTGAGATCAGCAAAGCCGCTGACCTGCTCTTTTTGCTCCCCTGCGAAGCGGAATATAAACCCGTCGGGAAGCTGCTTCTGGAATGCTTCCAGCTTAGGCATAGCCGCTGCGATTACCTCCGAAGGTAGACGCCCCTGCGTGGGCCAGCACTGCACGGTAATCGTCCGGTACTGATCGAAGCGTCGGATTTTAGGCGTTACCGGACTCAGGGCAATCGTCGCCACCTGATCGAGAGGCACTGGAGGGGTGTCTTGCCGCGAGAAGACGTATAGACTGCGCAGATCGGAGAGTTGGGACCGCTCCTCCATCTGCATGCGTCCAACAATCGGAACCTGCTTGTTGCCATCTCTCAATACTCCAGCCGTAATGCCTTGAAGAGCCACACCGACGGAATCGGAAACATCTGCGTTTGTGACGTGCGCCAGATTTGCCCGGTCCGCATCGACGTGCACCACTTCTCTCGCACTCGGCTCACCCCAATCGTCTCGAACTCTGGCGGCGATGGGGATGTCGCGAAAGATTTGCTTCAGCTGCTCGGCTTCCGCTCTGAGACGTGGCAGATCTTCGCCGGAAATTCTGACCTGAACCGGAATTCCAACCGGCTTGCCCGTTTCGAGAGTCCGCGTATCAATGATCGCTCCGGGAATTTGCCTGTCGAATTCCGGCTGCAACAGGGCAAGCAGAGGTGTCGTATCATGATTGTCTTTCGTTCGCAGAATCACCTGAGCATAATTGGTTTGTCTGTCCTCCGGTGTGGCGCTGCTCCAGAAGCGCGGGCCGCCGCCGCCCACAAAAGTCGTCATCGATTGCAGAACATCCTTCGGATGTCCGTGCTCCGGATGGCTTCTACCATACTCTTCCGCTACTCCGCGTGTAATGGACTCCACCTGTTGAGCAACCGCGCTGGTCGCGCTCGCCGGGGTGTCTTCAGGCAACCACACGTCGATGTAAGAAAAGTATTGAAGATCTTTTGGAAAGAACTGCGGCTTGAGCGTGGAGAATACGACGCCACCCGCTACGATCAGACCGAGCGATGCTGCCAGGCAGACCTTCCTGTGCTCAATGGCCTTCTTCGCGGTTCGAAAATACCAACCCGTGAACCCCCGTTGCCGCCTTTCCTCGATAGGAGTTTCGCTCTTGGCTTCCAACAGAAACGAACTGATGAGCGGCACAAAAGTCATCGAGACGAGCAGAGCCGCCAGCAGCGAACAACTAATGACGATAGGCAGACTGTATAAGAATTTCCCTGTATCTCCAGGCAACAGCAGAAATGGAAGATAGGAGACGATATTCGTGAGGGTTGCAAACGCCATCGTCTTGAATAGCTTTGTCGGTCCCAGCCACGAGGCGACGGACCGTGTCTGGCCGGCACCCAGTTCGCGCACAATTGCGTCGCCGGACACCACCGGTACATCGACCAATAGCCCCAGCGCAATGATCAGTGAAGCGATAGAGACCTGTTGCAGGTCGATCCCGAGCGTGTTGATGACCCCAAACGTAATCGCCAGCGTAATCGGCATGGACGCCGCGATCAGGATGGCCGTCCGCCAGCTCCAGAAGCCAATCAAAGCCACAACTACCACAAGCACCAGCGCCTCGATCAAGCTGTGGCTGAAGAGCTCAATGCTGTCGTGTACCTGCAATGGCTGGTCCGAGGTCCTGGCCAGCACCAGGTCGGCTGGCAATGTTTTTCTGACGCTCGCCAGATTGGCGTCCACCTGTTTTCCAAAAGTTCCGATCTGTTCTCCCTTTTTCATCTGGATCGAGAGCGTGATCGCGCGTGTCGTGATCCATTTGCCGTTTTCGTCGCGGCGCGTGTAGCGGTTCAGGAACGAAGGGGGATTCTCGTATCCCCTGTCGATGTCCACGATATCCCGCAAGTAAAGCGGCGTTCCGGTCGGTGACGCGCCGATCACTACATTCCGCAGATCGTCGATGCTGTTGAACTCGCCTGTGGTGTTGACGCTGACCGTGCGTCCGCGCGCATTGAGCGCTTGGCCACTCTCCGGTAGATTCCGTGCCGCGAGGATGCTGGAAAGATCCGCCGGCCTTAGCTTGTATTGCGCCAGACGCTCCTGCGAGAAATTCAGAAATACGTTCTCGTCCAGCACCCCGGAACGTTCTGCCTTCGCCACGATCGACAACGTTTTAAGGCTTCGCTGAAGGGTATCGGTAAAGTCGTCCAGGTCGCGATAAGTGTACTTGTCGCCGGCCACGGCCTGAAGCGCCGCAGTGGTGTTTGCCGGATCGTCGATGACCGCAGGTTTCCATGCATCTGGATGAAGCTCGTCGGTTTGCAGGTTCTGATTTGCGAACTTCATCAAGGCCGACTGCAGATCAGGAGTGCTGAGGTTCGTCGCCAGGTCCACCCCTGTGAACCCCGCTCCCGAAAACACTCGCATATCGGAGCATAGATGTTGGGTTGCCATGTCTCGGGTCACCCAAGACAACTTGCGCTCGACGTCGTCGCTGTCGATAGACTTCGGAAAAACCACAACAATGGAACGCCGCCGCTGAGTATTCGTATCCAAACCACTCCGAAGCTGCCGGACCTGTGTCTCAACTAGTTTGCTTATCCAGGCGACCTGTACTGGATCGGCCGGCGGACTCGCTACTGTGAGCATCAATGCGGACGTATCCCCGAAGTCCTTGATGTACAGAATGGGCCCCGTTCCCTGGGGAAGGTCGTGGATAGCGTCCAGCCTGATCTTGACGTCGTCCAGTTCCTTGTCCCTGTCGTACTTTCCCTTTTCTGCCAGTTCGAATTGAACCATCGCCGAGCCGGTTCTGGAGGCGCTCTTGATCTCCGTCACCCATTGATTCAGAGCAATAGCCTGCTCGATCTTCCTGGTCACCAGTTGCTCGACCTGTTCCGCCGATGTTCCCTGCCAAGGCACGATAATCATCGCTTGGCGTACCGGAATGTCCGGGTCTTTACGTTGAGGCATTTTCAATAGCCCGTAGATTCCCCAGAGGATCGCAACCGCGAGCGAGACCCAAGCTACGTGCTTCTGCTCGAGGAAGAAGCGGGCGAGATTCTTCTTGTCCGCAGACCGTTCGTTCTGTGCGTTTGTCATTGCTGCGTCTCCTTGTTGACCATCCGGATCAGGCTTCCATCGCTTAGCTGGTTAGTACGGTTGACAACGATTCGTTCGCCGGGCGTAAGGCCTTCGTCGATGACGACCGACTTGCCGAAGGTTTCACCAATCCTCACGCTCTTCAATTGCGCAAACTGTTTTCCATCGCGCTCCGATACAGTGAAGACCGAATAGTTATTCGAACCGGATTCCGCGGTCATCAAGGCAGTCAGTGGCACTACAGGCACAGTTTGCGTATTCGCTTGCTCTATACGGATCCGGGCGATCATGCCCACCTTGAGCGATCGATCTCGGTTCGGCAGAGTAACCTCTATGTTGAAAACCCGTGACTCACGATTGGCGGAGGCGGAGATTCCAGTAATTTGCCCTGTGAAGGTCCGCCCCTGCAAGGCATCAAGTTGCACAGGCACCGGTGCTCCTGGCTTGAGGTGTGCCAGCATGCCGTCGGGAACTCCGAAGTTCACCTTCACGACACGCGCGTCGTCGAGGGTGAATGCCCTTGTCCCTGCAGCAACAAGGCTGCCGGGTTCCACACTCTTTTCGACGATGACTCCAGGCATGGGAGCTTTCAGGCTCGTATCGCCAAGATTGATCCGCCCGGAGACAGCTTGCGCTGACGCAGCACTCAACTGCCCGCGGCGCGCCTCGATCTGGCGCGCGGCGGCTTCCACACCGGCGGTCGCCGAGGTGTGCTGATCCACCGCTGCATCGTAATCCGGGCGAGTGATTGCCTTGGCGACATAGAGCGCTTGTGCACGCTCAAAGTCAAGATCCGCCTTTGCCTGGTCGGCCTTTGCTCGGTTGAGTTCCGCTTGCGAAGCATCAAGCGTACCCTGCGCTGAGCGCTGCTGGCCGACAGCGGAGTTCAGCGAGGCTTCATAATCGGAACTGCGCAGTCGGGCCAGTGTGGCGCCGGCAGGTATTTCGTCGCCTACCTGCACATCACGCATCCGACCATCGACCCCCTTCACTCGATACAGAGCGGCGATATAACCGGGTTCCTTGAAGGCCAGTTGAACCTCAGTGTCCGGACGAATCTCGCCGGAGTAAGTCCAACTGGGCTGGACCTGCTGCGTAGCCACGATCTCCGTCACAACGGGGACCGGCTCTGGACCCGCCTTCTGCGTCTTTGCGCAGCCGGCGAGGACTGAAAGCGCCGCAAGACTTAGAATTCCAATTGAGATACGCATCATTGTTCTCCAATCGCTTTTTTTAGATCTGCTCTGGCCTTCCAGAAAGCTGTGAGGGCTTGTTGCTGTTGGCTGTCGGCGGAAGCCAGATCCGACTGTGCTTGATACAAATCTCTGCTTAACGCCGCCTCGCGCTTCACCTTCTCCTGCAACTCTTTGAGCTTCTGCCGGGCCGCGCGTTCGCTTGCATCGCTCAAGGCTAGTTGGCGGCGGGTGTTCCCTAATTGTCTGCAGGCATTTCTCACCTCAAGAACAGCGGCGCGTTCCGTGGCGCTGACTCCAACCTTGGCCTGTTCTTCCTGCGCTCGTTTTTCCTCGTATTCATGATGCCTGCGTCCCCAGTCCCACGGCTCCCACCGGAACGATATACCCACTGTCCCGACGTTGCTTGGAAAAATATTCTCGAAATTCGCGGTTGTGTAGTAACTGAATGAGAGACTCACGTCGGGAATATATTCCGCCTTCTTCGCCCGCGCGTCGTAATTGGCTTGCTGCACCTGAAGCCTTGCCTTCTTCACGTCTGGCCGGTTTTGAAGAGCGCGGGCTTCCAGAGTTTCTGGTGTGGCGAGATCGGTATCTGCGTCGCCGATTGCCGCAACCCGGAACTGCGTGTGTACGTCCCGGCCCATCTGATCGTTCAATCTTTCGCTCGCCGACGCGACCGCGTCGCTCGCATCGCTGATGGCATTCTGTATCTTCAAGAGCTGCGCATCGGCGTTCAGCAAATCCGATTCGAGAATCGTCTCTTTACCGCGGTTCACCAATGCCAGACGATGCGATTCCCGGTAATAAGGGAGTGACGCCTGAAGGCTATCCAGAGCGCTCTGTGCCTCGACAACCACGTAGTAAGCCCGTCGAACCTGGTCGACCACCTCGAGACGCGTTTTCACCTGGTCCTGTCGAGTACCTTCCACGCCCAGCGCAAGGGCCTTCAATTGCAAATGCAGCTGGTACTGTGTCGAAAGCGGCTGGGCAACCAGGACATTCACTATGCCTACGGGTTTTCGCGGAATCTCGACGGTCTGATTCGTCGCCGGAATCGGCCCGGTTGCGCTGTATACCCCAAGCGAGCCTGCCGGATAAGTAAAAGATGGCTTCGTAACCAGTTGGGCGCCGAGCGCAGTGACCTGCGTATTCGCAAAACGTCTTGTCTTATTCGCAGCCAGATCGTCAACGGCCCGGAGTGTATCGAGGCTGGCGATCTTCAGACTGCTGTTGTTCGCAAGAGCTAGTTCAAGCGCCTGTTCGAGAGTCAATTCAGGGAGATTTGACTGTTGTCCCGCCGCCTGTTCAATCGTGGGCGGGGGGGACAGAGGTGCGAGATCCTGACCTCTCGCCAGCAGCACCAGCGTCCCGAAGGTGAAGGCCAAGCAGGTTGTTCGAGTGCGTCGTTTCATGAAGCAATAGTGCCTCAAACGCGGAAGCGGGGGGAGTAATGCCTCGTAAGGCCTACGTAAGGCCTACGTAAGCTAACGGCACTGCTTGCGGCACCTGTCAGTGCGACAAGTTTAGCTTTTTCAGGAGTTTGGCAAACCTGGGGTCAGCGTGAAGAGGATGAAAAAACGGCTCGATCGCCAGGAGATTCACGAAGTTTGTTTTGTGATTGATCGCTTCGTCCAGGCACTGCAGTGCCAGATCGAAATCTCCCATCCCGACTGCAGCGAAACCTTCTGCCAGGGGAGTGACGTATTGCCGGCCCGCGAGTTGATGCAGTCTCTCGATACATTCTTCGGCTCGCGATAAGCTGCCTTGCCGGGCATGTCCTGCGGCAAGCAGACCGATATCCAATGGTGAGGCAGACGGCGAGAGACATTGTATCACCGCGTCGTAACGCTGCTGCTGGAAGTGCAAGAGTCCTTCATATAATCGCGCTTCAGGATAGTCTCGATCCAGTTCGAAAGACTGTCGGAGGTGCTCTGCGGCCGATGAATCGTCTCCTTTTACGTAGTGAAGATAAGCCATCCGCGCGCAGTCGCTGGCCGAGAGCGGGTCCAGTTCAGTCGAGCGGCGAAGTCCCGACTCTGCCGCGGTGATGTCTCCCTGACACAACAAAGTCATAGCACGAAACATGTGGGCCTGAGCGTGACTGGGTTGTAGTTTTAGCGCGTGGTCAAACATCCTGTCCGCTTCATCCCAACAATGCTCAAACCAGGCACGAAGTGCGCCCAGCACCGTGCATGTGTAACCGGATTCAGGATCGAGCGCATAACCGCGCTCCGCGTTTGCCTTCACTTCTGGATACACATCACGGCCAGAGACCATCCCGAACTGGGCAAGAAGGCCGACCGCCGCAGCCATGCCACTGTGAGCAAGAGCGTAATCGGGATAAGTCTCTGTGAGCCTTCGTAGCTGCTCCAGGGCGGCGTGCAGCGTTTCAGGCGACTGCTGGTGAATCAGAAATCGAGCTCGCAGGTACCTTGTATATGCCTCAAGGTCAGAAGGGGAGAGCCGCACTGGCCCTTGTACTTCCGGCATGTGAAGCCGGAGTAAGTCCGCAACAGATTGTGCGATCTCTTCCTGGATCGCAAACACGTCCGGTAGCTCGCGACGGAACGTCTCCGACCAGACGTGATGACCCGATTCGGTCTGAATCGCCTGGGCAGTGATCCTCAGCTGTTCGCCGGCCTTCCTCACACTTCCTTCGATGATAAGATTCGCGCCGAGACGCTGCCCTACTTCCCGGATATCGATGTTGGCACCCTTGAAGTGAAAGGCCGATGTCCGCGCAATCACGTTCAAACCGGATACCCGCGTAAGCGAGTTCGTGATCTCTTCACTGATCCCGTCGCAAAAATAGTCCTGCTCCGGCTCCGGACTCATGTTCACGAACGGCAACACGGCAACGCATATACGGCCCGGTGGCGGAGCTGCGCCAATCTCTTCGCGATGCTTTGCTGGCTGGGCATCAAGCCATCGGAAGACCGGGACATAACTGCCCGGCCGCAATCCAATCAGAACCGGGTCAACCGTACCCTGCCCTTCGTAATAGGCCTTCAACTTCGCTCTGAGACGACGAGCCTCGACCCGAACAATTGCGTCGATGTTCGGATCGTATTCCGAGGTGCGGTCGAACACCTCCATTGCAATCGAGAACTCCTTGAGGCTATCGATATCTCCATCGATTGTCCGATTCACGATGTGCGTCAGAAACCGGCACAGCCGGACTGACGAAACGAAACCAGGGCTATTCACCACGCGCGCCAATTGGTCGCGAACCGCCGTCGCCGGGACGGGGTCGGCTGCAGAGTTGGCGAGAGATTTTCCGGATGATAATGGCGGCGTCGGCACTCGCTTTTTTCCCCACTCATTATGCTACACAAAGCTTCGCAATGTTACGGGAAGCTTACGGCGGCTTACGGCCAATCGAAGGCCAGCGGGCATAACGTGGAATCAGGGAGTTATTAGAGATTCGATGCAGATACTCAACCGAGCAGGAACAGTGATTTTTGTGTCCACCACGAGCCCCGAAGCCGCGGTCGCGCAGGACATCGAAGCGTACGGACTTGAGATGCAATGGGCACCGAGCATCAGGGCGGCAGTTGATTTGCTCAACTCGACGCGCGAGAAGACAGTGATTGTCACGCAACTTGCCCTGCCGGACGGTAATTGGAGAGACCTCGTCGAATGGATCAGGTGTCCTGAGATCCCCATTCCAATGGCACTTGTGACTTCTGCCATCACGGCGGAACTTTGGTGGGACGCGCTTGAATGCGGCATCGATGACATTCTACCCGAGCATCTCATTGCTTCGCGTTTGTGCCAACTTCTACAGGAGAATAGGCTCGATGAACGGAACGAATAGTTCCGCAACTCAGAAGCTATACTTGATCTCGCACTTGACACGATTCTGGGCGGATCACGGGCAAACAGGAAGTTACGCCGGACCACAAGTCTGTAAATCGGACAAATGAAATCTCGCTGACTCCCCAGAAGTCGGCTTCTGGGAGATCACGAGAATCTCCTCGAAGCCCGTTTCTGGATAACTTCCTGTTTGCCGACAACACACCTTAGACCCCCGTCTTGGCTTTCTCCATCAGGCGTTTGTGCATCGAATTAGGATAGAACGCGTTATGCGTATCAGCAGGGTGCTCTCATGGACGGTGCCAGAGATCCCGCATCTCGAGTGCTTTCGTGCCGTTGGATTTGTCCACGGATATCCTCGCCACAGCCACTCGACCTGGGCAATCGGCGTGGTCGATGAAGGGACAGCTGGCATTTGGTATCGGGGCGCGAATGAGCTTGTTGGGCCCGGAGGTATTATCTACCGGTCTCAATGCCTGTGGCCGAAACTGCGCCAAACGTCGATCCTGTTCCTTCCTTGCGCTCGCTCTCAAGCATGTTCGCGATCGCCAGCTTCTTCGCCATCGTCGGCGGCTTTCTGGACGCCTAATCCTATCTGGCGCGTGGCCATGTCTCGGTCACCACGCAAACCGGCAATGTCGTTCTATTCGGGGTCCGGGCGGCCGCGCGGGCAACTCGACCTCGGCGTGGAAGACTCTCCCGTCCATCTTGGCATACATGTGCAATCCGACTTTCCCCTCCGGCAGCCCGAATGCCCGGTAGAGGGGCTTCCTGAAAAACTGGGAAACGGCTGTACCTTCCGTTTCTTCGTCGATGTGACTCGCGACTCGCGTAGAGAGCAACGTCCCTTTGGCTGCAACGTTCCCACGCGGCACCTTAGTAATGGCACCGTAATGACCCAGACGTTATCTTTCCACACCTGCTGTAACAGCTAAGATGGCTTTCAACAAAGGCGAGACGGATTCATACGGTTCCCTCCGGAACGCTCACCCACGAAAACTCTGCAACCCTTCCACACTTTGCAGAGCTGCTTAAGGAAAAAATTCGATGCAGCGGGAGCACGCGGTAACGAGCCTCAGATAGAGGGCGAGCCGAGCATATGACTGGAGATTTCGCATGAAACGCTACTTGTGTGTCTTGCTATTGTTGGTTTCTTCGCTGTCTTTCGCGCTCACTCCGGTCACCATTGATAGCGCGTCCATCAACTACACAGCACACACGCTGAGCGTTGTTGGGTCAGGCTTCTGCACTGGCGCTCTGCCCGCAGTCACTTTCAACACGACGCGACTCAAGGTGACCTCGGCGTGCTCGTCTTCCGCGGTCGTGGCTAGCCTGCCCATGCAGGCGGCAGGTTCTTACAGGTTGATAATTGCCAACAGCGGTGGAGCCTCGGCTACGTTCTATGTCACTTACGGCGCTGTCGGACCACAGGGAGCGACCGGGCCCATAGGACCGAAGGGAGCCACTGGTTTGACGGGAGCCACGGGGCTGCAAGGAGTTAAGGGAGCAACCGGCCTGACCGGAGCTACTGGTGCTCAAGGGATTGCAGGGCCGCAAGGTTTGACAGGTCTGACAGGAGCGACGGGCGCAGCAGGGGTAACGGGCGCAAATGGATCACAGGGGCCAACCGGGTTGACAGGAGCCACCGGAGCAGCAGGCCCTCAAGGACCAGCAGGAACGAATGGTACCAACGGAATAGATGGCATCAACGGGATCAACGGAACTAACGGCACGAACGGTACCGGCTTCAACTTCCGTGGGACGTTCGACCCCAACGCTTCCTATGCGGTTAATGATGTCGTGACCCTCGCCTACACGGGTAACAATATTACCTACAACGTCAACTTAACATTCGGCTCCGGTTCAGCGGTTGGCACAATTACAACCGATGGTACCGTAGGAGTGCTGACCCCATCTAACATCGTCAACTGGAACCTCACGTTGAACGATGGTACCAAAACAGGGCTTCTGACATCGTCCAATACCACAATTTCGGGCAGCGGTTTAAGCGCCACACCAACCAATCTGCTATTCGACTACGGCACATGGGGCACTCAGTTCGGTTTCTCGTCATCGGCGGGAGCGCTCTGTTTCACCGACTATACGAACTGCTTCCCCGGAGGAACCGGCCTCGGAACTTGGAGCGTCGGCGGTGACAATTTGTACTCGTTCGCCAGTGCTTCTGGCGTACAGCCAATCGCCACTGGTGGTGCTGCCGCGACTCCGGGCACGTCCACGTATGTCGCAACAGGTTCCGTAACAGCGGGGACCGCTATACCGGGCACGTCTCCGTGGGTAATGATGGCACAGGCTGGGACACAGGGAACTCCGGGTATCAATGGCACCAACGGTATTAACGGAGCACCCGGAATTAACGGCTTGCCGGGCGCTCAAGGTCCGATGGGTTTAACAGGAACAGGTACGCCGGGGCCGCAAGGCCCGGCTGGTCCGCAGGGTATTCCCGGACCTCAGGGAGCGACGGGAGCAGCCAGCGTTCCTCCGGGCACGTGGAGCTACATTGCCTCCATGCCAACGGCGCACATCGCTGCTGCCCAAGGTGTGCTGAACGGCCAATTCATAGTCGCAGGTGGATCGCTCGGCACCGACGTTGAATCTTACAGCCCAGCGACCAGTACTTGGACCACCCTTGCACCGATGCCTCAACTTGTAGCGTATGCCGCAGGCGCGTTAATAAGTGGCCAATTCTACATGGTCGGCGGTTGCGTCAGCTCAGATTGCCGCGCCGGTGTAACAAACCAGATGGAAATCTACAACCCCACATCCAACTCGTGGTCATTTGGTCCGTCGATGCCAACCGCACGCTTCTATGCGGCTAGCGCTGTGATCAATGGAAAACTCTACGTCGCTGGTGGGACCACTGCCTGTCCGCCGTGCGGCAATGTATCCCCTCTCGAAATTTACGACCCAGTAGCAAACAGTTGGGCGACCGGGGCACCAATGCCGGCCGCCATCGGTGGTGGGGGCGGAGCAGCGGTTAAAGGTAACCTGTACGTCGTCGGCGGTAGCAGCGGATCAATATCGCCTCCGCAATACGTTTCTCAAGTGTCTATCTACAACCCAGGCAGCAACACATGGACGCAGAGTGTTTCGCCCATGCCCGTACCGAACACTGGGGCCGCAGTGGTAGTTGCAAATGGTTTGATCTACGACATCGGTGGGAACAACGGTCAAGGTCTGTTGAATGCTGCCCAATCGTACAATCCAATTACGGATACCTGGACATCGTTGACTCCGCTGGATACGGCTCGGGGAGCGGAATCGGCCGGTGTAATCGGCGGTGTGATTTATCTAGCTGGGGGCTCTGAGGCAGGTTCTTCCGTGGCGACCGCTGAATCCTTCTTCCAATATCCGCAAGGTCCGATGGGTCCAGCAGGTCCGATTGGACCTACTGGCGTAACAGGTCCGATGGGTCCGATGGGCCCGCAGGGGTCGGCCTCAGCCGTGCCCGGTCCCATTGGTCCGCAGGGAGTTCAGGGTCAACCCGGAATCACGGGTCCCGCTGGGTCGGCCTCAACCGTGCCCGGTCCTGTTGGTCCAGCAGGTGCCAATGGTACCCCCGGTCCGTCTTTAGCGGAAATGCGAGCGGCACTGATGCAGTGGTACCCGCAGACCTATCCGGCTGGAACCAACCCTGCTGCGATAGCATTCGATGGAAGCAACCTCTGGATTACAAATTACACTTCCAACGTAGTGACCAAACTACGCGCCAATGATGGTGTTATCGTGGGCACCTACCCAACAGGGGCGTGGGCTCTCGGCATAGTCTTCGACGGAGCCAACATCTGGGTCGTAAACTCAAACAGTAACACCGTGACCAAATTACAGGCCAGTGACGGCACCCTCGTTGGGACCTATCCAGTAGGATCCAGTCCTTCTGAAGCGGTGTTCGACGGCGCCAATATTTGGATCACAAACACTTGGAGCAACTCGGTGACTGAGTTGCAAGCTACGGACGGCGCGGTCATCGGTAGCTATGCAACCGGTGCCAATCCCAAGGGCATAACGTTTGACGGGGCCAACATCTGGGTCTCAAATTATGGTTCTAACAACATGACCGAGCTGCGGGCTAGTGATGGCGCGGTTCTCGGCACCTTCCCGCTTGGAACAGGTCCCTACGGTGTAGCATTCGACGGACTTAACGTCTGGGCAGTGAACGGCGGCGACAACACCGTGACGAAGTTACGGGCTAGTGACGGCACACTCATTGGCACCTATCCGGTCGGTCACACTCCGTATTTCATGGCGTTTGACGGGAGTAACATCTGGGTCACAAACGGCGGTGACAATACGGTGACCAAGCTACGAGCCAGCAACGGTGCATTTCTCGGTACCTACGCAGTTGGTTTGAGGCCTGACATGGTGGCGTTCGATGGAAGCAATGTCTGGGTCACAAATGATGGTGGAGGAGTGACCAGAATAGGCGCAACCAAATAAGAACGGCGGGTTCGGGGCTCCGTCTGGGTTTCGCCGAGCCAATGCGAATCGGCTTGGGACGAGCTATCGTTCACTGAGTCCCCTCCCCGTCATGCCCGCAATAAGCTTGAGTTAGCCGATTTCAAGATTTCCGCGTCATTGATGGCCGCTCATCTGAGAGCCGATCAACTCCGCTCTATTACGACTCTCCGAATCCGTGACTGCGGAACAGGCTTCCACACTATCCCATAAGCGCCGCTGCTCCCGCTGTAGTAAGCAGCGCAAGGACGCACGATCTGGTTCAGGTCGCCGTCGACACCAGCGAAGCAAAGTTCGGGGGGAACAGTTAAGCCCTAAGTCGCGCTTCCTTAATAACGACCACCGCGCCAAATGATGCGACCACGGGCACGGGCGAGGTGACGACGCCCAAGGGAACGCTCAAGCGCAACGTAGTTCTTCCGGGTCACGAAGTAACACCTTGAGCCGTTCAGAATCAAAGAATACCGGGCCGCTCGCTGTCTGGGCGGCTTTTCTTTTGCATGAAGCCGAAGGTCGTTGTGCGGGGTAACTGTTGTAACCAGTCGTGCCCTCCAAAAGTGCTTGACACCACCGACATTGTCAGAGAGGCCTGATTACGACGGTTGAGAAGCGCCGTCTATCGAATCCGCGCGAATCTCATGCGATCGGCAGCTTCGTGGGGGACCGGGACGGCTAGTCGTGGAGGACAACGTTCAGAAGTGAGCTGTGGACTTGCAGCCCGCCATTGTAGTGAATAAAACCCAATTTCCTGAACCGGTTCATGAAGAAGCTAACCCGCGAGCGGGTTGTGCCTACCATTTCGGCCAGCGTCTCCTGGCTGATTCTAGGAACTAACGTCTCGGGTGTCCCTTCTTTGCCAAAATGAGCGAGCAGTAAAAGGATCCGGGCCAGCCTCTTTTCACTGGAATTGAAAAGCTGATCAACCAGATCTTCTTCGTAACGGATGTTCCGCGCCAACAAATAGGCCACGAACAGATCGGCCAATTCGTGCTTCCGATGAAGTGCTTCTATCATGGCTTTTTTGTCGATTCGCAGAACAGCGCAATCCGTCATCGCGGTTGCAGAGCCCATGCGGAGAGCCTGACCTGCCAGCGTACCTTCACCGAAGAACTCGCCGTCCCCTAATATGCCAATGGTTGCTTCCTTGCCATCATGGGACACGACCGTGAGTCTTACCTTGCCGGTCCGGATATGAAACACTGCATTAGCGGTATCCCCTTGCGCAAAGATTCTTTGGTGCTTCGGGAAAAGCACAAATTTCCTGCCCTCGCCGATGGTTGCGAGGAATGCATTGGGGTCAAAATCGCGTCTCTTCTTAACTGCGACACGGGACCGCATAGTCTTCCCAATTGCACAAATATCACATGCCAATTTGATGGTCTGTTGGGCGTCACACATAGGCAGAAGATTCTTGTTCGGTCGCACGCCCGATCTCGAGAGTCTTTTTAAATAGCGGAATCGCTTTAGCTGTTGGTCACGTGGTGCGCCTTGCAGCGGTCAATATTGCTCAGTATCAGGGTCGTATCCAGCATAGTGTTGATACCATGCCTAGCGAGCGGACGAATACCGCAGGGAAGCACGTCAGCAACAAAATACTTCTATCGATCTCCGATAGCGACTACAGCTCGCTTCGTCCTCATCTCGAATACGTTAGCTTGCCCGACCATCTCGTTCTTCACGAGGCTGGTGGAAAGCTAGAATTTGCGTATTTTCCGAATCGCGGTTTGATTTCTCTTGTAGTCATAATGAAAGATGGGAAGACCGCCGAAGCCGGCATAGTCGGCAATGAGGGCTTTGCAGGAACACAGGCGGCTGTTGGCCTGCGCAGGGCCCCGCTTCAAGCGGTGGTACAAATCACCGGGGATGGGTTTCGGGTCGAGGTCGGCGCTTTGCAAAACAGTTTGGAATCCGCTCCGCACCTGCAATTGATGTTGAGCCGCTATGCAGTAGTTCGGGGAATGCAGGTTGCACAAACAGCCGCGTGTAATCGGCTGCACGATATTGAACAGCGCCTTGCACGGTGGTTGCTAATGACTCAGGATAGAGTGGATTCAGGGTCGCTGCCCAATCACTCATGATTTTCTCGCAACGATGCTAGGGACGGATAGACCTACCGTAAGCTTGGCAGCCAGTGTTTTGCAGAGTAAGGAGATCATCCAGTACACTCGCGGTGCAGTTAAGATCGTGAACCGTAATAAACTTGAAGGTTCTGCCTGCGAGTGCTACGGGGTTATCCGACAGTACGATGGCGAGCTGGGATTGAAATAAGTTCGGAAGTGAGGACTCGCCTAGTGCTTAGTTTCGGATGAATCGTTCTCGGGCAGCGGTGTCTGGCGCTCTTCTTCTGTTCCCGCTCCCACTGAGGACGGTGGGTACTGTAGATGTTTGTCCCTCTCCTTCAAGAGCGCAGCCTTTACTTTAGCCACAGTGTTTTCGCGTTTCCCCGGACTCTATTACGAGTGCAAGCTTCCGTCTGCGCGATATTGACCAATGTCACGAATCCAGTTCCCGCTTCTAAATTTGCGGTCAGGAACAAGATCTGTTCGGCGTATCTGCTGGCGCGGAACATCCGATACGAAGAGGATTTGGTTGACCAACTCTTCAACTCCAGCGAGAAGAGACTAGCTCGGATTCTGCTTTTTGCTTGCTCATTTCGGCAAGGAAGGCGTGCCCGAGACGGTAATCCCCAAGATCAGCCAGGAGACCCTTGCAGAGATGATAGGCACGACCCGGTCGCGGGTCAGTTTTTTTATGAATCGGTTCAGAAAGTTGGGTTTTCTTGACTATGATGGCGGCAGCGGGCTGCAAGTTCACAGTTCACTTCTAAATGTCGTTCTCCACGACTAGCTTCCGCCCTCGGGACCCGGAAGCCCTGTTCAAGGAGAACAGCGATGAGCCGATCATGCATTCGCCGGATCTAACCCTGAGAGCGGCGCCATTTTCGTCGCGACCAGCACTCCCAACAACGTGGCTGTGTTACGAACGCTTCCCGAGATGCTAATGAGTGCTTCTGAGACGAGGGGATGTTGCCCCGCCAGCACGTCAAGGCGGTCACTCACGTTGTAGAGTTGTCGAACTTCGTTCAGAATCGCTTGCGGATGCATGGGCACACGGCTTTCCTGCGAGCCTAAGAAGAGAAAACTTCAGATGAGTCGTCAGAGAAGGCGGGGTTAACCGCCTTCCCGTGTCAAAAGCTCACACTTATGCTGTTGCGTGAACCGCGATGTTATGGAAGGTCGAGGTGACAACGTCGCAGGTCTGAACCTTGGGCGTTCCCTCGATAAATCTCGCCAGCGTCTTCAACACTTCGGGGTAAGCATTGGTGTTGTACGCTTCGGCATCGATCTTGTTTTCCCACAGACTGATTGCCGTCACATCAACTCCGCCCGGACCGGCGATGGTAAGTTCGTCCTTGAATCCCTTTTGTTTACGAAGCAAAGGAAGAACGTCTTTATCAAACATTCGCGTATAGTCGGAAAGAGTATTGGATTTCAGATGAATCGAGACATTGCGAGCAAACATGGCAACCTCCTTAGGTTGGAGTTCTAAGAAAGAAAACTTCAGATGGACTGACTTAGTTCAGGGAACCTGAAATGAGGAGAAGGTGGTAACCACCTCAGCTACAGGTATAGCACTTCAGTGGCCCTCTGCATCAACCGCGCAACTTGTTGTTTCGATGTGTCCGAAGCGTATATGCGGCGCCTTCCACCGTGTAGCTTTGGCGGAAAGCAAGTACAAAGAATACTAAGTTTCAAGCGGCGGGTCCTGATTCTGGGTGATTTCCAGCGATACTGAGCAATTGTGAGCAGGCACAGCCCGAGAAAGCTTTCATTCTTGCAACTGGAGTAGAGAGCGGCCTTGGCGTTTCCCTGGCTTGGACTAGACCGAAGCGGAACGACCGTCAGGCGAGTCACGCTTCTCCTTCCCGGTACGCGATTTCTTGCCTCGGTGATCGCAGCAGAGCAATGCGAATTCACGCTGCTTCATCCAAATTGGTGATCTGGGTACGCGCGGACGTGGACGGTTGCAGAGTCCCGTGCTGTCTGAGTTCGCCAAGCAGAAAGTTAATTTCTCCGCCCACAAGGATTACAAAACCGGAGAGGTAGAACCACACGTATAGGCCGATGGCGGCGCCGAGCGGCCCATAGGTCTCATCAAGATTCCCGAAATGCTGGAAATAACTCCCGAGCAAATAGGACAAACCTATCCAGCTCATGACTGCAACCGCGGCCCCGGTAAGGCTATCCCGGAACCGCTGCTTCACATCCGGACCGAAATGATAGAGCAGTTCTACTGCGAGCATTGCAAAGAGTGTGGCTATACTCCATCGGAGATAATGCCAAGCGCTAACTATGGCAGGATTGAAGTCGAATCGGCCCGCAAGCCAGATTCCCAAGGTCGTCCCCTCAACCGTCAATCCTACGGCCATCAGAATCAGAGATCCCGCAAGCAACGTCAGTCCCAGTGCAATCGGTCGAGTCTTCCAGACCGGGCGAGTTTCGCGGACTCGATAAACGACATCGAGCCCGTCGATTATTGCGGCAAATCCGCTCGAAGCGGTCCAAATCGTGAAGATCAACCCGAGCGTGAGGAAGTGCGGGTGCTTGTGACTGAGGACATCAGACACGATGCGGCGCACCAAACTCATTCCATCTCCGGGGACGAGCCTGGCCATTAGGGTTAGAAGGCCCTCAAATAAGTGGGGGATCGGTACATACACGAGCAGCGACGCGATCGTCACCAGCAGCGGAAACAGGGAAAGCACGAAATAGTACGACAACCCGGCGGCAAATACGAAGAGATGTTCGTCGAAAACATCGTTGTAGATGGTCATCAGCGACCGTTTAAGCGTGAGCCATGCTGCTTTGACGCCAGACGCGTGCACCCAATCACCTCAGGCTGGCAAACTCGCCCGCAGCCTCGCGGGCATGCTTTACGGTTTCTTTTTCCGCCACAAAACGTTTTCGGTTCTTTCGCCGACGAATGCAGGCATTGGAAGCAGGCGCCGAAATTTTGTCGCGGCCAACCATCGGGCAATCGTAAGCGAGAATTATGCGACAGTCTGCTGGCTAGTTCCCTCCCAAGATATAGCTCATGAGTAGCATAAAAGCCAAAGAAGAGGCCGAACTTTGTGAGTCCGGCCTGACAGGGTAAGCGTTCCCGGCAGAGAAAAGGAGACAGTCGTGAGGGTCCGAACGTCGACACTGTCAATCGACACTAACCCATGACCGCTCCGTCGAACACGTCGTACAATACGCCGCCCAAAATAAGACGACTGTTCAAAATTGCACAGTTTTGAAGAAAATCGTAGTGCTAATCTGGCACGGTTCGTAACAAATCGATAAGGCGCAAGTGAGCTATCCCAACTGCTGGAGCGGGAACGCCCAAACTCAGCGGTAGTGATCAATCCTGGCCAGACAGTTGAGAAGAGGTAATTCTATTATTGCAACTTTCCTTGGAAGTGAAAGTGAGGGCGTCCCAATGTTTGCGAGCCAACGTGAGAAGTGCACAGACCCCGCATCATCGCTCTTGTGGAGCTGGATGTGCAGAAAATGCGTGTAGCGAAAATGGCCCTATACCTAGCGACGAACACATATATCTTTGATGCCCTCCAGGGCAAGCTCCGCCGAGAAACGAAAAACCCCTTCCACTCATCGCACTTGTCCACTTGGTTGGGGGGGAGAAATGTCAGTCGCCGAGTTCGGTCACTTCGTGCTCACCATTGCCATCCTGCTTGTTGCCGTGCATGGCGTAGGCTATCTTGCCGAGCGGCTAAAGCAGCCACGCATCGTAGGAGAAATCCTGGCCGGCATTCTGCTCGGACCATTTGTATTGAAGCTATTGGCGCCCACAGCATTCGCCAAGCTCTTCTTGTTTTCGCCCGGTTCGGGTACGGTCATGGGCTTCCTCTATCAGCTTGGCCTGATCCTGCTGAATGTTCTGCTCTGGAGCTGAGACCCGCCGTCTCCTCGCGAAAGAGAATCGGCGCAACACCTTCTTATTGCTCACCGTTTCCGATCTTGCCAGTTTTGCCTTGGTGCTGGGCTTGGGTTTCGCGGGCTTGATACCACTGCACCTGCTAACCGGAACGGCCAGACGACTTCGACTCTGCTCATCGTGGCAATCGCTACGGCAGTTTGCTCCATTCCGGTGATTTCGCGCATCTTCTGGGACCTTGGAATCATGAGGACACGCTTCGTAAGCCCGATACTGGGTTACGCGCTGCTGGAAGACCTAGCTTTATGGGTCGTGCTGGCATTTGCTACCGCCATCGCTACGTCGGCGACGCTGGCACAACAGCACGTAACTAGCACTGTCTCGTCACATGTGATCAGCACTCTAATCTTTACATTAATCGGATTGTTGGTTGCGCCGGGGCTGCTGAAGCGGCTAAGCAACGCAAATTCGAATGTGCTCTATAAAGCTTCTCCGGTGGGTTACGCAATGGCCGTGTTGATGACGTATTGCGCAATCGCGGCGATCTTCGATGTAAACCTGCAATTCGCCGCGTTGCTGGCCGGATATGGCATCGTCGGAGGACTGTATGGAACCCAGCGCGACGCTTCTCCACACCGATCGACGCCATCTCCAAAGTCTCCTTTGGTGTTTTCGTGCCCATTTACTTTGGAATCATCGGCTATAGGCTGGTGCTCGGATGGCAGTTCTCTTTCGCGATTCTGCTGGTGTTTCTGGTAGGTTCGTCGCTAATTTCGGTATTTTCAGCAGGACTGGCGGCGTGGCTCGGCGGGTTTCGCGGGCTTGATGTCATCAACATCGCGATAACCACACACGCGCGCGGAGGCCCAGGCATCGTCTTGGCGAGCGTGGCCTACGATGCAGGCATCATCAACGCAGCCTTCTACACCACGCTGGTCATCACCGCCGTGGTCACTTCGCAGATGGCGGGCGCGTGGTTGCGCTTCGTGCTTTCGAAGCTGGCCGTTGCTCTCTACCAATCCCGACGAAACGTGGAAACTCGGCGAGGCTGAATCCGGGCCAGTGCTGCCGCATGGGACAGAAGGTGCCCCGGCATGGGCTTGATGTCGAAGGCGCTTACTCCATCGCCTCCTGCTGGAGTACAAAACCCGAGAGCCATTAAGGCAGATTTGGTAGGGGCTGGAATCACATTGATTGTTGGCGCAAGATCTCGATTACACTCATTGGCAGTGGTTGTGAGCGAACCCATTCATGGAGCAGCTGGCGACTCTCCCGACTTCCTCGATTCGAGGGGAGGCAGCGTCCCGCAACCAAACGAGTGATTCTTCCCGCTCTGCGCTTGTCATTTTGTTCTTGAACGAACGTCGAGACCGTGCTCAGCGCAACAACCGCTGAAGCCCCGTCCGGCACCGGGCTTTTCTACTTTAGATCGTCGATCTTCTTTTTTGCGAAACCCATTCCGGCATCGAGTGCCGCATCCTCAGTAGAATAGTTTGCTCCCTTGATGTCGAACGGGTTCACATGCGAAAGGTCATTTTGAAGCTTTGGGTTCGTGACAGGATGCCTAATAAAACCGTGCACGTTGAAAGTGCCGTCTTCTAAAGACCGGGCGAACACTTCAATCGCATACCGGCCCTTGTAAATTTCATTCCGTGATTCCGTGATCTTCATAAAGTTTGGTCGCACTTCCAAACTGTGGTGCGTTTCGGATCATGCACGACGCACCAGAAAAACAATCAACAGAACTACCAGAATTGTCCCAAACAAACCGTAACCTAACATAACGACCTCCCAATCCCAACCTTGTGGGACTCCACTCATTATGCTGAAAGATGGTGAGGGTTCGCTGGTCAATTTTGCTCACGGCGACTTACTCGATGGCTTCAGAGGTCGCCGATTACACTAACAACCGTTGAACGCCCATCTCGGAGATGCGCTGGGATGGCGCAACCAGATTCGGGAATTGAGATCGCAGGGAACCAGTGTAAGGAAACTGGCGAAAGATTTCGAGACTAGTCAGTGGATGGTGGCTAGGCTCACAAACGGATCTTCTGGGTAGCCCAGTCAACAAGTGTAAAGGCGATATTTCAACAACAATCGCGGACAAAGAGAGCGTTTCAATAGATTTTTGGATCACCCCTAGAGCTGCTTAGCAGTTTAATAGGCGTCGCTCCTTCACGTGGCTCAGGGAGCACACTGACACCAAGGCGGCGCACGCCTTTTCAGGTAGCCCTCCTTGCTTAAATCGATTCGGTCTTAGTTCTTGGTATTACGAACGACGGGGGCGAAATAGCGTACCGTCACATCTTCCCCCATATCAACGACTTGATATTGCCCGACCGACTCCCGACGCGATGTGGGTTTGGGTGTGAAATAGCGCACCGTCACGTCCTCTCCGATGTGAACAACTCTCGTCACGAGCACCACCGTTTGGAGGAAGGTGTCTGTCCTCGCGTCTGCCACCGCAATTGGTATGCTCCGAAACCTGGGCCTGTTTTCAGCGGGCGCCGTCTTTGCGGGTGACAAGGGTACCTGCTCCTCGATGGTCGCCATGCTCTGCAGCTCTGAAGATCCCAAGGACAAACGTGGGTGACGGTCGCCGTATGCAATCCAGCAAGCTAACACTAGGACGGTAACAACCGCTGCCAAGTGCCCGTTCCACGGCCGCTTGTGCCAGGGAACGTGCTTCGTTGGCTGCATGAGCAATCTCGCAAGCACGTCGGGCTGCTTTGGTCTGTGCTTTGGCATCGTGGCTTGGCCAGGCTGGTAAATCGTATACTTGTTTGCTGAGGCCAGTGTGGATGTACCGTCATTGAGAAACTCCGCCACTGAGCGGAGCTTGAGGACATAGCACTCCTCGTGAACGGCCTGCCCGTACTCATTAGTCTGACTGGTCTCCAGGAGAACTGGGCTATTGCAAATCGAGCACGCTGGAGGTGGCTGCAAGCCTCTCAGAATGGAGGATACAATCACTTGCTGGCGATCACCGAGCCGACCGGATAGAGTCGTCGCGGAGCGTGGAACGATAGCCCGCATTGTTGTTCCATGACCATCCGATTCGATTTCCAGTTTGCCGTTCAATTCGTTCATACGCTCGCGCATTCCGGCCAGGCCGACCCCCGTTTCCGCCCTCGCTTCACGAAGTCGAGCCAACCGCTCCGCCGGTATACCGGACCCATCATCTCGTATTTCCAGAACTACCTTTTCCAGTTGGGGATTAAAGCAGACGCTGACCTCCGAAGCGCCAGAGTGGCGATGTACATTCGTCAAGCTCTCTTGGAGAACGCGGAAAAGAGCAATCTCTATCCCGATTGGGAGTCGCTCTTGAGCGGTTGCGATATCCAACCTTACCTTGACCCCGGTGCGCTTGGCGAAGCCCTCGACATACCACTCCGCTGCACAAGCAAAGCCGACCTCATCCAGGAGTGGTGGGTGCAGCAGGTAAGACATGGTGCGAATTTCTTCGATGGCTTGATCCGCCAGGGCGGCAACCTCGGAGGCAAGAAGCATGGTGGATGGGTTTTGTTTGCAGTGTTCCTCAAGAAAAGAAATACTGATTTTCAGAGCTGCCAATGTTTGACCCGTGCTGTCGTGTAGGTCACGAGACAACTTGCGTTTCTCCTCATCCTGCACTTTGAGGAGCCGCTGCGACAGTCGCTGCAGTTCGGCCGTGCGTTGTAGAATCACCGATTGAAGTCGGGAATGCTCAAGCGCCATTTGTCGAGAATGCTTTGAAAGGGGCCACATAAGTCCTCCTGGAGCTGCAGCGGCCGAATTCCAGAATTATTCCCTTTGACGCTCTTGGAATCTGATCAAAATTGCACACACGGCCCCACCGGGTGAGGCATGCTGGGGAGTTGAAAATCGCTATAGTTGAACGAAAACAGGAATGGGCTGTTGAAAAACTCTTTTCAGAGTGT
>Ga0207000_1087_pt1 | contig 31771 bp, 24 predicted proteins | sample Alteio_BWMinCont_90_FD_153498 | JGI IMG/M metagenome (GOLD analysis project Ga0207000, IMG submission 153498) | Enriched cells from forest soil in Barre Woods Harvard Forest LTER site, Petersham, Massachusetts, United States -... | ecosystem: Environmental > Terrestrial > Soil > Temperate forest >...
GCATGCACAGGTAAAACCGGGGTGGAGATGGAGGCGTTATCTGCGGTTGGTGCGGCGTGTTTAACGATTTATGATATGATGAAATATACGGGGCAAGAAATGACTATTACAAACATTTGTTTGATGCATAAAAGTGGTGGCAGAAGCGGGGTTTATCAGCAATAAAGGAGGATAAAATCTATGAATCGTTTTATTTTTTGTGCCTTATTAATTATGATCGCAACTCCCTCTTGGGCAGAAATATCTCCGACGATGCAGCAGTACAAAGATGCTAATCGGCAAAATTTATGGAACAATATGACCGATAGTCTGCATACCATCGGTCAAAACCCGAAAAAGGCTTCTTTGACTAAAAAGAAACTTCATGCAACACGCGCCCAAAATCGCCTCAAAAATATTAAAGCAGCTAACAAGAAAAAATGGGTAAATAGTAAATAAAATGCCTAAAACCGTTGTCATTATTTCCATTTCTTCGGACATTGGCAATTTTTTGGCCCATCAGTATTTAAAAGATGGATGGAAGGTGATTGGTACCTACCGTCAAAAGAAGAATCTCAAGGGTTTTGAAGAAGGGAAGGTTGATTTATTTAAACTAGATATATCTAAATCAGCTGATGTTAAATTTTTTGAAAAGCAATTAAGAAGCCGTCGGATCAAATGGGACCGTTTGATTTGCTTAGTGGGAACGCTTTTACCAGCTGAAGATTTTTTTGATTGTGATATAGATGAGTGGCAGGATTCGGTGACTGTTAATGCTCTTGGTCCGCTGCGCCTTTTACATGGTTTGTATCCTTTGGCAAACTCAAAAGCACAAGTCGTATTTTTTGCGGGAGGGGCTGCTAATGGGGCGGTTGTTCATCTTTCCGCTTATGCCATTTCAAAGATCATCTTGACCAAGATGACAGAGTTTATTGATGCTGAATATCCTCATTTGCATGTGAGTATTATTGGGCCAGGTTGGACGTTAACCAAAATTCACCAAGATATTCTTCAAGGCAAAAATGTATCCAAATCAAAACGCCTGCAGACGATTGCAGATATGAAGAATAAACCTTCGACGAGCATGGAAGATATTGCTGCCTGCATTCAATGGGTGTGCAGCCAACCCAAATCCTTAACCAGTGGACGTAATTTTTCTGTGGTTTATGATCCCTGGCGCCCAGCTAAACGCAAGAATCTGATTGCGGCTCTTAAAAAAGATACAGATATGTATAAATTGCGACGCCAGGGAAATAGTTTTCTTCAACACCTATGAAACTCTCTGATTTTATAGCTCAATTTTTAAATGAACAGGGGATAGGCCACGTTTTTGTGGTCTCCGGTGGTGCGATTATCCATTCCATTGATTCTGTGGCCCGTCATCCCCAGATGGAATACATCTGTGTTCAGCATGAACAGGCGGCAGGAGCTGCGGCTGATGCTTATTGGAGGTCGTCTGGCAAGGTAGGTACGGTTATGGTTACCTCAGGGCCAGGTGCCACCAATCTTACCACCAGCATTTGCAATGCTTATTTCGATTCAATTCCCATCCTATGTATTTGTGGCCAGGTGACAACGCCTCGTCTTCGTCCTAATGAACAATTGCGGCAAAAAGGCTTTCAGGAAACAGATATTGTTTCTTTATTTAGTTCGATTACTAAATATGTGTACCGTGTCATGGACCCCTTAGACATTAAATACCAATTACAAAAAGCTTTATATATGGCCCAAGAAGGCCGTCCTGGTCCTGTGGCCTTGGATATTCCTGATGATCTGCAACGGGTTGAAATTGATGTGTCGAAACTTAAAGAATTTGTTCCTCCAGTGAAGCCCCTGCTCAAAGATAATACGAAGGATATTCAAACCATGCTTTCATGGATATCTCAAGCCGAGCGGCCATTGGTGATTTATGGGGCGGGTATCCGTATTGCAGGAGTTATTGATCCTGCTTTAGCGTTTATACGCAAATGGGGCTTGCCCACGGTTCTAACCTGGGGTGGCAAGGATATCATGCCCTATGATGATCCGTTGAATATGGGGGGCATTGGCGTCGTGGGACCGCGAGCGGGGAATTTTGCTGCACAAAATGCGGATCTAATTATTGCGGTAGGCACCAGGCTTTCCCAGATGATCACCGGTGGTAAAACCATATTGTTTGCGCCTCATGCCAAGAAAGTTTTGATTGATATTGATCCTCAAGAGTTAAAAAAATTTACCCCCAATGATTTTGCCTTAGATTTAGCGATAGAGGCTGATTTAAATTCTTTTTATCAAAGCATCTCCCAGTTATCAAAAGGATCCAACCCAGATCAATTTAAGTCTTGGAGAGATCAGATTAAGTTATGGGATACGCAGTATCCCGTCGTGCCAAAAGAAAAGTATGAGAAAGCAGAATGGGTGGATGGGCATGTCTTTGTTAAAACGATTTCTAAGGTATCTCGTCCTGAGGATATTTTCATTACCGATACAGGGGCTAATATTTCATGGACCCTGCAGGCCATTGAATTAAAAAAGAATCAGCGTATTTTTTCCGCTTGGAACCACACACCCATGGGCTATGCTTTGTCTGCAGCTGTGGGTGCTGCCAAGGCGGTAAATCAGCGGATTTTATGCCTGACGGGTGATGGGGGGCTTATGATGAATATTGAAGAGTTGGCCACCATACGCCGTTACAATTTGAATGTGAAATTGTTCATCTTTAATAATGCTGGTCATTCCATTCAAAAACAAACCATTGATACCTGGCTTAATTCCAATTATGCAGCGGTGGATGAGCGTAGTGGTTTAAGTTTTCCGGACTTTGTCAAAGTAGCTCAAGCTTTTCATTTACCGGCCTTGCGTGCTTCAAACCATCAAGAATTAGAATCTGTCGTCAATAAGGTGTTAACCACTCCAGGTCCGGTGGTTTGTGATTTGATGATTGATCCTCAACAAAAAATTGAACCCATGCTTAAATTTGGGGCTGGTCTAGAAGATTTAAATCCTAAATTACCACCTACTGAAATCGCATCCATCATGAGTATTTCTGCTATCAAACAAAGGGCAAACTCTCCGACCTATGCCCGATAATAATCAATCTGTAACAATCATTATCCCTGCTTTCCGGGAAGAAGGCAATATTGAGGCAGCCATTGATAATGTTTCTAGGGTCGTTTCTAAAATAACCCAAGATTATGAAATTCTTGTTATTGATGATGGCAGTCCTGATAAAACAGGCGATTTTGCCCGCATCAAGGCCCAGCAGGATGCGCGGATCAAGGTTGTGACGAATGTCAGTAATCAAGGATTCGGTTACTCCTTTGCCCGGGGGGTAAAAATGGCTACCAAAGAATTTATTACGGTTTTTCCTGGGGATAATGATATGTCCGCTGTTTCATTAAAGGATTTGCTTGAGGCGCGCGGATCCGCGGATTTAATAATTTCCTATATGAAGAAAACCAATAAACGTTCTTTATTTAGGCGTTTTGTGTCCAAATGTTTTGTACTGATCATGAATGTGCTTTTTGGGTTAAATTTAAAGTATTACAATGGGGCTTTTATTTGCCGCACGTCTTTACTTAAAAGCATTCCCATCAAATCAACCGGTTTAGCTGCCTTGGCCGAGTGTATAATACGCCTGATCAAAAAAGGTGTGAACTGGCGTGTAATTTATTTTGAACACAGCGGCCGCCAGCATGAAAAATCTAAGGCCTTTAATTTAAAAAGCATTAATGCTGTTTTAAAAACCGTCTGGATTTTATTCAAAGACATCCATTTTTCTAGAACATGAAAAAATACCTTAAATCTAAATCTTTAGTACCTGCCACTATTGGCTTGATTGTTTTTATAGGCCTTGTTATTCGCTTGTATCGTATCAGCGATAATCAATTTTTATTTTATGATGAAGGGATGTACTTAGGTTATAACCGGGCCTTTCTTAATCTGGTCGCCAATAATCCTGCTCATAGCCTTTCTGAATTTGGGGTCATTCTTTCGTTGATGTTTAAAACCGCCTTAACCACGGCCAAGGCGTTGTGGTTTTTTATATTAAACCTACGGGTCTTTATTTTTGGGTCTGAAGCCTGGTATTTTGCCCGTTGGGTTTCTGCTGCCAGTGGTTTAGGGACGGTGATTTTATTATTCTTTTGGAGTAGGCGTTTTCTTAAATCGACACCGATTGCTGTCTTAAGTGCCTTGATATTATTAATTTTACCAAGTCACGTCTTTTATTCGCGATTGGGGATGCAAGAGGCTCTGAGCACCTTGCTATTTCTATCAGCGATTTGCCTTTATATGTCCAGTGAACGTATTCGTTGGACCTTTTTTCTTTCTGCTTTTCTACTTGCCTGTGTTTACTTGACTAACTACCGCATGATTATTGCTCCTATTTTTATAGCATTCATTGAATGCTTTTATGCATTTTTGGGCAAGGAGTCAGGGCGTGGAAAAGTGTCCCTCGAAAAGATTATTTCTAAAATAAAATGGCAGAAAATAGCCCTTTATGCAGCTGTTTTTTACGGGATCGTTTTGTTGGTAGGAAGTTTGTATGGAGGAGTTAATCTTCATGTGACCTTAGCCTGGATGTTTCATCAGGCCCAGGATGCCGGAGGGAAATTTAACCCCGTCAATTTTTTATCCTATCCTTACTATGTTTTTGTCTTGGAAGGTGTATTCTTTGCCTGTTTTTTCTGGGGGAATGTGTATTTCTTCAAATATAAAGAATATGCCAAACTTTTGCCTTTTGGGATCGTTGTTTTACAAATGGGCATATTTTCATTTGCTGCAGAAAAAGGGGCTAGGTATGTATGTGTGGTTTTGCCATTCATGGCAGCGGCAGCAGCGGTCGTTGTGGATGATGCTTGGCGGCGATTTCCTAAATTACATAATTTGATTCTTGGGTTTGGTATTTTAGCATTGGGGGGAATGGTTTATTTGTCTGGAATGACGGCACTGGCACGTACTGATTATGAAGAAGCTGTCCATTTTATCACGGACCATGATCCCCAGGCGTCCATCGTCAGCACACAGCCCTTGGTTGAAGGGCTTTTTATGTCTGATGAAAAGAAGATTGTCGCCTGTCCCAATGATCTATACTCCTTGATGGCTTTGTATAAGCATGGGGCGCGTTATTTGATCCTGGATCCTCAAAGTTATATTTCTTGGGACTTAGATGGCCGACGATTTTCTCCGCCCTTGGTAGATTTTCTAGAGCTAACATTGAAAAATGTCCAGCCGCTTCAAACCTTTCCCCATTTAAATAAGTTTTTATTAAATAGATTTGTTTTAGACCATAATGAGCAGATACTTGATTCCACTCATTTTTTGTCAGTGGCCCAAGAAGAAGGTTATGGAAAAATTAGGATCTATGATTTGAATACTGTTTTTTCAACTTTACAGCAGCTTATGCAAAAAGTTTGATATAATAAATTCCCATGACATATAAAGAATTCACAGATCAAATTGAAAATTTTGAAGGGCCATATAGTAAGGAGATCAATGATTCTACTTATTTTTCCTTCCCTATTGGTCCCATCCTAGAAGCGGAAACGAAATTAGCCGACGCCAACGAAAAGTCTGTGGCCTATTTCTCCATGGAATATGGCCTGGCACCCAGTATTTATAATTCTTTTCACCTTAATCGCCCCATGAGCGATAAGAATAAATTCTTTAAACACCAGGTATTCTCGAATTATTGGATCTCTGATTATGTCTTTAAGATCAACATCCATAAAATGCTGGATATTCCCATTTATAGCGGTGGATTAGGTGTTTTAGCCGGGGATTCAGTCAAGAGCATGGCGGATCTAGGTTTGTCGGTCATGGCCATGGGGATTTTATGGAACAAGGGATATTTTAAACAGAATTTTTGGTATAAAACAGGGCAGGTGCCTGAAGAGCTTGCGTGGGACCCTCATTCTTATCCTGGCCTTATCCCTTTAAAGAACCGCATTTGCATTAAAACCAAGCAGGGGAATCTGACGCTGCGTTTATGGAAATATTATGTGTATAGCTATGATAAGAAGCATGTTGTCCCGCTGGTATTGATGGATTCCCATCTTCCTGAAAATAGTGAGCATTTTAGAAAATTGACCGATCAGCTCTATCGCAGTGATCAAGTTTTTTGGCGTATTTTGCAGCGTTCTATTCTGGGTATTGGAGGCATGAAGGCCATTGATGATTTGCATGTTAATATTGATTGTTATCATTTAAATGAAGGACATGCGGCTTTTGCCTTGGTGGAGAAATATGTCCAATTAGCAGATAAAACACGTATGGATGTGGAGAAAAAGAAGTTTGTGTATACCTGCCATACGCCTGTCGCTGCTGGCCACGATCGTTTTCAAATCACTGATTTGCAGGAAATTTTCTCCGACGAATATGTCGATGCGGCCAAAAAATTTGGCAAGGAATTGCCTGCGTCCAAGGATGTTAATTTAACCCATATTTGCTTAGATAATTGCCGTCATGTTAATGCGGTCGCTCAAAAGCATGGGGAGATCATGCGTTTACAATTTCCCGCCTTTGCCAAACGCATTGATGCGATCACTAATGGCGTTCATGCACATACCTGGATGTCAGAAAGCTTTGCACAGCTATTGGATAAATATTCTTCTGTTTTTGGTGATTGGCGTTCTGATCCTAATCGGCTGGCAGAAGCAGGAAAATTAATTAAAGATAAAAATTTCCGACGAGATATTTTTGCGGCCCATCAAGTTAATAAACGTCAATTGTTGCATGTGGTCAAGCCCTGGAAGTTGCAAGAAGATGTGTTGACGATTTGTTGGGCCCGAAGAATCACCAACTACAAAAGACCTTCATTGTTATTTCAACATATTGAAGAAGTTTTAAAAATTGCTCAACATATTGGTCCGCTGCAAATCATATTTGCCGGTAAATCCCATCCCATGGATACCATGGGCGCTTCGCATATTCAAAATATCATGGAACATGTAGACCAATTAAACAAAAATTATAAGCACGTAAAGGTGTTGGTTTTGGAGAACTACGATACGTATTTTGGTAAGCTCCTGACCAATTGTGTGGATGTCTGGCTTAATAATCCGCTGCCGCCTTTTGAGGCGTCCGGAACAAGTGGGATGAAGGCGATCCTTAATGGTGTCGTTCAACTTTCAAGTTTAGATGGATGGGTGGTAGAAGCAGAGCACGATGATATTGGCTGGATTTTTGGTTATCGTCATGAAGGGCCAGAAATTGGTGATGAAGGGGATTTACGTTTAGAAGAAGATTCTAAAGCCTTATATGCTGCCCTTAAAGATGTGACAAGTCTCTATTATCGCACTAACAAAAATGGGGCCATTGATATTAATAGTGTTTGGATTGATAAAATGATCAATTGTGTGCGTCGAGGAGGATTTTTTAATACCCAACGCATGGTCCAAGAATATAAAGCCAAGATGTGGTCCTAATTTCTGCATTTTCTTGCCATTTCCGTATTCTAATTTAATCATTTGAAAATTGTGAAAAAGTGGCTAAATCCCTAAAAATATTACATACTTTAGTCACATGTCAAAGTATCTATATATAAAATCTAATATAGCCAAAGGGCTGATTATTGCCTTTTTACTTAATTCCTTAGGACCAGTTCCTGTTCAAGCGGGGGAGTTTTATTTGCCTACGCCCGGAACCATGGTCCGTTTAAGTCCCCAATTTAATCCCCCCATCTTGAAGGGCATCAAAGTCCACCCCGAAAACCCCTTCAAATTCGAATTCATCCTAGATCAAGGCTCCATGTCATCCCCGAAAGTCTCCACCCATGGGCGAGAGTCCCGCGACAGCGGGGTCGGGGATCTAAAACAAGAATCCACTAAACTAATCAAATATTTTCTAGCATCTTTAACCATCCCAGAAAAAGACCTCTGGGTCAATTTATCACCATACGAAAAAAACAGAATCCTCTCCAATAGCTTTGGCCTCACCGAAATGGGCCGAGATCTATTAGCTGAAGACTACATGCTCAAACAAATCACAGCATCTCTTATTTATCCAGAAGATGAAGTGGGAAGAAGATTCTGGAAACGCATCTATGCCGAAGCCCAAAAGAAGTTTGGTACAACCAATATCCCAGTCAATACATTCAACAAAGTCTGGATCATCCCCGAAAAAGCAATAGTCTACGAAAACGCGAAAGCCGGAACAGCCTATCTAGTCGAATCAAAGCTAAAGGTAATGCTAGAACAAGATTATCTGGCTATGCAAAAGGGGACTGACTCCAATTCTGCTGTCAGGCCCATTTTGGGCCAAGAATTGGTGTCTGTCTCCCATCATGATGTAAACGCATTAGGAAGCCAAATCGTCCGCGAAATCGTCATCCCCGAACTCACCAAAGAAGTAAATCAAGGTCAAAACTTTGCCCAACTTCGTCAAGTCTACAATTCATTTATCTTAGCTGCATGGTACAAAAAGAAAATTAAGGAAAGTATTTTGGCTCAAGTGTATGCGAATAAGAATAAAGTGAATGGTTTGTCATTCCCCCCCACTGAAGCCTGGGGGCAGGCAAATGCTTTTGTTGGGAATCCACAACAAATCTATCAACGCTATCTACAAGCTTTCAAAAAAGGCGTCTACAATTACATTAAAGAAGAAGCTGATCCTACTAGCGGCCAAGTTGTGCCTAGAAAATATTTTTCTGGGGGGGTTGAATTGCTATGGAATGCAGCCATGACTACTACTACAGATGATTCATTTATGGCTGATCCACTATCTAAGCAAATAATGAAAATTAATGCTAATTTTACCCCAATTTATGATGAAGCCATGTCTTCATCCATGGATATTGGCTATGAAGAGGCTAGGATGTGGAGAGATAGAAAATTGAAAGGTGAAATAAAATCATTTCCTATAGGTTTCTGGAATAGTAAACAAATGGCTCGGAATTTTATTTATTTAGCCCTAGATTCAATAGAAGGTTTTAGGGAAGCTCGTCACAAGAATGATATTAAAACAATGGCCATTCTATATCGTCAATTCGTGATTGGATACAAAGCCAAAGTTCCACAAAAATATCAAAGTGGTCAGTTAGGGTTCTTTCAAGAATTTGCTGGTTTGAAGGGGCTTATGGGTAATCCTAGAGAATTTTTAATTAAAAAAGACAGTCCAGGCGCATTATTACGATTTGCATTGCCTGGCTTAATTGATTTACGCAATCCTGATGCATTAGATCCTTTGGAAGTAGAACATAGTTATTGGACAGATTCTGAAAATGCCAAATATCATATTTATGAAGCGTTAGATGCAATTGAAGGTTTCAAAAAAGCGAGAGAGAATAATGATATTAAAACAATGGCAGAGTTGTATCGTAAATATGTTATTGGATATAAGGCTCACGATAATCAAAAATATTACAATAGCCAGTTGGGTTTCTTTTATGAATTGGGTGGCTTAGGTGGGCTCATGTCCAATCCTAGTAAATTTTTAGCTAAAAAATCTAGTCCCGCCTCGGTTTTACGTTTTGCTTTGCCTGGATTGATTGATTTAAGAAATCCAGATGCCTTAAATCCTTTGGAAGTAGAATCAAATTATTGGACAGATCAAGCCAATGCCAAATACCATATTTATCAAGCCCTAGATACTATAGAGGGTTTCAAAGAGGCTCGTGAGAAAAATGATATTAAAGCAATGGCGGATTTATATCGACAGTTTGTTATTAAGTACAAAGTTAAGAATAATATAATTCATAGGGATGGACAGGTAGGTTTTTTTGAAGAAGTTGGGGGTTTATCAGGCTTAATGAGAGGCTATAAAGATTTTCTCCTTAAGCTAAGTAGTCCTGCTTCTTTGTTACGATTTGCATTGCCAGGACTCATTGATCTGCAAAATCCGGATGCCTTAAATCCTTTAGAAGTAGAATTAAATTATTGGACAGATCCAGTTAATGCCCTATACCACATTTATCAAGCGCTCGATACCATTGAAGGTTTCAAAGAGGCACGTGAGAAAAATGATATTAAAGTAATGGCAGATTTATATAGAAAATTTGTTATTGATTATATACCCAAAAATAAAGAAAAATACAGTAGGGGACAATTAGCATTTTTTAAAGAGGTTGGCGGTTTGGCAGGACTTATGGCTACGCCTCGTAAATTTTTGGAAAAAACAGATAGTGCGGCTTCATTATTACGTTTTGCTTTGCCAGGATTAATTGATTTAAAAAATCCTGATGCTTTAAATCCTCTTGAAGTGGAGCTTGATTATTGGACAGATCCTGAAAGCGCGCGTTTCCATATATATGAGGCACTAGATACAATAGAGGGTTTTAAAGTAGCACGTGAAAATAATGATATTAAAACCATGGCAGATTTATATAGAAAAAATGTTATAGGGTATAAAACTAAAAAACCTGATAAATATTCAGATGGACAACAGGCATTTTTTTATGAAGTTGGAGGTATCAGTGGGTTGATGACAGTTCCAAGAGAATATTTAGATATGAGGGGTAGTCCTTCCGCTTTATTGCGTTTTGCTTTACCAGGCTTAATAGATTTAAAGAACCCTCTTGCTTTGGATTCTTTAGAAGTTGAAAGAACTTATTGGTCTGATCCAGAAAATGCAAAACGTCATATTTTTCAAGCGCTTGATACCATAGAAGGCTTTAAAGAAGCGCGCGAAAATCATGATATAAAAACTATGGCAAAATTATACCGGGTTCATGTAATTGGGTATAAGGTCAAAGATAAAAATAAATATTCAGATGGTCAACAAGGCTTTTTTTATGAAGTAGGGGGTTTAATAGGACTTATGCATGCTCCTAGGGTATATTTGGATAAAAGAGGAAGTCCCGCAGCTTTATTAAAATTTGCTCTTCCTAATTTAGTTGACCAAAATAATCCCGATGCCTTACGATTGGAAGAAATTTCTAGAATAAACGGAGATGAAGCCATGGCTTCAGTTGTAGATATAGGTTATGAAGAAGCAAAGATGTGGAGAGATAAAAAGTTAAGGGATAGAACAATGAAATTTCCTAAAGGATTTTGGACTGAAGCAATGGCTCGTAATTTTATCTATCTGGCGTTGGATTCTATTGAAGGTTTTCAGGAAGCTAGGCATAAGAATGATATGAAGACTATGGCAAATTTATATCGTAAATTTGTTATTGGTTATAAGGTCAGAAATGCTAATAAATTCGTTGATGGCCAGCAAGGATTCTTTTATGAAGTTGGTTTATTAAAGGGCCTTATGTCCCACCCAAGCATGTTCCTAAAAAAGACGGGAAGTGCCGCTTCACTATTAAGATTTGCTTTGCCTGGTTTAATTGATTTAAGAAATCCAAATGCCTTGGACCCTTTGGAAGTTGAACACAACTATTGGGATGATCCTAATAATGCTCGTTACCATCTTTATCTAGCAGTTGACAGTATTGAAGGTTTTAAAGCAGCACGAGAAAGTGGTGATGTTAAAGAAATGGCAAAACTGTACCGTGAATTTATTTTGGATTATAAAGTCAAAAACATTGAAAAATATTACAATAGCCAAATAGGCTTTTTTACAGAAGTAGGAGGTCTGGCTGGACTGATGGCCAGAAAAAGAAAATTCTTGGATAAAACCGATAGTCCAGCCGCTTTAATACGCTTTGCTCTGCCAGAATTAATTGATTTGAATAATCCAGATGCATTACAACCCTTAGAAATTGAGAAGAATTATTGGTCTAATCCAGCAAACATTAAATATCATGCTTATAAAGCGTTGGATACTATTGAGGGTTTCCAGGGGGCCCGTGAAAATAATGATGTTAAGACAATGGCAGAATTATATCGTCAGTTTGTTATTAAATATAGAGTGCATAATAGGGAAAAATATCAAGATGGTCAGCAGGGCTTTTTTTATGAGCTGGGTGGACTTGGTTCAGTAATGGTTAATAATTATAATGATTATTTTGATAAATTGGGTAGTGCCGCAGCTTTATTACGTTTTGCGTTGCCTAATTTAGTAGATCAAAATAATCCAGATGCTTTGCGTACAAAAGAAATTGAATATAGTGATAATAGTATGGCTTCTTCGAATAGTGAATATAAAGATGGCGGTATTGATTTAACCTCTGATAAAGCTCTCCAAACCCAAAGCGAAGGTATGGGGATTCAATTTCACATTAATCCTGCCATGCTTGCTCAATTAAAGAATACTATTGGTTTTGTGCCTGTGATAACGGGTATGCAGCCAATGACTAATTTAAGAGAATTCCTCACCACGTAAAGCTTTTGAAAATTTTAAAATATTTTTAGTTTCGTGGTAGAATTAAATTCAATAAGATTAATAAATTATCCTGGATTCCCGCTTTCGCGGGAATGACATGTATTTGGGGATAGAATGACATTTTTATGAAGCAATATTTAGATTTAGTTCAACATATTCTAGAGCACGGCGAAGAAAAGCAAGACCGTACAGGTACTGGTACGTTGTCTGTTTTTGGTTATCAGTGCAAGTATGATTTGCGTGATGGGTTTCCTTTGCTGACGACTAAGAAGGTTTTATTTGATGCGCTGGTGTATGAATTGTTGTGGTTTTTAAAGGGCAGTACCAATATTAATGATGATCTAAAGCAGCATACGCCTATTTGGAATGCTTGGGCGCGTCCGGATGGGGAATTAGGGCCTATTTATGGGTATCAGTGGCGTAAATGGGAAAAGTTTGTTTTAGATGAAAAAACAGGGCAATATCGCAAAGAACATATTGATCAGATTCAAAATGCGCTTCATTTGATTAAAAAGAATCCAGATTCCCGTCGGATTATTGTTAATGCCTGGAATGTGGCTGATATTGATAAGATGGCTTTGCCGCCATGCCATGCTTTTATTCAATTTTATGTGGTTAATGGCAGGCTCGATTGTCAGCTTTATCAGCGTTCGGCAGATGTGGCCTTGGGTGTTCCTTTTAATATAGCCAGTTATGCGCTCTTGATGACCATGGTGGCCCAGGAGTGTAATCTAATTCCAGGGATTTTTGTCCATACGCTGGGTGATGCTCATATTTATTCCAATCATATTGAAGGTCTTAAGCTTCAATTAGAACGTACCCCGACAGCTTTGCCTCGTTTGGAAATCCCGAAGAAGAATGTATTGGATTATAAATTTGAAGATTTTAAACTTGTTGGTTACCAACCGGCTGCGTTTATTAAATTCCCCATTGCTGTGTAGAGATCCTTCGCTACGCTCAGGATGACGTAGGTTTTTATTTGACGGAAATTTTATGAAAAAATTTGCTATCGTTGTGGCTTTTGATTCGCAGTACGGCATTGGTAAAAATGGTCAATTGCCATGGGTTTTGCCTATGGATTTGAAGCATTTTAAAGAAATTACAAGTAAGGTGACCAATTCTTCAAAAAGAAACGCTGTGATTATGGGGCGCAAGACTTGGGATTCCTTGCCTGTTAAATTTCGTCCTTTGCCTAATCGGGTGAATTTGGTTTTAAGCAAGGCGGGGGTTTCAAATCTTCCTGAAGGGGTGTTATCTGCGGGAAATTTAGACCAAGCGCTTGAAGAGTTAAGTAAGTCTGATATTGAAAATATATTTGTGATTGGAGGAGCCCAAATTTATGCCCAAGCTATAACACATCCTTCTTGTGAAAAGCTTTGTGTGACACATGTAAGGGGTGAGTATCATTGCGATGCTTTTTTCCCACCCATTAGTAAGGATTTCTTTCCTATCAGTGCTTCTGAAGAGTATGAAGAATCTGGCATAAAGTTCCAGTTTTCCGACTATCTGAAGTACTAAATTTCCTCTTTTTAAGAAAGCGCTTTCCCATAAAATTGATAATTATACGTAAGTCTTTTATTCTCATATGAATAGAATAATTATAAAAATTTATATTTTTTGAAATAGATGATCTTACTCTTCGATTGTTAGGAAATTTTAATATATACTAAACTAACATCAAAAAGAATTATGCAAAGTTTCATTGCTTGAATTTCATTATTCAGCGAGCACTTGGGAGGTGTTATTTGGCTGCGACAAATGCAAAAACAATTCTTGTTGTTGATGATGAGCCAGCCATTTCCCAGCTTTTGACCATTCTTTTATCTTCCCATGGATATAATACTAAAGTTGCTCTAACAGGCAGGCAAGCCTTAGAATGTGTTACCCCCAATATTGATCTGATCTTGCTTGATCTTCTCCTTCCTGATTCTGAAGGTACCAAAATTTGCCAACAGCTTAAATCGAATGTTCAAACCCGGGACATCCCCATCATTATTATTAGCGGCCAAGAAAGCAAATCTGAACGGATCAAAAGTTTGTATTCCGGGGCCGAGGATTATCTGACCAAGCCCTTTGAGCCGGAAGAATTGTTTGCCCGTATTGATGTGATCTTGCGTCGTCATACCACCCGTCCCCATGAAGATATTTCGGTGCATCATCAGGAAACCATTTGTGAGTTAAGGCGGATTATCGATGAGCAATCCATTAATGTCTGTTTCCAGCCGATTTATTTCTTAGAATCTAGAAAATTGTTTGGCCTGGAAATGCTTAGTCGCCCGCAAACTAGTAGTACGATGTCTAATCCAGAAATTTTCTTTAAAAACGCATTAAAATACGGTGTTTATTTTGAAGTTGAAATGATCGGTTGGCGCAAGGCCATTAAAATGGCCTCTGATTTTTTTGATGGGAAGCAGAAATTATTTTTGAATTGTGATCCATATCTAGTTGAGAGTGAAAAATTTAAGAATATCCAAAAAGTATTTTATGATTTAGGCATGTCCTGCAGTGAAACCTTCCTTGAAATCACCGAACGCTCGGCGGTCAGTACCTTCGATACCTTTTATGAGCATATCAGAGAATACCGTCATGATGGTTTTAATATCGCCGTGGATGATATGGGGGCAGGGTATTCAAGTTTGGAATCCATTATAGAAATAAGGCCTCAAGCGGTTAAATTAGACAGGCATATCATTAATGGGGTATCGCAAGATCCTTACAAAAAGAGTATCATTAAGTTATTTGTTTCCTTTTGTCATGAAAATGAGATTATCTGTATTGCTGAAGGGATTGAAAACAAAGAAGATTTTAATGCCCTCATTCAATTAGGCGTGGATGCCGGGCAAGGTTACTACCTGAGTCGCCCCATGGATACCATCAATCTTTCTGCCATTAGCGTTCTTGAGCGCTAGACACTCCTTCCTAAAACAACTTTGATTTATCTGCTTGGCTGTGTTAATCTGATAAATTATAAGAATACTTTGAGTTTCCTGAAAGGAAGATGTTGTGATTGTTGTGACCGGTGGTGCTGGATTTATTGGATCTTGCCTAGTTGCTGAACTTAATGCCCGTGGCCGTTATGATTTGATTGTCGTCGATCATCTAGCAGGGGATGATGATCCTAAGAAGAAAAATCTGGTGGGCAAGCGTTACCAGCGCTATTACGATAAGGCTGAATACTTAAAGCTTTTAAGGCGCGATCAATTTGATTTTGATGTTGAGTGTATCCTGCACATGGGTGCTTGTTCTTCGACTACCTTGCAAGATGCTGATTATTTTGAAAAAAATAATTATGAATATTCCTGTATCGTTGCCCAATGGGCCCTCAAGAACAATGCTCGTCTCATTTATGCTTCTTCAGCTGCGACGTATGGGGAAGGAGCACAGGGGTATAGCGATCAAGAATCCCTCATTAAATCGCTTAAACCTTTGAATCTCTATGGGGAATCGAAGCAAAAATTTGATGTTTGGGTATTAGCCAATGGGTTTGAAGACAAGATGGTAGGATTGAAATTTTTTAATGTATTTGGGCCCAATGAGTATCACAAGGGGGACATGAAAAGTGTGGTTTCTAAAGCCTACGATCGTGTCGTTTCCGAGGGAAAGATGTCTTTATTTAAATCCTATAATCCCAAATACAAAGATGGCGAGCAAATGCGGGATTTTATTTATGTTAAAGATGCTGTTGATGTGGTTATGTTCTTGATGGAACACCCCGCGATTAACGGCATTTTTAATTTAGGCACGGGAAAGGCCCGCACCTGGAATGATTTAGCCCATTCTTTATTTAATGCCGTTGGCCGCAAGACCAATATAGAGTATATTGAAATGCCTGAGATCCTACGTGGGCGTTATCAATATTTTACCGAAGCCCAGATGGACAAATTACGCAACGCGGGATATGCAAAAGCGTTTACTTCTCTCGAAGATGCCGTCAGTGATTATTGCAGTTATTTATCAACCAAACGTTGTTGGTAAAAGAAAGGATTAGTTATGGTCCTTTTTATCATTCTTGGAGTGGTTGTTCTAATCACCTTGGTGGTGATTGGCATGTTGTTTCTCATGCTAGGCAAGGAAGGTAAAAAAGAAGAGGTGGCAGTCCCTATTCCCGTCAAAGAATACTCCCAAATAAAAAAAGAAATTTATACCCCTGCTCCCCAACAGCCAAACTCTAAAATTCTCAAAGAAGTCCCTCCAGAAGCATTTATCCCTAAAGTTACATTACCAACTCAGTCTACTCAAACCCTTTATGGTGATAATGCCTACAAACATAGATTTCAAGAGCTTGAAGATGAATTATTAAATATATCAAAAAAGGCTGAGAGTCAATCCTATGAAGCCCGGGTCATGATTGAAAATTTAAGTAAGGAAAATGAGTTGCTCAAGAAAGAAAAAGTAGATTTAGAAGCGGCCCAGCAAAAATTAAACGAGCTTCAATCTGAAGCATCAGGTTTGAAAATTCAAAATGATTCCCTGCAAACTCAAATTGAAGAAACCAATGCTAAGGTGCGTCTCTTAGAAGACCAAATGATGGCCGTTAAGCTTCAAATGGGGGAAGAAATCAGCCGTGCGAATGCTGCGGTCACTGAGTTAACGCGTGAAAAAGAAATATTATTAGCAGCCCCTAAACCCATTCCTGATGAGGCTCTTCATCGAGAGCTGGATGCTTTAAAATCTGAACATAATCAATTGCAACAGAAATATAAGGACATGGAGCGTATCCAGCAAAAATTACGTGAGCTTAATGCTCATTTGATTGAGAAGAATGAGGCGATGCAGTACGAGTTGATTAAAGCTAGGGCACAGTCCAGTGGATTGGAAAGGGTTAGTTTTAATTACAAGAATCAATTAGAAGATTTCTTAAAGAAAACCCATGAGATGAAAAACAGCAACGACGAGCTTTCTCAAGTGAAGAATCGATTAGAGGGCACGCTCGAGGAAATAAAACAAAAAAATGAAGAGTTACTTAAAAAGGACCAACTGGCCCAATTTGAATTAGAAAAAAATCGTACACGACTGGTTGCTCTCGAGAGGGAGTATGAAGATTTTAAAGCCCAGCAACAACAGAAAAATCAATAGGATTTTATGCGCCCTTTAATAATTTTAATCATGACTTTCTTATGCTCTTCCTGTGCCATTTGGAACAATACCGTTGAGGTGGGCAAAACCATCTGGGGCTCTTCGACGCGGGCATTAGAACAGTCTCGTGATAGGGCTATTACCAAGACCTATGATAAGCCTTATTGGGAATGCGTGCGTAATGCCATTAATGTGGTCTATAAAAAGCATTGGGTGATGTTTAAGAAGGATGAGGTCAAAGGCTACATGGTGATCATGGGCGTCAAAGGCAATGTGAATACGACGGAGATTGGGATATTTTTTGATGAATTATCCGATACCCAAACCCGCATTGAAGTGACTTCCTTGAGCACCAATGCCAAGCGTAAGGTAGCTAAAGCCCTATTTCATGGCATTGATATTGCTTTTGCCTATCTTCCGCCTGATCCGCCGGAAATTCCAGTGGCGCTGAACCCCGATCAAACGTCCAAGCCAACACCATGATTGAAAACGAATTATTATTCCTAGGTTTATTAGCTGAAGGCCCTAAGCATGGTTATGAAATTAAACTTCAGTTAGAAGAAGATCTAGCCCCAAACATAGGACTTAAGATCAAATCCATTTATTACCCTTTGCAAAAAATGGAGAGTTCAGGATTAATTGAAAAGGAAGTTGGCCGCAAAGAGGGGAGATTCCCGGAAAAATATGTTTATCGGATCACCTCAAAGGGCAAAAAGAAGTTTGAAGAGCTTATTAACACGAGTTTTTTATCCGTAGATCGACCTTTTTTTCAAATTGATCTGGCTTTATACTTTTTACCCTTGGTTGATAAAAGCATGGCCAAACGGCGGCTTAAGGTCAGATCTGCAATTCTGAAAAAGGTTAAAAATGAACTCACCTTACTTCAATCCTCAGCCAAAAGTAAGATTTTAAGCCTTATCCTGCAACATGACCTAGATTTAGTCGATGCCGAGATCAACTCCACTCAAAAAATCATTAATCAGCTCTAACAGACAACCTGCCTTGACACGGTCTATTTATGTGCCATACTTTCTCTCAGAGAAATACTGTGTCCCAAAGGCCCTAAAAAACTATGTTTAAAAACTTAAAAAAAGCTATTGCTATAACCATTTTAGCGGCTTTCTCCATGACTACGGTTAAGTCGCCAGCTTATGCTGTGGTTGATCCCATGCCTTTTATGCCGAAGCCTGGCAGCATGGTGCATCTTAGTCCTGAATTTACCCCTGCCTATTTAAAAGGTATCGTCATTCATCCGGAAAATGCCCTTAAATTTGATTTTATTGTGCATAAGGGTGATGTGCCTTTAAGCGATGAACAAAAACGAATCGAATACACTAAATTAACTAAATATTTCCTAGCCTCTTTAGCCATCCCTGATGACAATCAGTGGGTTAACCTTTCTCCGTATGAAAAAGACCGTATTATTAAGGATGACTTCGGAAAGACTGAAATGGGCCGGGATCTTTTAGCCCAGGATTATCTGCTTAAACAAATTACAGCTTCTCTGATTTACCCTCAAGACAATTTAGGCAAGAAATTTTGGGACAGGATTTATTCCCAGGCACAGAAGCAATTTGGAACAAGCAATATTCCAGTTAATACCTTTAATAAGGTATGGATCCTGCCCGATGATGCTCTTATTTATGAAAAAGGTAACGCGGCGTATGTGTTGAGGAATCACTTGAAGGTAATGCTCGAAGAAGATTACTTATCACTGCAGAAACATTCAGGGATTCAAAGCTCCCCACAAAATAATACCCATTCTATTGCTTCACGGATTGTCAAAGAAATCGTTCTTCCCGAGCTTCAACGGGAAGTTAATGAAGGCAGAAATTTTGCTCCTTTACGTCAAGTTTACAGCGGCATGCTTTTAGCCACGTGGTATAAACATGCGCTGAAGGAATCCTTGCTTAACAGGATTTACGCCAATAAGTCCAAGGTTAAAGGGGTGGACCAAGATCCTAAGGCTAATGAACAGATTTACCATGAATACCTGAAAGCCTATAAAAAGGGTGTGTTTAACTTTATTAAGGAAGATATAAATAAGTTCACTAATGAAGTGATTCCCCGAAAGTATTTTTCTGGTGGAACAAAAGGATATACATGGGGACAGGTCAAGGAAACCAATACATTGACGCCTGATCAAAATGCTGCCATGGCTTCAGAGCTTCAAGGAGATCAAGATGAAGTGGCTCGTGTAGCTGCAGAAGAGTCCCAACCCACGGTAAATGAAATTAGAAAAGATGATGGTGTTGAAGCATTTAAAAGGGAATATGGGACTCCTGAGTGGGTAGGGGAAACTCCGGATGGCCGTATTCTGTCTTGGGATGGTCTTATCTCTGTGATTCGGGAATGGAAAAAGATCGATAGTAAGTGGAAAGAGATTCGTCAGTTTCCTGTGAATGGTCGCGGTCCTATATATGCAGTAGCCATGTCTCCTAGTGGTAAATTTCTTGCTCTGTGGAAACCAGGGAGCATAGAAATATGGCACATGGAAGGTAATTTGGTGTTTTATAGTAGTTTTAGGATTGCTAATTACACAATAATCACTCTTAAAATGCCTGATGATGACCAAGTTTTTATTGATTGGCAGGTTTTTGGCAAGCGAAATGGTATAGAACGCTGGCAGTATACTAATAGAGGTTGGTTGTTGTTACCTTCAATAATGTCCGGTAGATATATTGAGCCAGGGTTGGAAAAATTGTTAAACAATTTTGGTTTGCAGAATATAACTGAGGAATTAAATGCATCAACTTGGGATTTACGAATAGAAATGAAAAAAGCAGGCTTAGTTTTATTAACTTATTCATCTGATTTTCAGGATAATGTGAAAATTAATCGTGCGATTGCTATTCTAAGATATTTAAGAATCAATTATCCTATCGATGTTATTTTTTATGATGGTGAATTTCATCAAAATGCAGCGATGACGGTTGCTGAAGCCAAAGAATTCTTTAGAGCGAATGTTTTGGATGCATATGCACAGATTTTTCCTAATCGTAAAGAGCTTAGAGATGAATTAACTACAATTACAACTGAAGAAGATTTGTTTCAATTTATGGGGAACGTGCTCTCACAATTGAATGGAATGTATGGTTCTATAAAGGATGATGCTAAGAAATTGTCAAAAATGTTCAGTGCACGGAGATTAACGTATTTCTTAGAGACTGTAGTAGGGGTGCCAAACGAAGCAATGATTTCAAGAATGAAGTTTGAAGACTCAGCAATGGGGGCGATGATGTCTTCAGCAAATATGACAACGGGAATTGATTTTAGAAATATTCCATTAGTCATAATAAATAAACCAACGCCTGAAGTTTTAGCAGAATTAGAGGCAATGGCTGAAAAAGGTATCGTTGTATTTACAGTGACTGCGCAAATTAATGCAAAAAAAGATGCGGCGATGCTGACTGAAGCTGCACAGCAATTTGTAGCTAGGGTAGATAAATTATTAGCCAAAAAAGACTTAGACCCCGTCGTTAAAACGGTTATCAAGAGTACAGCAGAAAGTCTTCGTAAAGGAAAAATTGATATTGATTTGCAAGATCGAATAGTTCAAAAGGGGAATGAAATTTTAGATACTTTTGGATTTGATCGTGCTATGGCCATGTCAAAAAAGAATGATGATGCGATGGCGGTTGCGAATGGTCCTAATTGGACAGATTCTGTATTTGATGGCACAGCTCCATCCAATCAAGCTCAGATTGAGTTCATGAAGCTTTTTAATATGAGTGAAGGTCAATTAGTAGAACATGCTATTGGAAATCTCAGCCATTTAATTACAAATAAAGAAGACAAGATTAAAATCATTTCTCGACTGTTTTCTAGGAGTGAAGTGCTGGAAGCTATTGATCGTCTTAAGCAAATCGTGGAACATAATAAAGCTACAAAGCAAGAAGGTGTATGGACATACTATTTTGGAGCAATAGGAAAATCCGTCACCCTTAGTTTGATTTTTAGTTTGTCCCGTGCGGGACTAAATTTAGATTTAAGCCCAGACGGCCGATCTCTTTCGATTAAAAATGGTGATTATACAGAAATACAAGATCGTGTTAAGGCTGGAGTAGCTGCAATTGATCGTATTGTCCAAGACCTGAACACCGCTGCTAATATCTCAACATCAACGACTAACGCGGCAATGAATGCAAGAATGGTAAGATTTCAAACATACATTCGAGAAAATGTTAAATTTAGTAAACTAGGTCCTTCAAAGACTGAAATTACAATAAAAGTACCTGATGTAATGGATTTAGCTATGAAATCTAATGATCTATTGAAGAATTTTGGAATTCAGTCGAAAGTTTTTAATAATCATCTGCAAATAGTGATTGATAGATCCTTAGAAAATGTGCAGAAAGATTTTGCTATGACGAATCCACAGTCTAAACTAGTAAAAAATTTTCTATACTGTATTGGAATAGTGTACCTTGATATAGGTGCTGTTCTTATAATACTAGATTCAAAGCCCACTGTAGCAGATTATATATTATTAATATTGGGTGTTGTTTTGATTGTTAAAGGTTTGGATGGTTTCAAGAAAAGTGCTCCCAAATTTGATAATTTTCTCAATAAGGTTCTTGAGTCTATTTTTAGAAAACAGGATAGGGATGCTGCGATGGTCACGGAAACTGAAGTGAGAAATAATGTTCAAGCATTTATTCAGGAAAATATTAAATTCAAAGGAATAGGGCCTGCTAAGACTGAAATTACAATAAAAACGCCTGATGTAAAAGATCTGGCGATGCAATCACGTGATCTATTAAATAATTTTGGAATTCAATCAAAAGTTTTTGATAATAGTCTACAAATAGTCGTCGATGAATCTTTAGTAAATGTACAGAAAGATTTTGCTATGACGAATCCAAAGGCTAAATTAGCAAAAGCAATTCCAATTTTTATGGGTTTATGCTACTTCACCATAGGTGTCGCTAATTTAAAGTCGAAAGTAATATCTTATATATTTTTTTTATGGGGTGTTTTTTTTGTGGTTAAAGGCTTGGATGGTTTTAAGAAAATTGCTCCCACATTCGATAATTTTCTCAATAACGTTCTTAAGTCTATTCTGGGAAAGCAAGATAAAGATTCTGCTATGAGTCACTTAATTTCAAATGATAGATTGGTTAAGGAAATAAGAAATAAAGCCATTATTAGCGCTCCTGGTGGTATTGATTTAAACTCTGCTAATTTGCATTTACAGATCAAGAGGGATGGTAAAGGTGTGCCGCTACCAATATCTCAACAAAATTTAGATAATATCCATCTGAATGGGCTTATTCCCGTTATTATTGATATCAAACCTGCCAGTACTTATCCGCTCTTATCAGAACTCCAAGTTTCTAAAAATAAAGCTTAAGGTACGCTCCTAACTCATTGTTCTGTATATAGTTCTTGACTTATATCCTTGTTATATTAAAATCTTTGTATTAAAATTTTAATAGTCTTATTTTCTTATGGATATATACCAAAATTTAACTGATTCTGCTAAGATTCACGGCCAAAAGCCTGCCATTATCTTTAAAGATAAAGAGATTAGCTTTATTGACTTAAAGAAAAATGTGGAGGGTTTGGCTCTGGGTTTAAAGGCTTTGGGGCTGCAAAAGGGTAAAAAAATTGGTTTGTATCTGCCTAATTGCCCGGAATATGTTTATAGCTATTTGTCATCCTTTCTTTTAGGTGCAGTTGTTATTCCGCTTGATTATATGCTTAAAAGCGATGAGCTTATTTCTTGTTTATCCCACGCGGAAGTGGATTTCTGTGTGATTTGTCCAAAGGCGGATTTGGATTGGCAAGAAATTCAAAAAAGCATTCCTTCATTGAAGCATATTATTTCTTTGGGTGCTGAATTTGAATCCCTATTATCGGGGACAGACACTAATTCTTGGGCCCTTACGGGCCCTAAAGCAGAATTAGTGTCAGTCCCCGTAGATTCTGATCCTGCTTTGATCATGTACACGTCGGGAACTACGGGAAATCCTAAAGGGATTTTGCTTAATTATAAGCATTTGCAAGGTTCTCCTGAGGCTATGAAGTATTTTGTCGATTTAAGCCCGCGGGATGTGAAGCTTTGTGCTATTCCGCTTAGTCATATTGGTGGCTTTATTTACATTCAAAATTGTATTATTTTTGGCATCACTTTAGTATTAATGGATCGTTTTCATCCTTTGGATTTTCTCAAAAACATTCAGCAATATAAAGTCACTTGCTTTCACATTGTACCGCCCATGTATACGGCCATGTTAACCGTCAAGACTATTGAACAATTTGATTTATCTAGCTTGCGCTGGGTGGTTGTTTTTGGTGCGCCTAATTCACCAGACATTTTAGAACGGTTTCATCAATATTGTCCTAATGCCAAATTGCTTAATGGCTGGGGAATGACAGAAACATGTCCTCCTAATACCGTCACACCGTTGGATAATCCCAATATTGAAAGTGTGGGCAAGGTGGCGCCTAATTGTGAGATTCAAATTGTTGATGAAGCTCAAAATAATCTACCTCCGGGTTATATTGGTGAAATTGTCATCCGTGGGTGGGTGGTAATGCAGGAATATTATAAAGACCCCGAAGCCACGGCCCAAGCCAAACGTAATGGATGGTTTCATACCGGTGATTTAGGTCGCTTTGATACTAATGGATTTTTATATATCGTAGGTCGCAAAAAAGAAATGATTAAGGTGGCAGGACAAATTGTTTATGCTCCAGAGGTGGAAGCTGCTTTGTGTAAACATGAGGCTGTTCTTGAGGCTGCGGTGATTGGTGTGGCTGATGATATGCGAGGAGAAGCAGTTCGAGCATTTGTGGTTTTAAAAGAAGGGGCGAATATTGAGCCCTTGGAAATTAAATATTTTGCCAAGGAACATTTGGCGAGTTTTAAGGTGCCTCAAACTGTTGAAATCCGTCGGGAATTACCTAAGAATCGGACGGGAAAAATTGATAAAGAATTATTAAAACAGGAAGTTCTAGCTTAAAGAAAGGGTTTATATGTCTACCACCACCGTTGACCGTATGACAAGGGATGTGCATTTAAGTGGTAAAGATTTAATGGGTATGGTGCAGTTAAGGCCAAAAGATATCGGTTCTTTTGCCATTGTTCCTGGTCCTAAAGAACGCCTCGATAGTTTGGTCAAAAAGATGGAAAATCCTGTTAAGAATTTTTCCTTTATGGAATATAACATGTTCACGGGCAATATCAATGGAACCCGTGTGACAGCGATCAACGGCGGACGTTTCGCTGCTGATACCGCCATTACGACCGAGATTTTATGTAGTGCTGAAGTAAAGACGTTAATCCGCATCGGTAGCTGTGGTGCTCTGCGTAAAGATATTAAAATCGGTGATTTTATCATGACCACTGGATGTGTGCGTGGCGACGGCGTTTCTCCCTATTATGTGGATGATAAATTCGTGACTCTTCCTGATGCTAATTTAACCCAAAAGCTGACAGCCATTGCTAAAAATGTGGCGTCAACAGCAGGTTTAACAGTGCATGAGGGTAAGGTTTGGTCCACGGATGCCATCTTGCGCGAAACCAAGGAAGTTGTTAATAAGGTTATTGATCAAGGAGCTATTGGGGTTGACATGGTCAGCGCACCTTTTTTAACTATTGCACAGACCTATAAAATTCCAGCGGTATCTATTTTAGCTGTTTCTGATAATTTAATCACCGGACAAATGGGATTCATTAACCCTGATTATTACATGGCTGAAGGTATGTTGATTCAAATGGCGATGGAACTTATTAAGCAATTAGAAGGCAAATAATGTACGAATCACCTTTATTTTGGCCGGCACACGTTAAAGACAATGTGCTTTATGTCCTCGATGAGACCTTGGTCCCAGCGAAACTCAAGTATATTTCTGTTAAAAATGTGAAAGGTGCGGTTGCGGTTATCCGTGAGATGAAGACCCGTGCCTTCGGGCAATTCTTGGTGGTTCTTAATACTTTCTTATTGGAAGTAAAAAAAGGGGACAGTCCCTTATTAAACAGTGATAAGGGGACAGTCCCCTTACTCAAGCACCTTAACGCAGTTGCCCAACAATTAAATAATTCTCGTCCTACATTTCCTTTTGCAGAAGTGACGGGGATTATTACAGGAGTGGCGCATAAAGCTGCTGCTAATAATGCTGATGTAAAACAAGCCGTGATTAAGACGGTGCATGGTTTTCTGGCTGGTATTAGAGCTCGTCGGATGCAGAGGGTTGAAGAAATAGCCCAGTCAATTAATGATGGGGATAGTATTTTGACCCATTGCAATGTCAGTGGCGAATTAGCTATGGCAGCGAGCATTGTGCTTTCAAAGGGCAAGCATGTAAAATTTTTTGCCACTGAAACTAGGCCTTATATGCAAGGGGCAAAGTTGACTGTTTGGGAACTCCAAGAAGCGAAAGCCACCGTGACCTTGGTTCCTGATAATGCCATTGGCTCTTTAATGGCCGAAGGATTGGTAAATAAGGTGATCATTGGTTCAGATCGTTCGGCAGCTAATGGAGATATTGCGAATAAAATTGGATCTTATCAAATTGCCGTTTTAGCCCGGGAATTTGGTCTTCCCTTGATTGTTTTGACGCAACCTTCAAAGGGTGTGGCCAGCGGCGAGGATATGCCTATAGAAGTAAGGGATGAGAAAGAAATTTTGAGCTTTATGGGTAAGAAAGTTTTTGGCCCCAAGGTTCGTGGTTTTTATCCAGGATTTGATGTGGTGCCTCATCAGTTAATTACGAAAGCGATTGCCATCCATGCTGGATTATAAGAAAAAATCAATTAGTTTATTCCAGGGTATTTTAAGTACGGAATCTCTAAAAAAAGTAAAGATTGCGCGCGGTCTTCATGCTTTTGTTTGTGAAGGCAGGCCAAGCTTGGAAGCGGGACGAAAGACATCAAGCGCTTTTTTAAAAAGTGGAACAATCCCGACGGTCATTAGTGACAATATGGCAGGATTTTTATTTTTTAAGGGATTGGTTAAAGAAGTATCTATTGCCTGTCAGTATGCTGATAAACAAGGGGCGTTATGCGATACAGGTGCTTTGATCTTGGCTGTGTTAGCTAAAAAGCATAAGATTCCTTTAAAGTTATTATTCGCTGAACATCGGACCAGATTTTTAGGAGATCCACAATCTATATTGTCTTTTGAAGGTAAACGTATCGCACCAAAGGGAACGCATGGTTATGTGCCGTTGGTGGAATGGGTGCCGGCGAAGTATTTAAAAATAATATGAATCCACAAGAAATAAAAAATAAGATTATTGAAACAGGCAAACTGCTCTGGGACAAAGGGCTGGTTACTGGTTTTAACGGTAATATCAGCGCTCGAGTTGATGCAGGAACAATTTTAATTACGGCAACAGGCACGTGCTTAGGTTATTTAAAACCTAATGATATTGTGGCTTTAAGCTTAATGACAGGTGAGGTTCTTGGGGATGGAAAAGCTTCGAGTGAGAAATTCATGCATACGGAAGTTTACAAGAATTTTCCAGATATCAATGCTATAGTCCATACGCATCCAACGTATACGAATGGATTCTTCTTAAGCAATGATCACCTAGAGCCAAAGACATTTGAAGCTAAGTTTTATTTAGGCATCGTCAAATCAGTTCCTCAGTCCACACCATCAGTGACTGCCATGGAACCTGTGATCAAAGAATTGAAAGTCACTAATATCGTTGTTCTGCGTAACCACGGTGTGGTTGCGATGGGAAAAGATTTGTTTTACGCTTTTGTGCTGATCCAAGAACTCGAAGAGCAGACTAAGGTGGAATTGGTTGATGTTCATTTTTCTAATAAATCTGTCATTAATTCTTTAAGAGATTCTTCGGTTTCACCTCAGAATGACGGTCCAACGAAGAAATACAAATTATTCTCCAAGGATCAGATTAATGAAATCGTCCGTATCGTCAACAACGATGCTCAAATGCAAGAATTAGGCAGCAAAACTGCCATGAATATGGATTTAGCGGTGTGTCTGCAAGAGACAGGTGATACGCATAGTTTTAAATTTGAAAATGGTCGCATTACTAAAACAGGTCAAGATAAGGAAGCAGAGTTTTTAATTACAGCCAATGAAGCTATTTGGCGTGCTGTATTTAACCGTGAGATAGATCCTTTTGTGGCAACAACCCAGAAGAAAATGAATCTCCGGGGAGATTTTGCGCGTATTTCTAAATGGTATGCTCCTTGCAGCCGCATTTTTCAATTATGGACCAATGTGCCTGTAGAATAATATGACAACGACGACTGTTCAACAATTTGATCTATTTATTGAAGGCAAGATGTCGGCTGCTTTAAGTGGCAAGTATTTTGATTTAGTGAATCCGTCTAATGGTGAAATTTTTGCACGTGTTAGTGATGCAGATACCATCGATGTGCAAATGGCGGTTAGTGCGGCGCGCTTAGGTTTTGATCATGGCCGTTGGCCACAAATGAGCATTCCTGAACGTGGCGCCTACTTATTAAAATTAGCTGCTTTGATCAGGGAAAATGCCAAAGAATTAGCTGAGTTGGAATGCTTGGGGTGCGGCAAGACAATTAAGCACACAACCTTTATTGATGTTCCAACAGCAGCAGAGACATTCGAATACTTTGGCCAGTTATCAGAAAATGTTACTAATGAAACAATTAATCATTCAGCGCCTGTTCTTTCAATCATTGAACGAGAACCTGTAGGTGTCGTTGTTGCCATCATCCCCTGGAATTATCCTTTGATCATGGCTGCTTGGAAATTGGCACCTGCGTTATTGGCAGGAAATACGGTGGTGTTAAAACCATCGCCCGCGGCTTGTGCATCCATCATGCTGCTGGCTAAATTGGCATCCCAAATTGGTTTACCTAAAGGAGTTTTAAATATCATCGCTTCTTCACGCCCTCAAGCAGGAGAAGAGATGGTGGGTTCTCCTGAAGTTGATATGGTATCTTTTAGCGGCTCAACCAAAACAGGGGAATCGGTGATGGCGTTGGCATCCAAGGGTGTGAAAAAATTGACGCTTGAGCTGGGTGGTAAGTCTCCCAATATTGTTTTTGCAGATTGTGATATAGAGGCTGCTTTAGGTGGGGCATTGTCGGCTATTTTTATGAATCAAGGCCAGATGTGCACGGCAGGCTCTCGTTTACTCGTGGAAGATAAAATATATCAGGAATTCGTCGAGAAGCTAGTTGCTCGTGCTAAAAATTTGAAAATTGGGCCTGCTGACAGTTTTGAAACAGAATTTGGCCCTTTAGTTAATGTTAAGCATAGGGATGCGGTTTTGAAGTTTATTGAGAAGGGCAAACACGAAGGTGCTAAATTAGCTTGTGGCGGAAATATTCCTATTCAAAAAGGAGCTTATTTAGAGCCAACCATTTTTGTTAATGTGCGTAACACTATGAGCATTGCCCAGGAAGAAATTTTTGGGCCCGTCTTATGCGTTATTCCTTTTACGTCTGTCGATGAGGCGATTCATATTGCCAATGATAGTAAGTACGGTTTGGCAGCGATGGTGTGGAGTAAGGATTTGGAAAAGGCTAATAAGGTTGCCAATCGCCTGCGTTGTGGGACAGTTTGGATTAATACCTACGGTGTGTTTTTAAATGAAGCACCTTTTGGCGGGTATAAACAAAGTGGGTTTGGTCGAGAATTAGGATTGTCTGGTTTGTTGGAATATACACAATTGAAACATATTGCAATTGATCAAACACCAGGAGGAAAATCCCTGGTGACGTCCTGGTTCTGACTGGACCGTCTTGGACAGGCATATTTGTATTTGTTAACTCAAGGAATTAGGCAATGGAAGAAATTGATATTAAGAATAAAAAAGAACGCAACTTAGCGATGATTGCCCATTTTGGTGGTTTAATCCCAGGCTATTTGTTGTGCCTGATTATTCCTTTGTTGGTGTGGCTTATCAAAGGCGATTATTCCGATTTTGTTTACAAGCAATCGAGGGAAGCGTTGAATTTTCAGATATCTCTGTTGATCTATGAAAGTGCAGCAATAGCCATCGCGTTTACTGTCATAGGGATTCCCATTACGATCATCGCTTTTATTACATTTTGGATCGTGAATATAGTTTGTAGCCTTAAAGGTGCCGTTCGTGTTTCTCGAGGAGAAGAATATCGTTATCCATGGAATTTAAGATTAATAAACTAAAGGAGAAAGTATGAAAATTTTATTCTTAACACCACCACTCAAAGCTTGGGATTCACATGGGTTGCATAAAGCAGCCAATCAGATGCACGCGCAGGTTGCGGCGTATATCCGTTCTAAAGGTATTGGCGAAGTCGAAGCATTGGATTGCCGTGCGTTGGACCTTGATTGGGATGGGATGCTCGAAAAAATTGGCACCAGCAAACCGGATATGGTCTTTTTAGGAGATCAGTTATTTTCGACATTAGGCGCTGCCGTTATTTGGTATTTTAATGAAGCCATGCGTTTGATTAAGGCCAAATATCCTCAAATCATTACCGTTGCCTCTGGGCTCTGGTATTCGGCGGATTATGATCGTCAAATGCGTCTTAATCCTTCTATCGATTATATCTTGATCGGTGAAGGTGAAATCACCTTGGAAGATTTAGTGAATAATCTCAAAGCTAAATCTAAGGACATGAGGGATATTCCTGGTCTAGTTTCTCGCCGTGATACAAGCACTATTGTTGTTGGTCCTCACCGTGGACTGATCCCTGATTTAAATGTGCTTCCTATGCCAGCTTACGATTTATTTCCCATGACGACCTATATTGGGCACACCTATTGGAAGCCGTTTGCCGAATTAATGACTTCCCGTGGATGTCCAGGTAAATGCCATTTCTGCTATGAATGGGCTTTGTATGATAGCCGTTCTGCGGCCAAAGATTTTACTTCTTGGCGTGGTCTTTCAGGTAAGCGCATCGTTGATGAACTTGATATCCTTGAAAAACAATATGGGATCACGACTGTTGTTATGCAAGACGATGCTTTTAACAGTGACACCAAGGCCATGATTGAATTCTGCGAAGAGAAAATTAAACGCGGCAATAAGGTTGGTTGGGTTTGCTTAGGCCGTGCCGATCAATGGATTTCTCAAACAGACATTCTGCCTTTGATGCGCCGTGCTGGTTTGTTTATGGCGTTGACCGGTGTTGAGGTTGAAAGTGATTCTCAATTGGTCAAGACAGGCAAGGGTGTGACTATTGATCAAATCAAAAAGACGATCGAAATTTTACGTGCCCAGAATATTGGTACCGTGGGAACAGTCTTGATTGGTTTGCGTGAAGATACAGAAGAAAAAATCAAGCAACGATTAGAAACAGCCAATGAAATTGATCCGGATGTTTTTGCACTTGATTATTTAACGCCCGTCCCTAATTCACCAGATTGGCGTTATGGTATTCAGCAAAAATGGTTTGATCCTGAGACCATTAATTTGAAAGATTGGGATTTCCAACACCCCGTTATCCCGACAGACTTTTTATCCATTGAAGATGTCGGTCGCTTAGGTGCCTGGTGCATGCGTGAATATTATTCCAAGCCAGAGCGTATTCACCGCATCATGGAAAGTGATTACGATATGCGCGTGAAATTATGTGTTAAGGATTTCATGAATAATATCTCTAAATTCGAGGCCAACTCTCGCGTTCAGGCAGGGACATAAAATGGTTACAATTCAAACAAACATGACATGGGACAGCATTGCTTTGGGCAAATATAACAAGATGCTCAATTTAATACCCATTTTTCATCGGCGATTAGCCAAGGAAGTGGTGAATAAAAAAGCTGAACAAATGGCCCAGGCACGCGGTTCTTTGCAGGTAGAAGAAGTGGACATTGTTCATGCTTTTTTATCCGAAGTACCAAAAGCATTTTATAGCCTCATGATCCGTATTATGGATGAAGTTGGTTTTGATTATAAAAAACACATATGAGGATAGCTATTATTGGTGCAGGTGCTATTGGTTGTGTCGTCGCAGCTTTCTTAAAAAAAGCAGGTGAGGATGTTGTGCTTATTGGGCGTTCCAATCAAGTAGATGTGATTAATGCCCAAGGCTTGTTGATTAAGGGGGTTCGCGGCAGCGAAAGAATCAATGTGCCAGCCATGACTTGTTTAGATAGGCTTTATGATTTAGTAATCTTTACGGTCAAGACACAGGACATTGAAGAAGCATTTGCCCATAACAGTGAGTTCTTAGAGCCATCAGGTTTGATGCTAACGACCCAGAATGGTGTTCAGGCCGACAATATTTTAAGTAGTCATTTTGAGCGTGAACGTCAGCTATCCAGTATTGTGATGTTTGGTGCAACTTATATAAAGCCTGGAGAAGTTGTTTTTAATTTTGAGGGCGATTGGATTATTGGTCGCCCTTTGACGCCGTTGGATCCAACAGCGCATAAGATAGCAGAGGTTTTAGGAAAAGCTTTTAAAACCGTGCCCAGTACTAATATCATGGGGCAGAAGTACCTGAAGCTCTTTGTGAACCTCAATAACTGTATCCCAGCGCTTATCGGCAAGAGCATGCAGGAGACCTTTGCTGATATCGATTTATGCCGTTTAAGTATCATGCTTTTGAAAGAAGGTATTGATATCA
>Ga0207000_1033_pt2 | contig 31465 bp, 26 predicted proteins | sample Alteio_BWMinCont_90_FD_153498 | JGI IMG/M metagenome (GOLD analysis project Ga0207000, IMG submission 153498) | Enriched cells from forest soil in Barre Woods Harvard Forest LTER site, Petersham, Massachusetts, United States -... | ecosystem: Environmental > Terrestrial > Soil > Temperate forest >...
AACCGCGCGCAACGCCAGAACGACGCGAAAAAATTGCTATGGGAGTAGTCCCACTCTGCCGATTGCTTATATCTGGTCCCAGAGCAGTGATAGCATCGCCTTCCTCTGGCCAATATGTGTTAGCGGTAAGCGGTTTGCCCGTGCTTTTTACCTTTTGGAATGTTGCGATGAGCTTATGGCCAACCTGATCAGCCTGCATTGGGTTTACGATATAGACCGTCGAGCGGATTGGTAGCTGCAAAAATGAAGGGATAGACTTTGTAGGTTCGGTTGTAGCAAAGATCTGGCTGTGCAGATTAATAAAAAGCAGCGCACAGGCTGCAAATAGAACAACCGCCTTAAAATAATTTTTCATAGGATAATCCCTTTCATGTTAGTGTAAGTATCTTAGCCTATGTGTAATGTACATAGCGCATTCTGCCATCATGTATTATGATATATGTTTCTATTGGAAAAAGTCAACAGTTGAAATTGTTGTTAATTGGTCAAGGCCACAGGCGGTAATAGTATCACTCATGGGAAATGTAAGCTTGCCTGGGAAAATTACATATAGGTGATCAAGCTTTAAATCATCAAGGGCAATATTCATAGATTTTGTAACGCTAGGACTGTCGCTGTATTTAAATTCAAATCCTAATCGTTTTCCATTTTTAAATACTAACAAATCAAGTTCTGCCTGGCTATGCGTTGACCAAAAATAGCAATCATTCTGCCGTATCTGTAAACAATTAATAGCCTCATCTAAAGCAAAGCCTTCCCATAATGGTCCAATCTTTGGGGTTTTGGCTAGCTGTGCAATAGATCTGATAGAAGATAGGGTATTGAAAATGCCACTATCTCTAAAATACACCTTCGGAGTTTTTATTTGTCGTTTTTTTATATTTTCAAACCATGGCTGCAAAATTCGTATCATGAAGGTGCCGGCTAATATATCTAAATATTTTGTTACCGTTTTATCCGATATCATCAATGAGCGAGCTATTTCATGGGCATTAAAAATTTGTCCATGATAAAAACAGAGCATCATCCAAAATTTGTGCATTAATCTTGGTGGGGCATTAAAGCCAAAACTTGGTAAATCTTTTTCTAAAAATGTATTGATATATCCCTCACGCCATAAAAAACTATCTTCTTCTGATTGGGCCAAATAGGATCTTGGAAATCCGCCACGAATCAATAATCTCTCTGAATCATTAACATCAAGCAATGTAAATGGAGGCAACTCTATATATCCAATTCTGCCAGCTAATGTTTCTGATGATTGGCGTATGAGATCCCGTGATGCGCTACCAAGAATTAAAAAAGTATATTTTTTTTCTTGATCATCGACCAATACACGTAAAATTGGAAATAGATCTGGCCTGCGCTGGATTTCATCAATAATAACCAAGCAATCGCTATAAGCACTTAACGTAAGCATTGGGGTATCCAAACTGGCTAAATGAGTTGGATTTTCCAAATCAAAAAATTCAATTTTTTGATGATGATGTGCAGCAAATTGACGGGCTAGGGTAGTTTTTCCTACCTGTCTTGCCCCTAAAATTGCACATATAGGCTGTATCCGCAGATGTTGTTTTATCTGCTCTAAATATATAGTTCTTTCCATTGTCTTCCCTGTAATTTCGGATTTACATTCCGAGATTACAGGGAAAAACCTAATACTGTCAAATTCTATAGGCAAGCTAGGGTGCAATTAAAAGTGTGGGTTGTGTTGACATAAAATCATCCATAAATTCGCTCGCAACGTCTCGTTCGTCGTTGCGAGCGCGAGCGAAGCAATCCAGCTTACATATAAATTGTTTCATACAAGTCGTCCCAGTTAGCATTAAAAGATTCAATATTGCCAGCTTCCGTTCAATTCTTTTACAAGACTTTAGCTGGATTGCTTCGGTCGCCAAAGGCGCCTCGCAACGACGAACAAATCATCGTTTTTTTGTTTGTACAGTTTACATTTAAATGAACCTATCTGTTATTCTACGATCACAAAGTCACACTTTTAATTACACCCAGGCCAGCTACACGCCGTACTAATGTTCAGAATGAATAGGGATTACATTAATCGATCTGTTGAAATGATGTTACATTACTATCATAATAGACCATATACAATATATGACAAAAATAAAATTTAATTACAAATTGTTAGTTGTTTTTCAAAACATGATTCAATCTATTACTAAATCAATCTATCTGGACTACATAGATTGCGCTAAAAATGCATGGCTTAAATTACACAAGCCGGAGCTCAAGGAATTTTTTGAGCAATCTAGCGGTGAAAAAAATCTAATGTCACAAGGAATGCAGGTCGAACAGCTTGCTCAAGCATTATTTACCGGTGGCACAACTATTGAGATGGCTAATGGCAATAGTCAAGATGCAATTGCCTTAACCAAAAAACATATGGAACAAAAAACACCGGTATTATTTCAATCAACCTTTGCCATTGATCTATTCTTAGTTCGCAATGACGTTCTTTGTTATGATAGCCAATCTGACAAGTGGAATCTGTATGAAATTAAAGGGACAAGTTCTGTTGCGCAAGCGCATATTGAGGATGCTGCTTTTCAAGCTATCGTTTTAAAGGCAGCAAGAATTGACCTTGGTCACATTTTCATTATTCACCTTAATAATCAGTACAAGCTTGGTGATTATCTTGACGTTAATGGTCTTTTTTCTATCGTCAATGTTACCGATCAGGTTATAGCGTCTGAACAAAGCGTCAGGACAAAGATGCTACAAACCAAAGCTGATCTATCACAAAAGGATGCGGATAATGTATTTTGTCAATGTATTTATAAATCTCGTACAAATCATTGCAATACGTTTCGGTATTCACATGCACATGTGCCACCATATTCGGTACATGATATAGCAAGGATTGTACCCAAAAAGCTTGGATATTTAGTTGATAGTGGTTCTTTGCATATCGATGACATTGATGACAATGTTGAGTTGAGTAAAAATCAGAAACTGCAGATCGCTGTTTATAAAAAACAAACGCCATTTATTGATCACGAGCTGATCACACAAGAATTGGATAGATTGGTATATCCTTTGTATTTTTTAGACTATGAAACTAATGGTCAAGCCATTCCTAGACTTAAGGGGTTTTATCCTTACCAACAAATGCCATTTCAATTTTCGCTACATGTTTTAAATGCCCCAGAGGATGAATGCCAACATTTTGAATATTTGCACGAAGCCGATTCTGACTCGTCTATCGTTATTATTGACAAATTGCAGGGTCACATTGGGCCGGTGGGTACGATTGTAGTTTGGAACCAAGCTTTTGAAAAAAAAATCAATAATGAATTAGCAGAGCGACATACGCAACATCTCCTTTTTTTGGATACTATTAATAACCGTATGTATGACCTAATGGCGATATTTGCAAAACAGATGTATGTGCATCATTTGTTTAAAGGTAAAACATCTATCAAAAGTGTTTTGCCGGTTTTGTGCCCAGAGCTCAGTTACAAAAGTCTGAACGTCCAAGAGGGTGCGTCTGCTAGCCAAGCATGGTTTGAGATGGTTCATGGAGACATGTCGCCAGAAGGACGCATGAAAATGGCGATGGATTTACGGAAATATTGCCAACTTGATACCTATGCAATGTATGCTATCTGGCGCTATTTGTGGACAATGATCAAATCAATGTGAGTGGCTGTAAAAAGGCGTTGTTTCGCTTTGCTTTTGCAACACCATTCTATACGTAATTACATACACAGCATTTGCGTATGGTGTTATGGTTGCTGCAGTAGTTATGGCTGCCAAAAGCATAGCCGATGCTGCAACATATGGCATTTATCAATCAATATGATAATACAATCGATTTGGTAAGCTGCGTAATTCAGAAGAACTCTAGAGATCAAATTGTGTCAATGTTGTAAATAATTCGATTTTCCTTTTTTAATTGCTTGCATTCTTTGATATAGGGGTCTGTTATAGTCCTGTCAAAAATCATATCATAACATTCCATTCCATTACCCCATTACAAATGATTACATCTTTATATGGCAACAATAGGGTAGAAACAACACAAGGTGGCTTATGTAGCATTAGATCATCAAAATCATCGATAAGCCCTAACACTGCATAATATTTTTTATCATTGGTATGGTTAGAAATCAGCCTAAAAACAGAAAAATTATCATAGTATTTGACACACATAAATTTACCACTGAAACCGTGTTTCCATGAAAGGAGAAGTTGCCTTTGCTCTTCGGTTAAACCAACACTCCCTTTGTCCTTAAGAAACTGATCTATTATTTCTGGATTATTATGCCAATAATCGTGAATTTCTTTACGTAAAACATCGATATCTATAAGTTTTTCGGCCTTAGCCATTGTAAAGAAATAACTTCCACTTTTTGGAAATAATGGCACAACTAACATTACATAAAACTTTTTGTACGAGTGGTACTTATTTCTTTACGGTCACTTAGTAATCCTATCTTCTATTCCTGATTTTTTAAAAACAAATGCATCAATTGCATAAAACGTCTGAAACACTATTTTGGCATCACCAGGCGGAAGAACTCTTCTGTTATGCTAAATAGCCCAATTTAATTTTGAGGAAGATGATTTGTTTATATTCATATGCCGTACCGTATGGTTTAAGCCAATCGCAACTTTAACAGCAAAGAACAATCAAAACTTTGATTGTTCCAGAGTGTTGATAAAATATATGACGAACTAAGATTATAAATAATTTTCTTACTATTGCAAATTAATCAATGCAGATTGGTTTTGTTAAAAATGTGGTAGCGACGCAGGGACTCGAACCCCGGACCTACGGATTATGATTCCGCCGCTCTAACCAGCTGAGCTACGCCGCCATTAAGATGTGATAGTAATGTTACTCTACCATTCAGAATTGGTAAAGTTTAAATACTTAATTTTCGCACTTGAAAATTATTAAACACAAAATTAAATATAGATTTCAAAAAGAAGACGCCTGTTAAAAGAGTGGCAACGATGCCCAAAATTAATGTAACCGCAAATCCTTTAATGGGCCCTGCGCCAAAATAGTATAATACCATTCCTACGATAAAATGAGTAATATTTGCATCAAGAATAACGGCTGTGGCGCCAGAAAAGCCTCCTCGTATAGCTTGTATTGGTGATTGACCATCAGCTATTAACTCTTTGACTCGTTCAAAAATTAAAATCGATGCATCAATAGCCATTCCAATGGTAAGGACCATACCGCCTATTCCTGGCAGAGTGAGTGTGGCACCAATCCATGACATGCCAAGCAAAATAAAAATTAGATTGAGAACAAGAGCCATAACTGCTGCTACGCCACACCATTTGTACCACAAAACGCTAAATACAAATAATAATCCCAAACTCAACAAGCATGAAAGCAATCCTTGACGAATAGATTCAGCTCCAAGCAATGGTCCAACTTGGCGCTCTTCTGCAAAGACAACCGGAGCTACAAATGCACCTGACTTTAAAAGGAGGGCTAGCTCTTGGCATCCTTCAGGCGTCATTCCCTTGCCTTGAATAGAACCAGATGTTGTGATCTTTAACGCATCAGGTCCAATGCTCGGTGACGAAATAACAACATCGTCTAATGTAATTGCAAGTCTTTTTCCTACGTTGTTTCTAACAAGTTCCTGGAATTTTTCGCCTCCTTCAGGAGTAAGCTCAAACTGCACAAATGGCTCACCTGTTTGTGCATTAATATCTCCTTTGGCATTGCTAATGTAACTACCTGTTAACTCTGCATATTTGTCGACTAAGTACACCTCATTATCGTCGGATTTTCCAACGACTATCTGCTTGTCACCTGGAACTATTTCATCAAGATCATAAAGAAGATCTTCGCGAGAACGAGCAGTTCGGTCGATAAGTTTTAATTCTAACTGAGCTACGGTGCCTAACATGGCTTTCACTTGAGCGGTATCAAAGACGTCGGGCATCTCGACAACAATATTTTTATCACCTTGTGCAGAAATTGGCGTTTCAGAAACACCAATTTTATCAAGTCTCATTGCCAAGACTTCCATGTTTCTCGAACGAGCATCGTATCCTATCCTGTCAACCTCTTTAGATGGAAAAGAAAATGTAATAGTTGATTGATCCAGAGAATATTCCAAGCCTTTTACAATATCCTTTATAAAGACAAACACTTCATTGGCAACATTTTGATTGGTAAACGATAGTTGTAGAACGTTCCCCACAACTGTTTTGGATACTGGTTGTGGTCTGTGTGCCTTTTTTAAAGCCGATTCAATAAGCTGCATTTTATGTATGAGCTCAATCTCAACAGCTTTGTCCGTTTGCACGGTGAGCGTCAAATATGTACCACCTTTTAAATCCATTCCCAATCGCAAACTTTTGTTTAAAGGAAAAAGAATATATAAAGCGACACATGCAATCAAAATCCATGCAATAAATTCAGATAAAACAACACGTTGTAACGAAAAATTCATTTTTTATTTCCTCTTTGCAATCCGTTGATATTGCTCTATTCACATTTGTACCCGCCCTACTACGCTAAAGCTTCGAAGGGCACACTTCGCTCGATTCTACTAATCTTTCTTAATCACTCTCATAAAAAAACCGGCTCAGCCATACGAAGCTCCGCAGGAGCAAAGTATGGTGCCGAAGAGGGGACTCGAACCCCTACAGGATTTCTCCCACAGCCACCTCAAGGCTGCGTGTATACCAATTTCACCACTTCGGCAAAAAGAGCCTTTAAGATAACACGCTCCGAGCGGTTTATCAAATTACACTGCAATGAAACCTTTTTTTAGATCTTTTGCAGCATTACTCTGTTGCTGCCTGCTGCTCTTCCAGTTCATCTTTTGTACCACCAAAAAAATATTGGTAAACATCATATGGAACTCGAACAGCAGAGATTATACTATTTCCTGCCCACGCAAATGGACGTGTTATGGTGCGTACCCAAGAGGACTCTTTTGGTTGCGCCTGTTCTTCCTCTTTTTCTTGTTTAATATCACATTCGTTTTGTCGTTTTGCTCGTTCGGCCTCTTCCACTTGCTGTGCTTTTCCTTTTAAGATCACCCCTTTTTCTTTGAGCGCTTGCAGGCTGGCTTTGACTCTATCTACTTGTTGAGTGATTTTCTGTGTTAGCTCATTAAAACTCATGCTAAAACCTTCTTTTAAATAATCTAATATCGCACGAATATTTTCTGAGGAGCTTTTAATTTTGTAGAATAACTCTTGTGCTTTTTTGTCATTTAACACGCGAGAAACATCTTTGAAATATTGCCATGCTTCCTGTTCATATTGCCGTACCAGTTTAATTTGTTGAGCAAGCATATCAACGGCTTGATCCAGGCTTGCTTCAAGTACAACAATAGCATTCACATCACGTTGTAATTGTTCCAATTGGACACGATCTTGTTCGATATTATCAGACAAATCACGTTGTTCGACTGATATTTGATTGCTTGAGCTGTTTTTCATATAGGCCTTATTACTCAAAAGATCAGTGATTAATGCCTGCAGCTCTCCCTGACCTATGCCTATTGTCAGATAAAACGGATCGAGTATTTCATGTTCAATCTCTCTTCGTATAGCAAGCAGCTTCATACGAATGTCCTGTACTTCATCAACCAATTTTCTTAACTTTTCATAGCTTCCCTCGGAATATTGCCACCAAACACGTTTAAAAAGCCAATTTCCTTGCGGTTCTTCTTGCTCTAGAGTATCAATAACCAGCTCCTCTTCCGGTTCTGTTATCTTTGTAGTGCTTCCCTGGATAGGTTGAGCCAAAGAAGGAGATTCAGGCAATGGTGATTGTTCAGGCTCAACATAAGTATCAGAATTTTTTTGATCTGCTGGCAGGTTGGTTTTTTGGTCTTTTAAGTCAGTTTGATCGTTTGATGATGGTTTGTTGTTAGGTGCGGCAATTGTAGGCAATGATACGGATGGTGTTGCTACAATGTCCATTATAGGCGGAGTAACAGAGTCTTCCGGTAAAAGATCAACCTTCATGGCTTCAATGTCTGTATTAGAACTATTTGGTTGAGATAGGTGTGAGGTGTCAGAATAATCAGTAGCAGGTGTAGTATCTATATCAGACAAAGGTTGCTTTGTGTCATCCGACATTGAAAAGGATAAACTATTCTTGTCTTCTTGCGCACCAAACTCTTTTACTGATTTTGGTTCTGTCTTAGGTTTAAAATCGATGCTTGATGGGAAATCATATACCGGGTTTGAATTTGGTGACGCTGGTTGTGCTAGATCTGCAGTCGCAGGAACAATGCGCTTTGCGGGAACGACTTTTGGTTTTTTATTGGGGATTATTTGTTGCAAAGCCTGTTGGTCAGACACTTGCAAGGGCTTCATTTGTTCGAGCGTATTTGATGCTGGCAGAAGAGGTACAGCGGGTTCTTTTGTGATTGTTGATATGGTCTCAGGCGCTATGGACTTGTTTAAGGATATACTTTGTTGGTCTGTCAGATCAGTTGACTCAGCATCTTGTGTATCGTTGAGTGTTGGAGCAGTACCAACTCCTATATCGACAACCCCATACTTATTTTTTTCAAAAGGATCCAAAATATTGCCAGCCTTGATCTGCTGCATAGTATTTGTTATTAAAATTATGGTAGCAGTTAACCCAAGCATTGAATATTTTCTGTGTACGCCCATATTCATGGTAAAATTCCCTTTTATAGCATTACAATACCAACATCCTAATCGACATAGAATGTTGTCGTTTACCCTTGTGCAGCTTTGCATATGATTTAAGATCTAACATGGTAGCTCTACATAATGCAAATCGTTTGTATGGATTATCCTGAATAAAAATTACAATGTTTCTGAAAGCTCCTTAAGTTCATCCATCAAAGCTTGTGTTAACTGTTGGGCATCTGGTGAGGTATAAGACCAACGAACACCAGATTCTACATGAGCCAGAACAGACCGATCGCTTTTTACATCGATAATATCAACACGAACAATATTCATTAATGGATGTACTAAAGACGGCGCTCTAACGACGCCTGCTCGTCCCAAAATGGAATAAGCTATGTCCCCTGCGTCTAAAAAGCATAACATAATCTTTTTCTGCCAAACCATATTATGATAGCCGGTATGGTCTTTATGGATAGACAATAATAAACTCTCAAATCCCTTAGGAAAAATAGACTGAATAGGCGTAGTATTTGGTAATCCTTTTTCGGAAAAAGTAGCTAATATACCAAGCGATTGTCCCTTTTTAAGTAGCTGTACCAAATCTTCAGGAAGCTTGACTCCTACATGTTTTGCCATACAAACCTCTATCTAAACGTTTTTGTTGTTAATCATATTTGTTATTAATGCTTAATTAGTAGCTCTACCATTACGTATAACGAAAGTCTGCCTGTTCTACGTAAGCAAATCTCATATGTAAGGGGTTAACTTTACATAAAATGTGTACATTTATCGTGTTCAATCTTTTTTAACCTTTCATCTTATAAAAGTCTGATGATAATCTGATTTTCTACAACTAACCCCCTGGCAGTAAGCATAAGATGCCCATTTGTTTCGTATAATAAGCTCTCTTGCTTTAAAATCGAAATCTTTGCACAAAATTTTTCAAAATCTTCATTATTATCAAGCAAATTACCAACACTTTTTAATGACAATCCTTTTGCACAACGTAAGCCCAACATCAGCCTTTCTGTAAATAGCTGACGCTCTGTTAAAAGCTCACTATACGTTGTAATGGATCCCAAAGATGCATGTTCAATATATGGTAAAAGCCGTTTATCATTTTCAAATCGAGCCTGGCCATCAAATGAACACGCACCCAAGCCAAAGCCTTTGTACGGAACATGTTCCCAATATGCCTGGTTATGTTTGCAGGAAAAACCAGGGCGTGCAAAATTAGACATTTCATATTGTTCAAAACCGTGAGCTATCAAAAATGCACATGACCAGTGGTACAACTCTACCATATCTTCGTCAGGAGGAAGAATTATTTGTTCTTTTTTTACCTTAAAATATAACGGCGTGTCTTCGTGTACCGTTAAGAAATATATCGATATATGCTTGAGCGGGAAGGTAACAACCGTATCAAGCAACGTCTTCCATTCATCACTGCTTACACCGGGTAGGCCGAGAATCAGATCTATTGAAATGTTGTCAAAAAGATCTTTTGCGACTTCAATAAGCGTAAGCACATCAGCAGCTCTTTGATTTCTATTGAGCGATTTTAATACATCATCTTTAAGGCTTTGCACACCAATACTTAACCGGTTAATTCCAAGCGACTTCCAAAGGATCAATTGGTCTGGTAGTCGCACCGTTCCTGGATTTACTTCAATAGTAATTTCAGATTTTTCTTCAAAAATAAACGATTGTCTTAGAGTGACAAATAGTTCACTTAATAGTTCGTCAGGATAGGTGCTTGGCGTTCCACCACCAAAAAACAAAGTAGAAATCGGAGCCGTCTGTCTCCAAGAACGTGAGAATATTTTTATCTCATCAGACAAAGCCTGATGGTATTGCCCCATAAAGGAATCATGCCCCGCCAGAGCCACAAACGGACAGAAGTGGCATTTATATGGACAAAATGGCCAATGTACATAGAGTGCTTGCGCTGGTGCATTCCTATTAAAAATCAACTATATTCCTTGCTGCCGTTTTTTTGTGTTAATGTTTCGAGCAGTTTCCATAGCAGCATGCGTTGTTTGTTTGACTATGATGGTGGCACATTCATGGTCAATAACCATTTGGTCCTGCATAATGGAAGCATCTGCAAACTTAGCATTTGTTGCTTGCATTAAAATATTTTTAAACAAAGCCAGCTGTTCGGCCGGTATTTGAGTAGTTGCCAATCGGACAAATAGTTCGTTGTCAGTACAACTTTCAAGACATAAATGGTAACGCTTCTCACTGTATGTTTTAAGTATTTTAATCAACGTAGTATAAAAAGCATTGCTTAGACCGGTATTCAATTCGTTTTGGATAGCACTATCTGCAAGCATTTTCAGAGCAACCACATCACACGGTATATTTCTTTTTTTCCATCTTAAAAGCGACCACATTATAGCGCATGTAGCAATTGAACAGATAATCGTACAGAACAATACTATGCAGACAATTAAAAACCATCGAGTATGCCAGAACGGCACATAAGAGATCTCATAGATATCGTAAAATTCTGGCAGTTCCACCTGTTCTACCCCTTAATCTAAATATGTATTCGACGACAAAAAAACTTTATTATTTCATGAATAAAAGGACGGTCACTGGTGATTTCAATTATTGAAGATCCAGATAGTCTCAGTTTTTTATGACGCGTTTTGCTTGTCTCTTGTAAAAACATAGTAATTGAACGAGCACCTTTATTGCGTAAATCCAGAACAGCTTCTTGCCTTGACTCGGGATCTACCACGGATAAAAATCCAACGGAAGGCAACTTAGTTTCATATGCATCAGAGCAGACTATTGAAATTACATCATGTTTTTTGGCAATTATGCGTAGCGCCAGAAAAGGTTTTTCATCCAAAAAATCGCTTATCAAAAAAACGATTGCATTTTTAATTTTTAAGTGAGCTATAAAATCACAAGCAACATTTATTGAAGTGCTTGCATGCATTGTTTGATGAGAAAAAATCTTTTGGATTAAATAACGCACGTGGCTTGCGCCACGTTTTGGTGGCACAAAGCACTCTACGGTGTCTGAAAAAAGTATAAGCCCAACCTTATCCTGCATATAGCTTGCTACTAACGCCAGAACACTTGCTAATTGTTGCACATTTTCGGATTTCATTTGACGAGAAGGGGAGCCAAAAAACATGGAATGAGAAAGATCGACTGCCAGCAAAATCGTTTTATCTTTTTCTTCGATATACTCACGAACAACCATTCGATCAAGCCTGCTAGATACGTTCCAGTCAATATAACGAACATCATCTCCAGGTAAATAGTCACGCATCTGTTCAAACTCAAGCCCTGCTCCCTTAACGGATGATCGGCTTGACCCAATAAATCCGCCAGATAGCAATCGACGGGTATATATCTCTATTTCTTTAATTTTACACAATACTTCTGGGCTGATAGGTACATGGGTTTGAGACATTAGAGCAACCAATATGGTTTCAATACATCAGGCAATGATATTGATCCATCTGCCTGTTGATATGTTTCCATTAACGCTACCATTAGCCGTGGCACAGCCAGAGATGACCCATTTAGCGTATGCAAAAGCTGCGCCTGCTTGGTTGTGTCATTTTTATATCTTATGCGACCTCTGCGTGCTTGAAAATCAGTACAATTACTGCAAGAAGATACTTCGTAATATTCTTTTTGCCCTGGTAACCATACCTCTATATCAAATGTACGAGCGGAAGCAAAAGAACAGTCTTGTGCTGCAAGTAGACTAATTCGATAATGGAGGCCTAGCTTTTTCAAAATCACTTGGGCACAGTCAATCATACGATCAAGTTCATCATTGGAGTAACATGGTTCACATAAGGTAAAAAGCTCAACCTTTTCAAATTGGTGAATACGGATAAGTCCACGCTCAACAGCTCCATACGTACCCGCCTCACGCCGAAAACAACTTGTCCAAGAAGTCATACGAATAGGTAATGTATTCGCAGTAAGGACAGCGTCTCGATATAGGTTTGCCAAATCAACCTCTGCGGTGGGGGTCAAATAAAGATTATCTTCGGGCAGAGCATATACTTGGTCTTTAAATTTGGGAAAATTACTTGCTACCTCTAGAGACTTTTCATTGACGAGTGCAGGTGGAATTATCATTTCATAACCATGCTCAATGTTGTTTTTTAACATTAACATAGTAAGCGCGTATACAAGTGCGGCTGCATCTTTTTTATACAATGCAAAATTACTACCGGCTATTATAGTTGCTGATTCAAAATCGAGCCACCCAAGGTGCTTACCCAAATTGAGATGGTTTTGCACAGGAAAGGTAAATTCCGGTTTTGTACCAACAGTTTTTACGACAGTATTGAACTCTTTTGCCCCATCTGGCAGGTCAGCATCCGGAATGTTAGGACAGGAAAGATAGATATTTTTAAACTCTTTTTCTAAAGATTCTAATTCAAGTTCATGAGCGCAAAGCTCTATTCCAACCTGTTGTGAAGTTTCGCGCAATTCAGGCGTTATGCCTGAAGCGCCTTTTTTGGCATATTCATTTTTTTGTTGGCGAAGTTGTTCTACCTTAATGCGGCTTGATCTTACCTGTTGATCAAGCTCTGCGAGCCGATCAACATTAAAACCAGGATCTTTTTTGAGTATAAGTGCTTTGCATTGTGCCGTTGCATTGCGTAAAAATTCCAAATCTATCATCAGCGAGCCTTGCTATATGGAAAATGATCTGAGTTAATTAAATCGTGCTAAATGGTTTAAATAATCCATAATCCTCAACCAAACGATTTTCAAATCAATTAGTTTTGATTACAGATAGCATACCGAAAAAAAGGTTAACTGAAAATAGGCATCCTTATAACTCAATTTTATTTTTTTCTGATTAGATCAATCTACTGAGATGAATGTCAACATAAAAATCATACCGCAGCATTCATGCTTTTTGCAAAAAAGCACGCAGTATGCAAAAAACACAAAAAACGAGCCGCACTGTAGGTGCGGCTCGTTTTAGACAGACAATAGCTTTTATAGAGTTATTGAATCAAACGGTGGATGCAAATCGAGCAGCTTTCACCGTTTCTCGTAACCCTTTTCCTGGTTTGAACCGCGGAACATTTGCTTCTGGCAAATCTATGCGTTGTAAATTTGTTGGATTAATGCCTTTACGGGCAGATCGTCTAGAGAGCCAAAAAGTTCCAAATCCAGTAATCGAAACTTTTTCCGCCTTCTTTAACGTCCTACCAATAATACGCGTTAAAGAGTCTACCACTCGAGTAACATCTTTTTTACTGAAAGTGGTTTCCTCGCTCAACTCATTGATGAGTTCGTTTTTATTCATCAGGTTACTCCTACCTATGGTTATTAATGAAATGCTGCTTACTGCATTAGAACACTAAATTTTTCAAAACATCTAACGTAAGGTATAGTGATTTCACTTTGATTTGTCAAATGAGATAATTAGACCAAAAACAGATTTTTAATATAACGCCCAGACGATAAAGGGGATCATACATGTTTATAGATACTCATTGTCACATCAACGATCTTATACGCATAAACGGCAAAAGCACACTCACCTTACAAGAGATATCAAGAACTGAAGCTGTTGTCGAAGATGCACAAAAAGCAGGCGTAACCACGTTGATTAATGTGGGAACAAATCTTATTGAAAGTAATAATTGTGTAACTATTGCGCGCAAATATGCCGCGATATATGCCAGCGTAGGAATTCATCCAAACGACTTAACCGATTCGTGGAAATCAGATTATAAAATAATACGCGACATGGTAAAATCTGCCCAAACAAATAAAATTGTTGGTATTGGAGAATGTGGCATTGATCGGCATTACCCAGGGTACAACCTTGAAAGACAATATGATTGCTTCAAAGCACATATCGAACTTGCTCTGGAATACAATTGTGCGCTTATAGTACATTCACGAGATGCCCCAGATGAAACACTATCTGTTTTGAGCGAATACAAGGGTAATTTCTCCCCTGGCCGCGTTGTAATTCACTGTTTTTCGTATGATCAGTCAATTGCAAATGAGGTAATCAACATGAATTTTGTTATCGGTGTTGGAGGTACGATTACATATCCTAAAAATAACGTTTTACGCTCAATTCTTTCTGGAATCGATTTAAAAAACGTGGTTTTAGAGACAGATTCCCCATTTTTACCGCCACAGTCGATGCGGGGCCAGCAAAATAAACCTGAGCAGATTTATACAATTGCACAGTTTATTGCTCAGTTACGCGGGGATACCTTAGAACATATTGCCCAAAAGACAACCGAGACAGCATTAACGTTATTTAACTTGTAAATAATATAGGTCATACATTGTTTACAAAATTTGATTTTTATACTGTATTTGTTGCTTTACAAGCCACAAACAATAGTTAAAAAATATTTTTATTGAATAATTTCCATTTAATGTATTACAATGTGAAATAAGAGCGCGATACGGCTTGATATTACAGGTTATATTTGACAATAGTACATTGTAAATCAGATGGGAATGCTAATGAATTATTCAATAAACTGTTTTGTAAAACCATTCAGCCTCCTTGCTGGCACATGTCTAGGTCGCCGCTGGTTTAAGATATATATTGCGGGATTGGCTCTTATTGGATTTGGAGCTACAGGTGTTCGGCCCACTAACGACTTGTCTGACACTAAAAGAGAAACCCCATTCCTTAAATCCGTTGCCAACGCGGCTTGTGAATTGACTGCACTTGCTACTATGCAAATGAAAATGCCAAAAACCAATGAGACCGAGATTGCCGATCAAAGGCGTCTAGAGCGATTACAAAAAAACCTTTGTACGCAAAACGCTAAAAAGCAAGAGCGCCAGGCAGAGTTTGCTGAAAGTATTCAAAGACAGGGGGAAAAAGCTCTTAAAGAAGCTGAATTGCATGGACCCGTCAAGTATATTGAATATAAAAGCGGCCCTGATGATCAGTGGCAACGAATGGATCCACGCTTTGCAGCTGAATGGCTATTAAATCTAGTTGAAGAGGCTAGAAAACAGCCTGGATTTGAAGAGCGAGAAGGAACAATCGAACAGCTAACAGAATTAAGACGTATTGAAATGGAGAACATAGAAAAGCAAGCTGAGGCCCAAAAAGAAATAATTGCTAACCAACAAGAGCAGGAACGGTTAAAACAAGAAAAAGAACGACTTGCTATGCGAGAGCACTCTAAGCGTATGAATATAGAAGCAGGCGAAAGAGAGAAATATAAACAAAAGCACCAAAGAATTTCTGAAAATACCTCGAAAGCATTGGATCAAGCAACAAAAAATTTTGAAGAACACCACCAACAAAAGATAGAAGCACACGAAAAGCAATCTCCTAAAGCTGCACAATTAACAATCAATAGTAGCAGTGACCCTTGTTCCGTTTCTACGAGCAGCCTTAAAGACCCTGAAGCTGAATGTTTGCAAGAAGGGTCGACGACCGAGCTTAAAAAACAGCCTGGCGCCAAAGCATTTCTAGGCGACGTCACCAGAGAAACTACCAATATGGCTATCGGAGCCGTGGTAATCACGGCAGCTCTGCTCGTTGCTGCATATTTTGCTTTGAGAAAAAAATCGATTGATAAAACTAAGCCGGCGCCTTATGCGGGCGCAGAATAGCCTTTTTCTGTTTGCAGCTCAGCTGCGTATTGCTCAAATGTAGTCAAATAAGGCGCCCAAAAAATTTCGCCATTCTTCCACTCGTTTTTAATGGATAGATCAATGGCTGTTAAGGCCTCTATGAGCGAAACTCTGTCTAACGTTTTTTCTATAACCGTTTCATGTATTTTATGCTCGTGTTTAAGCGCAATATATTTTACGGTATGTGCCTTTAATGGATCAAAAACCCATAGCTCGCACACAACCAAGATGCATACTGTTGCAAAAACTGCAAAAACCGTCATTGCAGATTTCGATTGATTGCCTGAGGGAAATATTTTTCTTAGCAACCGAAAAACGAAAAATGCAAAAAGAAGTTCTAAAAAAAAATAGAGATGCGGTATAATTTTTAATATAAAAGGACTTATGCCAAGTTTGAGCTGCACAAAACAACGAGCAAGTAATGCTTGCTGCTGGTTGGTGTTCAGATGAGAAAACCAATTGGTATTGACCAGAACAAGTGAATTTTTAGTTAATGGGTTTATACCAGTGCCTATAAACTTGTTCCACGGATTTACCTGTATTGCGGGAGTTTTTGGTGTAACAATTTCGTAAGGAGCGTCAAATCCGACTTTTGTTGCCATTGTATGTGCAAGATCCACTATTTCTTGTGGCGCCTGCACACTATACGGATCCTCTGAAAATTCTACCATTGTTGCATGAGCAGCGCTGAGGCACATAACATGAAAAACGAAGGCAGAGATATACGTATTGATGCGGTTCATTTTTTTATGCTTTCGATCTATTTTGTAACTCTAAACAATATAATTTTCGTTCTATGTTTGATGGGTGGTCTACCCATAATGCTTGATACCAATTGGTTTTTGATATTTTAGCAACCTTTTCAAATTTCTCCATGATAAGCGCAGCTCCTTCATAAGAGCTTAGAATCGCCAACGACTCAAGATCAGCCTGCCGTTCAATTATTCGTCTATATGTCATATGAGCAATGCCCAGCAGGGCAACGTTTGAACAGAATAATCCTGCAAGAATGCAGACCGAAAGGTATAGCGACAACCTTGCAGAAAAATATGTTAATAACATTTTTTTAATGGGCGAGACTAAAAGAAATATGCATAACGCCAACAACCAAACCAATAGCGCAACAATGAGGTTTGCATACTTACAATGGCTTTCTCTTATGTGTATCATTTCGTGACCAATTAAAAACCGTTGCTCTGCTAAAGACAAATCTTCAAAAAACGATTCGCTAATCAGAAGCATCGGAATATGTGTAACTGGTATAAAGTTAAACATCATTGGAAACAATACCGCTGCATTAAAATAACCCAGCTGTGACATAACATACTGAGTCATTTTTCGAACAATAAACGGTTGGGTTATGTTCATTTCGGCAGCTATTTGTCGAATGCGCTTTTCTTGATCGGCCAAAACAGGTTCCTGTCCGACCAATAGTTGTACAGCTCGATTGTGAGCACTGAATGCTGCGCATATATCATCTTGACGCTTAAATAAAGTTAAAAAAACTAGCAAGCAACAGCCTAATCCTACTGCCAGATTGATATATGATTGTTTGGTTATTGCCATCGGACGTACCCTAGATGCTGAATCTGTTCTTAGAAAGTTATTTCATCAAGATGTTGTTAATGGTAACATATTGAAAAAAAAATGACTAGCAAGGATATACGCCAACCGCCCAGCATGTTCAGATAGGATATATCATTTGGCAGACATGTTAGCTGTCTGACCATAATTTTTTATATTCTATAAAAAAATGCGGCCCAACCTGTCTACCAGCGCCAAACAACCCATGATGAACAAAAAATCCAATAGTATATTCATCAATACCTTTGGTAAATTGCGCACGAGACTCATAGTAGCTACCAGTCCATTGCACATTTATATGCTTATCAGCTGTATTGTTTTGTCCGGCCGTGATAGAAATGGCCTTGAGTTTTGCCTGACCGTCCTCGTACATGAACTTTTCTGACAATATAACCTCGCCTATTCCTGGCAAGAGAATATGTATATTAAAATCGACCATTTTCGAATCGTTTTTTGGTTGATTAATACAAGTGCTTGAAATTTCAAGCACTTTCATCCTCGTTGGCTTACTTCTCGCCTCTTGGGCATCAATGATTCCAGTATAGGTTTTTTTTGTTCCAAGCGTATTCAATTTATTTTTTGTGGCAATAAATTCCTTTCCTCCGTCGACACTTACAACTTTTACAGGGTTTGGTGTGGCGTTGCTTACATAAGTACTTATCGTGCTATCGCAGTAGGTTATTGCGCCCAGAGGCCCCTTGTATCCCCATGAGTCCTCTGCGAAAATGTTTATTGAGGTAGCACTAAATATGACCATGAGAGCGAGAACGTATAAATAAGCCATAATTTTTCCTTTGGGTAATTATTTTTAACAATCAATCCTTAATGTAGTGGTTCATGGAGTACATCAAAACAATACTCTGAAATTAGCATTCCACCACATGTGCTAAATGCGATGGTGTACATATCATTATCTTTAACAAAACGGGCTACTCCCAGTGCACTCGAACGAGTAATTTTACTGACGGCAGAGTCATTGACCTCCGTCCAAGGTAATTCATTTTTTTTCTCGGCAGCATTATCTTTTCCGGCTTTAATAGACACTGCTTCTAGTCGTCCATTGCCATCTTTATATCTGACCCTTTCTGACAATACAACTTCGCCTATTGCGGGTAGCTCAATATGTATATTGAACGTTATTGTTTCTGAAGCACCTTTTGGCTGATCAATACAGGAGTTTGCAATGGAAAGGACTTTCATGTTTGGATACATAAGCATATGGTTTTTAGTGTCCCCTTGGCCTCTACGTGCGAAGTTCTTATCTTGTATTACTCCCGTCTCCGTTATTTTTGTGCCAATCGTATTAAAGTTATTTTTGGTAGCAATAAATCCTCTTCCTCCATCCACATTTGAAACTTTTATGGCAAAAGGGGTTTTGTTTGTAACAAATGTACTAATAGCATTGCTACAATAAGGCCATATGCCCAGGGGCCCTTTATATCCCCATGAGTCTTCTGCGAAAATGTTTATTGAGGTAGCAAGTGTAATTATTAGAAGAGAAAAATATGTATGTTTCATGAGAGGCTCCTTTTTCCTTTTAATTTCGTTTGTATTCAGAGCGTATATAAAATACGCCACGTTGTTAGTTAATCATTTGACCACTCAGTTTTTTTATGCCTTATGATAAAGTATCCAAAAGTTCTTTTATTAAATATGTCTCCTGAAGTATCAAGCATTTCAAAAGTAATAATATACTCCTCATCCCCTTTTACAAAACGGGCAGTTTGGGATTCAAGACTTCTGCTCCACGAGCTTCGTAAGTCTTTCTGCCAAGAAACATGCTTTTTTTTGTCAGCGCTATTGTTTTCACCGGACGTGATGGCAAATGCTTCTATACGTGCCTGATTTTCCTTATATAGTACTTTTTCCGACAATATAACTTCACCTATTTCTGGCAAGAGAATGTGTATATTAAAATCGACCGTTTTTGAATTGTTTTTGGGTTGATCAATACAATCTTTAGCAATCTCAAACACTTTCATCACTGTTGGTCGCTTTCCCACACCTTGAGGATCAATGATTCCAGTATTGGTTTTTTTTGTGCCAAGCATATTCAGCTTATTTTTTGTGGCAATAAATTCTCTTCCCCCGTCGACGCTTAGGACTGTTATGGGATTTGGCGTAAAATTGAGTACTTTAGTACCTATGGTGTTATCGCAGTAGGTTATTGCGCCCAGGGGCCCTTTGTATCCCCATTTATCCTCTGCGAAAACGTTTATTGATGTAACTAGCGTGGCTATTAACATGGAAAAATATGTAAACTTCATAATAGTCCTTATTGATTAATGGTATTCCAAATTATTATTCTAATTGGAATATACAAAAAACCAACAAGACGTATCAAGAGTTTTTGAATATGTGTCTGTAAAGTTTCTCATTAACGCATTAATTAGCGTCATTTATATAAAAATTCATTGGCCAAATTGCAATAAAATTGGGCGCCTGCTTTTTTTGCCAATGTTGCACCACCTTCAGACACGGTACAAAGTCCATATAGGCGGCGTTTATTAGTAGTATCGAATCGTTTTGCAGGAATCCTTTGCCATTCGTAGTTATCAGCCAATGTCCAAGTTAAATACCCACGCACGTCATATCCATCCTGCACAGCTTGGATAAGCGCCTCAAGATACTGTGCATAAAATCTGTTTCGCTGTGCTTCGTCTTGAGTTGCAATGCCGTTTTCTGTTACAAAAATGGGGATAGCTCGCCTTTGATTTGGATACCTGCGCGCGCCAAGTGGTTTTGCCAAACGGTCTGAAAGCTCTGCTATGGCTCGATATAGACCTGATGGATAAATGCTGTACCTGTTATTGTCAGTTTGCAGCTCCTCCGGCTCTTGCACTGTTTTACCGTAGCTCATATGCCTGTTGGAATAATAATTAAGCCCAATAAAATCAAGACTATCCGGTGCTCTTTTATCAATTATGCTGATGCGCGACTTGGCAACGTGTCCTACATTGTATTTGCCTGTCGTAAAGAATTGATATATTCCTTCATTTTGTATCAAGTCACCAAATCCGCCAATGAGCGGGTGTATCGCATTGTGTATTATTCCTCCATCTACTGCGGGGTCAAGTTGATGGATATTTTTCAAAAATCCTATCTGCGGTTCCGGTATAAAACATTTGAGCTCTTGTGGCACTTGGCTTATTGTGCGCATGTATAGCGCCTTGATATCGTTGTATGCAGCTACATGGGCCTTCATCATATTTCCAAGGACAAGCGAGACCCAGCTAAATCCAATCTTTTTTTTGTCAAAAGGGGGAGAGACCTGTTCATAATATCCTTTAAATGCATATCCCTCAGGCGAGTTGAACGTGGCAAATAACGGCGGACGCAACCTAATAAGTTCAATTGCCTGGTCGGTTAATAGTTTATTTTGTGCTGACAGAAGTAACGCGTGAGTTATGTATTCGTATACCGATGTGCAGAATTGTGCAAATAACTTTATGTTTGCGGTTTTTTCAAAGCCTGACTGATCTATAAACCAGCATGGGTCTGTATAGTGATGGAAGCATACAACCGGTGTTATGCCTTTTTGTATTGCATACAGGTACTGATCGGCGTAGTGGGCTAATACATTTTGATCATAAACTCCCCTGGTTTTTTCAACGAGCGCCCATTCAATTGAAAATCGCAAAGAATTTAGGTGTAAATGGTCTTTTGCATAATCGATATACGATTTATAGTTATCCCATAAGTTGATTTGACCAAATTCCGGATCTCCCGGCTGTGGGAGGTTATGTTGTTGTGCAAATCTGACAGCAGAACAGAATTCCGGCTTGCATTCATGACTGCATTGATGTTCTGAGGTAGAAGCACCTAATAAAAATGATGAAGGGTTAATGTTTTTATATTTTTCAAGAGCCGCTTTGAGACGACTTGAGCCTTGAGTGACAGTCATAGTACCATCAAATATATAAGGAAGTTTTTCCTGCTTATATGAAGGGCAATCGGTATACCCTTTTGCCAAATATTTCAATGTAAATAGTGTACGACCGGCAAATGTGGAGATGCTTGTCTCCAGACCGGTACAGGTTAAAATCAGCAGATACAATACGTTAGATATAGTGCTCATGAAAAATTCCTTTTTCATTTTTTATTAAGATGAAATTAATTATGAAACTTGTCAAAGATTAATATCATCATAGCACGTAATTGTTTTATTGCAATATTGCTTGGTATTGTAATGATAAATGTTTCAATTTGTGATTTTATCAAAAGCCATATATTGTTGACAAAATGAAAATAAATAGTATGCTAATAAAGATTGATTATTGATGCTATAGTTGATTGATATCCAATATATACAATAATAATGTCGACTTAGACTCATAGGAGCACGATGAATATTGAAAATATTCGATCACTATGCGCAGTGATCGATACAAAGATCCTTAAATGTGTTTTTTTATCGTTGTTGTTTACTCCTTATATGAACATGGCAGCATTACATTATATGGATACGAGCAAAGGAGGAACATGTTCAGACCAAATATCAGCTGTGAAAGCAGGTAATCTTATTGAGCTTAAAAGACTCACTGATATTCAAAAAGCAAATGGCTACTTTAATAAAGACTCTATCGAACAATTGCGAGACGGTACTAAATTTCGAGACGATAGAAGAATAATGGACTTGGCGCTAGAGGGCGGTCACTATGCCATCGTAAAGTATTTAATCGATGATATCGGGCTCAGCCCAAATGCCATGACCTATTATGTAGCTGATTGCTTTCCCAATGAAAGTTGTATGTATGGCGCCTTATACGAATTTGAAACTCATGATGATAAAAAGGAAGATCGTAGAAGAATTATAGAATTTTTCCTTTCTAGGGGTGGCGATCCAGCATCTCATTCTATTACAGGTAATAACCGTAGTGAAGGATGTTCTAAGGCACTTAACATAGTAAAAAATTATCAATTAAGACTAAGTATATGGCGTTATTCAAAAATTGGTATTGGAATTATTTTTTTTAGCTCTCTTGTCTGCCTGACACTCTATGGGGTAAAAAAATACGTTGCCCTCAGGAAAAAAGACCAGCTCGGTTTAAGGAATTAACAATGGAAGATACAGATCGTCATTGCGAGGCTCCGTCCGAAGCAATCCAGTTCAAAATTCTTTATCTTTTTGTTCATAACGCCGCTCATGTTGTAAAATCTTTCATTTTTCTGGATTGCTTCGTCGCCAAAGGCTCCTCGCAACGACGAACTAGATGAATTTTCACTTAAATCTTTAGGTCGAGCTGGCGTTAACTACAAATTAGGTCGTTCCTAAGTTATAAGGTTCTAATCAGTGCCAGTCGGCAACGCCTCATGCTCAATTCTGTAGATAACATTTGCATGCAATGAAGGCCTATAATAATTAAAAATAGCTAATCCCAATGTTATAGCACCCAATATTGCCATTTTTTCTTTAATCGGTGCGTGTTATACCACTGCTCAGATTTTAGCTCTCTATTTGAATTTGGTAGCTATTACCAACGACTCAATGCCCATTGATCCACCCGCAATGACATAGTGCTGTGTATCATTAATGACAGTAGGCCTAGGTGGCAACCAATGCCTAATTTCTCTGTTTTGCGTGCTAGCAGGCCAATGTATTAAATCTATTCGAACGGATTCTTTGGTCTTAAAATTATAACAATGCGGCAGCAGTCGCTCTGTTTGCATATCGTAATCAACATAATAAGCTCCCATTGCGTCATAATATGGTTGTAGCGCGTTCATTGTTTCGCATAAGCATTCGGGATCAGATAAAGAAAAGAATCTCATTGGTATTGAAAAATCAAAAAGTTTTGTTGCTGTCCAGCTTGATAATCCCCTGCTCTCAAGCAAATAGCACCCACATGATACCATGCATTCTGCATTGGTTGTTACAACTTCATGGCTCAATATATAACCATGTTCGATTGATTGTATTGACAAAAAAGCCACAGCCATGGAACCAAAATCGTACAGGACTGTCTCACGCACATTGTCTACGTTTTTTGACAAATAGCTGGCCGTCAATTTTTCCGAGATGGTTATCCTTTCAATATGGTCCGGTTGCGTATTGCCGGAAACAATTGATGCTCCGTGCCAGGCATTATCATTGCAGGATGCTGCGACCAGTTGATATTGTCCTGTTTGCCGACAATATCGTATACAAAATAATAGATCATCTATATGGCTTGGATAGATAAAATCCAAGGAGGGATCAAGTAAAAGCGGCAATACAAGCCCATTTTTATTAAGAAAAAAAATACCTGCGTGTGTTGCATACTGAGCACTTAAATAGCACCAGTCATCGGTAATCCAGTGCAGTTTTAAAGGAGAGTGAATGGGTATATCAGGATCTATTCGTTGCTCTGATCTGTATCCAAATTCTTTAATTTTTATTAAACCATTATCAATAAAGCTAAAGCCGGTTGAATTTCTAAGTAACGATAGTTGTGTGGGGTTGCAGATACTGCTTGTAAGAAGCTGTAGTGGACCATTTGGCACATTGTATGACCACGCCTGCATATGACGACTCTCCGTTTGTTGCATGCAGATAAAAAAGTCTGACTGGCCATTTTGCTCTATTGGATATGCATAGCTGTAATTGTGTGTCTCATGTGCTATAAGCATCGCCTTTGGACAAAAAAGGAGTAAAAGGACGAACGTCCGAAAAGCCACGAAAATATTCCTTTATGGGAAAAACGGTGAGGCTTAAGAATAACGGTTTGATATAGGTATAAAAAATTTCCACCGCTATGACCAGAGGTCATAGCGGTGGAAAAAAGGAGAGTAGTAATGAAGCCTAAGTTAATTTGAATAGTCGCCACTCATATTCAAGCTTTTTAATAATAAATCATTCTTTTAAATCTGTCAATCCCTAAGAAAAATAAATTATTAGCTTAAAACGGGTGTTTTGTACGCCATTCTCTAATCATGATATTACTTATTTATGCCTTTGTCAACATCGGATAATAAAAAAAATCCCACTTTAAAGAGGACTTCATTCAGCAAGTAAGATTCATATGGCTTATGTTGATGTAAAAAGAGGCATTAAATGGATAGGGGAGGGGTCGTTCAAACAAAAAGTCTATTTTTTGTGTATTAACCGTCTATATCATGAGGTACGATACAGTATCAACGTCCATTAGAGGCCGCGACTGGCATTACCAAGTATAAGAGTTGATAATGTTGCTCTATTGATTCAAAAATAATTGGTTTTGAGCTATTTTTAAGATAGAACGTAGCTGTTTCTTGAGGAAAGACCTGTAGACCGCTTAAAAGATATGGCGCATAAAAACGAATTTCCAACCTATCCCCATCAAAATTGGAGATAGGAACCTCGTCTTCTAGGTTTCCAACATCCTTATTGAGTATGCTAACGCGTAGTTGCTGTGCGGATACAAAATCAAATGTCGTTGCAATAAATTGACCGGACAATAGACATGCTGATCTGCGTAGCGTCCTCATTAACGTCATCCTGTCCACGCAGGCCGGTACAAAATCTTTTTTGTCCAAAATTGTTTGATATTGCGGAAAGGGATCAGCAAGTAGTTTGGTAAAAAAATTAAAGGAATCACCTGAAAATACCAACTGATTGGAGCATAACCCTAAAAATATTGTTTTATCATGGCAACTTTCCAAAATCTTTTTAAGTTCAAATATGGCACGCCTTGGTAAAAGCCATTTCTTTTCCTCGTCAAGCTTATATGTCGAAGAACGCGCTTGTACCAAACAGTGGCCATCCGTGGCAGTCATGGACATTTCATCACGCGTAAACTCTAATAAAAGTCCGTTTAGGGCCGGATTTGCACTATTTTGAGGAATTAAAAAAGCAACCTTATTAAACAGCTCTAGTAATATTTTTGCATCAAACTGCATAAGATTTTCTATACGTTCTGGAAATGGAGGAAAGTCTTGCGGATTTTTAATATTTAATACCAGGTTTACGCTTCCAGATACCAACCGTAGGCTATCTTGCTCTACAGAGCACTCAATTGTTCCATCAAGCTCCTTAACAAGCTCAAAGATGCGACGACCCGATACCAAAAAACTTTGTTGACCGACCAGATCACTGTCTTTGAGTAAATAACTTGCCTGTAAACTAATTTCCAAATCGGTGCTTTTAATTATTAATTCTTTATGGCTGATTTGAAAAAAAATCGAGCTTGTTGCATCGATAGCCGTGCGCTTTGTACATATCGGTTGCATTGATGATAAAATCGCAAGAAGCGGCTTTTGCTCTACAATAAAATTATTTTTCATGTCTGTTTTCATAGATGTAAGCTAGAGGAATATATCTGTTTTCTTTAAAGCATATACTAAAGATTAATAAATTTCATCTGAAATCATTAAAATAATTGCATACCGTTCGTTATGCAATTATTTAGTAGGCCTTTGCAATGACAACATCCTCTGTGCTTTTTTTATCACATGCAAAGCAATGAGTTGCTTGGCATGTTCCAGGCAAGCAGCGAATAGTCGCCTGGTAGATACGCAGTTTCTGTTCGCATTCAATTCCACCGCACCAACCAGATTGATAAAATCCTGCTTTAAGCATAAGCTCTGGCCCAAAAACTTCCAGTTTTTCAACCTTGAAGGATTGTCTTTCTCGATACCTGCTTGCACGGTCAAAAAGTTCTTTTTGGATACATTCTAGCTGAGTGTTTATGTATTGCTCAAGACGCTGAAGCTCAATAGTCTCTTTTTTAATTCCAAGCCTATCTGCGACAATCATAGTGCCTGTCGCGATATCTCTAGGACCAAGTTCTATGCGAAGAGGAACACCTTTAAGCTCCCAATGGTAAAATTTGGCGCCAGGTGTTTTATGCATATCCTCATCAACTAATGCTCGAACACCGGATAACTCTAAGCGCTGTTGAATTTGGCTAGCCGTTCTTGCAATAAGATCATTGTCAAATCCAGTTTTTGTAATGGGTATTATAATAACCTGTATTGGCGCTACTTTGGGAGGCAAAACTAATCCTTTTTGGTCTCCATGTACCATTATAATAGTGCCAATCAAACGTGTTGTTGCTCCACACCAACTTGTTAAATGAGGGTAACATTTCTCACCATTTTCGTTTTGATATGTCATATCAAAGGACACAGCAAAACTTTGTGAAAGCAAGTGGGATGTGCCCATTTGTACTGATTTTCCATCTTGCATCATGCCTTCAAATGTATATGTTTTTTGGGCACCAGGAAATTTTTCCATCTCCGGTTTAAGACCGAAGATGACTGGTATGGCCAACCAATTTTGTGCTAAATCGACAAATTCTCTTAGCATCATAAGCACCTCTTCGTGGGCTTCCTCTTGGGTGGCGTGCGCCGTATGACCTTCTTGCCAAAGAAATTCAGTTGTGCGCATAAAAGGACGCGGACGCATCTCCCATCGGACTACGTTACCCCATTGATTAATTTTTAGTGGCAGGTCACGCCATGAATGAATCCACTTGGCAAACATATAATGGATTATTGTTTCAGATGTTGGACGAACAACTAGTGGCTCTTCTAACAGTTTTCCGCCTGCGTGGGTTACCACTGCCATTTCAGGAGCAAAGCCTTCAACATGTTCAGCTTCACGTTTAAAAAACGACTCCGGTATTAACAATGGAAAAGCAGCATTTTGGTGACCCGTTTTTTTAATGCGCTCATTAATTTTGTCTTTGATTAGCTCCCAAATGGAAAAACCATACGGTCTGATTACAATTGACCCGCGCACTGGAGAATGATCAGCAAGTTCTGCAAGAGAAACAACCTCTTGATACCAGTCTGCAAAGTGGGTAATAATATCTGGTAACTTATTCATATGGTACTTTCTAAAAAAAGAAGGAGATCTATATTTTGAATAAAAAGTCTATAACAACCCTTACAATAATATAAGTATAACAAGCGTTGTTTCGATGATAATACCATGTTTTTCACTGATCTATGAAAAAAATTAAAAAATTGACGGTCATTTTTTCATGTTTTTCAAATAAGCATTAAGTGTTTATGTAAAAATTGCACCTTGACCAAATCGAAATATTCGTATTACAATAATAGAGGCGTAACATATCTACAAATATTAAGGGATTTATGAAAAAAATATATTATATCGGTTTTTCATTGACGACTTTAATAGCCTGTTTTAATGTCTTACATACGCAATTTTGTATCAATAAAGAAACGGAACAGGTGGATAAAAATCTGTTTATTGTCAGACCAGACAAGGCTTCTACCAACCACAACAATAATTTTTTATTATTTTCTCATGGTCTTAGTTGTTATCAGGGATGTGTTGGGGGAATCATGGATGGTCTTGGCAATAAAATGCCTTGCTATAGCTTCAACTATCCAGATGCAACAGAAGAAGGGCGGACAAATTTGGAATTTTCTAGCCTTGCCCAAACAAATGAGATTGCTGCATTATCTGAGGCCGCAGATCGAGCGTGGTTGCATTTTGATCTCACTTATTCAGAAAGTGATAGCACAGCTCTCCTGGTCGGTCATGGTATTTCTCGTGGTGCCTCTAGTTGGATAACAACCTTAGCGTATTTATCGCAAGAACAGCTCAATAACATTGGAGCAATAATTCTTGAATCACCTTTCGATGAGGTTATGACTATAGTAAAGCACATGTCTAACATGGTCTGCTTGCCTTGTTTTAAAAGACTAGGTCATAAAATTATAACGATGAGCGCTAAACAATACGATCCTGACGGTATTACACCAATAAAAGCTATTAAAAAAATTAAACGGAAAGATATCCCAATTTTGATTGTATGCTCTAAGGAGGATGTTATAGTTCCATGGTATAGCACCGCCAGGCTATACCTGCGTTTTTTGAGGACCGGTCATACACATGTATATTTGCTTGTTCTTGAAAAAGGTGACCACGCTCTTTTATATAACAATGCTGAATATCGTAACGTGTTACATCAGTTTTATAAAACCTATAATATAACGCATGATTCATCTGAAACTGTTTCCAATCAGACTGAACTCATGCAGCTTAAACCAAGTGCAAATTTTGTTCAGCAAGGTCTTAGTGATAAGAAGTCTATTACATGGAAACAAAGAAAGCATGCTTTTAACTTTATGTTAAATTTCTTATACGGATAAATCAAAGAGCTCCTGAGTTATGAGAATTACTAATGCTGGCATACGAATGCATCCATCAGTCATTGCTATTGCAATGTTGTGCCTTACAATATCAAGTCGCACATCAACATATAGTCTGACTACTAATCAATTGTGGAAATTGCTAGGTGTGGGGGGCGGGTCAATCATTGGTTTGTGTATGTGCATGCCACATAGTAATGGTAAAAATGGCTCAGAAGCTCTACATATAAATATCCCATTGGTTTTTTCAGAGCCCATATCAAAACTGGACTCCGTATGTTACTTATTTTGCCATGGCTTGCGCACAAGCAAGCGCGCAAGCTGCTTTTTTAGGGAATATTCACGCTGTACCGGCCCATTTGTATCCTTTGATTTTGCAGATCAGGCCAATAATGGACTCCTTTTATTTAAACGTAAAGATGCACATTTTGGCCAAAAAAAGGATGTTAAGTACCTGCTAAATGCGTGCTTACAACTAAAACCAATATTACATCAAACAAATACACCTTTAGTGATGTGGGGACAATCAAGAGGAGCTGCAACAATCATTAACGCACTTGATCTATTGGTTGACAAGCCTGCAGCCATTATTTTGGAGTCACCTTATGACGAACTAAAAACAATAACCGCCCATTTATTGCATATTTCTCGTTTAGGTTATCCGGCTTTAATAGCTGATTGGCTTAGCCAAGGACTATTTCCCGGGTATGACGTTAATGGTCAGCAACCTTTACTATCTGTCCAATCATTACGGCCATCTATTTTAAATAGTATCCCAACACTCATTATTTGTTCCAAGCAGGATCGCTTGGTTCCTTGGACAAGTTCACAACGAATATACAGGGCTCTCAAAAAAACAGGGCATACTACGGTACATTTTGTATGCTTAGAACATGGGGATCATGGGGCGTTGCTTGATGGCGAAGACAAAGTTTTATATCTGAACGCACTGCATCGGTTTTTAAAAATGTATGGGTTGCCCTACAATGACAATTTTGTCACTCAAAATTCTGAACAATGCATAAAAAATATTCAGTAATATTAAAATGTATCTCGATACATAAATATATCAAAACAACTGATGTACACGTAAGAAACAAAAGCGCGCACCATTATTGTTTCATCAAAATCATGCACGTTAATCAAGACTATTTTTAGTAAATATTGATTTTTGAAAAATAAAATCGTTACCATGTTAAATGAATAAGGAATTTGAAAATTCCTTAAAGCTGTAAAGTAAAATGGTAGAGCGTAACACATCCTATGAGGGAGATTTCACATGGTAGTAAAAAAAAGAACAGTAAAGCGGACCGCCGCGGCTAGCAAAAAACGCAAGCCAGCAGCTCGCAAAACTACTACTGCTCGCAGCAAATCTGCTGTAAGTAGAGCTCCAGCAAAACGAACAACGTCCAGTAAGGCTCCGGCAAAACGAAAAGCTGCTGCAAGTACTGCTGTAAAAAAGCGAGTAGTTGCTGGTGCCAAAAAAGCAACCGCTCGTAGAGCTGCTCCAAAAAAGAGAGCGGTTGCTCGTAAATTGACGTTGCATTCAGCCGCTCCTAAAAAGAAAACAGTGAAACGATCTAGTGTTAGTAGCGGTGCTAGCAAGAAAAAGCTCGTTTCTAAAAAGGCTGCTCCTAAAAAAAAAGCAGCTCCTCGTCGTAAAGCGCCAGCACATAGCAGCAGGCATAAAGGTGCTTCTATGCGTAATGTAAATGAAGGATTAGGCATAGAGTAGCCGTAAATTCACAAAAGAGCCGGGCCTCCAAGTGTATTATACACTTGGAGGCCCGGCTCTTTTGTTGCCTAAAAATAATCCTATTGCATCATTCCGGTAGATCCTTGTCATGTACAAAAGATTCATTATCAATAATTTTGATTCGTTCTATATGTGTAGCTTTAGCGGTCTGTATGTCAACTTCTATGAGGGTTCCATACAAAACATACGGTGGATCTGTTTCTACTTCAAACTTAGTGGGCATTTGAGTGAGAAAATTTGCTATTATAGGGCCTTTCTTCATTCCAAGCATAGAGTTAATCGATCCAACCATTCCTAAGTCCGTTTGATATGCCGTTCCCAACGGTAAAATTCGTTCATCTGCAGTTGGAACATGCGTATGCGTTCCAACCAACCCAGAAATTTTACCGTCTAAATAATACGCAAGTCCCATCTTTTCTGAAGTTGCCTCGGCGTGAAAATCAACAAAGATAATATCTGTTTTTGATCGCAAAAAGGTAAGAGCTGATTCAACTGCTCTAAAAGGACAACTGAGATGTTCTCTCATAAAGATCCTACCTTGTACATTTATCACCCCAATGGTGACCCCATTGCTACAGGTAAACGTTGTTACTCCTGTACCGGGGGCACCAGATGGAAAATTAGCAGGTCTTAGAAAAAAATTTCGCTCTGTTTCAAGGCAATTATGTATCTCACGATGGGCCCAAATATGGTTGCCGGTGGTAATCACATTAACGCCAATATGCTGAAAGAATTTTACAATCCGCGGAGTTATACCGCGACCACGACTACTACTGTTTTCGCCATTTACAATAATTGCAT
>Ga0207000_1088_pt1 | contig 31437 bp, 29 predicted proteins | sample Alteio_BWMinCont_90_FD_153498 | JGI IMG/M metagenome (GOLD analysis project Ga0207000, IMG submission 153498) | Enriched cells from forest soil in Barre Woods Harvard Forest LTER site, Petersham, Massachusetts, United States -... | ecosystem: Environmental > Terrestrial > Soil > Temperate forest >...
GAGGTAACGCTGCACAGAGCGCCGGTCTCGCCGCAAGGCGCGCATCAGGTAGGTGACGGTGATTTCGGCACTGCGGGTTTGGCGGTTGCGGCGGTAGATATATTCCGCCAGCTTGCGCGCGCAGCGGCGGGCGCCGTCCGTGAGGTTGGGGTCATCCTCGATCCTCGCGGCCATCTCCGGCACATAGGCGCCGCTGTCACGCGGCTGCGCCTGCCGGGGTTTTTGCTCGGCGGGAAGGTGGCAGCAGCGCAGCGAGCGCAATTGACGGGCAGGGTCTTTGACGCGCATGGTTTCCTCCATAATTATTACGGGAAAACCAGCCGGAAAAAGGGCGCACAAAATCGTATGCAAAAAGCGCTTGCATCCGGTTCTGAATTCTGCGAGGGTGGGATTGTCAAGTGACCACGCCCGCAGTTTTTTGTTTCTTACGAAGCCCGCCTCCGGCGGGTTTTCTATTTGGGTGTCATTTGGTTCCTCAGACGGGTTGAAAACGTGGTAAAGGCTGGCCTGAATCGCGGCCATCGCGCCAGTGTGCCCGAATAACCCTGTGGGGGCAAGGGGATGGAAAGTACCCTACGCGCTTTCGTAGGTTGACAGGGCGCGTCAGGCGGTCGGCGCGATCAGCTCAGACAGGCGCTGGCGGGCGGTCCGGTGGTGATCGGGGTCGAGATCGATGCCGATATACTGCCGCCCCAGCTCGTGCGCGGCGACAAGGGTGGAACCGGAGCCTGCAAAGGGGTCTGCGACAATTTCGCCCGGCTTCGTGAATGCGGCAATCAGCGGTTTGAGGGATTGCACCGGCTTTTGCGTCGGGTGCAGGCGGTTGCCGGAATAGTGCCAGTCAATGACATCCGGCGGTGCGCATTCGGGAAGAGGTGGAAAACCCTTGGCCAGCAGATAAGCGGATTCGTGCGTGTAGGACAGATACCGGGCCTTTGACGCATAGGGCTTGCGAAAGACGATGTGGCCGACGATGCGGAAACCGGCTTCGCGCCACGCGGTCATGAATACATCGGTTTTATTCCAACCATAGAAACTCGCGCATATCGTATGAGGCTTCAGGACACGGTGGATCTGCGCGAAGGCGGGCTTGAGCCAGGCGTCATTGTCATCGTTGATGATACGGCGGCCGGAACGGTCGCGATAGCGGACCAGATAGGGCGGATCGGTCAGCACGAAATCGACGCTGCGCGCGGGCATGTGGGCCATGACATCTACGCAGTTGCCGTGGGTGGTGCTGTTCAGCATCTGTGTGAATAACCTGTCGCTCATGGTTAGTATCCCCATTCTGAAATGAGAGTGAGTCCGTATTTCTCGCCGAACCAGAGGGCGAAGTCCTCGGGCGTGTCGCCGTCTTCCTGCGCTGCCGCGATAAGGTCAGCTTCGATGCCGGCATCGCCGGTGTCGATCCCGAAGAATTTGAGCATCGCAGCGTCAAGTGCATCCCAGTAATCGATGAACGGTAGAGGTTCCGTAGTGGTCATGGCTTTTCCTTTCCTTGGTTGTTGTCGATGGCGAGGAAAAGGCCGGGCCGGTATGACGCCGGGGTCAACGGGTTACACGGTTACTGGCGCGGGCGCCCGTTGATGACGGCGGCAGGCCCGGCAAACTGAGCCTGAAACTGACAACAAGCCAAGGGAAGGGGCAAAGGAGAAATCGCGGCGCAGTGTTCGGGGCTGAACTTCCGCGCTGCTGAGGGCAGCGGACGGGCTTCTGCGATTGGGCAGAACAGATTGGTTTACGGATCAGGCGCAGACTGGCAGTCGTTTGGACACCGTGCGGGCCGGACCCTTTTCGGCATCCATCAGGAAAAGCTCGGTCGGGCCGTAGCAATAGAGGGGGCGAAGCCGGGCACGCTCGGTCAGAAGTGAGATTTTATGTTCTTCGTACCGGCGGGCAGGGTGAGGCCGTGATCGCGGGCGAATTCCTGCGTGACGCCCATCAGCTTGAACCTGTCATAGGCAATGTCGATGGCCTTAATCTTGGCGGAGCGCATATCGATCCGCGACCAGACGACATGGCAGTGCTCGCGGCCGTCCCTGTGGACGTGAAAGACGACAGCGCGCGGCTGCGCGGAAAGTCCCAGTTTTTTCTCGGCGCGCTCGATCAAATCGAAATATTGCACGCGGGTGAGACTGCCCTGCGTGGGATCGGGATTGATGGACAGGCTGTAGAGATATTTGAAGCAGTGCGTCGCCATCGAGTACGCCTCCCATTCCTCAAAGGCGCCGTGCAGGTCGTCCGCGATGGCACCTCGCAGTTCGAGGATTTCGATGCGTTGATTGTTGTCGGCGTTGAGGAGTTGGGTGGCAAGCTTTTGCCCGCCGTCGCGCGGGTTGCCCTTGAGGATCATGGGAGCACGGGGTTAAGAATTCGGATTTTGTGCTTCGTCATGCTCTCTTCTCGCTTTGTCAAGTTTTCTTGCAACAAAACTTGACAACATCTCTTATTCAAGGACTGGCCGTTTGCGGAAAAGGATGCCGTTCGCGGGCATAGCCGCGTCGGCGTTTCCGCGCCACTCTGCGAGCCTGCGCTGTTTGGGCGTCGGGCAGGGAGGGAAACCATTCTTGCCGCGTCTGGCCGTGGGTACCGATGCGTCCCCACCGGCAGACTACGGCCCAGTCTCCGAACAGTGTGGGCTGAATATCGACCTGGTAAAAACGGGCGAGGTTGCAGGTGTGGTCAGATCGTTCCATGTAAACGGCCAGCATGATTCAAAACGTAGGTGGATTAGCTTTTTGAAGTCAAAGGTTTTCTCCCTGTTGCCCACTGATTTTTACAGCCCCCCGGTCCTCAGCGGCCGTTCCTGAGCGACGGTCACCCGTGTTGCTCATAGAGCTCCGCCAAATGCTTCAAGTCAGTGACCTTTAGAACCTTGTCCCGCACCGATTCCTGATGCAATCGCAGCCGCTGGATTTGCCCTTTCTCGATGCGAATGAGTTCAATGCGACCGAAGGCGGCACCGTGCTTGCGGGCGAAGTCCGCCAGACCAGCCGCCTTTTCGGCGGCATCGCCGCGTGACTCGTCATGCGGATCAAGAACATCGACCTTGATCTTGTTGCCTTCCCGGCGGAACGCCAGAATATCGGGATACATCGGCTTTGCGTGACCCTGTCCGTAAGGTACGCAGAGCGCCCAGTGCTTCCTTGGGATATTTCGGAGCCAGCCCGCAAAGGTTTTGCCTTTCATCTCGTCGCGCAGGACCGTGTCTTCCCACGTGTTGACCTTCCACCCAAACTTGCCCGAGTCGTTTACGAACAGATGACTGTTCCACAGGGGCGTTTCCTTGCGGATTTCGATCAACTCCGGAGGATGAATTTTCTCCGCTCTCGGCTCGGCTCCCTGCCGGCCGATCCGCGCATACTGCTCGCGGCGGCTTGACGGCTGTTCGTCGATCTTGTCGCGGTACTGCTCGAACAGCGTGTCAATCCGTTTTCCGCATTCCTCCTGCACCGCGCGCACCGAGGCGGGGTCCTGCAAGATGCAGAACAACTCCAGCTTGGACTGGTCCGGTTCGTCATGGTCGTGAACGCGCCGCCAATATTCGTCCTTGAGACCTTCGCCCAGGATCGTCTCGCATCTCGTAAAGAGGTCGTCGATGTTCTCGGACGTAACCTCGACCGCGATGGTTCGCGACTGTTTCAATTCGTGAAGCTCACCGAACTCGACTTTGAACTCCTTGATGTTGATCTTTGCCTTGCCGCTCACCTTGTCGGCGAACTCAGGGTTCTTGCGCAGTCGCGCCGACTCAGTCTTCAGCGTGTCTACGGCCAGGGTCTTCGCCTCGGTCCAGGCTTCGGCATCAATACCGTCCATGGTCAGCTTGCGGGCAAGAGAAAGCAGGCGGCGCGTGTTGGCCTGCCGCCGAGTGTTGTCCAGTACGTAGGTGGGAATCTTCGCCAGTGCATCGAACAGGTCTTCCTTGTCCTTGGCCCGTGCGTAGATCGCCAGATCAGCCTTGCGTTCAACCTTGACCGGCGAGCCGGTGTCCGGGTCCTCCAGCTTTTCGACAATGGCCTTCAGGCCGTCTTCGTCGTAGTGCGGCAGGAACAGGGCCACGCTCCCCAAGAACTCGTCTTCTTCGACGCGACGGGCGAGGGGGGTGCGCACCATCCGCCCGACCAATTGCGCGATGAGTGTGTGGTCCGCTGCCCGCCGGAACGACATCATCACTTCGGCGCGCGGGCAATCCCAGCCCGTCGTCAGGGCCATCTTGAAGAAAACCACCCGCACCTTTGCGTCGCCCTGAATTTTCGAGGCGTCGATCTTGCGGACGCTGTAACCGCCCGCTGTGATGTCGTCTTCTTGCTGGAAACAGTGGGCCAATTCTCCCTCGCCGAAGCGCCCGTACACTTTCTCCAGCACATCGACCGCTTTGGCAAGGTCAGTGCGCGTTAACGTCGTTTGGGTGCCGTCCTCGACCTGAACGACCAGCACAGGTTCGACCGGCGGTACAATTCCCTGGGTCTTGCAGTAGCGCTTCCATTCCTGCGCATACTGAATTGTCCGCTGCGCCGCGTCGCGCAACAGGGTCCAGTCAGCGGGTTGATCTTCCTCCGCGATGTCGAGAATGATCCGGTCTTTGATGAGACCGGATTCCCGAACGTCTTCCGCGCTCACCTCGACGGGACGCGTGATGCGTTGCGCGCCTTCAAGAACCTTGTGGAAACGTTCCGGTGTCGCGCTCATGCCGATCACCAATGGAACGGGCGATATGCCGACATCGGGCGCTCCCTTGATAAACCGCTGGATAAGCGTCCGCGTGTTGTTCTCCGCCTTCGCGCTGAGGCCCATTCCGCGGTGAGCCTCATCCACAATCAGGTTCAAATGCGTCGGGCTTGCCTTGGCGGTGTTCTCAATCGTTTGCCAGATCGTCCAGGTGCGCCCGTCTCCCGTCTTGGTCAACAGGCTCGAAACACCGAGTTTTTGCGTATTCAGGAAGTAAATAAATCCGGGTGTCAGTTGCTCCTGGTTAAAGTCGTTCTCGATGACGACCAGCCGGGATCGCGGAAAAATGTCGGACGCCGCCTCGATCTTTTCCTTGCTCTGGATGTTCAACTCCGGCGAATCGGATATCCAAAGGAATATGCTGTCGGGGTCCGGCGCAATTGATTCGTGCCCCGCCCACAGCCGTTCCATGAGCAGCGTCATGATGACGGTCTTGCCAGAGCCGGTGGGTGAGGAGAGTACGACCGCCTGTGGCCGTCCCCGGTCGATCTCGTGGCGTGCGGACAGGATTTCCGCCGTGAGCCGCAGGACCGCATCATTTTGAAAGTCCTTGGGCTCAATCCGCATGCTTTGACTCCAGATTGATCTTGAAGTTGTCCAAATAGGATTTGTACAAGTGCACACACCGTTTGCCCTTGGCGACGTGGCCGCTCATCTCGTAGAAGGCTTCGACGGAATCTGTGACGAGGAAGACGTGAGTTATGTCAGGACGGGTGGCAAGCTTGAGGGAGAACTCGCTGAAGTGGTCCTCCCTGAGAAGGATGCAGAACGGGCAGCCTTTCGGAAAATGGTACTTTGCCGCGCCTTTGGAAAGCTCCAGTTCGCCGGAGGCTCCGGCCATCAGCCACAGAATGGGCAGGATGGCCTCGTACATCTCGCCGCGCTGTACATCGGCTGGGTTCAAAAAATCCAGATCGAGCATGGCGGCGTTTTCAGGGAAGCCGTCACTTAGCGCCGTGCCATCGGCGTATTGCCCGCTCAATGCCGTCCCGTCGTCCCTTTTCCCTGCCAGAGCGTACTTGCATCGCGGCCAGGTGACAGCGGAACAAATCCCGTTGGCAGCAAACTCCGGACTGCCCTCCGTGATGCCGTCGCTGGCAAGGCGTTTCGCCGTTTTTTCATCGACCTCATTGTTCGCTACCAAAATACATCGTCTCTTGCCGCCGTCCTCGCGATTCAGCTTCGCCGTCGCGTGCAGCGTTGTCCCGGAACCCGCGAAAAAATCCAGCACGAGAGCCTGCGGGCGAGTCCTGCACACGGCGGCGATGCAATCCTTGACGACGTACAGGGATTTCGGAAACGGAAAAGAATTCGGCTTTCCGAGGATCGAATCGACAAGGACGGTTCCTGCCGTGCCGGCGGAACTGTGGTTGCCCTCCCACCAAACGGTTTTGAGCCGCTTGGTTTCCTTCTTTGGAACGCGAAGGTGAAGGCCGATGGCGCCGTCGCTGGCACGTTTGGCAATGACCAACTCTTCGGTTATCTTTTCGGCCATCGTCGTGCGACCGTAGCGCCAGACACGTTGAACGCCGGCTCCATCGATGGGATAGACAGGCGTAAGGCCGCCGACGATTTTGGTGGAGAACTTTTCCGTAGGACCTACCGCGTCGCCCACTCTTACGACCTTCATGCTCTTTTCGTTCACAAAGATCGGATAGAACTGTTTGGGGCGCTGATGTCGATGCGCAGACTCAGCTCCCGTGCGGCGGAGTTTCCAATACTCCCACCCGTCCTCCTCATCTGACTCGTCAGAACCGAGCTCAAGCTCCTCCTGCAGGACGGGGATTCCGACGATGGTTTCCTTGCCGGCTGGGCAAACGAAATAAGCGTATTCGTGGACTCGTGCAAAGTTAATTTTGTACGTGCCACCGGGGTTGATAACCACCGTTATGAGATGTTTGAGCCGTTCGGGAAAAATATCTTCAAGCAGGATTCCCAGGTGATTGGCTTCATTGTCATCAATCGTCACGATCAACACGCCGTCCGGTTTAAGCAGGCGCTTGGCCAGCTTCAGCCGTTTTTTCATCATCGACAGCCATTTGCTGTGGCGGTACTGGTCTGTCTTGTCCACGTAATCGTTGTTGTATTTCCAGTCGCGCGCACCCGTGTTGTACGGCGGATCAATGTAGATAAGGTCCACCTGGCTCTCATAGCAATAGAGCAGGAGTTGCAAGGCATGGAAATTGTCCGCGTTGATAACCGTGTGGTACGGTTTCCCCGGAACGCGCGTCAGGGAATCGACCGGTATCAGGGCAGGGTACATCGGTTCCCCGAACCGCTTCACCACAACCAGATCGTCTTTGGCTACGGTTTCTTCCGGGCCGCCGCGCTCCGGCACGATGGAAACCTTCTTCCCGTTGATCGAGGCCTTGACGACGAAGAATCCTGCCAGCTTGTCGCTCCTCTTTGCCACCCGCGCTCCCGGCTTGATGGCTAGTCCCGGCAACTGCACTATTTCGGGTAAGTGCTCCTCAAAGACGAGGCCGAATTTCTTCTGAGCTTTAAGCTGGCCTACCTCTGCGCCGATTTGATTGCGCAGGCGGGCGTCGGGAATGTCTTTGATCAGGTCTTCAAGCAACGCCATAGGCAGTTTTTAGTGGAACGCCATATTATAGAGGCACCACACTTCCATCGCGCTCGGGGACCGAGAATAATAACTGTGCAAAGCCTAGGCCAAGACACGACATGGGCACTTGCACTTCATTGTGATTGCACTATGATGTCATCATGAATCGTCGGGTGAATAATAATGGATCATCAAAGCGGCGGTCGTCCCTGATGCGGGTGCCGGTCACCGTCCGTTTGCCTGAGAATCTGGTCAAGCAAATCGATCAAGAACTGGACGAGAGGGACGTTCCTCTATCGCGGAATAACTGGTTGCTTGAGGCTGCTATTGAAAAATTGCGGAAGAGCAGCGCAGGAGGCTCCCATGGCGCGAAGTGACCTGCTTGTATCCCTGGTAAAGGCTGGCACAAGCGGTGATACGAGAGGATTCCGAAGCACAGCGGAGGCGATCATCGCCGAGGAGCGAGCTAAGCGTCATGATGTCCGGGCAGAACGGCTTGCGAAGGTAAGCCAGGCGAATGGAAATGGGACACACGCGCTCTCGGTGGCGGCTGAGCCGGTAAATCGGGGCAGGGACTTCATCTCTGAAGTTGTGCCGCGAAGACGCCTTGATGAACTGATATTGCCAAAAACATCGCGGCAGGGAATCGAAGAGCTTATTGAGGAACAGCAACGCGCCGACGTATTGCGCGCCCACGGAGTGGAGCCGCGCCATCGCGTTCTTCTCGTCGGGCCGCCTGGCACCGGGAAAACGACGTTGGCTGAAGGAATTGCTGAAGCCATGGCCGTGCCGTTTTTTGTGGTTCGTTATGAAAGCATGATTGGCAGTTATTTAGGCGAGACTGCTTCTCGATTGAAGCGCGTTTTTGATTATGCCCGCACAACGCCGTGTGTACTTTTCTTTGACGAGTTTGACGCCATCGGTAAGGAGCGGGGGGACACCCACGAGACTGGTGAAATCAAGAGGGTTGTTACATCTCTTCTCATGCAGATTGACGAGTTACCCAGCTACACGATTGTAGCTGCCGCGACTAATCACCCTGAGCTGCTGGATCGAGCGGCTTGGCGGCGCTTTCAGGTGCGCCTCGATCTTCCGATGCCTACGCAAAAGGAACTCGCGGCGTACATTGAGCGGTTCGGCGAGCGTCTGGGCGAACCGCTCAGGCATTCTCCGGGCGCCATCGCCACAAGCCTTGGGAAAATTAGCTACGCCGAAGCAGAGGAATTCTGCCTAGATATGAGAAGGCGACAAATACTTGCGATGGGGGAAAAGGCCTTAGGAACTATTATTTCTGAACAGCTCAAGATCCGGGCATCTCAGGCAAAAAGCACTCCCCCGTTGAAATCGAGGTCTGGTCATGCCGGCACGCCCGCTGCTGATCCTTCCGACGCCTAGCCTGGCCATTCCGCCGCCTGGCGGAAGAGGAGGGGAAAAACTGCGGTTTCCTTCCAGGGGGAGGCAAACCGGTCAGTTTGGTCCTCTTTTCACCCAGCTTCGCAATGTCCTAAACAGGCAAGGCGGAGGCCTCGAATTGCGCAATGATCCGAGTAGTCTCGCACCGGATCGCGTTATAGTTTTTGAGATCGCCGGCACAGTTGCTGATTTCTTGAAGGCTGTTGCCCGTATTGATGGGCTTGAGTTCATGGCGGAATACGAAGCCGATTTTCCCGCCGATGAACACTTTGCCGTCGAAGACAAACGTAAAGGCAGGGAAGGCCAGTACCGCATGGATAAAGATGTCTCTGGACGTTTTTATCTGGCGATGCCTAATACGCGAGCGCTGGACGAGTTAGTGAGGCTTTGGGAACGATGGCAAGCCGGTCAAGCTCTCGGTAAAGGTTATGCCCCGTTCTCTCATTTGTTCCAGCAGCTTCGGGCCCTTCGCCCGTGGGGTCCGCAGGACCGTGTTCCCGACGACACCGTCGCGTACTGGCGCGAGGAAGCAGGGCGCAATCCCAATCAGCCCGTGCGCACCGAAGTGGAGCTGTGGTTTCGAAACAACGAGAACCGCCGGCGCGCAGCATCGCGAACTCTCGGGGAAATCGTCACCGGGGCAGGGGGCCAGGTTGTACATGAAGCGATCATTCCGGAGATTGCCTACCACGGGACTCTGATCGACATTCCTGCAGCAGAAGTTCAGAGACTCATCGAACACGAGGCCGTTAGTCTTGCGCTAGCGGACGATGTTATGTTCCTTCGTCCCCAGACCACGCTGCGGGGGCCACTGGAAATTGAGCCGGGCGCCGATGCGGCGGCAGCGGACGGCCGAGCGAGGCCTCTTGCGGGGGAAAGGCCGATAGCGGCTCTGCTCGATGGGGTACCGGTGCAGGCCCATTCCCTGCTGGACGGTCGCATCATCCTGGACGATCCGGATGATCTTCAGAGTCGGGCAATCGTGCAGCGTCGTATTCACGGAACGGCGATGGCGTCACTCATTCTTCATGGCGATCAAAACAATGGAAGCGCCTCGATTCGGCGACCGCTATATGTCCGGCCGCTGATGATTACCCATGAGCACGGCTATGAGCACACGGACAGAGACAAGCTTGTAATCGATACAGTTTACCGCGCAGTGACGCGGATTAAAGGGACCGAGGGCCAGGAAGCCACGGCGCCGACAGTTTTTCTTGTCAACCTGTCAATGGGAGACGCTCGTCGGCCGTTCACGAGGATCGTCAGTCCGTTGGCCCGACTGGTGGACTTCTTGTCAGATCGATACGGAATTTTGTTCCTCGTGAGCGGCGGCAACGTGCATCACGATTTGTCGATTGCGGACTTCCAGGACTGGGACGCATTCGAGCGCGCGACGCCCGAAGCGCGTGAACGCGCGGTTCTTAAGGCACTCAACGCGGCCAAGCATGAACGAACTATTTTGTCGCCGGCGGAATCGTTGAATGCCTTGACCATTGGTGCGCAGCATCACGATCATCTCGCGCAACGCCAGGGCGGACAAAATGCGATTGATCCTTTTCAGGACGACTCGCTCCCCAACGTCAGTTCCGGCCTTGGATTGGGTCATCGGCGGATGATCAAGCCTGAAATCTACCTGCCGGGAGGGCGGGAGTTTGTCCGCATGAAAAGGAGCGGCAACGGCCTAGCAGTCTCAATCGCGAGCCCGCAGCGTCTATACGGATTGAAAGCGGCCGCGCCTGACCCGTCAGGGCAGGGCCGACTGAACTACACCGCGCTCAGCGATGGCACAAGCTCAGCAACAGCTCTCGGCACGAGGGCCGCTCACCAGATTTTCGATGCTTTGATGGATCGTGAGGGAGGGTCGATGCTTGCGGACATCGACCCGGAGTTTTATGCAGTTGTGGTCAAGTGCTTGCTTCTTCACAGTGCTCGATGGAACGGGAACGATGAATTACTCAAGGAGATCTGCGGACCTGAGGACAGAAGAAGACACGTTGAACGGGCGGAAAACTCTTGTCGATTTATCGGTTTTGGCGTTCCGAAGATTGCAGAAGTCGTCGAGTGTTCTGAAAACAGAGCGACTTTGGTTGGGTTTGGCGCGCTGGCGCCGGACAACGCGCACCGCTACCGGGTCCCCCTGCCGGCGTGTCTGGAGCGGGTTACCGACCCTCGATCTCTTACGGTGACGGTCGCATGGTTTTCGCCGGTGAAGCCGGGACACCAAAGCTATCGCTGTGTCCGGCTGGAAGCGGCTCCTCTGCATCCTCTCGAAGTGCTTGGTGTAGAAAGGCGCAAAGGTCAACCCGCTGATGTTGTCCGTCAAGCGCGGCAGTGTTTTTCATGAGCATTTCGACGGCGAGTCGGCGGTCCCCTTCATCGATGATGGACATCTCGCGTTGCAAGTTTGGTGCAAAGAAGACGCGGGCGTCATTGAAGAGGCACCAATTCGCTATGGCATTGCGGTAACGCTGCAGGCTGGAACTGCTCTCCCCGTGTACGACCAGATTCAAGAACGGCTTCGCGTTAGACCCCAACCGCCCGCGTAGAATTTCAACATGGGATTTTTGCCCATCCCCGCGAAAAGGTGCATTCCGGAAGGTTATGCCAAATATGGATGAGATTCGCGGGATTACAGAAAAGTACGATGATGCCTATGTAAGGGAGGGGCTCAAATCCCTCGAAGGGATCAACAAGTTTGCGCTTACATTCTATCGGGACGTTGCTGATATTTACGATGCCCTGACGAGGATAAGAAACATAGAGCGCAATCCCATCGGATTCTCGCTCGACGATGCCCCGATTCTTGGCTTGCTTGTCCGCATTTGGAAACTGCTCAAGGAAATCATCAAATATTACGAACAGGAAAACGCCGAGATCATCAGTATTTTGGAGCGTCCTCTCATTGAAGCATCCGTCATTGCCAGCTATCTGATGACAAATGATCGAAGCGTAATCGAGGACTACAGGAAATGTTCGTACAAGGACCGCCTGCGTATTCTTCGCGACCTTGAGGATGGATCAGTTTTTTATGAATCGAAAGCCGGAAAGCGGCTGCTTGAATCGGTGCGCGAGAAAATGGCGTTTGAAAAACTGACCGCGCAAGACTTCGATGTGCAGAAAAAGAACCGCTGGAAAATCCAAGGGAAAACTTTCCATGAGATCTTTTCAGAAGTTGAACATGCCGATCTCTATGCCGCCACATATGGGATGATGTCCGAGTCAATTCACGGCTCATGGAACGAGTCGATGGATTGGTGTCTGATTAAAAATGACGACGGAACCTTCAAAGCGTACCCGTTTTACCATCCGGCAGATGTCCGTTATGTGTCGCCAACCTTGAGATTCACCAACAAGCCCTTTCGACTTTGGCTTCAGCGTATCGACGCGTATGACGAAAACTCACAAAAGTTATTAGACTGGGTTGAACGCGTGAACACCGCGCTGTTCAGACAGTTCGATAGCCGATATGACGGCGGCTAGTTTTGTCGGATAAGCGGCGCCAGATACTGAAACAAAGAAACCTCAGAGGGGGCAATTTTCGTGTGGCCCGTTTCCGGTGTGATAATGTATCTTACGACAACTATAGGTTGTATTCAGGGCAGGGGGCCTGTAACTTTCCCTGCTTATCCATCGCTTTCTTGTCCCGGTATTCCATCAGTCTTGTAGCTCGAAGCGCTCGAACACTAGCGGTTCGACCTTTGTGCCAATGGTCGTCCGTTGCCGCAGTGATGAAGTAGCTGGTAAAGAGTTACCGTCTGCCGGAGGGCTCAATGCTGAAACTCGGAATTTGCCCGGTTTGCCGGCTGGTGATGGCCAGTTGCTTGAAGTCCTCATAACTAACCGGCAGTTCCACTGTTTTTACCTGGGCGTTTCTCGATTCGTCAAACACCGAATTGCAAGGTTCTACATAAGCTACGTTTACTTTTCCTTCGGCTGCGTTCGTGAAGGCCAGAACCGTGGAAATTGTTTTTTGCCAGCCTTCATCCAGTTCAATTTCAAATGACATTTTCTATTCCTTGCTGTTAATGATTAAACGATTCATCTCCGGCAACGGCTCACCAGACGAGGCGCACTGGATGCCGATAGTTCCTGTAGTTGGTGAGTTGGTATCCGCCGACGAAGTACTGCACCCGCGCACCGTTACTGTAGTAGGGCGCGGAGGAGCGGTACACACTGGCGGGAAACGAACCGCTGATGTTGAACGTGCCTTTCAGATGGCCCGTGTTCCTGTTGTTAAAAAGATTTTTGTCCAGTTCCTCCGGCGTCGGAACATGGGCCGTCGGGTGCGCAGCTTTCAGTTGCTCTGCAGCGGCAAGAGCCTCGTCAAAGGTCTTGTATTCGGACAAGTCCGCAAGCGCAGCATGCAGCGGCTTCCCATTCTCCGCCGACAGGCCGACATAAATTCCGCCATCGTCCAGATCGCCAATCTCGATAGCGGTTTTGGGTTTTGCGGCGGTATCGTTCGCAGGGGCAGATCGCTTATAGAGGGTAGCTGATCCGTTCGTACCGGCATCAAGATGACCCTTTGAATAGGCCATTCCGGTGACGAGGATTCTTCCATCGGCCCCGATCTCTACATGGGAGCCGTTGGCGGTGAAGGCCACAGGGCCAAAATCATCTCCGAGATCAATCTCTCTTGTGTTGCCGCTGCCTTCACCCATGATCCTTTTCCTTCTCTCTAATCAGGTTTCCGAATAATTCATCTTTGACAACTGCTACCAGACGAGGCGCACTGGAATCAGACTGAGCATGCCGTAGCTGCCCTGGGTCCCTTCCTCGAAGTCCTGCACCCGCGCAAGGATATCGTTGTAGGACTCGGACGAACGGTAGATACTGCCGGGAAACGAACTGCTGGTGTTGAACGTGCCTTTCAAGTGGCCCGTATTCCTGTTGTCAAAAAGATTCTTGTCCAGTTCCTTCGGCGTCGGAACATGGGCGGTCGGGTGCTCGGCTTTCAGTTGCTCTGCGGCCGCGAACGCTTCTTCATAGGTCTTGTATTCAGGCAGGTCCGCAAGCGCTGCGTGCAAGGGTTTGCCATCCTCCGCCGACAGGCCAACATAAACTCCGCCATCGTCCAGATCACCGATCTGAATATCTTTTTTGGCGCTCACTACAGCCATGACCTTATTCCTTCTCGTTAATCAGGTTTCCAATGATTCATCCCCGGACACAGCGCAGGGACGAGACGAAGCCTTTATTGTCGTAGTGCCGAAACCCGTCGGTGAACCGCTGACCATAGGCCTTCGGGCCGCTCTGTGAAGACGACCAGTACCAACCATCGGCGGGCGTCCTGTAGCCATCGAACCCGCCAATGGCGGCGCGATTCTCGAACAGCACGTTCAGTTCGACGCGCGTCGGCACGCGCCAGTCTTTATAGCCGTTTGCGTCGAGCATTAGGGCGTACTTCTGCGCCCGATTGAAGGTGTAAGTCAGCGGCGCATCGGCGGGGGTTGCATACATCGCCTTGCCAGTGTCCGGGGAAATCCCGGCGTAGACGGTGCCGTCCGGCATTTCATCGCCGACGTGAGCATCTTCTTTTCTCGCGCTCCCTACAGACATCATCTTTCCACTTCGTTGGTTGTTAACGCTCAACGAACACAGCGCAGGGACGAGGCGAGGTACGCGAGGGTGCTGTTGAACGGAGTCCCGTCGCTGAAGCGCTGCGCCCACCCCTTGCTGGTGCTGCCGGGCGAGGACGACCAGTACCACCCGGCGGGATTCGAGCCGGTTTCGTTAAATGTCCCCTTCAGCCGGCCCTGGTTGCGGTTTTCGTACAGCACGTTGAGTTCTCTTTTGCTCGGCGCATGAAAGTCGTGATGTCCGTGGGCGTCGAGATTCTTCGCATACTGGGCCGCTTGATTAAACTCATAAACCCCCGGCGCATCCCTTGGTGTTGTGTACATGGGTTTATGTGTGTTCGGCGAAATCCCGACAAAGATCGTGCCGTCCGGCATTTCATCGCCGACCTGAATATCTTCTATTTTTAGGCTCTCGCCAGACACGATCTTTCCACTTCTTTGCTTAGTGTTTGCTCAGGCGGAATCTGGCGGGTTTTTGACAATATGTCAAGTAAGACAGAAATAATCCTGCTGCGACAATTAGTTAACGCATAGCAGGAAAAGTCAGATATCGATGCCCTTTTCTTAGGACGTCTCGGACCGTGTTGGAGGATTGAGTTTAGGGCCTATGGTTCAGCTCAACTCGTCCCCTGCCCTCTATAAAGGACGGCCCGGAAAAGGTCTTGCGGGGAAAGCTTTTTGTTTTCATGATTGAAACATGAGCGATGGGACAGTTTCCGCCTACGCTGCCGATATGGAGATGGGTGTCATAAAAACCCACGACGGGAAGAAGTATCACTTCTCCAAGGCAGACTGGCGTTCTTCGACAATCACGCCCGAGGCAGGCCTGATTGTCACTTTTGAGCCAACGGGATCAATGGCTCTGAAGATTTCGGTCGTGGGCCACGTGTCCCGCTGAGATTGATTCAAGCGAACAGTGATCGAGGCGATGGTCTATGGCTTATCCGGGATGCGGCTCAGCGGACACAGCGCAGGGCGGGCCCGCCAGCCAGGGAGCGAGGCGCTGGCGCGCTTCGGCCATTGCGCGGGCGAAACGCTGGTCCAGCGCGCCGTCGGCGCCGCGCAGCAGGGCGGCGATTTCCGCGATGTCATCGAGATTGCTAGCGATGGCGGCGGGCTCGACCTTTTCGCCAAGGCTGGCTTCCATGAAGGCGAAATAAATTCCATCGCGCATGAGGCCGTTGAACGCGTCGAGCCCGTCGATTGTCCCGGCCAACTCAGTTTTTTTCTCGGCGGGCGACAGACTGGCATAGCGTTGGCGAAATTGATCGTCGATCATCGCATACATCTCTTTGCTGGTATCACCGGACACAGCGCAGGGACGAGGCGCCGTTCCTCCCGCCGATGTCCTGGGTCCCGTCGCTAAAGCGCTGACCCCACGCATTGAGGAGGTTAACGGTCTGCGAGGATGACCAGTACCAACCATCGGGAACCGAACCAGTTTCGTTAAATCCACCGATGGCAGCGCGGTTCTGGAACAGCACGTTCAGTTCACCCTTCGTCGGCATGTGCCAACCCTGATGGTCGGATGCGGCCAGAGCGCTGCAATATGCTGCGCCTTTGCTCCATTTATAGATTCCGGGCGCATCGGTCGCCGTCGTATACATGGGTTTGTTTGTATCCGGCGAAAAGCCAGCATAGATGGTGCCGTCCGCTTCCTTGTAGCCGACCGGGAGCGGTCTGCGCTCTTCTGAGGCGCTTCCTATCCCTGACAGTGCCATAGCCGCTGCCAGCGCAAATCCTGCAATGAGACCTTGTTTCTTCATGGGCGGTTCCGTTGTTTTCCATTTCCCCACAAGTTGCCATTAGGGCAAATCACCGTGGAGATTCGTGGGCCACAGTGTCAAGCTTATTGGTTTGTGCGATGCAGCAATTCGACGGCATCACAGCGACTATGGTCTATCTAAAGAAAATGGGGGCGTGATCTGGCGTCTATGTCTTCAGGGTATCCGGATTCAACGACTCAACTTGGCGGGTTATGGCGCCGAGAATTAACAGCCGCCGGTCATTTCGAGAGTGCGGCGGACATAGCCCTGCAGCTCCGTATCGGTGATTGGTTCGATGGCGGCCTGCGGGTTCTCTCCATGGTGGTAGCGTTTCGTATACTCGTTGAGCTCGTCGAGGCCATCGCAAAGGGGATAGAGCTGATGCGTCGCTCCCGCACTGCGGATCTTGCCAACGATGACGCCTAAAGTATCGGTCTCCGTAAGAGTGCCCCCGCCAAGGTTCTTGCAATACGTTTCCAGCACCGGCCGGATTTTCTGGACTACGTCCCGTGCGATTCCAGTTCTGGCGACATAATAATCAGCGAGCGCTTTGCGGTCGGCTTTGTAATGATCCTGGGTGGCCTTCTCAATATCCCATTCGCACACCGTTGTGTTTTGCTGGCCGATACGGGCGAGCTCCAGACATTTCCGGTCGGCAGGTGTATATAACCGGTCCCATATCCGTTTGAGGAAATACTGGTCATGCGAGAGGACAATCACCTGCGCGCAGTCCTGCCCGCATTTCTTGATCTTGTGAATTGTGCAGTCCTTGCGAAAGCTGTCCTGGCTGTTGAACGGATCATCGAAGATGACGATCTTGTTCGCCTTGCCGGAGTCGTGAGCGAGTTGGGCGAGGAAGAACGCAAGGGCGAGCGTGCTTTTGTCGCCGGCGCTGAGCGTATTTCTGAAGCTAGGCTCGCCGAGCGAAGTTTTGGCATCGCCGAGTTCGACGGGTGTGTTGTTTATCAGAATCTTGTAATTGGAGGTGGGCACCCCGCCGCGATAGTCGTGGCTGGTGCCGGTAATGCTGAAGCCCGCCTGAAAATCAGCGAGCAACTGATTGATCGTTTGCTCGTATTTCTCGATCACGTCGGCAGTATGTTTGTCGAGCGCCGCGCGCAGAGTCACCTTGCTGTCTTCCAGGGTCTTCTTTTCCGCAACTGCTTTTACGTAGTCGCCGCACGCGTTCATCACCGCTGGCTCGTAGCGCTTCTTCGTCGCGCGGAAGCGCGCAAGTTCCTTTTCAATCGCGGCAACATCCGCTGTCCCGGCTGCCTCCTTCTTTGCTGTGATTACGGCATTGGCGGCCGTGACGGCCTTGTTATAGGCACTGACCGACTTCTGGACTCGTTGCAGAGCCGCCAGGGCGTCAGTGAAAGCCGTGTCCGGCGCGATGTTTTCAAGTGGCGCTGCCGCCTTGCGTTCGAGAAGGGCCAGTGCGCCACGGCGCAATGCGTGCAGTGTGTCCCCTGCCCCGTCTCCCTGCCAGGTCGGCGGGGTGATGTCGCCGAATCTCGACCAGAATTCGACGGCAGCCGCATTCTGATCGATGGTGCGGTCAACCTTCGAGATTTCGCGCTCGTCGAACGCCGTATTAATCTGCCGACGTAGTTCGCTGATTTCTTTGCGCAGATCGTCATACGCCTTGCTGAAAAAATCCTTGTAGGCACTGAGGAGGACGGAGGCACCATCGAGGTTCTGGTTACAGAATGGGCATGTATTGCCCTTCACATAGCCCAGGCCTTCCGAAAGCCATGTCTGCCCGCGGTCGTGCATTTCGTGAGTTCTAACTTGAGCGGCGACGCGTTGCTCAGCATCGGCCGCGATGCCTTCAACCGTCTTCGCGAGCAGCGTGTTCAGGTTTGCGTGCGGGAAAGTCGCGAGCGTCATGGAAGTCATGACTGCCCGGTCCTTAATCTGCACGGCCTGCCGCGCGGCCTGAAGTTCTTTTTCCTGCGCGGCGATCTTGTCGTCGATGGTGGGGTCCTGCTCCAGAGCGAGAAACGCTTCGGCGCTCATTCCGGGTGCGTGCGCCAGCAGTACGGCGGCCTTCTCGCGGATTTCAGTGTTCTTCGCCCGCGCATTTTCATCGAGGTCATCGATTTGCTTCGCGAGCTTCACACCCTGCTCTCCGACAATGACGCTGTAAAGACTGCGCCGGTGCTCGATATCGACAACATCCCCTGAATGCACGTTCTCGGACACGAAGGTGGCATCGAAGATGGCGATCTCCGGGACGGTCCTGCTCCACCCGCCGTTGCTGAAGATGGCATGACCGCCGCCCTGCATGAGGATGGTTATCTCCGGCGGATCTGTGCCGCCAAGTGTCCTGCGTCCGGCAATATGGGCGGGGTCGCCCGATTGAAGGGAGCGCAGGATGGCGCACAGCGTGGTCTTGCCGCGGCCATTCTCGCCGAAGATGAGGTTATGGCGTTTGAGCTCGACATCGCCGCTGGGGCCGCAGTTCACGAAGCGGCCGGTATTTTTTATCGACGCGAATTTGCGGAGCATGTACTTTACTGCCTCTGCGCCGCGCGGGGAGAAGCGCTTACGGCGGACTGGAGAATTCCCGGGATTCTCCGAGAATAACCATTCCCGCAGTGTTGACGCAAGCGAGGTCTGACGGGGGCCTTCAGGAAGAGCCTGAACGCCCCGTCAGTTTACGTTAGATGACGATTCTAGTGATGATCCGACATCCGTTGTAGCTGGACGAGCAGACGCCGCCTTACATTGGCGGGCAGGACGATCATGAGATCGACGCGCTTTGGCTTGACGCCGATTTTCACTCTAGCCTTACCAGCCTTCAATCGCACTCCCTTTTTCATGTCATCTCCTTCCTGAAAAGGCAAAAGGCCCGATCACAATCGGGCCTTCAAACCTCGTCTAAATTGTTTTTTTCTAGTGCTAAACACACCTCTGATGTCACGATTTTACCGCTTCAGAAACGAAAAAAACATGAATTTTTACGTGAAAGAAGTTGAAGAATTTACTGCTTTCCAGAATATGCGTTACCTATGATTACGGACAATATTTTCGGTGCCCTGGGAAAAAACGGTTTGCGTAAGACTGAAACCATCTCTATATGTCAGACATTCTCATTTAACAATATTCTGGAGGACTACTCATGAAGAAGGTTTCCATGGCCGCTGCGGCTCTTGCGCTCACCACTCTTTTCTCAACCGCCGCAATGGCGAAAGAAGTCGATATACAGGCCTGCACCAAAGACGGTCAGACAGCCCAATTGCTAGTCAATGTCAGTGGCCTTACATCGCAGCCGGGAATTGGTTCTATCGCGAAACCGCTGGAAGCCATAGTCCGGCAGGCTTTCGAGATGACCGCGAACAGCATGGATGCCGATAAACTCGTCGGATCAGAAGGTGCTATGGCATTCCACAAAAACTTTGAGGAGGCTATGAAGACCAGAGTACGCGACGCAGGCGCCAGCCTTTTTATCCCAAGCGAGCCCATCATCCTTGTCGGCGCTCCGGCCTGCAGCGTAATCCCTGCACCGTAAGAGGGGTTGGGTCGAAGACGGCTGCCGTGTGGTTTTTGTTTCTGAGTCTCCGCCGGAGGGAATTTCTGCGTCGCGAGCCAGACGATGACGGATTCAATGCGCCGTGGAAATAAGTCTGGCCCGAAGAACGGTGGTGCGGGCGGTGGGAGTCGAACCCACACAGGCCGAAGCCCTGCGGATTTTCATACCACTTCGGCTTTCGCCGCCGCCATCTGGCGTTCGTGGTCTGGACTATCCCTTCACCATGACACCGGTGTGATCCGGCGTTTCCAGGCGCTGCCCATCTAGTCTCTACACCTTCCCCTGTTCAGGGCTTGGCTCGGGATTGCCATTTCAGGTTTCCCCGACTTTGAGCAGTTCTGCATCGCCGGTTTCCCAGGCGAGCACTCAAGTTTTCCTTAAGTCCGCTGCGTATGCCATTCCGCCACGCCCGCGCGGTTTACAGTTTTCTATCATAGAGCAGGCAGGGTGAATTTACACGTCAGTCTCCAGCGTCGGAGGTCCTGGTCGATCTGGAATGTTCGGATGGTTTTGGTTTCTTTTTTGGTTTTGTTCTCATGATGTTTATCGCAGATGCATCGAGGTTCGTCTTGATGTGCGCCGCGTAATATTTCTCGATCATCTCGACACTGGTACGGCAGTTTTTGGCGATCTGGTAGATATCGGCACCTTCCATCAGGCGCAGACAGATGTACGTATGCCGCAGACTGTAGGCCGTTCGCGGCCGGCCGTCGCGGTCGAACCTGAGATTTTCCTCGTCCAGAATCGTCTTGAAAAGCTCGCGCTGCCATTTCGGAAAAATGAGGTCTGTCGGTTGCGGAGGGCACCATTTTTCGGAGCCATTGTTCATGGTGTTCGGCCCCTTCTCGCCCCTGCCCTCTTCGTAGGCGCGTGGCGGACGTAATCGGGCTTTCAGTCTCTCAAACGGGCGCACAGCGCCGCTCATGCTCTTGCAATAGCCGACACCACGCTTGCCGCGCACTTCGATTTCCAGGATCGTCTGACCGCTCGCGTCGTCTTCAACGATTGTCACGTCCCGGAATTGAAGGCGCCGCGCTTCATCGGGCCGCAGGCCGGTATTGGCCGAGAACAGTACGTAATCGTGAAGTTGTTCGCATTCCCATTTGAAGCGCGCCTGCTTGGGCTCATGCGCGCGTTTTCTTGTAGCCTCGTAGAGTTTCTTGTACTCCTCGGGAGAAAACCACGCCCGGTGCGAGATTTTCGGGGATGATCTGTACGGCTCTGACAGATCAGGAAGATGATCGATCCATCCGTGGCGGATAGCTGTTTTCAGGGTTTGCCTGAGAGCCACGATCTCCTGATGCATGGTGTTGTGGGCCGGCGGTTTGCCGTGCTTGGCCACAGCCTCTTCGTGGCGATGAATGCGGTAGTCCTGGATCTTGCCAGCGGTGATTTCTGAAAGGCCGAAGTGGCCGAAGAACGGCACAAGGTGCCCCTGCGAGCGCCGCTGTTGGCCTTCCACGTAGACTTTACTTCGCTGGCCCTGCGTGATGATGTCGTATTCACGAAGGAATAGTTCTGATGCTTCGCGGAAGGTCTTTTCTGTTTTGATTTCTCCGCTGCGGAGTTTTCCACGCAGTTGCAGATACCAATCCTCGGCGATCTCTTTTGCTTTGGAGAGGCTGTCTTCCTTTGTGCTCGTCCGGCGGTTCTTGCCGGCGAAATAGCTAGAGCACTGCCAGTGGCTGCTGTTCGGGCGTTTGTAGATGTGAACCTTGCCGCCCAGGATGTCGTATTGTTCCGCCATCGCGGATACCTCCGCAGTCCTTCAAAAACGTGAAAGTGTGAAAGACATGTGTAAGTATATCGCGGACGGATTTTATGTCAATAAGTTGTTTTATGACAATAAGATGATGAATATTAGCGAATTGTAATTGGCGATTTTAAGTCCCGTGCGTCTGCCAGTTTCGCCACCCGGGCGGGCGGGGAAGTCGTTGAAGCCAATATATCAGTTCGCGGCGGGTGGACTCCTGGCGCTTTGTTCGGAGGTCGTTCACGCGTTCGTCACGCTGGCTGTTTGTTTTTCCTTTATGTAGCTGTGTGTCGTTTTGCGTCGCTGTGGGGCCAATGCGAGAGCCACTAAGGACACGGCGGGGAACAGAGGATTTCGCGGAGTTGCAATGCCCGCGCTGGTAACTCAATCCCGTGAGTCCTCTAGGGCAATGGGTGGTTTGTGAGCAAATAATTTCCGCCGTTCTCGGCTACAATGTGCAAGTTGGTCCGGCCGACGACTTGTTCCAGATGCGGCACATCCGTGCCGTAGGTTAGAAGATACCAGCGGGATTCTTCCTGCCATAGCGATACGAATTTGTTGTCATCGATGAACACTTGCGGAGCGTCGGGCGCATACGATCCATATTCCAGGTTATTCATGCGCCCGTTCAGAAGCAGCGCAGTCCGATCAGTGTAAAAAAAAACGGAAGAGAAGGCATAGTATGCGTCGGCTTCGATCAACTGGCCCGGCGGGCTCTGTTGTAGCCGCTCCGCGAGCGGGTACGAGCCGAGATAATTGTCGAAGCGGATCAGGGCAATTCGGGCAGCCTGAAAAAAGATGATCATGCTGATGGCGATGACGAAAACTGTTCTCCGGATATTGTTTCGGCCAAACGCTAGCGCCACTGCGCAACCTCCGAAGGCAAAGGCCGCAAGGGCCAGGGGCAACTTCAGGTAGGCGAAAGCATTAAGCGTCAGGTCCCAGATGTGGCCGAGAGCATGCGTGTAGAGTTCAGGATGTTGTGTCAGCGCCTGTGAGATGTCGCCGGGCGCGGGAACGCGCCACACTGAAGCGAGTAAGAATGAAAGCACGGCGAACAAGATCGCAGATACGGCGAGCACGGCATACGTTCCCGCCCGCACCCAGCGACCGCCAGCGCTGAGAACCGACCCTGCCAGCAACGCCAGCGCGGGGTAGATCGGCATCGAATAATATTCCTGCGTCGTCGAGAATGTGAAGAACAACAATACGGCGCCGATCCAGCAAAGTGCCATCAACCTTGTTCTGCCTGCGCGAGAAGTCGGCTTGTAGTCGAGGGTCGGCGCAGAGAGTAAATAGAAAGACCACGGAAAGATCCAAACTAGATTCAGAATCCAGAACCAGAACCTGGGAACCGTGTCGTAGTCGCGCGGATATCGCAAACCCAGAAAACGCAACAGGTGTTCGTTGAAGAAGTAAAACCAGAAGAATCCGTGATATTCACCGGGACCGCTGTGCAGGGTGAACACAAAATAAGGTGGATTGCGCACAGTTGCGATCGCATACCAGGGAACCGCGATGACCAAAGCAACCGCAATCGCGAGTCCGAGATGAAGACGGCGCCATGCCGTCCAAGAGAACAAGTTGCGGGTCACTGCCATGTAAATGAGAGCCGCCATCACAGGGAATACGGCGGCGATCAGGCCTTTCAGCAGCAGCCCAGCTCCCAGGCAACAGCCCAGCAGGATGGACCAAGGCAGCCCAGACTTAGTAAGCCCAGACTCCGTGTCGGGCTCAAGCAGACGCAGCCATGCCCAGATCGCGCCAGTGATCGTCAAGGTTAGAGTGGCGTCGGGTATCAGAATGCGCGTGAACAGAAAGAGGCCGACAGATGTGCTGAGAGCGATGCCCGCGTAGAGTCCAGCGGTCTCGCCGAAAGCCCAGCGGCCGAAGCGGTAAGTGATCCAGCATAAAAGCACCACTGCCAGAGCGTGCGGAAGTCGCGCGGCCCAGTCGTGGACGCCGAAGATGCGGTACGCAACCGCGATCATCCAGTAATTGAGGGGCGACTTTTCGAGATAGGCGACGCCGTCGAGTCGGGCGGTGACCCAGTCTCCGGAGGCCAGCATGTTGCGAGCAGCCTGGGCCTGAACCGCATCGACGTCGTCCATGAGGTGCGGGGGGCTGGCGATACTTATGAGAAAAACGAGGCTTGCCGCGGCTAGAATGATCCAATCAGACCGAAAGACCCGGAGAGCAGACGTGACATGTCGCTCTTTGGAAGCGGCCGCACCACGTTCCTTCGGTTGATCCACATTAGAAAGGTTATCAAATACCGTCAAAGGAATTTCGCGCCCGTCTTGTTGGCCCCGATATTAGGCTGGCGCAATGACTCTGTGGAAGTTCGTAGCCCGTGAATCGCGTCCGTCTTTCCTGGTTCGTTTCCGAAGAATTGAAAGCGGCCATCGCGCAAAAGTGTATATCGGCGTCCGCGCCAATCGATGGTGTTGCCGAACAATCCCGCCACCCAAACAAAAACGCTGATCAGGTCCTGAAAGGGAACCAGCCACCATCTACGGCGGGTGAGCGGGTCGTGAAGTACCCAACCCGCCGTACTCCATGCGGCAAGCGCACGAAAAAACAGCGTAATCACTAACAAGGGCCAGAGCCTCGGGACAGTCAGCCAAAGCAGCAACGCGAGCGGCAGGGGATTGGTGAAGATCTGTCCCCAGTAGCCCACGGGACGTGAGCGTCGGGTACTGCGCGCCCAGCGCAAGCGATGCTGCAGATTGCTCTTCAACGTTTGGCTGCCGATGCGGTGCTCGATCACACAGGAAGAAAGGACTACGCGGTATCCAAGCTGGGGTGCGCGGTTGCCGATTTCAAAATCTTCGGCAAGGTAATGGCCAAGATCGGCGAAGCCGCCCATGGCTTCGATCACTTCACGGCGCGCGGCGAGAGTGGGGCCGAGGGCAAAGTTCATCTCGCCGACCAGCCACGCTACCAGCACCCCCGCGAGGAATTCCGTGTTCATGCCGATGGCTTCAAGTCGTGACCAAAATCCGTGCCCGGGTACAGCGCGGTAAGGGCAGGTGACCACACCCACGCTCCGGTCCTGGAACTCAGCTGCGACACGCCGCAACAGATCAGGCGGGACGTGGACGTCGCTATCGCTCATGACCAGGATGCTGTGCTGAGCGCGCGGCACCAGACGCCCCAGACTGTGCGCCTTCCGGTTGGGAACGGTTGGATCTCCGGTTTCAATCAGATGAACTCTCGGGCTCTGCGGAAACTCACCGCGTACTTTGTCCACTATGGCCACAGCCGGGTCGTCCATTCGGTCGACGGCAAACAGAATTTCGTAGTCGCGATAATCCTGGGTAAAGAAGCTGCGGAGATTTTCTTCCAGGTGATCGTCTTGTCCGCAAAGCGGTTTCAGGACGCTGACGGGTGGCGGGTCTGTGAGTGGCGGCGAAGGAATGGCCAGGTAACGGCGCGCGGCGACACTGCTGAGCACGCAGTAAACCCACGAGCCAACCAGCAACAGAACGAGTAGAGCCACGAGGGCCAATGTCAGCAACGCCATAACAGGTGCCAAACGATTGTAAACTCCTGCGCGGCGCGGTCAAAAGAAAACCATCCGACCCTTTGCCGCGAGCCAGTGAATTTCTCCCTGCACGTTGGAAACTTTCGTTGCAGATTGTGTTTCACTATAGGTGGTGCCTACGCGGGGAAGGCGATGCTTTTGATATCGTGACCGGTTCTCGAACGATGAGAGTCAGCCTGGGCAGTTCCGTTTTTCTCTTACTGCTGTTTTGTCCTGTCTGCTTTAGTCAGTTGCCGTCGTCTCGCTGTGATTCAACTGATGGCCCACTCAAGGACTGTATTTACTTAACAAAGCTCGAGATCGCGCCCGATCAAGTCTTTACATCCGAAGAAAATCTTGCGGATCGTCACGTGCCGCTGGCAGCGATTTCGCAAGCCACGACGGACGGTAAGCCAGATTCTGGCGAGACCACTAAAGAACCGACCAAGCCAGAAGGCTTTCATTGGGGCAGAGCTCTAACGGAGTCAGCTACCTTCCTTGTGATCGAGCAGGCCTATGTTGTGCACACCGATTTCAATTGGGTCGTATCTGAAAATGGAATTCCGTTTAATCACTATTGGCGCGACTACATGCAGTCTCTCTCCGAGTGGACACATTCGGGTTGGAATGACGGTGATCCCAATTGGTTCGGATACGTCGGGCACCCGGTCCAGGGAGCATTGACCGGCTTCATTCAAATTCAAAATGATCCTCAGGGGGAGAAGCTCGAATTTTCCAAGACTAAGGCTTACTGGTGGAGTCGCCTGAAGGCTGGTTTGTGGAATGCGGCCTACAGTACGCAGTGGAATCTTGGACCAGTGAGTGAGGTCACGGTTGAAAAGTATGGCACGAAAGACAGGCCGCCGTGGAATCACGACGGATCCTTTCCTTGTTCGCATCATTGCTTGACTGGCGTGGGCCAAATTGACATCGTCATGACACCGCTGGGAGGCACGGGGTGGCTGATAGGGGAAGACTTTCTGGACAGCAAGGTTGTGCGACGGGTAGAGGATGACACGCAGAACCGTCTGCTGATTGACACCGTCCGCGTCGCTCTCAATCCGATTCGAGGAGGAGCGAATGTTCTTCACGGGAAGCCCCTTTGGTATCGTGCCTCCCGCGATGCGCAAGGGATGAGCCTGGTCAGTGACAAGAAATCGGCCGTCTCCGCACACGAGACCTCCAAAACGCAGATTCCCGACCACGGAGATGTGTTTTTTGGTTACACGCACACCGGGGCATCGCGTTGCCAGGCCATCTTTTTTAGCACGGTCGTTGTCTGCGATCCACTTTCAGCCAGGAGTTCTAACCTGAATGGCTGGAATGCAGCGGTAGAGAAAAAGTACCTCCGCTATTTTGGAGTGATTGCTGATTTCAGCGGACTATACGGTGGAGTGAATCAGACTAATTTCTTGTTTGGTGTGCGAGGCGGAGCCCCGATCGGAAGGTTGCGGCCGTTTGCAGAGGCCCTGATCGGCGCCGTGCACGCAAGCGAAAACGGCTCTGCACCCAAGTCGGATACCTCTTTTGCTGAAGATCTCGGGGTGGGAATCGATTTTCGGCTGATGCGGCTGCTCGGGTGGCGCTTTCAGGCCGACGAACTCAAGACAGGGTCGCCGGACTTTGAGCGGCGTAACCTTCGCCTGTCTTCCGGACTGGCCGTTCGGTTCTAGCTGTCCGCTAACCACCTGCTTAGAAATGATCCATCAATGATCGATCTATAGTCCGGCTGCCGTCGGATCGATCAGGCTCGGCGTTGTCGAATCGATCCTTGGAATTTTGGTAAGATGCTTTAGTCATTAAGCAGACGGTTCGCATTTCGGGCCCGGAATTAGGGGCTCAAGCATTTACGAAGCAGAGGGATGCAAATATTAACTGCTATCCTTCTCGCGTTTTGCGCGGAAACCATATATCCTTGGGTGAAACTAAACACTGGTTCTAACAGAGCGCAGCACAACCATCGCGTGAGGGGGCGCATGCGAAGGGGGCAGAGGTCGTTATGTCTGATTCAGAGAACGTACAAGTTTTCATATTGGCTGAGAACCGGCTTTTGCGTGAAGCCCTTACACGCATTTTGGGCAAGAAAAACGACATCCGGGTGGTCGGAGCGTCCGCTTTCTCGCCTGATGTCGTCGCGCAAATCAGTAGTGCCAGTCCAGATGTTCTGCTATCCGATTCGGCCGCGGTGGCTCTCTCGGACTTACGCCTGATTTCAGAAGTACGTGCCGCGATCCCTGGCCTTAAGGTGGTCATGATCGGCATGGACGCAGACCCAGAAACTTTTCTGCGCGCGGTACGGGACGGAATTGTGGGTTTCGTCCTAAAGGACGCTTCCGCCATGGAGGTGGCTGCGGCGGTTCGTTCAGTGGCGAATCATGAGGCTGTTTGTCCTCCCAGCCTCTGCATGGCGTTGTTCGAGCGCGTGGCGAGTCAGAATCAGAACGCGCATCCTGCCAGCTTTGTGATCAGACACAATCTCGGTCTCACGCGCCGAGAGCAGCAACTTGTTCAAATGATTAGCCACGGACTCACCAACAAGGAAATAGCCTCGCAGTTGAACCTCTCGGAGCAAACTGTAAAGAACCACATTCATCGGATGCTGCGCAAGCTTGGCGCTGCTGACCGGTTGGGAGCGGTAGAGCTCTGCCGCCTGCCCGGAGCAGTCGCATGATCAATGCCGCATCTGGCATTGGTACTTTTGCGGTACTTATCTGTTACAGAAGCTGACGCGGTTGCTGTGTTTCGTAGGACCTTCTTGGTACTGCCTATCTTGAATCTCTGGGCCTGATTTGAGCCTTACTTTTTTGCGGAGAACAGGAGATACTGCCCGGCACGGAGAGGATCGTGCAAAAAATCAGAGTGTTGGTCGCAAATCGGCCGCGCTTGATGAAGGATTTGGTCCTTGCGACAATTGGGGATCAACCCGATATCGAAGTGGTCGGCGAAACCCAGGACGAAGCGGAAATCACGGAATTGGTGGAACGCACGCGTCCTGACTATTTGATCATCGCGTTGGAGAACCCCGAAGTCCGGCCGGGTTTGAGCGGCTTTCTGCTTGGCCGTTATCCGGAAATGAAGATTCTTGCGCTGGCCGCAGAACGGAACAGCGGCATCTTTTATTGGGCTTTTGTGGATATCCGTTCCATGCCCGTTGAGTCATCCGAGCAGGGCATCTTAGGTGTTTTGCGAAGCAAGCCAGAGTTGGTTGGCATTTAGACGCACGGATGCGGACTACGAATAAGACGAAATCAAAGTTAGATGTAGTCAGAGAACGCGTGTGGCTGCGCGTCCGAAAGTTCTCCAGGTCGCGAAGTAGTTAGCCGCTCGCGCTCATCTCTCCGCGACTTCGTGCGTTGAGAGGGGTTTGGATACGAGGTTGGTTGTTGTGATGGCGCCGGCTGAAAGTTCGCAGGAGCAGTAAACCAACGGAATCAATACGGGTTAGCTCACAGATGCCCTGTAAGTGAGGGGGCGAAGCTGTAGCTGGAGACTCTGATTCAAAGGGACAATCGAGTTTGACGGAGAGTTCTAATCTCATGGTCGCTGCCGAATCTTTGCAGCCAGACTCGCAATCCGTCGCATCGCTTCAATCTCATTGGTATGCCGCACACGTTTGTTCGCGCCATGAGAAGCAAGTTGCCCGGCAATTGGAGGAGCGACGGGTGAGTTGCTTCTTGCCTGTGTATCGCAGCGTTCGTCGATGGAAGGACCGGCGCAAGGAATTAGATCTTGTGCTGTTCCCAGGTTATGTCTTCGTTCACCTCGATTTGAAGGATCGCTTGCGGGTGTTGCAGGTGCCCAGTGTAGTTCGATTCGTGAGTTTCAACGGTCATCCGGCACCGCTGCCTGACAGTGAGATCGAGGCTCTGAACAACGGATTAGCCGGCGGCGTTCGCGCCGAACCTCACCCATATTTGAAAGTTGGACGTCGCGTGCGCGTGAAGTACGGTCCGCTGGCGGGCGCACAAGGCATCCTGGTACGCCGGAAAGATAAGTTCCGCGTAGTGCTTTCGATCGATCTGATCATGCGTTCGGTCGCGGTGGAAGTGGATGAGGCAGACGTAGAGCCTTGCTGACATACTTCGCAGCCAATCGCGAGTCGCTACTGAAGATCAGAAAATTTCGGCTGCTGGCAGCCGCGCAGAGGTGTTATGAGTAGACTATTCCGAATCGTTCATCGTTGGCCGAAGGTGGTCTTGCTTTGCGTCGGAATAGTGTTCTCTGCGGTCGCATGGAGTCAGCAACCCGCGTCCTACACCCGCAGCACTGCAATCGACCAAGCCAACTCTCGCGCGGAACATGAAGCGGAACAGATGGTTTCGCTTTCAGCGGACAGAATTCTGTTCATCCTTCGCCAAGAACCAGGATTGCTGCTCCAAGTCAAGAAAGCTCTGGTTCGGAAAGCTTTTGAGCAAGGACGAATACTCGATCCCAATGACCTTACCGATGACGCTCTGTTCGATTTGATTCGCCAGGATGACAACATCCGGGTAATCGCGACTCACGAGATCGTAGATCGTTCCTACATCAAAGCGAAACCCACGCGCGAAGAACTCGCGCGAAACTTGCCCTGCCGACAGCCGGTGCCAACCGGCGCCGAGGCTCTCGCCGCCAAGCAACCAGATCAGCCATCATCATCGACCGCCAACACGAAGCGCACTCCGAGCCAGGAGGATCAATACTGGTTGAAGCATGAGGACGATTTGGATTGTTACTTGACCCAATATCTTCCGTACGGTATTGCACCTTACTCGGCTGGACAAGGACAGTACAACCAGACACTCTCGCCACAACAGAACCCGTCGTCGCAGTATCCCGGCCAGCGACAATATCCTCAACAACAGTATCCCCAGCAACAATATCCACCATCGCAGGCTCCGGAGCAGGCGCCTTCCACCGATTACCGCCGTCAACTTCAGATGACGCAAATGCAGCCGTCCCAAGGCTACTTTGGTATGGACACCGACCAAAGCGAGATGGCCAGCATCCAGCCCGATGAATTGCCCAGTCTGTTGAGCGCAAGCCAGACCGGCGGTCTCTCGGGAGGAGGTTTATCGGGAGGCGGTCTCTCTTCAGGAATGTCCAGACAAGGGATGGGGGCGAGCGGTGCGGGCGCTTCGGGTTTGTCAATGTCCCCCGATTCCTCGCTGGGTTCTTCCTTAGGGTCCCCTTTCGGTTCGTCGATTGGCTCTTTGCTCGGAAGCCAAAACGGAGTCTCTGGATTGCCTCAGCAAGCACGTCTCGAAGACCAGAACCGTTTTCCGCTGCAACAGTACTCATATCCCAAACCGCCCCAGCAGCCGATGCTGCGTCATCGCCCCAATCCGTATGCGGATGTGCCCTCGCTCTACGATCTGTACGCCCAGTACTCCAGGCGTACTCCCCGACTCGAGCGTTTCGGAGAAGATGTTTTCCTCAATGGGACGGGGAACCTTGACGAACTTCCCATGGATTTACCGGCTGGGCCAGACTATGTCGTCGGCCCCGGCGACGGTCTGACGATCAGTCTCACAGGAGGAATCTCGCAGAGACTACAGCGCGTGGTGGATCGCGAGGGTCGCGTTGCTTTGCCTGAAGTCGGAGCCGTCGAAGTATCCGGACGGAGTTTGGGTGACGTGCAACATCTCGTGCAGACCGTTCTGCGTGGCCAGTTCCGTGGTGTCGACGCCGATGTTTCTCTTTCCCGCATTCGGACAGTTCGCGTTTATGTGACTGGCGACGTCGAGCGGCCTGGACCTTACGATGTAAGTTCACTCTCGACGCCGCTGAACGCTCTCTATCTCGCAGGTGGCCCCACTTCAGAAGGTTCGTTGCGCGTTGTCCTTCACTATCGTGGCAAACAGCTCATTCAGGAGGTCGACCTTTACGACCTGTTGCTCCACGGTGTTCGTGGCGATGTGCAGCGGCTGCAGGCTGGAGACACAATCCAGGTTCCTCCGTTGAAAGGACAAGTCACGATCGAGGGCATGGTTCGACGGCCGGCGATCTACGAGTTGAATGGTGAAAAGGATCTCGCCGAAGTCTTGGAACTCGCCGGAGGTGTTCTACCTTCCGGAACTTTGCGCCATGTGGATGTCGAACGCGTGGAAAGCCACGAAGACCGCACCATGTTGCGTCTGGACATTCCCGAGACCGATAGCGACGCCAGCGTCAACAAAGCGCTCGAGGATTTTGCCGTTCAAGACGGAGACAAGATCAAGATCACTCCGATCCTGCCTTACGCCGATAAGACTGTTTACCTCGACGGCCACGTCTCCCGTCCCGGGAAGTTTGCCTATACGGACGGCATGAAAGTCACCGACCTCATCAAGTCCTACAAAGACGTACTGCCCGAACCCTCAATCACCCACGCCGAGATTATCCGCCTATCCCAGCCCGACTTCGCGCCCGAGGTGCTGACCTTCAATTTAGGCGATGCCCTCGCCGGCAAAGATCAGGATCTGGTACTGAAACCTTTTGATATCGTTCGCGTCTTCGGACGGTTCGACTTCGAAGATCCGCCAGTGATTACGGTCACTGGAGAAGTAAGGGATCCGGGGGACCACTTGACGAATGGGGTGCCTCACCTACG
>Ga0207000_1090_pt1 | contig 31078 bp, 20 predicted proteins | sample Alteio_BWMinCont_90_FD_153498 | JGI IMG/M metagenome (GOLD analysis project Ga0207000, IMG submission 153498) | Enriched cells from forest soil in Barre Woods Harvard Forest LTER site, Petersham, Massachusetts, United States -... | ecosystem: Environmental > Terrestrial > Soil > Temperate forest >...
AGCAGTCGCGCGCGGCGTCGCGATTAAAAGAAGAGCAGGATGTGACCGACGAGATGACGGCGAAGTATGACGCCGAGAAAGCGCGGATGGATGCCAGTAAGCAGGAAATCCTTTCGGTCATTGAAGGCGAGCAGGCCAAACTGAAACTTGCAGATGCGGAACAGAAACAAAAGGAGACCGAAGCCAAACTAAAAGCGGATCGCGCGGCGGCGACTTCCGATCTGGCCAGCAAACAGCAGAAACATGACCAGGCTGCTTTCCAAGTGGAACTGGACCAACGCGCTCTGGATTCGCTGACCTTGCGAGCTCCGCTCGACGGCGTTGTGGCGCTGCAGAATCACTGGCAGCCACAAGGCAGCCCTACTACGTTCAAACCGGGCGACCGGGCGTGGCCCGGCGCGGCTATCGCGGAGCTTCCCGATGGTTCGGCGCTCAAGATCTCGGCCCGCGTGGAGGAGGCGGAAAGAGGACAGCTGAAACTGGGTCAGACGGCCAGCGTGCGGCTGGATGCGCTTCCGGACCGGAATTTCGACGGGCATGTCGACACAATCAGCCCAACGGCCAGCCTGGATTTCGGCGCGGGATGGCCGGTGCCGCGAAATTTTGCCGTGGATGTGGGCTTGGCAGGGAGCGATGCGCGGCTCACGCCCGGAATGGGAGCAACTGTTCGCATTGCGGTGGATCGTGTTCCCGATGGAATTGTTATTCCAACGAATGCGCTTTTCAGGAAGGCCGGGCGCACCGTTGCGTACGTGCGTCGGGGATCAAAATTCGAAGAAACTCCCGTCGAGGTATCCCGGCAGAGCGGCGATGAAGCCTTGATCGCCAAGGGGTTGCAATCCGGCGAGCGGCTGGCACTGAAGGATCCCACACTTGCCAAGTAGGAACTCCATGTTGCGCAGGGGAAGAACGAGTGCGGCGGCATTTCTAGTGGCGCTGGCGGCGGGAGGGAGCGGAATTGCGTGCCGTCAGACCACGGTGATTGCCAGCGATACGGGAATTCCGACAGCTACGGTGAAGGAAGTTGATCTGCAACTGAAAGTGTTCACCAAGGGCGCACTGCATACCGAACAATCCAGAGTCATTTCGGCGCCGCCGATTGCCGGGGGAACATTGCAGATCATTCAGTTGGCTGCCGCCGGAGCGCAGGTACACACGGGGGACGTGGTGCTGGAGTTTGACCCAAGCCAGCAAGAATACAACCTGGCGCAAAACCGCAGCGACCTCGAGCAAGCAGACCAGGAGATTGTCAAAGCCAAAGCAGATGCGGCGGTCCAGACGGCGGAAGACCAGACGGCGCTCTTGAAAGCGAAATATGCGGTTCGCAAAGCGGAACTTGAGGTAAGCAAAAACGAAATATTGAGCCCGATCGATGGTCAGAAAAACATTCTGGGTCTGGACGAGGCCAAGCGCGCTTTGACGCAGCTTGAACAGGACATCCGATCGCACGGAGCGTCCAACGACGCGGCGCTGGCGATCAGCCAAGAGAAGCATCACAAGGCGCAGTTGGCGATGGACCGGGCGGAGTTAAACATAAAGAACATGAAGATAACCTCTCCGATCGATGGGCTCATGGTCATCCACGGCAACCGCGATTCCACCGGAGGATTCTTCATGGATGGGATGACGCTGCCGGATTACCACGTTGGGGACCAGGTAAACCCCGGCAGCTCGATCGCCGAAGTGATCGACAGCTCGCGCCTGGAGATTTCAGCGCAGGTCGGCGAGACCGATCGCACGAATGTCAAGACGGGACAGTCCGTGGATATAAAGGTGGATGCGCTTCCGGGTGAGTCGTTCAGCGGGAAAGTGCGAACGGTTGGAGGAGCCACGGCTCGCGAATTCTGGGACGACAATGCCAAGCACAAATTCGACGTGGCCATCCAAATCGACCGCGTGGATCCGCGGTTGCGGCCGGGCTTCGAGGCACAATTGAGCATTCTTGGCGATCGCCTTACGAAGGCCGTGTCGCTTCCCGCGGAAGCGGTGTTCGAGCACGACGGGAAGAAGATTGTGTATTGTGAGCGTGGGCGGGGATTCGAGATGCAAGAGGTGAAAGTGCGGGCGCTGAGCGAAGGCCGAGCGATTCTCGAAGGCATCCCGGTCGGAACGGTTGTGGCGTTGGTGAATCCGGACAAGAAGCGGTCCGGAAAGCCCAAGGAAAGCGGCAGCGCAACTCCTAGCCTGGGTGCAAGTTCCAATTGAAGCAAATGGGGCGGCGATGAAACCTGGTTCGATGGCTCAGCCGAGATCCCTGGAACAATGGCTGCCAGATCTCGTGTTTGGTTTTGAGAATCTGGCCAGCCATAAACTGCGCTCCTTGCTGACCATGCTGGGCATGATTTTTGGCGTGGCGGCGGTGGTGGCGATGCTCTCGATCGGCGCGGGAGCGCAGCAGAAGGTGATGGCGTTCATCGAGCAGCTGGGCGTACGCAACCTGATTGTGGAAGCCAAAGAAGCGCGCAACGGCCAGGAACTGCAGAAAGTCAGGAAAAATTCGCCGGGTCTGACGCTCAGCGACTATCAGATTATTCGCCAGAATATGCCAAGCATCCAGGAGGCTACTGCACGCAAGCGGTTTACGCCGACGAAGATTCTTCCGAAGCCTCAGCAAGACACCCCCGTGGTTTACGGAGTGGAGCCAAGTTATTTGGAAATCGGCCATCTGCGCGTGACGGAAGGGCGGTTCTTCGACGCTTCCGATAATGCGGCTTCCGCGCCGGTGTGCGTTTTGGGTGCGGCGGCGAAAGACAGTTTGTTTGGTGCGTCTCAGGCGGTCGGAGAGTACATCAAGCTCAACGAAATGTGGTGCCATGTGATTGGGATCGCCGGGCCGCAGCTCGCTCCCGAATCCGACGTGTCCGGCGTTCGCACCGAAGACATGAACAACCTGGTGTATGCGCCGTTAAATTCGGTGCTGTATCGTCTGGAGGACTCGCAAAGCTGGCTAAAGGACGAGATCGACGGCCTTTATTTGCATCTGGCATCGGTGGACACGAGCGTGACGGATGCGGAAGTGGTGCGCGGAATTCTTAATTCTTCGCATCACGATGCGGGCGACTTCAGCGTTATCGTGCCGGCCGAGCTGCTGGCGCAACAGAAACGAACAGAGCAACTCTTCAACACCGTGATGGTGGCTATTGCGTCCATTTCACTTCTGGTGGGCGGAATCGGAATCATGAACATTATGCTGGCCGCCATATTGGAGCGCACACGAGAAATTGGCGTTCGCCGGGCGATTGGCGCGAGGCGCTGGGACATCATCCGGCAATTTGTGATAGAAGCGACGCTCATTTCCTTCGCGGGTGGTCTGCTCGGCGTGGTTCTCGGGTTCGCGATGTCGCAATTGATAGCGTGGCTTGCAGGGTGGTCCACCGTGGTTACGATCAGCTCCATCGTTCTGGCTTTCGTAGTTTCCATTTCGGTGGGGTTAATTTTCGGGATTTATCCGGCGGTGAAGGCAGCGCGGCTCGACCCTGTCGAGGCCATTCGGTACGAATAGTCGGGGTTCACGATCAAAAACAATTCTGCGGGGGGTGATCGATGAAAGTGGTGCGCTTGTTCGTGGTTGCAATTCTCTTGCTGGCGTTGTGCGGAGTTTCTTCGTGGGCGCAGAACGCTTCAACACTTGAGAGAGTGCTGGGGATCGGCGGCAGGCAAAAGCCGGCTGTGCCACTTCTTGCGCCTCAGGACTTAGCAGGCCATGTGGCCAACGGGAAACTTGTGCTTTCTTTGGATGACAGCATCCGCCTGGCTCTTTCCAACAACACGGACATACATCTGGACCATTACCAGATTGAAACGGCGGAGAATAATCTTCGGCGCGTCTATGCGCCGTTCGATCCGCTGCTGACATCGAGTTTCAGCGATCAGCGCGCCAAGTCGCCGACGTCGACACAACTGCAAGGAGCATCCATTCTCAATGAGTTGACACAGCAGACGCAGATTGGCTATGCGCAAACCTTTCAAACGGGCACGAATTTCCAGGGTTTGTTCATCGGGGACAAGAGCTCAACCAACAGCTCGTTCAATTTTCTGAATCCGTCTATTTCAACGACACTCCAGTTCACCGTTACGCAGCCACTGTTGCGAAACCGCGGACTCTTTCCGAACCGGGCGCCGATTTTGATCGCGCAGCGAAACTTGAAACAGGCTCGCGCGTCGTTTCTTGGAGAGGTGAACGGCGTCATTCTCCAAATCGTTAGCAACTACTGGAATGTTGTGCTGGCGCGTGAAAATCTTTCGGTGCAGCAAAAATCGCTAGATGAGGCGCAGAAAAGCTACGACCACGACAAAAAGGCGCTGAGCCTGGGGGCTTTGCCCCCTTTGGACATTTATCGATCCGAATCGCAAGTTGCGTCGCGGCGTGTTGGAGTGATTCAGGCAGAATACGCGGTGAAGCAGGCCGAAGATCAGTTTCGCCAGGGTATCGGCGCGGACCTTGACCCCGCAACTCGCGTGCTGGACCTGGAAATGACCGACAGACCCGAGCCGGTGGGTGCCTTACCCAACGTGGATATTCCTACCGCTCTCGCGCGCGCCATTGCCAATAGGCCGGAGCTGGAAGCGGTGCACCAACAGATTGCCGTCGATGAATTGAGCATTCGGCTTGCGCATAATGGCCTCAAGCCGGACCTGGAACTCTCTGGCTTCTATTCTGGCAACGGACTGGCCGGGAACGACCCTGCCGTTGGGAATACTGGACTTGGCACCACTCTGAGCCAGTCTTTTCGTTTTGCCTTTCCGGCCTACGGCGCGAGTCTTTCGTTGACGCTACCGGTAAGAAATCACAATGCGGAGGCGAATCTGGCCGATTCGCTGGTGAGCCGCCGCCATGACCAATATCAGGAAAGAGAAACAAATCAGAGCATCACGCTCGAAGTGACGACTGCGGTGCACTCACTGGAGGCAGCCAAGCTGGGGATGGAAGCGGCCAAAGTAGCGGTGGATCTTGCCAGAGAAACGCTTCACGCCGACGAACGGAAGTACGAATTGGGTACGGAGCAAATCTTCTTCGTCCTGGACGCGCAAACCCAACTCGCTCTAGCGGAGCTGAGCCTGATTCAATCTCAGGTGAATTTTCAACTGGCCGTTACGCAGGTGGATCACGCGACGGGAGATTTGCTGGAGCATCATCACGTGCAGGTCGTGGAGCCGGCAAAATAAGGTTGTCGACGACTGCGCCAACGCGCCTAAAGGTTTTGCCGGGCTCGCGTGACGCATCATGATTCCCTCCCGATCACAATACCGGCAAAACCGATCGCCAACAGGGGTTCGCGTCGGCGCTCCGGAACAGTCTCCAGGCCTGCTTTTCTGCGTCAGTTACCAGCGCCAAGGCCGGTTCGTCGAGCCATTTCCTTGGCCGGGATATCGGCGAATCAGGACAATATCCGGCGAGCGTTCAAAAAAATATACGCTCTCACAAGATCGCCAGAACGGATGCAACGACAAATCGATAAAAGGCAAAATGAGGACCTGGGGCTTCAAGGAAGTCGCTTTTTTAAGGCTTCCGCGATCCCCGTCTCCGCAAGGGGCGCCATGAGGTCGTATCCCGCTTTGTTGGGGTGCACGCCGTCCGGACTCAACTCGGCTTTGAGGCCACCTTCGTTGTTGGCCATACTTGAGTAGTAGTCCACAAATATGAAACCGTTTTTCGCGGCGTACTCTTTGATCCATGCGTTTAGCTCTCTAATCTTGGGGGCAGGTTCTAGCCCCCTGTGCCAATGAAAATCGCTTGCCGGCAATACTGAGCACAATACAACACGAATCCCATTTGCCCGGGCAAGCTCGCTCATGGATGTGATGTTGTTCCCGATCTCCGCCAAAGTTTCCTTCCCGGTGTTCTCGGCGATGTCATTTGTACCTGCCAGCAAGACCACCACCTTCGGTTTCAAAAGGACGACGTCCTGACGAAAACGGACCAGCATTTGCGGCGTAGTTTGCCCGGAGATACCGCGATTGACATACGGCTTTCCCGGGAAAAACTCACCGCGATCGGGAGTCGTTGAGGTTGTTTTCTCCCCCCAGCCTTCGGTGATGGAATCTCCCATGAACACAACTCGCGTTTCGCTTGGTAACACTGGCGGCATCAACTTATTGGCCTCTCGGTACTTCGCCAGGAAAGGCCAGTCATTGAAGGTCCGCTCCAACTGCGATTTCTGGTAAGGCGTCAACTGTTCCGCGGCTGGCGCTTGTTCCGCAAGCTTCAGATTCTGAACGGGAGCCCCCTTTGACGTTCCCAGCGAGAAAGTCAACGGGCCGCAAATAAGAACCGCCGCAGTCAGGAACAAACCACAGAGCGTATAAGAAAGTCTCTCTTTTCGAGCCACCGAGACACCTCCTTCTAGCATAAATGCTCCGATTCTACCGCAGGACTCATGACAAATCCTCAATAAGCCGAAAGATCGGGCATCTTTCCGAGAGCTTCGATCGCAAACTCTACTTCTCCGGCTACGACGTTATCAGTTATGCAGATGTTCCGCGGTTTGGATTCGCTAATTAAACCGAAATGCCGAAAACCGACCGGCCAGTCCCTTCGGGTCGATCTCGCATCCGGTAAGTAAGAATTTGTAACCGTCAAATGAATCAGAAAATAGAAATCGATTCGTGGATTTACCCTCCGTTCGAAGGCGCATCCGTTTTCAACAGCGCAAATTCGCAGGTGTATCGGTTTGACGGATGCGCTGCTGCATACTGGAGTTCGCGGTCCGTGAGCGCACGGAGACTTTCCATCGCGCTAGTTTCATCCCGCGCCACGCGGCTGACAATTTGGCCGGGAATCAATATCGCAGCAAGGATAAGAACAAGAGTCATGGCCCCAAGAATAGGCGGCCAGGCAGAGCGTCGCTTGATGACACGAGAGTTTGTGGCCACCTCACTTTGGTTAGACTGCATGTCTATCTACGACACACGCTTATCAACAAGTTTATGGAGAGTCGCGTTGCCGGAAAATGGCTCTCATTGCCGGATTGGCGAATAGATTGAGAAGCCGCAGGCGTCATTTCTTACTTTTCTGATTTTGTCTGATGCCTGTTCATGCACGGTTCTCGCAATGCTAAGGAGCCTAGAGCTGATCTTCAGGCCAGCGCGTTCTGCGGCAAGTCGGTTGACTTCAAATCGAGAGATAGCTTAGGAAGTCCTAAGGCTGACGTGGATTCCCTCCAGGTCGCCCCCATGCACGACCTGAGAGGTTCTCGGCGCGAAATCGAACTGAAACATGCGCGAACAAAGATACCGCTCGCAGGGCTGTTCGCAGCCCGCCCAAAAAGATAAGATTTGTGCGCGCCAAATCCGCTATCGAGAAGTGCCTCATTCTCTGAGATTTACCTGACTGGCGGCCGGTTTGTGGGCAATGCTCTGCGAGTCTCCAGTAGCCGAAGCAGTGGATGCGGCAGGAGAACGATAGAGGCCTACGGACAAGCCCCGAACCAGTACCACCTCGAAATATCCTTGCAAGAGTCGCCGAGCAACAGGGGGATGAACTCCCCGGGGCCAAACAGGATCCACCTACTTAGGCAGAACCACGGTCTTGGGATCGACCGTGACCTCCTTCAAACGGGCCACCACTGCCGGTGTCCCGCCTTCTTGGTGACGCCCGCCCAGGTATTTGGCGAGGAAATTCTCCGCAGCCATGAGGGAAGCCATGTTGTTCACGGGACGCGCGAAGCCGTGGCCTTCGTCGGGAATCAGCAGGTACTCCACGGGAAAGCCGCGGTCACGCAGCGCGATGACGATCTGCTCGGACTCGGCGTGGTTGACTCGCGGGTCGTTGGCGCCCTGCGCGATCATCAGCGGCGTCTTGATCTTGGCGGCCGAAGTCAATGGCGAGCGCTCGACCAAGAGGGCCTTACCTTCCGGCGTGGTCGGATCGCCCATGCGCCGGTAGAACATCTGGCGTCCGGCTTCCCAGTAAGGTGGAATCGAATTTAGCAAAGTGATCAGGTTCGACGGGCCAAACAGGTCCACCGCGGCCGCGTAAACGTCAGGTGTGAAGGCCACTCCCGCCAGGGTCGCGTAGCCGCCATAGGAGCCGCCAAAGATGCCCACCCGTTTGGGGTCGGCGATGCCCTCGGCTATCAAGTACTCTGCGCCCCAGGTTACGTCATCCTGCATCTTGCGTCCCCATTCGTTGTTGCCGGCGTCGATAAATTTCTTGCCGTATCCGGCCGAGCCGCGGAAGTTCATACTCAAGACGGCGTAGCCGCGGTTGGCGAGGAACTGAGCGTACGCGTTGTAACCCCACACGTCCCGCCCCCAGGGTCCACCGTGAGGAAAGATGATCGCGGGCAGGTTCTTTGCCGGGATACCTTTGGGCAAAGTGAGATAGGCTGGGATCAACAACCCATCAGAAGACTTGTAGCTAACCGGCTTCATTTCTGCCAGGGACCCGCGGGGAAGGTTTTCGCGAACCTTGAATTGAAGCGAAAGGCTGTGGTTCGTGCGGTCGAACAGGTAGCTCTCGCCCGGTTCGGTATCGCTATTTGCAAGTATCAGCCATAGGTGTTCATCGTTGGTAACTGAGACGCGGCGCACGTCCTGGCCGGGTAAGTTTTTCCCGAGCCATTTGAAATCGGCCTCAAAGCGCTTGTCGCGGAAATAGCGGCGTACACGGTCGTCTTCATAATTAGTGTTCGTCAGTTCATCCGTGGCTTCGGAGAAAACCGCTGTTCCAAAATCAACCCTTTTCAGCGGATCCGATTCTACAAGCTCCGTCTTGCCGGTTTCCGGATCGAATAACTCCAGCGCGGTCAAGTCCAGGTCGGCGCCTCTGTTTGTCACCAGGTAGGCGCGTTTGCCATCCTTCTGGAAACGGACAATGTCGCACTGTTCAAACACATTGCAGGAGTAAACCTTGGTGAATTTGTCGGCATCCACGCGAAGGATTTCCGTGTCGCCATTTTCGGCAGAACGGCTGGCCATGCGCAGGTTGCCCTGCAAGTCAAACGTCCAGGCGGCGATACGCTCTGTGTTCTTGCGCAGTAGCGTCTTCTCGCCTGTGGACAGTTTCAATTTGTAGAGGTCATGCCAGGCTTTGTCGCGATCGTTCAGTCCGATGTAAATCACACCGGGGTCGCTCTTGGGAAGGTCATAAATTGCCACGCGCACGCCTTTTAAGCCTGTCAGGTCGCGTGAGGGCGGGGCTTCGGCGCCGGCCGCGGGCTTCGCTGCGGGGTCAACACCATAGATGTTGAAATTTTCGTCGCCGTCGTTGTCCTTGACGTAAAGAATGTATTCGCTGTTGCGCGTCCAGAAATAGCCAGGGACGGGGCGTTTGGTTTCCGTCGTAAGCAATCTCGCTGCGTTGAATGGCTCATCCACGCCCTTGACGTAGATGTTACGCGTATCATGCCATGGCTTCTGAAATGCCAGGTACTTTCCATCAGGGGACAGGACTGCGTTGACGATTTCCGGATTGCCGAAGATCAGCTCGCGGTCAATCAGCGGCGGCAGCTCGACGGCGGAAATTTTCTTACCACTTGTCTGCGCTCCGAGCGACGTTGCCGCCAAAGCGAGACACAAGAGAAACTGGAAGAACTTTTTCATAGCAACGGTCCTTTCTACGCGGGAACTGAAGGATTGAAACTTGAGCCTGCGAGAATGCGCTCCGATTTTTCAAGCGTAAGCTGAGTGCCCTCGATATGCGTCGTATAGTGCGCCTCAAGCACAAGGGCGCGCTTTTGCATCCGGCGATCCAGTCCTCGGAAAGCCTGGCTGCGTCGAGAAATCCACGCGCCCGTTCGATCCGCCTCAACTCTGGCGTAATCGAATTCGTATCTCCAATTGAGCAGCAAAGCTCATCTTTTGGGACACATCCGCACGCAATTGTAGTCCAGTAAGGCCCATCCGACCGCAGGACATAATCCAGCGCTTAATCCAGCGCTAGGTCAAGCCTAACCGCCGAAGGACAGGAGCAACTCAACGGGAATAATCGGCGGAGGAGCAGAGTTCCCGCCGCTTTCACCGCCGTCAACGGTCATGACCGCTACGCGGATCCCTCGCGGTCGCCCTTGGCTTGCGGACAAACTGGTTTGTCCACCATCGAAATCGAGAAGCTACAATCACAGGTAATCAGCGATCACAACGGCTGCTACTGTAACACCCCAGTTTTCAAATTCTTAGCGTTCTATATAGATAGGGGCCTAAGACTGTTTCCGATTAGCCAGTTAATGGGCCATGTCCCCAGGTGTCACAAAACGGAATCAAACACGAGCTAGTTCGCGTAATTAAGCCTCAAGCCGTAGCGCCGCGACTGGGTCGACTTGGCTTGCTCGCACCGCGGGTACATAGGCGGCGGACAGAGAAACCATGCAAAGCAATAAAGTCACGATTGCAAGCATCAGTGGATCCCAGGTCTGAACTCCGAAGATTGAACTGACGGTTATGCTGGTCAGCGCAACACCCAACGGAATTCCGGCTAAGACTCCATAGGCCGTCAATCGCAACGCTTGCCTGACGACCATCCCTTGCAGCTCAAGGGGAGTGGCTCCAAAGGCCGTCCGAATAGCCAATTCCTTTCGACGGCTTTGAACCGAATATGTCATGAGACCGTAAAGGCCTGAAGCGGTGAGAACCAGCGCAATAGCGCCGAAGATCGCCAAGACCGTCAGGTAAAACTCGTAACGCGCGGAAGAAGCGGCGAGTGCCTGACGCATGGTGATCGGCGGTGCCACAGGTTGTCCCCCGCTAAAGCTGACAAGCACCTGTTGCAGCCTAGGTACGAGCGAGCTCTGTGCTTCATCCGTGCGAATCGTCCATATAAGGGGTAAGAGCTGATTGTTGCGAGTGTTCATCCAGTCTGAAACCTGAGCCACGGGGATGTACATCGCCGGGTCCCGGTCGAGGCCCGCATCGTTGACGTCGACAACCACCCCCACGATCTGTCGCGGCGGATCCTTTGCCCAGCCCCTGCCGATCTGGACAAAGTCGCCAATCGGATTGGCGTTTATTTGGATCCAGTATTTGTGCATCATCGCATGGTTTATCAGAACTACTAGCGCCGAATTTTCGTTGTCTTCATCGGTAAACACCCGGCCGCGCATCAGCCTGATGTGAAATACTGTGAAATACTCCGGTGAAACACTTCGCCAGGTAGCCGTGCCGTTGAAGCGTCCATAAATCTGGTCGTGCTCAAGGATCGTAAACGGCATCTGGAGGCCGGCCAGCAAGGGAAGGGCATTGGTGGTGGCAACAGCATTCACGCCTGGAATCGCCTTAATCTGTCCCTCAGTGTAGCGGACCAAGTCCGCAACTTCGGCTGTTCTGTCGAAACGCGGGTTGTTTAGCGACATATTCAGCGTAACAACGTTTCGCTCGTCAAAACCACGGTTGATTGCCCTCTTCGCCACAAAAGTGCGCATCAACAGTCCCGCTCCGAGCAGCAACACAAGAGACAACGACATCTCGACGATCACCAGTGCCGCGCGCCAACGATTGCGCCCGAGGGTCATCCCGGATCTGGAGGCGCTGTCATTCGCGAGCACATTGATGTTGGTCTGGGACGCCTTCAGGGCTGGGACTAACGCACAGAGAATTCCGATCACAAGCGAGACCAAAAGCGTAAAAACGAATACCGTCCAGTCCAGTGCTATCGAAGAACCGTTCGCGCCTAGCCGGAACAATTCGTCCGGACTCATAGCGAGCACTGCGTGAACGCCCACATAGCCAAGAAGTAGGGCGCCAAAAGCAATGCCCAACGAAAGCAGTAGGCTCTCCGTCAGAAGTTCCAGGGCAACCTGCTTGCGCGACGCGCCCAGTGCGAGCCGGATGGCAATCTCGCGCGAGCGTCGGCCAGAACGCGCCAGGAATAAGGTCGCGACGTTGAGGCTGCAGATGGCCAACATAAATCCGGCGGCGCCCATGAGGATGTAAAGAGAGGGCCGCACGTCACCCACGACGGCGTCTCTTAGCGGAATGACCTCCGAGAATCCTGAGGTGAACGCATCTTCCAAATCTGCTTTTGCAGGTTTCCTGCCCGACCAATCAATCGCGTCGCTGAAAACATTTTGAGCCTGGTCGACGGAGAGCCCGTTTCGCATTCGGGCAACGACACGGACCCTCGGGATGAAATCGACGGAATCCGGATCAGCGCGGAGGGGAAACCAGACGTCGGCGGATGACTCGAAGTGCGCATCACCCGCGAGCACCCCAACCACCATATATGAGATTGCGTTGAGGAGTATGCGACCTCCGACGGGGCTTGCCTTGGAACGAAAGTACCGCTGCCACAACTCGTTGCTGATCACAATTACATTCGGGCCGCCGGGACTATCCTCTCGCGCGGAAAAGGCGCGCCCCAACATCATCTCGGCGCCGAAGACGTGGAAATAATCTGCCGATACGCGAGTAGCTTTCAGCGTGCTGCGATAAGCACCTTCCTCGAAATTCAGCTCTGGGACGTTAACATCAGAAGCGGCCATCGACTCAAAAGATGATGCGTTCACACTACGCCAGAAGACGTACTTCGGAATCGACACCAAACTTTGGTTGCCGATTCTTGTGGAGGTGATTATCTGCACAAGCCGATCGGGCTGAGGATAGGGCAGTGGTTCCAGCAGCACCTTATCCACGACGGAGAAGAGAGCGGATACCGTCCCGATTCCCAGCGACAGGATGACTAGAACCGTGAACGTAAAGCGCGGATTACGCCCGAGTGCCCGTGCAGCTGACCACAGTTGCGAAGCGCGGATCATCGGCCCCATCTGCCTATCTTCTGCCCGGTTACAAACGCGAAATAAGCTGGACAAATTTTCGTTTGTCCTTGAAGTACGAAATACATAGTACTATAAAGCTGGTATCCATGAGACCAAAGGTGAACACCAGAAGACCACCCGTCAGGTGTCCAACCAGATGTTGATGGCGATGTCCTCCTGCCGAGGAATATTCATGAAACGCTTGACGCTCACGCCAGTCCTCGATAGCCTCCCCTGGATCTGTGGCATTGTCGATGATCGAGGTGACATATTGTCGATAGTCGTAGTATCAGCACGCCTAAGCCTTCAGACCTGCTGCAGGGAACACTAGATCTCCTGATCCTCAAGACTATTGCGACGGGGCCGCTTCATGGCCGGGCGGTTGCCAAGCGCATTCAAGTGCTTTCCGGCGAGGTCCTCACGGTCGGCCAGGGTTCCTTATACCCTGCACTACATCGACTCGAACGACCAGGCTGGCTTCGCGCCGAGTGGAAAGACTCTGATCTTGGGCGCCCTGCCAAGGTTTATTCATTGACGCGTGCGGGTAGGAAACAACTCAACCGCGAACTTGATAGCTGGAACAGACTCTCCTCCGCTGTCCAACTCTTAATCGAAACCGCTTAGGAACAATGCTTATGCGAGTCTATCGCGTGTTCATGCACCGCCTTCGTTCAATATTCGAGCGATCTCGGGCAGATGCCGATCTGCAACTCGAGATCGAAATTCATTTGGAACAACTCATCAAGGAGGCAGTGGCTTCCGGTATGAGCGAATCCGAAGCTCGCATAATGGCGCGCCGCCGGTTTGGTCCGATGGAGAAAACCAAAGAAGAGTGTCGCGACACGAGACCGGTAAACGTGATTGACAATTTCACGCGCGATGTACGGTACGCGCTGCGGATGATTTGGATCAAACGAAGTTTTAGCGTGCCCGCGCTGCTTTCGCTCGCCCTGGGAATCGGCGCAAATACTGCGATCTTCGGTGTTGTCAATGCCGTGCTTATTCGCCCCCTTCCCTATGCTGAGTCGGAGAAGCTGGTAGGTGTTTCTAACTCCGCAGTTTTTTCAGGCCAGGTCATAACCGACTGGCCCCTATCGCTCGAGATGTACGCCGCCTATTGGGAGCATGCACGAAGCTTTACCGACTTCGGCGTTTGGACGGCTGGCGCGGCAGCGGTTACCGGTGCCGGCGACCCCGAACAGGTTGCGACCGTAGCCATGACTCACGGAGTGCTCTGTGCGCTCGGCGTGCAGCCCTATTTGGGCCGCTGGTTCTCCAACGCAGATGAGATGCCCGGTGCGCAGAAAGCTGTGATCCTTTCCCACAAATATTGGCTGCGAAGGTTCGGCGGTGACAGGCGCGTACTGGGTCAGTTGGTCCTCATCGATTTCGTCCCTTATCAAGTGGTTGGAGTGATGCCTCGAAGCTTTGAATTCTTCAACCTTGACCCTGATGTGTTCCTGGCCCAAAGCGTAGTCAGCGGCGCTCCAGGATCCGAAGACGCCGATTATGCCGGCGTCGCCAGGCTTAAGCCCGGTGTTAGCCTTGCACAAGCCAATCGAGACATAACGCGCGTACTGAGTATTCTGGGAGCGGGGAGCACTCTATGGCGGCAAGCACTTGAGGAGCTGCGAGTCCAACCCAACATCCATCCGCTGAAGCAGGATGTTGTCGGAGACGTGGGCGGCGTTCTCAAGATTCTGATGGGAGCGCTGGTAATCGTGTTGTTGCTGGTCTGCGCGAACGTGGCAAATCTGGTGCTGGTGAGGGCGCAAGCCCGGCGCGAGGAGTTTGCGATTCGGACGGCGCTTGGTGCTGGTCGGAGGCAAATCGCTCGTCAACTAATCGTAGAGAGTCTCGCCTTGGCTACACTTGGCGGCGCTGCCGGTTTGGGTCTCGCGTGTGCGGCGCTTCGGGTGCTGGTAGCCCATGGACCGACAGCTTTACCTAGAGTGAGAGAGATTTCCATCGACTCAACGAGTATCTTGTTCGCGCTGGCCTGCTCCTTGCTATCGGGCATGTTGTTTGGATTCATAGCGGTCCTGAAATCAGGCCTGAGCAGCAGGCTACAAAACGCGCGAGGCGTCACCCCGAGTGCTGAGCACTTGCACGCACAAAATGCATTTGTTGTGGCGCAAGTGGCGCTTGCCCTGGTGTTGTTAGTCGGGGCAGGGTTGCTGGTTCGCAGCTTCATCGCGTTGAGCGCCGTAAAACCAGGCTTCACTCACCCCGAGCAGATTCAGACCATCCGGCTGCTTATTCCCGAAGCTCAGATACGAGAGCCGGAGCGAGTGGCCCAAATGCAAGCAGATATTCTCCACGAAGTTGCCGCTATTCCCGGAGTTACGGCGGCGGGGTTCGCCACGGCTTTGCCGCTCGAACTGGAATACCATAACGGCAACCCCGTCTCTGTTGAGGGTAAGACCCCAGTTGGCAGAATCCCCCTGAACCGAACTATCAAGTATGTTTCCCCAGGCGTCTTTGCCGCGCTCGGGACGCGGCTGATCGCTGGCCGGGATTTCGCATGGAGCGATCTGGTCAGTCAGCGACGAGTGGCGATCGTGTCGGAGAACATGGCTCGCGAAAATTGGGGCGACCCACCGGACGCGCTCGGCAAACGCATCCGAATCGGCACAGACGGCCCGTGGAGCATCATAGTGGGCGTTGTGGAAAACGTCTATGACGATGGTGTCGATGAACCGCCCCCTGCGCTGGTCTACTTTCCGGGTGTTCGCCGCAGCGTCACCTTCGCGTTGCGGAGCAGTCGTGCCGGCACGGAAGGCCTGCTGAAAGAAATCACAATGAAGATCCACGGCGTGGACTCCAGCTTGCCCTTGGCGAATGTTCGAACTCTAAGCGACCTTAATAGACTCGCGATGGAACGCCGGTCGTTTGCGCTTGTTCTGCTTGGAATCGCCGCAGCAATGGCCGCTACGCTTTCGATCATCGGCGTCTACGGTGTTCTTGCTTATGCTGTTGTGCAGCGTCGCAAAGAGATAAGCATCCGTGTCGCAGTGGGTGCCGAGCCCCGAACGATCAAAGCTCTTTTTTTGCGGCAGGGCCTAATACTTACATGCCTTGGTGGTGCGGTTGGATTGGTTTCAGCGCGAGGGGTCTCCCACTGGATGGCGTCCCTACTTTTTGGAGTTTCGCCGGGCGATCCACTAACTTATGGCGTTTCAGGTGCGGTTATTCTAGTGGCCGCATTGGCCGCTAGTTACCTACCATCGCGCAGAGCCGCATCGTTAAATCCGATCGAGGCGCTACGAGGCGATTAAGTATGGGCTCTTCGCCTAATTGTCCAAAATGACCGACAAAAACACCGCTTACGGACGGAACGTGTGGCTTGAACCATCGCTTGGACATTTCGGAAGCATCGTTTGCCGTTTCGGCGCCTGTAAGTCTTGTAAATCCGAAGTCTAATTAAATGCCCGCTCGGAGGTCTGAACCATCGCGTGGCCGGAAGAGCAGAATCGGAAGCATCCCGTGACCGTGGGACCATAGCCCGACCACGTCACCCGGCTCCCGAAATCAGAAACACTAGGCCCCCGGCTCAGTGAACAGCCACCCTTGATCCAACGGCCGCTAACAATCCACATTTGTGCCTTGAAGGATAATTGGCAGTGAATTGAAGCATAAAATGGCAGTCGACCGTCCAGAAGCCCTTTGAAATCAATCGTCGTGTGCCGACGTCTGTGCAATGTTTTGAAGGATAAGTTGGCAGTAAGTGCAAAATGGAAGCATAAGATGGCAGAAAGTGCAGTCAGAAATCGCCGTCCGGCGAGGAATGATCGTGACGTCAAGCACGTTATCCTCTGCTTCTTACAGTTCAGGACACTTCACGGCGCGCGACCAGAGCAATGTTGAACGATTTAGGAAGCATAAAGTGGCAGTCACTGCCAATTTATGCTTCAAGGCACAACATTCCCGGCCAACCGATGGTTCAAGAGCGGTCAAGCGAAGTTGTTCCCAACCTTTGAGGTGCCCCCCCTAAAATGTCGCAAAAAAATTGGGCACACTTGCCAGAATTTGAAAACCCGTCGTCATGTGATGACTATCCCAGCGCTCAAACCTCAGGACAGGGCCTTCCGAAGATTTTCGCGGGCGACAGCCAATTGTGGGTGAGCGGGCGTCAAGCGGCTTTCAAGAATTGTGACGGCACTCTTGAGCAGGGGCACAGATTCAGTGCGGCATCCCAAAATAATTAATAGGCTGCCGAGAGCATGTCTGCCATCTTGTATGAACACGAGGAGCAACCAGTTGTCACTTTTGAGATCACCACCAAAACAACCAAAGGCCGTCACCGTTCAAGCCCGTGTCGAAGAATCGGTAAAGACTCTGCTGGAATGCTATGCGGAGTTCATCGATGCTTCGCCGTCTTATGTGATTATCGAAGCCGTGGCTGGCGAATTGTTATTTCTCCAGCAACAGGGCATATAACATTGCATCCTGTTGCCGGGTTAGCGCGGGTTGCACTGGTGGTCGCTGATTTTAAAGACATTCGCGACGGATAGCATTTTCGGCAGGGACAGACATGATGCGCGATGCTGGATAAGTTGCGATAAAGGACCTTGTCATTCGCTACCGCCATTGAAGATTCTGTCCCGTGTACAATTTGGACGTAAAGACAGCAGATACATAAGATCCGGAGTTATCTGGGAGTTCCATGTCGGGAGTAGCGCTCTTGATCCGGATAGGATGTAGGCTGTCGGATGAGGAGTCCAAAGGCATCGCGGGAGCACCGCGGGGGCGGGAGATGAGCCTGAGTTCAGGACGCTGCCCTGCGCTCGAACTGGCCTTGGCCGTTCTGCTTTTAGTCCCGGTCTGCGCCTTAGCCTTGGCCAGAGCGGGCGACAGTGCTGACACATCCTCGCTCGATTCTCCGGTAGACACTGAAACCATCAGGCTTCCCGTCGTCGAGGGTAAGGATATCCGCTTTGCACGGATATCCAACTCCCAAGGCCTCTCTCAAGTTAGGGTTTCGGATATCGTTCAGGACGACCAGGGGTTTATTTGGTTCGGGACATGGAACGGCTTGAATCGCTATGACGGTTACAATTTCAAAGTCTTCAAACATGATCCGGAACGCCAGGAAAGCCTCAGTGGGGTTTACATCTATTCGCTGTTTAAGGACCGCGCCGGCACGATTTGGGTCGGAACAGACCAGTTTCTCGAACGCTTTGACCCGCTTACGGAAAAATTCAGTCATTATCATTTCGATGTCCCGGATTCAAGTCGCTTAACGACGACCGTCAACCAGATCAGCCAGGACTCGTCGGGCATGTTATGGCTGTCCACTCGCAAGGGACTATTCCGACTGGATCCCGTCACGGGTAAGACCAAGCACTTTTACCACGACCCGGGCGACCCTTACAGCCTCGGGGATAACGACATCAAATCCACCGGTGAGGACAGAGCAGGCCGGTTTTGGGTCGGCACCAGCCAGACGCTCGACGAATTTGATAGGAACACTGGAAAAGTGAAGAGGCACGTCCTTACAGGGGAGTCGGGTATCGGGCTCTGGTTCCACGAAGACCGTTTCGGCGTGTTTTGGATCGTCTACGGCCCAGACGGCTCCATCGCCACGTTCGATCCCAAGACGAACAAACTGACTCGCTACGGACTCGACTCACGAGGCCCCGAGAGCAACTTGAAGAACCCGGCCTACGCCCTGCTGGAGGACAGCGAAGGCACCATGTGGTTTGGAACGGCGGTCCGTGGATTGCTCAAGTTCGACCGCGAGCATCGGCGTTTCATCAGCTACCACAACCTCCCTGGTGATAGCGACAGTCTGGCCGACAACCGAGTCATAGCCCTATTCGAGGACCGCGAAAAGAACATTTGGGTCGGCATGCACGAAGTGGAGCCACACTTCTTTGCTACCAGGCCACCGCCGTTTACAAAATTTACGAACCCCTCCGGCAGTCGCAACAGCATAAGTCCGGGTCTCGTTGGGGCCCTCTATGAGGATCGGCAAGGCGTTTTGTGGGTCGGCGTCAATCGTTCGCTGGTGCGAATCGATCGCAAGACCGGCTGGTCCTCCAGCTTCCAGCCAGGCGCCGGGTCTGAAGTGCTTTCGATCATCGAAGACGGACCAGACGTTCTTTGGATAGCAGGCACAAATCCGCTGTTGCGTTACAACCGGAAAACGGGAGAACTTCGACGCTACATCCACGACCGCTCCGACCCCTCAACCTTGTGTAGCGGTGTCGTACAGCGGTTGCTTATCGATCATCGGGGCACCTTGTGGGCTGCCACGTGGGATGGTCTCTGTCGTTTCTACCCGCTCACACAGCGGTTCACAACCTACAAGCCTGACCCGAAAACCCGAGGCCTGAACTATTACGCCATCGCAGAAGACCCACAGGGAAACTTGTGGCTTGGCGGCAATTTAGGGCTGCACCGATTCGATCCAAACACCGACCAGTTCACGGTCTACAGCCACAAGTCCGACGACCCGCACAGTCTCAGCGACAACCGCGTAGTCGCCATCTATTTCGATCGCGCAGGAAGCATGTGGGTTGGCACTCAAAACGGGCTGGACAAATTCGATCCCAGAACAAGCACATTTGTGGTTTACAACGAGCGCGATGGCATGGGGGGGAATGTCGTTAGCTGCATTCTCGATGACCAGCGCGGTCTGCTTTGGATGAGCACGAATAAAGGGGTATCGAGCTTTGACCCGCGAACCCAGAAATTCAGCAACTACACTGTGGCAGACGGTCTTCCTGGCCCAGATTTTACCGGGTGGGGCGCCGGCTTCAAGAGTGCCGCGGGTGAGATGTTTTTTGGAGGCTTCAGCGGAGTGACCGCATTCTTTCCCGACCAGGTAGTGGCCGACGCGGTCGTTGCGAACGCGTTTGTCCCACCGATTGTCTTGGCCGATATCCGATTATTCGGAAGGCCGGTCACCCTCAGCCCCGGCTCGCCGCTGAAGAAAGCTGTCAACTACACCGATACGATCACACTCTCTCACTCGCAAACATTTTCTCCATCGGGTTTTCCGCATTGAGCTATTTCAATACTGCGACTAACCGCTACCGCTACATGTTGGAAGGGTTAGACCAAAAGTGGAACGAGGTGGGAAGCGACCAGCGGCTTGCGAGCTACACGACGCTGCCGACAGGTACTTACATGTTTCATGTGCAGGGTGCGAGCCGCCGAGGTCCATGGAGCGAACCCGGCGCGCAACTGCGCATCCAGATCCTGCCGCCTTGGTGGGCCACCCAGTGGTTTCGGATCACATGCCTGGTGCTAGTTATTCTTTTGGTATGGAGCGTCCACCGCTACCACTTGCATCAACTTACTATCCAATTCAATGTGCGCCTGGAAGAGCGCATAAGTGAGCGTCAACGCAGAGTATCTGAATCCGTGCTACAAGCCAAGAACCCTGAGCAGCCTTAGTACCTCGTCTAAAGCTGGAAGACAGTCTAAACGTGCTTATCTAAACGTGCCCCCTTGTTGCCGACATACGCGGCGGGACTGACGCGCATCGCTCGCGAACTCCATGATTCGCTGCTGCAAGGCTTTCAAGGATTGATGTTCCGCTTGCAGGCGTTGCGCGACCTGCTTCCCGGGCGAGCGAGCGAAGCCATGCAAGCGCTCGACATCGCTCTGGAGCGCGGAGACAAAGCCATCGCGGAAGGCCGGGACACAGTCTCGGACTTGCGCGAGCCCATCATGGGCGACAGCGACATTGCGGAGGCACTGACCGCACTGGGCGAGGAACTGGCGCTACAGAGCGACGACGGCTTGGTGCCGCGCGTGCACGTGCTGCTGGAAGGGAAAGAGCGAGAGCTGAATCCCATGCTGCGCGATGAAATCTATCGCATTGGGCGCGAGGCGTTGCGAAACGCCTTTCGCCACGCGAAGGCCCAGAAGATCGAGGCGGAAATTACATACGGCGATTCTCAGTTTTCGTTGCACGTGCGAGACGATGGATGTGGGATTGATTCGGAAGTTGTCAATCAGGGCGCTCGCGCGGGACACTGGGGACTCCCGGGGATGCGCGAGCGTGCCAAGAGCTTTGGCGGGAACCTGGGAGTCTGGAGCGAACACGGAGCCGGAACGGAAATCGAGTTGATAGTTCCTGCCGGCGTTGCGTATGGCAAATCCGACGCGCGTCGCAGATTCTGGTTCTGGCGAAAGAAGACTGAGGGAACCAATGGGCAGCAGTCCTAAAATGGGCACCAGTGCTACTGCAATTCGCGTAATGACGGTGGACGACCACGTTCTGATCCGCGAAGGAGTCGCGGCGCTTATCGCCAATCAGAAGGACATGCGTTTGGTCGGCGAAGCCTCGAATGGGCGCGAGGCGATTGCACAGTTCAGGTCGCATCGGCCGGACGTCACTTTGATGGACTTGCAAATGCCAGAAATGAATGGGATCGATGCCCTGATTGCGATTCGGAGCGAGTTTCCGGACGCGCGGATCATTGTGTTAACGACCTACGCGGGCGATGCACTGTGCAAGCGAGCGATGACCGCTGGTGCGCAAGCGTACATCTTAAAAGGCAACGTGCGGAAGGATCTCTTGGACACGATCCGAGCTGTGCGGGCCGGAAAAAAAATACTCCATGCGGAAGTCGCCGTGGAACTCGCCAGTCATGCTGATGATGACGCTTTGAGTGAAAGGGAGACTGAGGTTCTTTCCCTGATTGCAGGGGGAAATTCGAACAAGCTGGTCGCCGATCAGCTAGCGATCTCGGAGGATACGGTCAAGGGCCACGTCAAGAGCATCCTTTCCAAGCTTGGCGTCAATGACCGAACCCACGCGGTGACTGCAGCTTTGAAGCGCGGAATCATCGAATTGTAAATCCTTATAAACCACCCAAAAGAGTCTAAAGCGTCCCCCACATTTGGGGATTCCCAGGGTCCGCTATCCCGTTACATTCGCCTCGTACGAGTGCGAAATTACGCCGAAGTAAGGGGAAAACTTGCAACGATTGTTTACGATGTTTCCTGGCGGTTGGCCTGGGGCTGGACTTTTCGTCCTGCGCCTAGCCGCAGCTATTCCACTGATTATTGGTGGCGGCCTTGCAGTTCGAGATGCACCGCAATTGGGGCTTCACGCAATGTATTTCGCAACGATCGGCGTCGGAATTTTGCTGCTGGCCGGATTGTGGACGCCGGTTGCCGGAGCTTTACAAGCGATCATCGAGGTTTGGATTTTCTTTTCTAGAGGAGACGGAGCGAACTTGCACCTCTTGCTCGCGGCGCTCGGAGTAAGCCTCGTCATGCTTGGACCCGGCGCATGGTCCGTGGACGCCCGGCTGTTTGGTCGGAAGCGAATTGATATTCGTGCGCGCTAGAGTCCCTCTGATAAAGGCATCACGAAGCACCTCCCACGTTGAAAACAACGGACCTCCATTTGGGTTTCTTGGGCGGAGTTAGTTCTTCTCTATCACCCAAAAGAAGTATTTCTCCCCGCCTTGATATAGGCACTAGGCGCGCCCCGAAATAGTCGGGAGTCCGCGACCCCATTTGGGGTTGTTTTGCGGAGCAAATTCGCGCGACTATCAGCGCGTGAGGTCCGAGGAGCCGGCAATGAACGAAATCGTCGTCGGCGCTTCTTCAGTCGCGGACCAGGGTGGTCCCTCCCGGAACTAGCTGGAAGGTCGTGTCCAAGCCGACTTCGAATCACGACCGTGAAGGGGGCGTCATGGCCACAGCGACAGAAACAGCCCACGGAAAAGAATTGCACGTGAGAAACCGGAGTTCCACAGCATGTCACTTCGAGGAAGCCTTGCGGGAAAAGATCGTGGGGCAGGAAGAAGCAGTGTAGGCGCTTGTCGATCTTTATCAAGTGTTCTGCTCCGGTCTGCATTCTCCCGGGCCCCCTGTGGGTAACCTGCTGTTTCTAGGACCGACCGGTTCAGGCAAAACACGCACGGTGGAGGCGGCAGCCGAGATTCTGTTCGGAGACAATCGCGCAGTTATCAAGGTGGACTGCGCGGAATTCCAGCACTCGCACGAAATCGCGAAGTTGATTGGTTCGCCGCCAGGGTATCTGGGCCACCGCGAAAGAGGGGCTGGTTTTCATGAGAGACAAAGAGAAGTCTTCAAACCCCAAAATTCATTTCCCAATGCCGAATCCAGGACAGGTCCTGGCTTCGGAAGCTCAAGTTTAAGTTCAGCATCGTTGTTTTCCCGCTAGCCCCATGGGAGGAAGAGAGGAATACAAGATGAGTCCGACAACAAATTCGGTCATGCAGGCTGCTGGGTATTCGGAAACTGCGCCGATAAATGCCGCTCTCTATCGTGCCGCTGAACGGACCACGCCGGAGCACGCGGAATCCTCGTTCCTGGACACGATCGTGGGGCGTCGCGGCAGCCTGTGCTCAATTCTCAGCCAGGTGGAGGCCGTAGCGGGCACAAGTACAACGGTCTTGATTACCGGAGAAACCGGTACCGGCAAGGAAGTCATCGCGCGAGCGATTCACGAGCTCAGCTCGCGCCGAAACCAAAATCTGGTGAAGGTCAACTGCGCGGCGATGCCTGCCGGCCTGCTCGAAAGCGAGCTTTTCGGGCACGAGCGGGGAGCGTTTACGGGCGCCATCAATTCTCATGTCGGCCGCTTTGCGCTGGCGGATCGCGGCACTCTGTTCCTCGATGAAATTGGCGACATGCCATTGGAGCTTCAGCCCAAGCTGCTCCGCGTGCTCCAGGAGCGTGAGTTTGAGGCAGTCGGGAGCACCCGCACAACGCGAGTCGATGTTCGCGTCGTTGCTGCGACCAACCAGGAGCTGAAGCAAATGGTTCGGAACCGCGAATTCCGTGAGGATCTGTACTACCGGCTGAATGCTTTTCCGATTTATCTGCCCCCGCTGCGCGAAAGGAAAGCCGATATTCCGGAGCTCGTCGAATATTTCGTTCAACAGTTCGCCGCGTCTATGGACAAAACCATCGAAACCATTCCTCAGGAAACCATGCGCTCCCTAGTTCGCCACTACTGGCCCGGGAACATTCGAGAGCTGCAAAACTACGTTGCGCGCGGTGTCATCCTTTCTATCGATGGCGTTTTTAAACCGGCACCACTCGAAAGCAGCGAGCCGTTGGAGGCAGCGCAAGAGATTGCAAATCCAACGCTTGAAGGCAAGGTGCGTAGTGAAATTCTCGCGGCCTGCCAGCGCGCTAATTGGAAGCTCGGTGGTCCGCGAGGAGCAGCCGCCAGACTCGGCTTGAAGCGCACCACATTGTTTTACAAGATGAAGCGCCTTGGTATTGCGCCGCCTGCGGACCATTGGCAGGACTGAGTTCCGCTTGCATCTACACACTCGCCGGGAGGCTGCTTCCGTTGAGGAGAAATTCGTTAGAGCACATTCGTGTTTCGTGTCGCCGCTGGCTCTGGCCTTTGTTCCAGCGCACTTGCAGCTGGTGGACACACTTGTGCCTACCAACTCAGACAAAAGCAAAAAGGTCTAGCTTCCGCTCAAACAGGTGCATCGAAGTCCGAACCCGCTTGCTCGTACAGATTGATCCCTCTGCCCTCACGGATTTCGGCACAACTCAGACGACGCTCAACGTCACTCTGGCAGTGGGATCCAAGGGCATTGAGACCGATCTACACTTCGACTACACAGGAACCCCGGCGAAAGCGAGTACTCCCAAACCAACTCCACCGAAGGCCACCCCGCCAAAAGCAAAGGCCCCGAACACAAGTGACCGGCACGCATCAAAGGTTTCACCGGCATCATTCGACTTCTCGAAAGAAAGCGGTCCAAAACCACTGACCATCACGGGTGATCAGTTGCAAATGGTGGACACGTTTGTGCTTGCCACCAGCCCTCGAAAAATTTGGAGGCGCGGGTCGGATTCGAACCGACGAGTGATGGTTTTGCAGACCATTCCCTTAGGCCACTTGGGTACCGCGCCTTATTCGTTATGCCCAAAATCTATGTCCAAAGTTATGCCCAACGCGCCCGATTGTTGCCTTTTCGCGCTGGTGAGCGCCTCGCTAACCCTTTGATACCACACGACGCGGGGCTAGCGGAGGGATTTTGCAGACCTCTCCCTTGGGCCACTTGGGTACCGCGCCGTTCCTAAAAATTCCACGACTACTACAGTATCCCCTAGGTCCGACTTGCTGCCAAATTTGCAGCCACTCTCGGGCCAAGTCTTCCCTCTACCAGAATCTCGGAAATGCCGCGACACCGCATCGGCCGCCTGCCGCTCCGCTCCCCATAGTGGGTGGATATAGTGTTTCATGGTTGTAGGTGCATCTTCGTGTCCCGTCGATCCTGCGCCGCCTTCATCGTTATGCGGCACGGCCGTGTGCCAGTGACGAAGAAGATGCCAAGTGACGTAGGAACGCCGACTCTCTTTGCCACGGACTGGAGCGTTTCAAGCGCCTTGTCGGCGTGAATCGGACCCGTTCCGAAGCGGTTCAAGAACAGCCAGTCATCCTCACCCGCGCGCCCGGTCCGCCGCCGAAACTCGGTCAGCCGCTTCATATCCTCGTCTGCCAGGAGAATCGGACGACGACTACGGTGCGTTTTGGGCGAGTAGACCGCCTCTACCACCCAAAAGCATGTGCGGTCCCAGTCTACTGCGCGCCAGCGAAAGGCAAGCAGCTCGCCTATGCGAACGCCGCTAATACAAACCAACCACACCATTGTACGGCAGGGTTCAGGGAGTTCGTCAAGCCGACGCGCCACTTGGCACTGGTTCAGTTTGAAGAAACTGTACCAGTGCCCCTCTGCTCCCTCCGCCCCCCTCCGCGCGTGTGCGTGACTCTATCCCTTTGCGCCTGCTATCCTCTAGCTTCTCAGTTCATTTGTGAGGTGCAACTCATGCGTAGCGCGCTTTTAGCCATTTTTTTTCTTCTCTGGGCCGCCGCTTCTCCAACCCAGCAAACTCCTTCCGTCTCACACTTCGATGGCAACTCATGGTGGGCACACGTCAAATATCTGGCCGACGATTCTCTCGAGGGCCGCGACACGGGCAGCGAAGGTCTGCGCAAAGCCCAGGCTTACGTCGTCGAGCAGATCCAGAAAGCCGGCCTCGAGCCGGCCGGAACGAATGGCTTCTATCAACCCATCCGATTCAATCAATATGAAGTCGATGAAGCCAAATCCTTCCTGGTCCTGGTCGAAGGCAACCAACCGCAGCCGCTTTCTTTCGCCGACGATGCCTTCATTAGTACCCGCGCCACGCGCGTATCCGCCAATCTTACTGCCCGCATGGTCTTCATCGGCTACGGCCTAAAGATTCCCGAGAAAAATCTCGATGAGCTCGCCGGCCTCGATCTAAACGGAAAAATCGTCGTCTATCTCGCCGGCTCGCCTTCGGACATTCCCACTGCTCTCGCCTCGCACTATCAAACGGCCGGCGAGCGCTGGAAATTCCTTCGTGCCGCCGGCGCCATCGGCATGATCAGCATTTTCAATCCCGCTTCCATGGACATTCCATGGTCCCGCATTTCCGTCAACCGCAACCATCCTTCCATGGATCTCGCAGATCCCGAGTTCAATGACACTCCCGGCCTTCAACTTGGCGTCTCCTTCAATCCCGCTTCCGCGGAAAAACTCTTCGCCGGCTCCGGCCATACCTTCGCCGAAATCGCCGCCCTCGGAAAAGATCGCAAGCCTCTTCCCCACTTTGTCATGGCCACCTCACTAAAAGCCAACGCGGTGATCCAGACCAAGGCGCTCGAGTCCGCCAACATAGCCGCCAAACTCACCGGCTCCGATCCCGCGCTCAAAAACGAATTCGTCGTCCTCTCCGCGCACATTGACCACGTCGGCATCGGTGCGCCCATCAACGGTGATCGCATTTACAACGGCGCCATGGACGACGGCTCCGGTAGCGCGCTAGTGATAGATATCGCTGCGGACCTCAAAGCACACCCGGAAAAGCTGCAACGCTCGATTCTCTTTCTACTCGTCACCGCCGAAGAAAAAGGTCTTCTCGGCTCGAAGTATTTTGCGGCGCATCCCACTGTCGCGCCGAAATCCATCGTCGCCGATGTAAACGTGGACATGTTTCTTCCCATCGTCCCGCTGAGAATTCTCAAGATCGAGGGCATCGAAGAATCGGACCTCGGCACGCGCGCCGCTGCGATCGCCCAATCCATGGGCATCAAACCAATCCCCGATCCCGAGCCGCTCCGCAACGCGTTTATCCGCAGCGATCAGTACAGTTTTATCAAGAAAGGAGTTCCCAGTGTCAAAGTCGACGTCGGCTTCGAACTCGGCACGCCCGAACAGAAAGTTTTCAAAGACTGGCTAACCAACCGCTACCACGCTCCAAGCGACGACGTGAACCAACCGGTCGATCTCCAATCCGCCGCGAGCTACGAGGAGTTCACTCGCCGTCTCCTCCTCGACACCGCCAACACCCCCGCGCGCCCGCGCTGGAAGCCCGACTCCTTCTTCCGCCGCTACGCCGCCAACTGAGTTCTTAGCGGAAGCTTTTCCTGAAGCGGGTCGGCACATCCTGTGGTGATTCCCTGGAAAAGACAACCACGCCGAAGACATTCAGTCCAGGGCCGACAAGAAATAGTAATAGGCCTAGAAAAGTTTCGGCAGCACGTCGAGAAATAAAATCGTCCTTCCCAAAAACCGCTTTACCGGTCGTATGGTTACATAGCCGCCTCCGGCCCGAAGTGTCCACCAATCCGATGCAAATCTTCCACACGACCGTGACAATAGAGAGCGAACCGCGAGTTAGCATCTTCATAGCCGGAGCAGGGATCCGTTGAGCGGGTCCGATAAGCCAGTTGCATTCGCATCCCACTGTCCGGCTTCGATGGTCCGTAGGCGCAGGTAGTTTCAGCGAAGCACACCAGTGCAATTGGCGCTTTACACCAAACGGTTGTTAGTGTGAGAGTTTGTAATTAAGAAGGGGTGCAATTGTTAGCAAAATAGCTAGACGGATCGGGAACGATGCATCGCGCACCATTCGGCAATAAGGCGTGGGGAGGCCCCCACTCGTGACTTTCAAGGTCGTGTCCAGACGTCCTCCACGTGAGTTTGAGCCTTTCGGGCCGGCATAGGCGTGGGAACATTTCCGAGTTCATTCGTCCGGTTCATTTTTGCGGCGAAAAGAGGACGATGATGACTCGAAACAAATCCGCGAGCAGCCATTTTGGTTTGGTGTTAGTTGCACTCCTAGAGTTCGCGCTACTCGCCCCGTTGCTGGTGCGTGCGCAGGTCGTCGGCGGCAGCCTCTCGGGCACGGTGACTGACGCGTCCGGATCGGCGCTCGCGGGCGCCACGGTCTCCATCAAAAATGTGGCCACCGGTGTAATTACCACGGCCACGACCAATTCTCAGGGCATCTTCACGGCGCCGAATTTGCTGCCGGGAAGTTATCAAGCAACGATTTCTGCGCTGGGTTTCCAAACCACCATACAAGACGACATTACCCTGGCCGTAGGGTCTCAGCAAGTCTTTAACCTGGCATTGAAAATTGGCACCGTGAGTGAAAAGGTTGAAGTTTTCACCCTCGCCCCGGACGTGCAGCTGATGTCCTCCACGATCAGCAACACTGTCGACTCCACCACCGTCCGCGAACTGCCTCTGAACGGTCGTTCCTGGACCGATCTCGCGACTCTCCAGCCAGGTGTTTCAGTGATTCGCGCCATGGTTAGTGTTACCAGCACGGACCGCCTTGGCCGCGGCCTCGGAGTGGAGTTGAGCGTCACGGGAGGACGGCCCCAGCAGAACAATTATTTGATGAACGGCGTGAGCATCAATGACTATTCGAACCAAGCGCCCGGCAGCATCTTGGGCGGCAATCTGGGCGTCGATGCCGTCGCCGAATTCAGTGTCCTGACGACAAACTATTCCACAGAGTACGGACGCACCTCCGGCGGAGTGATCAGCGCGATTTCACGCTCCGGCACGAATCAGTTTCACGGCAGTGCCTTTGAGTACTTTCGCAATAGCGCACTGGATGCGCGCAACTTTTTCGACGTTCCGGCGGCCCCGGGCTTGCCTGCCAAGCCGACTTTCAAACGCAATCAATTCGGAGTTTCCGCAGGCGGCCCGATCCGCAAGGATAAGACATTTATCTTTGTCGCTTACGAAGGACTTCGCGAGAACCTCGGATTAAGCGAATTTGACCAAGTACCCTCCCTCCATGCCCGCCAGGGTATCCTCTGTGATCCGAACTCAGCCGATTGCTCGGTTACCACGAACAAGGGCGTAAATCCCCTCGTCCTGCCCTATCTGCAGTTTTTCCCGAAACCCAACGGCGCGCTCGAATGCCCAGGTTGTGTTCCAGGCGCAGGGGACATCGCCGATTTTACTTTTGGTGGAGCGCGGATTACCAACGAGAACTATTTGATTACCCGCCTCGACCATAGAATCTCAGAAACAGACAACCTCTCGGGCAGCTACATGTTCGACAATGCTCCATCCTCACAAAATGACGAGTTCAATAACAAAATAGTTTCCTTTAAGACCAGACGCCAGCTGGTGACCATCGAAGAAAATCATATTTTCAGTCCGTTCGTGGCTAATTCGTTCCGCATTGGCTACAACCGCGTGCTGGCAGCCGCGCCCGCGGGCGGCACCGCTGTCAACCCCCTCGCAGCGGACACGGCTTTGGGTTTCGCTCCAGGGGAAACGGCGGGCTCCATCACTATCGCGGGGCTTACCCCCTTTACGGGCGGATTGAGCACCACGCAAGCCCAGGTTTTTCATTGGAATTCCTGGCAGGGTTACGACAATCTCTTTGTTGTGAAGGGGCTTCATTCCCTGAAATTCGGAGCCAATATCGAGCGCATCCAGGACAATTCCTTCTCCAGTTCATTCCCCGGTGGAGTCTTCAGCTTTGGTTCCGTGGCGGATTTTATCAACAACAGCCCTTCGTCGGTGAACCAGCCCATCACGCTCAGTATCGACGTTCCTGGGACCACCACTCCTCGTGGCCTCCGGGAGACTCTTTTCGGCGCGTACGTCCAGGACGATGTGCGCTTTCGCCCAAATCTCTCCATCAATTTGGGAGTTCGCTATGAGATGGCTACGGTACCCACCGATGTGCACGGACAGCTGGCCAGCCTTCACAGTATGACCGGCTCGCAGGTTTTTACCGGCTCACCCTTGTTTGCGAATCCCTCACTTCGGGACTTCGAGCCGCGGGTCGGTTTTTCCTGGGACCCTTTCCGCACAGGGAAGACAGCCGTTCGCGGTGGCTTCGGAATGTTCGACGTCCAGGTGCTTCCTCTCACCCTGCGCCACACCGTTGACGGGACCGTTCCTTTTGCCCAGTCGGCCAACGCCTCGATCACTTCGGGCAATCCCTTTCCAACCGCAGCCTTTCTAGGGCTGTCGAACGACCCGAAGACCGAGCGTGCGGCTTTCATCGAGCAAAAGCCACCTCGCAACTACGTCATGCAGTGGAATCTGAATATTCAACGCGAAGTTGCTCCCGCCACTACGGCCATGATCGCCTACGTGGGCTCGCGCGCCGTGCACAACATCTTCCAGGCGGATGACACCTCCATCGTGCTGCCTTTCGCCAAGACCCCGGCTGGTTACTTCTGGAATGGTGGGACTATCCTCAATCCCAATTTTGGCCGAGTCTCCAGCACACTCTGGAATTCCAGTGCTGCTTACCATGCGCTCGAATTGCAACTGAGCAAGAGGTTGAGCCATGGGTTCCAGGCGCAAGCCTCTTACACCTTTGGCAAAGGCATCGACACCAGCTCCGGCACGACAGATGGCGACCAGTTCCAGAACGGCATTTCCACCCTCTTTTTCTTCGATCCTAAAACACGCCGCGGACCATCCGATTTCAATATCAAGCACACCCTGACGGTCAGCTACACGTGGGAAATTCCCAGTCCCAAGCAGTCCTTCGCTGCTCTTAATTGGGTCGCCGGAGGCTGGGAACTTGGCGGCATCCTGCAGGCAAACACCGGCGTGCCGTTTACACCAACGATTGGCGGAGACCCGCTCGGATTAGGGAACACCGATCCGTTTGACTTCCCGAACTACGTGAAGGGCTGCAATCCCATTCACGGAGGCGTGAACTATCTCAACCTCAATTGTTTTGCTCTGCCGACGGCTTCCGAGCTGCCCGCGTCGCTTGCAGCACAGTGCGTCCCTTTTGCCAGCGCACTGCCTACGCCGGCACCCGCGACTTGCACGAACCTAGTCGGCAATGCCGGGCGCAACAGCTTGGTTGGACCAGGCTTGGTCAACTTTGACCTCTCGTTGTTCAAAAACAATCCCATCAAGCGTATTTCGGAGACATTTAACGTTCAGTTTCGCGTAGAGATTTTCAACGCGCTCAATCATGCCAATTTTAATCCCCCGACATCCAACAACCAGATTTTCGACGGATCCGGCGCCCTGGTAGGAGGCGCAGGCAACATCACTGGCACAGCCACAACCTCCCGCCAGATTCAGCTTGCGCTGAAGTTTGTTTGGTAACCTCGG
>Ga0207000_1091_pt1 | contig 30583 bp, 21 predicted proteins | sample Alteio_BWMinCont_90_FD_153498 | JGI IMG/M metagenome (GOLD analysis project Ga0207000, IMG submission 153498) | Enriched cells from forest soil in Barre Woods Harvard Forest LTER site, Petersham, Massachusetts, United States -... | ecosystem: Environmental > Terrestrial > Soil > Temperate forest >...
CGATAATTGGGTGGATCTTCATCTTCTCGAACTCTTCGGGCGTAAGTTTCCCTGGCTTGGAAATTATGTGTTCCGGAACTGCCAGCTTCCCGATGTCATGCAGCACCGACGCAGCCTGCAAAGCCTCGGTTTCGTCTGCGCTCAAGCCGAGATCTTTAGCTAGCTCCATAGCGTAGATGCGGACTCGTTGCAAGTGATCGTGCGTGGTGTGATCCTTGGCCTCGATCGCGAGTGCGAGAGCTTCAATGGTTCGCAGGTGAAGATTGGACACCTGCTCGGCATGCCGGGTTTCATCTTCAAGCTTGCTCAGGTATAGCCGGTACGACCGGTACATCAGATACACCGGAGGCAGGACCAGAAGCGAAGATTGCCATCCGATGTGCCGGTTCAGGAAGCTCACTAAACCGGCGATGGCCGCGCCAACGAGGTAGTAAGGGAACGACCAGAAATAGCATTCCGACCACACTTTCAAAACCGGCTTGCCTTCAGTCAACCGGATGATGGTTGCCATCGCAAACGTGTTGAAGGCGAAGTAGGTGATCGCTACCAGGACCAGCGCGAGCGGATCGTTTCGGTGCAGTCCGTGAGTTGTGACGAATTGGTACGCGACGTATGCTGCTGCCGTTCCAACCGGCAACTGCGAAAAATTGAAAATGACATGGATCGGTTTTAGGTTAGACGACTTCCAATAAGACTGAACCAACACTGCCCCGAAACCCATCACCAGGGTTTCGGCAAAGCTCATCTCCAGAACCCCCAGGAGAATGAACAGGAAGTTCACCGACATGGTCCCGTTGATGCCGGGCAGTTTAATCTTGAGAGAGGAAGCCAGAAGTGCAACTGCCAGATAGCACAGGAACTTGAGCGGGTCTGTCGATTGCCAGTGGGTCAACGCCACACAGAAACACCCCAGCGCGGCAAGCGCCATGGCTGCGATAAACACTTGTGCGCCAACCTGACGGGGCGAACTCTCGGACATTAGATGATTCTGGCTCAGGGTGACCTAAATGTCTGGCCAAAACGATTCCGGCTGATTACCATCGTGTTCTGCTTATGAGCCAATAACTTACGGTCCTGCCGCTGGTTGGGTCCCGGAGGTGCGAAACAGGGTTCTACCGGAAGGATTTGGTCCTGCTTGATGTAGGCATCAGTGCTAGGCTCACTCTAGAATGGGTTCGTCGTCGACACTCTCATCATTCTCATTGGTCGGCTGCAGAGGCTTAGCGCTCGTGTTCGTCGGCGTACTGTCTAGCCTGCTGCCTCTGCGCGCAATTGAGGTTCCTGGCACCCCGGCGAAGAGCGGGGCGGGAGATTCCTGGTCGATTACGCTACCGCCCATACGACTGATTAACGGATCGCCGGTAGTGTTTCGCGTGACTCCGCCGGAGCGCTTGAAGTCGCTTTCCGGCAAATGGCTGGAGCATGAAGTGTTCTTTTCTGCCGATCCACAAGGCAAAGTCTGGTACGGGATTGCGGGCGCGAGTCTTGAAACCCGGCCCGGAAAGTATCCGCTGGAGTTGAAGGGAGTCAGTGCCAGCGGGAAAGATCTTTCGTTTGAAAAACCAATTGCAGTGGGCAAAGGAAAATATCACAGCATCGCAGCCAGCGTGCCCAAACAATATACGGAACCGAATCCTGAACAACTTCAGAAAATAAGTCAGGATAAGGCGATTAAACAACAGGCGTTTGCGCACGTAACTCCCGAGCGCGAGTGGACGGGCAGCTTCCACGCTCCGGTGAAAGCGGAAATCTCCGATGTGTTTGGAACCTCGCGCACCTTCAATGGCAAAACCCAAAGCGTCCATCAGGGGCTCGACTATGCCGTCCCGGAGGGTACGCCGGTTGCAGCGCTGAATAGCGGAACGGTTTTACTGGCGCAACCGTTGTTCTTCGAGGGTAATTGCGTGGTGCTCGACCATGGTCAGGGCTTGCTCACGCTTTATATGCATCTCTCGAAAATCGAGGTCAAGGAAGGCGAGCACGTTACTGGCGGACAGAAAATCGGGGTGAGCGGTGGAACCGGCCGCGCCACTGGACCGCATCTGCATGTGGCTGTCCGCTGGGAGGGAGTTTATTTGAACCCCGCGACTTTGCTAAGTCTCCAACTGCCTTGAGCCTCTGCGGTGAGACTGTTCTGCCGCAGGGCGCAGGCTGGGTGATGAGCGAAGTGTGTCTTTGAGATCGAGATTACGAATCAAACGGTGGAGATAATTTACGTGCACGCCGAGAAGCTGCGCCGCCTCCGTGTAATTCAGCTTGGTCTCTTCTAACGCATCGAGGATGAGCTGCTTTTTCGCCTCTCTTACTTGATTGTGATATTTCGCCCCTTCAGAAGGCGAGGTAACTGCTTTTTCCAGGATGGACTCCGGCAAATCCTCCGGTTGAATGACATCCGAAAGACTTAACACCAGCGCGCTTTCGATGGCGTTCTCCAGTTCGCGCACATTGCCCGGCCAGTCATAGTTCACCAGGCGTTGCATGGCTTCGGGAGAAAGTTTCTTGGCTTTGGTATTGAGTTTCTTGATGTACCTGGTGACAAAATAAGTGGCGAGCATGGGTATGTCTTCGCGGCGCTCGCGGAGGGCCGGCATAACCAGCGAGAGAACATTCAGGCGATAAAACAGATCCTTGCGGAAGGTTCCAGCCTTCACCGCCTGTGCCAGGTCCTGGTTGGTGGCTGCGATCAGACGGATGTCCACGGAAATCGGCCGCACACCGCCTACCCGATCGAACTCACGTTCCTGAAGCACACGGAGAAGCTTCACTTGCAGAGCCGGTGCGAGTTCGCCGATTTCGTCCAGAAAGACAACTCCGCCATTCGCAATTTCCAGCCGACCCTTTTTCTGCGCGACTGCGCCGGTGAATGCGCCTCTTTCGTGGCCGAACAGTTCGCTCTCCAGCAAGCCCTCGGGAATAGCAGCGCAGTTGATCGCGACGAACGGTTTGCTGGATCGTGGACTGTTGCGATGGACAGCACGTGCCGCCAGTTCCTTTCCGGTTCCGCTCTCTCCTTGCAACAGAACGTTGGCATCGGTCGGCGCCACTCGTGCCAGGAATTGGTAAACTTCCTTCATCCGAGGGCTATCGCCAATCAGGTTGTGCTCGAGATTGATCTCCGCGGAAAGCCTGAGATTCTCCTGTTCCAGCCATTGCATTCGACTAGCGTTTTCCAAGGCGACTGCGGACGTCCCCGCAATGGCCGCCACCAATTGAAGGTGATCTTCGTCGAAGCGGCTGGAAGGGTCACATGTGTCCAGATAAATACAGCCGGTGACTTTCTGGAACACGGTCAGGGGCACACACAGCAACGAGCGGACCTGGCATGACACCAGGCTCTCCACGCCGGCCAGGCCATTTGAACCAGGGACGTCAGCTCCCAGAATTGCCAGTCCTTCTTGCATGACTTGACGGGCAATGGTGCGGCTGATGGGTACCGGCAACGCGGATTTTGCGACACGGTGGCGGGCAAAGGCCGAGGCAAAGTTCGGGTCCCCCTTGCCATCGAGCAAGATGGCGCCACGTTCGGCCGGCACTATTTCAAAAATCAGGTTGAGGATTTGCTCCTGCAGTTCGTCGAGATCACGGATGGAATGAACAACTCGGCTGATTTTGAGCAGCGCATTCAGATTGCGGACTACCCGAGAACTCGCTGGGAACTCTTTTAGAATTCGTTCGGGTTGCAGGTAAAGCACGTCTTGTGGACGAAGCTGGGCTGTCGCTTGGGTCAAGCTGTCTTCGTATTCAACCCGGGCAGCGGCTGGTTGCTCTGCTTCCTCATGAAGCAGCAACAGGAAGATCGAATCGCCTACCGCGATTTGGTCTCCGTGGCGCAACCGCGCTTCCTTTACTGCCACTCCGTTTACTGATGTGCCATTACGGCTATCGAGGTCGCGTATCTTGTAGCCATCGCTTTCTCGGCTGAGCGCGCAGTGGCGACGCGACAAAGAAGGATCGCTGATGGACAGTAAATTGGAGGGGTCGCGCCCGATGTGAATCTCGCCGTTTGGCAGGGCAAACGTCGAATCCTTCAGCGGCCCAGCAATCGCTAGAAGCCTTGGGTTCACCTGAGTACCTCACTACTACTTGCCCTCCTCTGTAACACATTTGTCGCTGGAATCGCAAAACTATCTGCGATCGTTCCACTATCCGAACAGATAGTTCAGCTATCCGTTCGGATAGGGTTGTGGGTGCGAGAGCGGAGCTGAAAGGCTGATTTGTCAATCGTCCAGTCGAGTTAAATCAGTCACTTGGGTGGATCGCCGCGCTCGCGACTGCAGGTTCCGGCAGTGGTTCGACACGTGCTTTCATAGCCGCAAGCCCAGACCTGGCGAAGCGATGGGGGAAGCGCTTTTGGCAGTCTTGCCGGGTACAGGCTGGAATCGGGAGCCTGGCGACCCCCTCATCAGGTTCCCGATTTTTTTAGCTTAGCTTGAATATGGACACGATCTTCGTGGATCAGGCGCTCCAGGCATATCGGGATGAGACGGGGGACCTGCGTCCCTTTGAGGCGCTCCCGGTCGAGATTACCAGCAGGATTCTTCGGGAGGCGCAACGGCTCAAGGGCTCTGGAAATGGGAGCTTTCCTCAGCCCGCAGCCGCAGATGGTTGTGTGGACAATTGAGTGTCCATGTTCTCTACCGGGATTCCATCGCGAAAACTGATGCTTCTTCCTGAGATCGCTGGAATGCGTTCGCCGGGAACCAGGATGCCGACCAGATTCAGGGGATCGGCTGCTGATAGTGTGACGGTTTCCCCGGTTGGAGGCATTTTTCGCGTGGCTCGCAACGACTCCACCGCGACCGGCAGTGCGAATTGCTCGCCGAGGAATCCATCCACAAAACGGCCGCCGCGAATTTCGCCGCGATCTTCCAGCCGGCGAAACGCCATTTGCAATTCCCGCCACTTGGGCAGGTTGGTCTCTCGTGCCAGTGCATCCCGAAAGACGATCCCGTAACGTTTGAGCAACATCCAACAGGTGGCCTCGACGGTCCGGTTGCGCTCTACGGTTTGATCGGTATAGAGCAGCGCCCATCGTCCGGAAGTGTGTCTTGGACGCGCCGTGCGCCCGCTGCCTTGTCCCGTGCGCCGTTTGGGATCGATGAGCGAGCGCAGGTTATCGAAGCCGTCGGCGGTGACGATTCCCGCGGCCACCAATTCCCACAGCGCGGTTTCTACTTCGGCCTTGAGCTTGTCGGTGCCGCGGACGATGTCGGCGAAGAATGACGCTCCGCGCTGGCGCAGGAAATCCAGCACCTGCCGCGCCCCGTCACTAAGGCCGCGCGCTTCGGGTTGATTGGCGGCGGGATTGTGCGGAGTCATCCAATCGGCTTCTTCGCGAACGAAGAAGGTAATGGGAGCGACGCTGGTCGGAATCACTCGCCGCTTGCCGGCGGCCGAATCCTCGAGTGTCGCGGGATGCGGAGACAAACGTCCCCAGCCGACTGCGCCGGTTAAACAAAGTTGATCCAGCCATTGCGGATCGTAGTTGGCAATGCGCCTGCCCAGGATTTGCCGCTCCCACGCATTGGCAGGGATCTCAAATCCCTGAAGCTGACGCAATACTTCGAGCGTGGCTCGTTCCCCCTGAACTTGAGTTCCTGGCGCGACATGCTGCCAGCGCAGCAGCCAGCGCATAAACTGTGCGGGCGTTATGGGCTCGATTTGCTTGCGAAGGGTCGCAACCGTGAGTCGATGAATTCGCGCCAGCAAACGACGCTCGCACCATTCGGTCTCGTGTGGCGCGGGCACGCCCGCTCGCGGGGCTTCATCGGTAAACTTCCCACGCAGGATTGCTCCGCTGGCTTCCATGCGCAGCAAAGCTTTGTCGATTTCAGCTACAGGCAGTCCGAGCGATGACGCAAGCTGTTCGGCGGAAACCGGACCTAAATGTGTCATCCAGCCTGTGACCGTCGCCAGCACGGCATCATCGCGAGAGGGAAGTGCGCTCTCGATCTCGACAACAGGTCGATCAAAACTGGCATCGGGGAAGAGCAGGGAAAACATCTGGGCACGCTCAGCGGCGACCCAGTAGCTTCGGTCGCCGTTGACGGCGTTGGCGGCCCGGCCATGTTCAATCAATTGCTGGAAATGTTCTTGCCATCGCGCATTCCCGCGATCATCCAGGCAGGCCGTGGCTACACGGTCTGCGGGAAAGGCGATCAGCGTGTGCAGCACGTCATGCAGTTCGTCGGGGTCGCGGACATCCGGCCACGCCTCTTCGCGGACTTGCGCAATTGCGGCGGGATCAAGCTTGCCGACTTCTTCCAGCACGGACTCCGGCAGAATCCGGCGCATCTCGACGGCTCGCGCGCGGCGTTCTTCGAGCGGAGCATCGTCGAGATAGGCATACGGATTCGCATTCAGGATTTCATGCGAGAACTGCGAGGGCACAGGCGTATCCACCGCAACGCAACGTATGCGGCCGTCCGCCATGCCGCGCAGCAGATTCTTCAGGCCGTCCAGATCCATCGCCTCAGTGAGCACGTCTTTCATGACTTCGTTCACCAGAGGATGGTTGGGAATCTGAATGTCTCCAGCGATATTTTCCTGGCACGCGGCGACGTCGGGGAACACCGAGGCCAGCAGATCGTCCGAGCGCATGCGCTGAATCTGGGGCGGAACTTTCTTGCCGGATTGAAATCGCAGCAAAGCAAGAGCCCGATTCGCATCCCATCGCCAGCGCGTGCCGAATATCGGAGAAGCCAGCGCGGCTTGCTCGAGGATGGGCTGCACTGTCTCCGCGTTCAGAAAATGAAAAACATCAGCCAGAGGAAAGCTGTGCTGCTCGGCCAGCGCGATGTTCAGACCATTGTCGGTCGCCGCCGCTTGCAGTTCGAAGTTGAAACTGCGGCAGAACCGTTTGCGCAAGGACAAGCCCCAGGCCTTATTGATCCGTCCTCCGAAAGGCGCGTGGATCACCAGTTGCATCCCGCCGCCTTCATCGAAGAAACGTTCGGCGATGATTGTTTGCTGCGTAGGAACGGCTCCGAGCACGGCGCGTCCCTGCAGAATGTATTCGATCATCTGCTCGGCGCCGGAGTCGTCCAAGCCGCACTCTTCTTTCAGCCAAGCGACCGTTTCCGCAACCTCCGGCTGGCTGAAGGAAACACCGATCGGCGAAGTGTGCGGCAGCCGGTCGCTGATCTCTTGGCGCAGGTCGGCTACGTGTAACGACAGCTCTTCGGTTCGCGCCGGAGCTTCGCCGCGCCAGAAGGGAACGCTGGGCGGCGCTCCGTGGGCATCTTCTACGAGCACGCGTCCGGACTTGCCTTCGACTCGGCGAATTCGCCACGAACTATTGCCCAGCAGCATGATGTCGCCAGCGTTGCTCTCGACCGCAAAGTCTTCGTCGAGCGTGCCCACAACAATTCCTTCGGGCTCCGCCACAACCGTAAATAGCGCAGTCTCGGGGATGGCGCCGCCGCTGGTGATCGCTGCCAGCCGCGCGCCCCGGCGCGCTCGCAGCTTGCGATTGATGCGGTCGCGATGGATGTACGCGCCATAGCGTCCTCGGCGCGAAGCAATACCCTCGGAGAGCATTTCGAGAACCGCTTCGTAAGTCTCGCGCGAAAGGTTCCGATACGGATACGCCCGACGCACCAGGGCGAAGAGCTCGTCTTCGTCCCAGCCATCGTCTTGTGGAGCGGGCGTCCCCACTCGCGTGGCGGAGGATGCTAACAGCTCTTCAGGCGCAGCGGGATTTTCTACGCTGCCAGACGCGGACAAGTGCGCCCGCGACACACGACCACCGCCTGCGGCGCATATCGCCACAATCTGCTGGGCGAGAATATCCAGCGGCGAATCGGGGATCATGATGCGATCGAGATCCCCCTGGCGGATCGCCCGGACCAGAGCTGCACACTCTTGTAGTTCGTCGCGAGTAGTGACGAAAAAGCGCCCTTTGGGAACCGCGCCCCGCCAATGCCCCGAGCGGCCCACCCGTTGTAAAGCCACGGCGATGGCGCGCGGAGAGCTGATCTGCACCACCAAATCCACTGTGCCGATATCGATTCCCAACTCCAGCGAGGCGGTCGCGACCAGCACTTTGACTTCGCCATCTTTCAGCTTCTTCTCCGCGGCCAGGCGCAATTTGCGGGAGAGACTGCCGTGATGCGCTGCAACATTGTCGGGTCCGAGTTTTTCAGCCAGATGGTGCGAGATTCGCTCCGATAATCGCCGCGTGTTGACGAAGACCAGTGTGGAGCAATGCTGTTCAATGAGTTCTACCAGGCGGTCGTAGATCTCGTCCCACATTTCGTTGGTGGCGATGGGACCGAGTTGACTGGCCGGAACTTCGACAGCGAGATCGAGCTTGCGCTTGTGGCCGACGTTGACAATCACAGGATCAGGCCGGTCGTTGCCCGGAAAAGCAGTGCCGGTGAGGAAATGCGCGACCTCTTCAATCGGCTTCTGCGTGGCAGAAAGCCCAATGCGCACCGGTGGACGATACGTCAACGCTTCCAGCCGCTCCAGCGAGAGCGTCAGATGGGCGCCACGTTTGTCATCTGCAACGGCGTGGATTTCGTCGACGATCACGGTCTCAACATCACGGAGAATCGCGCGGCTCTTTTCCGCAGTCAGTAGGATGTACAGCGATTCCGGCGTGGTTACCAGAATGTGTGGAGGGCGCTTCAGCATCGCCCGGCGTTCATGCATGAGGGTGTCGCCGGTGCGAACTGCGGTGCGAATCTGCGGCATCAACAAACCGCGCTCTCCGGCCATCTGCAGAATCTCGCCGAGCGGCACTTCGAGGTTTTTCTGGATGTCGTTGCCCAACGCCTTCAGCGGCGAAACGTAGAGAACTTCGGTGCGGTCTTGAAGGTCACCGGCCAGCGCTTTTCGAACCAACCGATCAATGCAGGCGAGAAATGCGGCAAGAGTTTTGCCGGAACCAGTGGGCGCCGAAATTAGCGTCGTGTGACCCGCCAGAATATGCGGCCATCCCTGCTCCTGCGGCTCAGTTGGCGTACCGAAGCGCTGAACAAACCAATCCCTGACGAGAGGGTGGGCCCAGTCGAGAGAGGAAGGGAGGGAAGGCATTGAGAATATTGTAGCCGGAGAACCAAGATTCGTAAAATGTTCGCCTATAGTATAATAACAATTGAGAAACCACATGAGTCGCAAGCACGCTGTCCCCGCGCGAAGTCCGAAGGCAAAGGACAATCGGGATGGAAAGACGACACCTCCGACTTCTGCTACGGATGACCTGATTGCGAGCCTATGTGGTTCTTGCAAGGGTGTCGATTCCTTGGTAGATGGTCTTCACCAAGAACGCCAAGAGAAAAGCTTCGCCGAGCGAAGGTGGGGAAGTAGGGGATGAAATTCCTGGCCGCGCCGCCCGGACAGGTGAGGGCCGCAGTCCCACGTGAACAATCCTAATTCTAAATTCCCTGAGTGGATGAATCTACCTAGGCTGGTCCTGCTAAAACCCAATGGCTAAATAAAAACCCACCGGTTGTCTGCTTGGGGCGTGCTCGGGTCGACAACCGATGGGCTACCGTTTCTCCTTACTCACCCTGTTGTTTTCAGGAGTCATTACTCGTAAAAACCCATCTCTGGGAAAAAGTTTCGGCATCCATTCGTAAAATTATGTAAAAGCTTAAACTCATGTAACAGCGCAGCTTACTCCGGTATCGCCGGGGGACGAGCCGCCATTAACTCGGTGAACCGGGCGTCATTGCGAAGACCCGCGAACTCGGGATCTTTGTATACATTGTCGATCCCCTTGTACCCCTCTTCGAGAGCCCTCCGCAGGTACTGCAGCGAGCGGTCGGAATCACCTCGCTTCGCGCACAGTTTAGCGATGATGTAGTCGAAGCGCGCCCGGTCCTCAGGGGACGGCAGTTGGGCGGAGATGCCATTATGCGAAGTGCGGTCCAGGATGTAGGGATCGAGCTCAATGGCCGTGGCATAAGATTCGGTAGCTTTTTCAAACTCCTTCTTGCCGAAATATGCAGCGCCCATGTTGCTATAGAACGAGGCAGAATCGGCGCGCAATTTGAGCGCCTTCTGGTATTGCTTTATAGCCTTCCCAAATTTTTTCGACTCATAATCGATCACACCCAGGTTGTTCACGGCATCGGCGTAGCTGTGGTCGAGATGAATTGCATGTTCGAACTCCTTGCCAGCTTCTTTGTAGCGCTGCATCAGGAGTTCGGCGATGCCAGCCTTGTTGTGGACCTCCGCATTATTCGGATTCTTGGCTAGAACGGCCCGATAGTAGTCCAGCGAATCCAGATAGTCCTTTTCGACGCGGAGCTCGTCGCCGCGTTTTTCCAGTTCATCAAGCGTGGCGGTAGCCGAAGGGGGCGGAGCACGCCGGATGGTCGGCGGGCTGATCTGTACCAGCTCCGGGTTCGAACTTTGAGCTTGTAGGGTGGATACAGCAAAGACGATCAAGGCTGGCAGGCAGAACAGAGACAGACGTCGCATAGCTCACCTCCATGAATCCGGGCGAACTCTCTACACTTCCTTATGACACCATCAAACCTGACAATGTTCCCTCACTGGGGCGCGGTTCCGGTTTGCGCCGGAGTGTTGGCCGGCGGGTTAGACGGTTTGTCGTCTTTAAAGATACCCGCAATTTTGCCAAAAAACCCCTTTTTTTTCTTCCCATCCTGATCTGTGGCGTTGGCATCCTGCGTAGTTCCACCAGCCTGGGCCCCGTTTTGGCCTGGTGATCCCGGCGGCGGAAGCGCTTTCTCACCGCCCAATCCGAACATACGAGAGAAGAATCCTTTCACTCCGGTGGACTGGTCGCAGGTCTGATTCGGCTCCGTTCCCGCAATGAAAGCAGCCGTATAGGTTTCGGGGCAGGCTGGGGTTGCCAACAGGTTGGTCGTCTTGTCCAATTGGACATCGACGACTCCCGCCGGCTGGGCGAATGACTTGACGTCCGCGTACTCGGGAAGTGCAACCGCCTTCTTCATGAACTCGGCCCAGATCGGCGCGGCTGTCTGGGCTCCGCTCAACCGAATGTCGCTGTAATCGTCAAATCCCACCCACACAATGCAGAGAAGATTGCTCGTGTACCCGGCGAACCAGCCATCGTGAGAAGTTCCCGTTTTGCCCGCCGCCGGAGCATCAAAACCGCGGGTGCGAACCTCGTAGGCAGTTCCGAAGTTCAACACGCCTTCCATCATATTGGTCATAACGGCGGCAACCCGCGGATCCAGCACCTGACGTTTGTCCGGCTTGAAGTCCATGACCACGTCGCCGGCGGCATTACGCACGGAATTGACCATCACCGGTGAGATGCGCACGCCTGCGTTCGCAAAAACGGTATACGCTGCGGCCATGTCCAGAGGAGTGGCGTCGTAGGAACCGAGAGCCATGGCCGGCGTAGGTTTCACCGAAACGATTCCCGCGGCCTTAGCCAAATCCGATACTTTGTCGTACCCCACTTCCTCAGCCAGCTTCACGGTCGCGTTGTTCAGCGACATGGCGAGTGCGTAACGGGCAGTCACGTCGCCGTGGTATTCCTCTTTATAATTTCGCGGCTCGTAGATTTGATCTCCGTAGGCGAAGCTGCCCGGTTCGTCTTTCACCATCGAGGCCGGAGTAAAAACTGGATTAGCGCCATCCACGGCAGTATTGATGGCCGCGGCATAAACGAACGGTTTGAAAATGGAGCCCGTGGGACGCCGCGCCACCGCGTGATCCAACTGGCTGAATCCGTAGTTCCGCCCGCCGACCAAAGCGAGGACTTCGCCGGTGTGAGGATCAAGAGCAATGAGAGCGACCTGCGCCTGAGGGCCCGGCTCAACCTTGGTTTCGAACTTGTTCTTGCCGACTTTTATTTTCTTGGTACGCCGCTTGGTCACCTGATCGTCCACCAGCTTCATTCCCATGTCGACCGCTTGCGCCGCGGCGCGTTGCAAGTCGGGATCAAGAGTGGTGTAGATGCGGTAGGATTGCTCGTTCAGTTCGCGTTCATTCAAACGGCTGATGACCGCATCGCGAACCAGGTCCACAAAATAGGGCGCATCGCTGGCCTCCACATTCGGAGGCGCGAGCTTCAGCGGCGTGGCTTTGGCTTTGTCGGCTTGCTCTCGCGTGATCGCATGGGTTTCGACCATGCTGTCCAGAACCAGGTTGCGACGTTCGGTGGCGCGCTCAGGATGGCGATAAGGGGAGAGATAACTGGGCGCCTGAATCAGTCCCGCGATGAGCGCAGCTTCGGGGAGCGAGATGTCCTTCAAATCTTTATTGAAGTATGCCTGCGAGGCTTCGGCAAATCCGCTGATGGTGAAGGAACCACGCTGCCCCAGGTCCACCCGATTGGCGTAGAACTCGAAAATCTGCTGCTTGCTGAACTTCTGTTCCAGCTCTAGCGCGATCAACATTTCGATGATCTTGCGCTTGACCGTTTTCTGCGGAGTCAGGAAAAACGCCCGCGACAACTGCATGGTCAGCGTGGAACCGCCTTGCTCATGCTTCTGATGAGTAAAATCAACCCAGGCCGCTTCGCCGAGGCGGATGAAGTTCACCCCGCTGTGCTGGAAAAACCGCCGGTCTTCGATAGCAAGCACCGCGTCCACCAGCACCTTAGGAATGTCGTCGTACTTTACCAGTTGCCGTTTGGAGCGTTGTTCGGCATCGAACAGCGCGGTAATCATGCGGGGTTCGAGTTCGTAGGCTTCCAGTTCGCCCGATTTCCCGCTGATGGCTGAGACATGCCCATCTTGCACGCGAATCGTCGCCGGTTCCGGGCTATGGTACGACTGGGGACCGGGCTTGATCTCAATTCCATTATTCAACGCGCGATAACTCCCCATCGGGGATGGGCCATCGTTTTCCGCATAACCCGCTCGGCGGAGCTGGGTTTCGATCTCGCGCAGATCGACCTTCTCGCCCACTCGGACGGCACGCGGTATAGCGTAAATACTCGCCGAGCTGCTGAAAACCGGCCCTTTAAAGCGCTGATCAATGATTCGTCCGTATTTGATGTAGAAGTAGGAGAAGAATCCGCAGAGGCACACTGACAGAACGACGAAAACCGAGAGTGCGATTCGGATCACCGGATCACGCGAGACGGCTCCTTTGCCGGCTCTCGCGCCGTTTTTCCTTTTCGGGATCTTTAGCTTAATGGTCACGGTGAATTTGGCGGAGTCACCTGAGTCTCGTCGACGATAGGTGCGCCCCCTTCAATCAGATGACGGCGCTTGCGAATGCGTTATCCTCAAGCCGGATTTGCCGGCTCTCACATCCACGAATCTTTCGGCCAATCGAAAGCGAGCCAGAGCTCCTAGAGGGCGGCTCCAGTCTCCATTCTAAATCACACCGAATCCACAACCGTTATCAGAAGGGGCTCTTGTTTTCGGTGGAAGCGTCGAGGTGCAGGTCCACCGGATATCCAGGCAGGTCCAGATGCACAGTATAGGGCGCGCTGATGGTAAGTGATCCCGTGCCCTGCGTGCCATGGCGCTGAACTTTGATCTGATCTTTGGTTAGCGGGATGTCGAGACCCACTGCTTTCTTGTAGATGGCGTCGCGAATGGCGTCTTCTGGTTTGGCGGTATAAGTCTCGAGCGTGGCCTCGGTTTTGACGTCATCCTGAAACTGGTAATTGGAATAATAGACAGGAACCAATATCGCCCCGAGATAGATTCCCGCCACAATCACGAAGATGCCAAGAACGAGTTTGATCGTACCCATTGCGTGCTCCCGGTTCCGGCCGCACGCAGAGATCCGATCAGCGGGCAGGCCGTAAGACTTTGAAATAATCCGTTATTGCCGCGATGCTAGCATCCTGAATTTGGCGTGTCGAGCGTTGAACGACTTCCACAGTACCTTCGGTAACTTTCTTGCCGACGGTCACACGAAAGGGTATGCCCACAAGGTCAGCATCTTTGAACTTAACCCCCGGCCGTTCGTCCCTGTCGTCCAGTAACACGTCAAAACCATCAGCTTCCAGGCGAGTCGCGATGTCGACCGCGGCTTTCAACAGGGTCTCGTCTTTTACGTTGACAGGGCACACGACAATCTCAAACGGCGCAATCGATGGTGGCAGCCAGAAGCCGTTTTCGTCGTTGCTTTGCTCGATCGCCGCAGTCAGAATGCGCTCGATCCCGATCCCGTAACACCCCATGATTAGAGTGACTTCCTTGCCATTACGGTCGAGCACCCGCGCCCCCATCGACTCGGAATACCGGTAGCCCAGCTTAAAGATGTGGCCGATTTCGACGGCCGTGTCGATGCGGAGCGGCTCGCCGCAGTTGGGGCAGCCTTCACCGGCGGCGACCGCACGCAGATCGGCGTAAGCCGTGGGCCGAAAATTGTGCCCGGGAGTCACGTTTTTCAGGTGGTAGTCTTCCTTATTTGCGCCGGAGATCAGGTTCTTGCGGCCCTCTAAAGCCTTGTCGACGAGCAAGAGGGGAAGGGCACCATCCTTCATATCCGCCGCCCATTCGATGCCGATCGGTCCCAGGAATCCCGCGGGGGAACGGAACAGCTGCTTGATCTCATCCTCCTGCATAGGGCGAGTCTGCTTTCCCCCGACGGCCGCGGCAAACTTCGCCTCATTGAGCTGGTGATCCCCGCGGATCAAGACGACGACAGCACGCAGCTTGAGCTTGCCCGTCTTCGCGTCTCTTTCTTCCGCCATGTAAGCCAGCGTCTTGATCTTGTTCTTCGGGGAAACGCCAAGAAATCGGGCCACATCCTCAATCGTCTTCATCCCCGGCGTATGAACTTCGAGCGGCTCGCCGCCTCCTTCGAGCGTCAAATCCTCCACGCCCGCCAGCTTCGAAGCCGCTTTCTCCATGTTCGCCGCGTAGTCGCAGCTTTCACAGCTCACAATCAGGTCCTCGCCCGCCGGAGTGCGCACCATGAACTCATGCGATTCCTTGCCGCCCATCGCGCCTGAATCCGCCTCGACCACCATGTACTTCAACCCGCACCGGTCAAAAATTCGGCGGTAGGTTTCGTAATGCTTCTTGTAGGAAACATCCAGCCCGGCAGCATCGATGTCGAACGAATAAGAATCCTTCATGATGAACTGCCGCACCCGCAAGAGCCCCGACCTGGGCCGCGGTTCATCGCGGAACTTCGACTGAATCTGATACCAGATTTGCGGCAACTGTTTGTAGCTGCGCAGCTCTTTGCTGGCGATATCGGTCATGACTTCTTCGTGGGTCATGCCGAGGCAAAGATCAGCCCCCTTGCGGTCCTTCAGGCGAAACAAATTGTCGCCCATTAGCTCCCAACGCCCACTAGCCTCCCAAAGCTCGCGCGGATGCAAGGCCGGCAAATAAAACTCCTGCCCAATTTTGTCCATCTCCTCGCGGACGATGCCCATGATCTTGTTGAATGACCGGTTCCCCAAAAAAAGATAGGAGTAAAGTCCGGCAGCAAGCTGGCGAATGTAACCAGCCCGCACTAGGAACTTGTGGCTGGCGACCTCAGCGTCCGCAGGCGCCTCGCGCAAAGTAGGAATAAACAGCTGAGACCAGCGATGCATAGTTAGGAATCCTGAGTAGCAGGGAATTGGCTATTGTAAATGATGCAAGACGAACCCAGTCACCGCGACACCCTCGTAGGGGCGGACGCCGTCGTCTACCCAACCGCAGGAACCACAATTACATTGTTACTAAGTATTATAGGTAATACCTTGACATACATATTCTTCATCTTTTAAGCTCTAGTAATTGGGCAGGAGGGTCATGGCTTTAGCGTCTACGAAAATGAAAGTGGCGGACGAGGTGTGGATTGTCTTGGCCTTACTTCATCGAGAACATCCCAAACAGCTTGATTTCACGATTGAGCAAATCATGGAACGCGCGGCAAGCGAAGCAAACGGAGAAACGCTCCGGCCTGGAGTCTACGTGCATATTGTTCAACACTGTGTCGCGAACCGCCCGCCCAACCCCGGACGCTATCGAATGCTGATCGAAACGACACCGGGTCGCAGGCGCTTGTTTCGCGGCGGTGATGTTTACGATCCTGCTCGGGAAGGCGCCAAGACGGTCCCATCAAGAGATGACATTCCGTCCGAATACGCGCATCTGCTGGACTGGTATCACGGCTGGAGTCAAGACAGCGTGGAAGACAGAATCGAGAACGATCCGCTGTTAGCGCTGCGGGGTTCGGGAAAGGAACTCTGGGCTGATGAGCACGCGGACGAGTATGTCCGTAGGCTTCGCGAAGGCTGGGAATGAGCCGAATCTTCTGGGACACAAATCTGTTTATATATTTGTGGGAGGACTACGGGGCGCTATCGCAGGCAGTAGCAGACCTTCGCAAAAAAATGTTGCGTCGGCGAGATCAGCTCTTGACCTCGACGCTTACGCTGGGTGAAATCCTGGTAAAGCCGACGGTCGCAGGAAATGCTCAACTGTGCAGAAAGTATGAAGACGCCCTATCGAGTGTGGCTGTGCTGATTCCTTTGGATGCCAGGGTGGCGAAAACTTATGCGTCCATCCGTCGTGATCGCACGCTGAAAGCGCCCGATGTGATCCAGTTAGCTTCTGCGGCCAGTGCCGCAGCCGATCTGTTCATCACCAATGACGGACGTCTTCAAGGCAAGCACATTAACGGCATTCAGTTCATCGTGCCTTTGGACCGCGTGCCCATCTGAACCGTTCATTCACTTCGCCAACTGCTTCAAAATCTCTTTCCCCAATTTCTGCGTCTCGCCGAAAAACTTCTGATATTCGACGAACATCCGATTGAGTTCGAGCGACTTGTCTGGCCCAGGATGCTTACGCAGAATCATGTCGCGCACGTGGACCGGGTTGGGGAGGGTTGCGTCTTCCGTCAGTTCTTCCAGCGCCGTATTGGGATCGTAGTGATACATAGGATTGACTCATTGTAGCGCCGGGCGCGCTACATCATCTCGGTACCCCACAAATCATGAAGGTGGACGATTCCTTCTAGCTTCCCATTGCCATCGACGACCGCCAACGAAGTAATCTTCTTCTCCTCCATCAGAGCCAGCGCAGTCGCGGCGAACTCATGACCCGCGATCGTCTTCGGATTCCCAGTCATGCACTCACCAGCGCTTAAATCGAGCACGTCCTTGCCGCGCTGTTCAAGCAACCGCCGCAAGTCGCCGTCGCTGATGACTCCCACCAGTCTGTCGCCTTCAACCACGGCCGTCACGCCCAGCTTCTTACGCGACATTTCATAGATCACATCCGGCATTGTAGTGCTCGGCGTGACCCGCGGTACTGCATCCCCACTGTGCATCAGCGATTCAACTCGCGCCAGACGCTTGCCGAGTTTGCCTCCAGGATGCAGGTTGGCGAAATCTTCTTCCTTGAAGCCGCGCTTCTCAGCCAGCGTCATCGCTAATGCATCACCCAGCGCTAGCATGCAGGTGGTAGACGCAGTCGGAGCGAGTCCAAGAGAACATGCCTCCTCGGCAACCGAGCAATCCAAAGCAACTTCGGCCGCTGCCGCGAGCGTCGAGAGCTTAGGCGGTATGCCCAGGACGCCTGCGTCTTTCAAATAAATCTGGTCACAAGTGAGCGCAATTAGGGGTACTTGCAATCGCTTCAACGTAGCCAGCAGCCGCAAAATCTCCTCAGTCTCGCCGCTGGCCGAGAGCGCCAAAACCGCGTCGCCCCGCAGCACCATCCCCAAGTCCCCGTGCACAGCCTCGACCGGGTGCATAAACAGCGCCGGCGTCCCGGTCGAATTCAGCGTGGCCGCAATCTTGCGCGCGATGATCCCACTCTTGCCCATGCCGGTGACCACGACTCGGCCGCTGCAGCCGTAAATCAACTCCACTGCGCGATTGAACGCGTCAGCCATAGGCCCTGCAATGCGGTCAGCCAGGACGCGCAACGCCTCCGCCTCAATGCGTACGACATTTTCGCCAGCAAGTTTCATGGAGTAAAGAATGTTAGCAGGTACCGTGAAGCGTCGATGGAGCGACCGGCGTCCCTGCCCGTCAACCGCAAAGCAACGCTTTCATCGAATCCCGTTCAGAAGTGATCGTCCATCTTCCGTATACGCTCTTCGTGATGCCCTAACCCGGCCAGACTTCTGGCTTGAATCGCGCGGTCCCACGGTCCAGCTTCCCAGTTATCTTTCGTCTTCTCGGGATGAATCCACGGAGGCAGAGTGATCAGCAGATTGCGCGCCATGGCAATGGCGTACGGCTCGTAAAGCGAACGTAAATATGTCAACTTATCGTTAGACTTCGCCACATCCCCGGAATGCAAACCCTGGTCCAGGAGCGCTTGCCGAAGTCTTGCCAGTTCCGCGTCGTCAAGCCGGTCGGGCGCAAGCGGATCGTATTGAGCACTGACCAGCTGCGCCAGGTCTACCACCGCGTGGCGCGCTATTGCAAATGTGAGCTTGGCCTGTGCGTTCGCAATGCCGTCGACGCCAGCAGAGACCAGCGCTGTGGTGTCGAGCATCATGGTAAGCGCGCCCAGCCAAGACTGATTAATGTGCTGAGAACGAAAAAAGCCGAGCGCCGCATAGGAAATATGACTCTCCAACAGCTCAGCCGCCCAATCTTCCCACTCGCGAAAGATCTCATCCAGATGGGCGCAATTTCCCAGCCTGATCAGCATCTCCGCCGCCGTGGGCGGTGAACCAGCTCGCGCATCCAGCAAGGAGATCTGAATTTCACGTCTGGAAAACGACGAATAGATCGTCGGTAAATATCCGATGACAACACCCAGAAAGCCAAATCCCATGCCGGATTCGAGCACCGCCAGAATGCGGGCAAGTTCTGAAGTCGGAATAATGTCCCCATAGCCCAGGGTGAAGAAAGTCGAACCACTCAGATAAATTACCCGTCCGAAGGTGACCGGTTCATTGCCGATCATGACGTGCTCGCCAGCGCCGTACTGCAACAAAGCGAAGCCGAAGATCAAACCGCAGGCCCAGAGCGCGAGCAGGAAAAGCAACGACAGCGGCCCGAAGTAGCCAAGAAAATTTTCGCGCCGCCCTGGCGTCTTGATAAGACCTGTGATCTTGCGCCACGGCTTCCAGGTATTGCGATAGAACCAGACGCTAATGCGAAATTTCCGCCGCACACGGCGGGGCAGAACAACCGTTTCAAACGCGTCCAACAGGACCGCGAGAATTACGACAATGCCGGAGATGGTGGCGAAAATGAGCATAGAGAGTGAGTCGTGGCGAAAATGGTAGCAGATTTCGAGAATTCCAAAGCGTTCATGCGATCATGGATAGTAGTGCAGTTTAATTTGTCATCCTGAACAAGCGTTCTTTGCGCAGTGAAGGATCTGGGCGAGCCGTGCGATGTGTCGCGTTCTTCGCGACACAATAATCGCGCGTTTGGTTCGCTTCCCTATCAAACTGCACCACAACTCGATTATGTAAGCAGCCAGGAGATTCGTGATGACTTCTTCGTCCCCCGGAAAACATGCGAGCGGCGGTACAGCTACTACGGACCAGCCTCCAGTCCCCGAGCCTTCCTTCGCCGAGCGCGCGCGCACGTTGATGCACCTGGGCCGCATCGGCAGCCTCTCGACCTTGTCGCGAAAACAGCCGGGCTTCCCCTTCGGATCGGTCATGCCCTACGGGTTGGACGATCGTGGGCGGCCCATCTTTCTCATCAGCACCATGGCCATGCATACGCAAAACTTGCAGGCCGACCCGCGCGCTAGCCTGCTCGTGACCCAGGCTGATCCCAGCGGTGATCCGCTCGGAGCATCCCGCGTCACATTGGTGGGCAATGTGCTGCCGCTGCCAAAATCGGAGGTGCCAGCGGCGAGAGAGCTCTATCTGCAACGTTACGACAACAGCAAGTATTGGGTCGATTTCGAAGATTTTTCTTTCTATCGCATGGATGTGGTCGATATTTATTACGTCGGAGGCTTCGGCGTGATGGGCTGGGTTTCCGCCTCGGAATATGACCACGCGCAGCCCGATCCGCTTGCGGACTCGTCCGCCGAAATCATCCAGCACATGAACGCCGACCATAAAGACGTGCTGATTCTCATCGCCCGAACATTCGCCGGCAGGGACTCGCAGGAGGCCGCGATGACCTCCGTTGATCGCCTCGGCTTTCACGTACGCGTGAAAACCCACGACGGCATGCGCGGCGCTCGCATCGCATTCCTGCGCGAAGCGCGCAACGCGAAAGAAGCCCGAAACGTCTTGATCGAGATGGTGCAGCAGGCGCGTCAGAAGTGAGCAAGCATTTGCTAGCCGTCTGTCGCAGAACAATCATTACTAGAGCGGGCTATCGGTTTATTTGCTGTGGGGAAGGGCACGGCTTCAGCCGTGCCGTCCGAGCTAATAGTGACGCGGGCTTTAGCCCCTGAGGGAGCCCGTGTACTAGCTGCATGATCGATAAGGTTTTGACACCGAAAATCGTTAATTCTTTTCCAGGAGACTTCCTTGGCTCGTGTTCTCAAAATATCTCCCGCACTCAAGAAACGCGCGGCGCAAATCAGCCTCATCCTCATGGACGTCGACGGCACCATGACCGATGGCAGCGTGACCTTGCTCTCACAAAACGACGGCACCGCCCTCGAAATCAAAACCTTTGACGCGCATGACGGCCAGGGCCTCACCCTCGCACAAACGGCCGGCCTGCGTACCGGCTGCATAACCGGTCGCGAAAGTGCCGCGCTGCTGCGCCGCGCCCATGAAATGAAAATGGAATTTATTTATATGAAGCAGCCGGTGAAAATGCCGGCCTACGAAGAAATCATTCAAAAAGCGGGCGTATCCGATTCTGCAGTCGCGTTCATCGGCGACGATCTTCCGGATATCCCTTTGCTCCGTCGCGTCGGGCTCGCCGTTGCCGTAGGTGATGCCGTCCCCGAGGTAAAAAAAGTCGCGCACTACACCACAAAGGCCCTCGCCGGCCGCGGCGCAGTCCGCGAAGCCATCGAACTCGTTCTGAAATCCAAAGGCATCTGGGAAGCAATGATTGACAAAGCGCGGGCGTGAACTAGGGAGTTGACCGGGCAGCCTGAAGCCCCCCATGCACCGCCAGCAATTCTTTGAGCAAGCCGCGCAACTGTGTCGACGGGAGCGCGTTGGCTCCGTCCGACTTGGCTTCTTTCGGATTGTCGTGAACTTCCAGGAAAACACCATCCACGCCCGCCCCAACAGCCGCGCGAGCCAGCACCGGGATAAACTCCGGTTGCCCACCGCTGGACGGCGCGCCATCTTCGTCTCCATGGGTGGCCGAGGGCAACTGCACCGAATGCGTCGCGTCGAAAACTACCGGCGCGAACTTCCGCATGATGGCGAGCGATCGCATGTCGACAACCAGATTGTTGTAGCCGAAACTGGACCCGCGTTCAGTAAGAAAAATTCGATCGTTGCCCGCGGTGCGGCATTTTTCTACGGCATGCTTCATGTCCCACGGCGAAACAAACTGGCCTTTCTTGATATTCACCGCCCGCTCAGTCATCGCCGCGGCGATAATCAAGTCGGTCTGGCGGCAGAGGAATGCCGGAATCTGCAGCACGTCCGCGACTTCCGCGACCTTAGCGACGTCCGCCGTTTCGTGCACATCCGTCAGCACCGGTACGTGAACTTCATCTTTAACTTTCTTGAGAATGCGCAGGCCCTCCGCCAGCCCTGGTCCGCGGAAGCTGCGCACGGAAGTGCGATTGGCTTTGTCGTAAGAAGCCTTAAAAATAAACGGAATATTCAGCGCTCGCGTGACTCCCTTGATGACTTCTGCCATGAACAAGGCATGCTTCTCGCTCTCGATGACGCACGGCCCGGCAATCAGAAACAAATTGCCGGAGCCGATGCGGACACCCTCGACTTGAAAAGAAATTGCCAGCGAGAAATCCTCAACCGCCGAGATCGCCGAGAAAAAATGATCTTATATCTTTAAGAGGCCAGCGCCTTATTCTTCCTCGGCGATCTCGGCGCCCTCGGCGGTAAATCCTTTGAACTGGCCAGCTCTAGCGCCGCCCGACTTTTTCCGGCCGATGAAACATCTCAACCTCAGCCGCCGCCTTTTCAGCCCGGCGCTTCAACCCGTGCTCATAAGCCGCCCCCACAAAAGTCTTAAACAAAGGGTGCGGCTCCAGCGGCTTCGACTTGAACTCGGGATGAAACTGGCACCCAATAAAATGCGGATGATCCGGAAGTTCGACCATCTCCACATAAGTTCCATCGGGAGTCGAGCCGGAAATCCGCAGTCCACCAGCCGTCATGGTCTCTTCATACTCGCGATTGAATTCGTAACGATGCCGGTGCCGCTCGCTGATCTCATCTTGCCCGTAGATTTTGTGCGCCAACGTTCCCGGCTCGATTTTGCAAGTCCAAGCCCCCAGCCGCATGGTGCCACCAAGTTCCTCCACCCCGCGCAGTTCGCGCAACTTGTAAATCACCCGATGCGGAGTAGCCGGATCAAACTCGCTCGAATTCGCATCGGCCAATCCGCATACGTTCCGAGCGAATTCGATGCAAGCCGTCTGCATCCCCAAACAAATTCCAAAGTAAGGAACATTGTTCTCCCGCGCGTAGCGAATCGCAATCAGCATGCCCTCAATGCCGCGCTTGCCAAATCCCCCAGGCACCAGAATCCCATCGTAATCCGCAAGCTGCTCTTGGCTGGCCTGATCTCCCGCTTCGAGCCCCTCTGCCTCAATCCAATTCAGATTCAGCTTCAGATTGTGAGCTAAAGCCCCATGCACCAAAGCCTCCTTCAGCGACTTATAGCTGTCTTCATATTCGACATATTTCCCGACAATCCCAATCGTGACCTCAGCCTTCGGGTTATAAACGCGGTGCACCAGCTCTTCCCAACTCTTCAAATCACGCTCTTTGGCTTCGATATGCAAATACCGCAGTACCAGCGTGTCCACGCCTTCATGCGAAAACACCACCGGCACTTCATAAATGGACGCCACATCCTTAGCCGTGATGACTGCTTCTTCTTCTACGTTGCAGAAGAGGGCAATCTTCGATTTGATTTCCTTGGATAGAAAGCGGTCGGTGCGGCAGAGCAGGATGTCCGGCTGAATTCCAATACTCAAAAGCTCTTTCACCGAGTGTTGCGTAGGCTTAGTTTTGAGTTCCTGAGCCGCCGCGATAAACGGCACCAGCGTGACGTGCATAAACAAAGTTCGCTCGCGCCCCAGTTCCTGCCGCATCTGGCGGATGGCTTCCATGAAGGGCAGCGACTCGATGTCGCCTACCGTGCCACCGATTTCGACGATCGCGACATCCACATCCTGCGCGACCTTTTTCATGGCCGCTTTGATTTCGTTGGTCACGTGCGGAATTACCTGCACGGTTTTGCCTAGATAATCACCACGGCGTTCTTTGGCAATGATCTGCTCGTAAATGCGTCCGGTGGTCCAATTGTTATCGCGAGAAAGTTTGGCGTGAGTAAAGCGTTCGTAGTGGCCGAGGTCGAGATCGGTCTCGGCGCCGTCGTCGGTAACGAAAACCTCGCCGTGCTGGAAGGGCGACATCGTGCCCGGATCCACGTTGAGGTACGGATCGAACTTCATCAGGTTGACTTTCAGCCCACGGCTCTCCAGCAGGCAGCCAATGGAGGCCGCCGCCAGCCCTTTTCCGAGCGAAGACACAACTCCGCCAGTCACAAAGATGTACTTTGCCGACATCGCTTCCTCACCTTAAATTGTCTTTGAAATTTTGTGCAGGATGGGTGCACGAACAATTATGCCAGAAATGGAGGGGCGTGGCTAGGTGGTTTTCTTGAAATCTACTCTTCTACTGTTCAGGGTGCCCCATTCAAGCTTCGCTTGGGCGGGGTTTTCCGAACGCGAGCCGTCGACACGATTCCCAGTCGTTCCCGCCGCTACACCACATCCGCTAACTTCTTCACTACATCGCCTGCCCGCATCATAATATGGAAGACCGTGAATGCAAGGAATAGAGCTCGCGTCGGCGTGGCGTTGGCCGCCCTATTCGTCCTGGCGATTCCTGTCTTTGCCCAACAATTGGCCAAGCGCTTAATCCTGAAAGACGGCTCCTACCAGCTGGCCACCAAGTGGGAAGTGAAAGGCGACCGCGTCCGCTACCTCAGCGCGGAGCGCGACGAATGGGAAGAACTGCCCAACTCGCTTGTAGATTGGGCCGCCACCGACAAATTCGAGAAGGATCGCGCTGCGGGAGTTCCCACCCCAGAGGCGGTGGAAATCGACAAGGAAGTCGAAGCCGAACGCCGCGCCGAGGAGGCTAGCACTCCGCAGGTCGCGCCCGGCCTGCATTTGCCCGAAGACGGCGGAATGTTCCTGCTCGATACTTTTCAGTCCCAGCCGCAACTCGTTCTTCTGCAGCAGAACACGGGTGAAGTCAACCGCAACACGAAGACAAACATTCTGCGCTCGGCGATCAATCCCATCGCCAGCGGCAAGCAGACCATTGAACTCGATGGCCTGCACGCCAGCGTGCAGGCGCACGCGACCCTGCCTACGATCTACATCAACTTTGATCAGGATCAAGGTTCAAATGCGAGTTCACAGCAGGGATCGCAACAGCCGCAGCAACCGCAGCAACCGGAACAGCCCTGGGATCGTTACCACATAGTTCGGGCACAGCCGAAGAAAGGCAACCGGATTATCGGAGATATCAAAATCAACCCGTTGGGAAAAGCCAAGCAGGAGCAGAACCTGGTTCAAACCACCTCGCTAAAGCTCGCTGGAGGCTGGATCAAGATCACGCCTGTGAATGCGCTTGAACCGGGAGAGTACGCGGTCGTCGAGATGTTAGGCAAGGAAGGAATGAATACGTACGTCTGGGATTTCGGATTGAACCCCGCGGCCCCAGCAAATGCCAATGCGTTGACGCCCGAACCTCCGATGGCGCAGCCGGAGAAGCCTAAATAATCCTACATTGCTTCTTGCTGAATCCTGCTCCACGCGCGCTCGACGTGGCGTTCCATCGTGTTGGTCTGGCCCACGCAGAATCGCAGCGTGAGCCGATCGTTGAGGCGCGTGTGCGTCAGATAGAGGTCTCCGCTGCGATTCAGGCGATCCATCAGCTTTTGATTTATTTCGTCCCCGCCCTTGTGACGGAAGCAGACCAGGTTGAGCGGTGCAGGCGCGGCCAGTTCGAAACGAGAATCGTTTCTGACCCAACCTGCGAACTTCTGAGCGAGTTCAACGTGACGCCGAACGTGATATTGCAAGCCTTCGATGCCATAGTGCCGAATTACAAACCAGAGTTTCAGCGCGCGAAAGCGGCGGCCGAGCGGAATCTGCCAGTCGCGATAGTCAAACACCGCGCCAGATTCCGTGGCCTTGTTGCGTAAGTACTCGGGCAGAATGCTCAGGGTCTGAATGAGAGCCTTGCGATCGGCTACGTAGAAACAGTTGCAGTCGAAGTTGGTGAACATCCACTTATGCGGATTGAAAGTGTAGCTGTCGGCAAGCTCGACCCCGCGATGAGTATGCCGGAACTCGGGACACAGCGCGGCCGTTCCCGACATTGCAGCGTCGACGTGAAACCATAGATTGTTTCCCTGACAGATGCGGCCAATTTCGGGCAGCGGATCAATTGCGTTCGACGAAGTTGTGCCAATCGTAGCGCAAACGAAGCAGGGAAGAAGACCAGCGTCGCGATCGCTGTTGATTTGTCGCGCTAGCAAGTCCGGACGCATGGCGAAGTTCTCATCGACATCGATGAGTCGCAAATTGTTCAGACCAAGCCCGGCGATCTGAACATCCTTTTCGATGGAGGAGTGCGCCTGAGACGACGTATACGCGACCAGCTTTCCATCACAACCACGTCTATTGCTGGCGAAATTGGTAGCGCGTTCCCGCGCGGCCAGCAGCGCACACAGCGAAGCGCTCGACGCCGTGTCCTGGATCACGCCGCCGCCGCTGCTAGTGGAGAGAAATTTCGGCGGCAGGTCGAGCATTTCAACCAGCCAATCGAGAACATGCGTTTCCAATTCCGTGCAAGCAGGACTGGTCGCCCAAAGCATCCCTTGCACTCCCAGTCCCGAGGAGAGCAAATCGCCAAGAATCGCAGGCCCCGATGCGTTGGCGGGAAAGAAAGCGAAGAAGTTCGGAGACTGCCAGTGCGTTATGCCTGGAAGAATCAGCTTCTCGACATCTCCAAGAATCGCTTCGAAAGACTCGCCTCTTGCCGGAGGATTCGCGGGTAGGGAGGCCCGAATCTGACCCGGTTCTGCGCGCGACAGCACGGGATACGATTCAATCCGCGCAGTGTAGTCCGCAATCCAGTCCACGACCGCGTGGCCGTGCTTGCGGAATTCATCGGGAGTCATGTGAAATGTTTTCTCGTCAGCCATTCGGTCTCCGAATTCTTACGCTACTCGCGATCCCTTGGTGAACCTTCGTGTCCTTTGTGTCTAAGCCTTTCGTTTACGAAAGCTGCCCGTAATAGACGAGCGTGTTGTAGTCAAGCGATACACGGTCGTTGATCTGATGTTCGTCGAAGATCCGTTGTAGCTCTCGTAACATTGGTTCATAGTTTTCGTGTTCCGGCGTTGGCGTGTACGAGGAAGACAAGAGGCGGCCTTCAAGGCCTGCGTAGTCAACTTCCTGGCGCATTTCGAGTGTGCTCAACTCAAACGGCGTTGGCGAGAAAAAGCCGGCGATCTCAGCCGTTGTGCGTTCGTGGCGGACTTCTTCGTAGTCCGTACCATACGTCAGCAGTAGTTGCTCGTATTCGCGAAGAAAAGAAGTCGAATCGGTGCGGCGCTCGTTCCACAAAAGCACGCACCAGCCACCAGGCTTGAGGATGCGGATAAACTCGCCACGAGCCTTTTCGCGATCGAACCAATGTGCCGCTTGCGCGGCCGTGACTATTTCTACGCTATGGTCTGGAAGCGTCGTCGCTTCCGCCGTTCCGGCAACGCTGGTGAATCGTGGATAACTCCGCAGGAACTCCTCTCCTGCTCGCCGCATTTCAGCGTTGGGTTCCACGCCGAACACGCGATTGCCATTTTCGAGCAGTACTCGCGTGAAGATGCCCGTGCCAGAGGCGATGTCCGCGATGATGGACTCGGTCGTGAGATCGCATTCCGTCTTCAGGAGGTCGAGAACTTCACGCGGATACCCCGGCCGGTAGCGCACATAGTTGTCGACTCGGGAAGAGAATCGTTGCGTTGGATTCGTCACAGGCATGAAGCCAGTTTAACGTCTTTGAATCCGGCAGGCCATTAGCGACCTGCCCGAGCCCGATTGCCAAGTTGCGCTAAGATGAGCAGCGAGGTATTTATGTTTCGGGCAGCAGACGCCTGTCCGCAGGAGCTCGATGAAGATTACCCCGGTTTTCATTCTGACCTTTTTTCTATTTACTGTCGCTGCAATCGAGTACGGAGGCGCCCGATCCGCAGCATCATCCAGCCAACCAACTGCCGCGATCTTTGGATTCCGCAACGCCACTGCGGAGACCGAACAGGAGAGGCGCTTTCTCGCGGTGCCTGATCCGAAACTTGCCGAACAGCATCTGCGCGTCCTGACTCAGGCCCCGCATGTTGCCGGGTCGCCAGAGGACAAAGCAACCGCTGATTACGTTGCGCAAAAATTTCGCGAAGCTGGGCTGGAAACTGAGACGGTTGAATACCGTGTTTGGATGAACTACCCCGCGGAGATCAGTGTGGACGTGACTGCTCCCGCCGACGTTCACATGCACGGGCCCAGCCGTGAACACGTCGAAGGAGATTCCCTGGCTGACGATCCGCGGGTCATCATGCCATTCAATGCGATGTCGCCATCGGGCGATGCCGAAGCGGACGTGGTCTATGCCAACTACGGTACGCCCGAGGATTTCAAAAAGCTCGAACAGTTGAAAGTGGATGTGCGTCACAAGATCGTGCTCGTACGCTACGGGCAGAATTTTCGCGGGGTAAAAGCCTTTCTCGCTCAAGAGCGCGGCGCAGCGGGACTGATCATCTATTCCGATCCCGCCGACGATGGCTGGCGGCGCGGGGACAAATATCCCAAAGGGCCGTGGCGTCCGGATACTGGTGTGCAGCGCGGATCCATTGGTTATATGTTCGAGTTTGCCGGCGATCCCACCACACCAGGAATCGCTTCTGTCCCGTCGCTTCCTGACGCCCAGCGCACAGCGCCTGAGCAATCCGCCCAGCTGCCCAAAATCCCTACTACTCCTTTATCGTATGGCGATGCATGGCCCATCCTTGAGCATCTCGGAGGCCCGGACTCACCACGCGAATGGCAGGGAGCGCTGCCATTCACTTATCACGTTGGACCCGGCCCGGTAAAAGTGAAGATGCATCTCAAACAGGATTACCAGTTCCGCACGATTTGGGACGTGATTGGGCGAGTGCAAGGAAGCGAAAATGCCGACGAATGGGTAGTCGCGGGAAATCATCGCGATGCCTGGGTGTATGGAGCGGTCGATCCGAACAGCGGTACGGCGGCGATGCTGGAGTCCGTGCACGGCCTCGGCGAGCTGTTGAAATCAGGTTGGAGGCCGAAGCGCACAATAATTCTCGGAAGCTGGGACGGGGAAGAAGAGGGTTTGATCGGTTCCACCGAATGGGGCGAGCAGCATGAGAGTGACTTGAGCGGCGCGGTGGCGTATTTCAATATGGACGTCGGAGTTTCAGGACCGAAATTCGGCGCGGCCTCGGTGCCCAGCCTGAAACAATTTCTGCGTGACGTGGCCAAAGCTGTTCCGTCCCCCAGCGGTGGGACTGTTTACGACAGCTGGCAAAAGCAAAACCAACCCGGGGTCGAGTTTGCCCAGTCGCCCACCGAAGCCATCGGCGACAACAGGCGCAATCCTGCGGCGCAATCGAAAGCTGACGTGCCCGTGGGCGACTTGGGTAGTGGATCGGATTACACAGTCTTCTTGCAGCACCTCGGCATACCTTCCGCTGATGTGAGTTCGACCGGTTCCTATGGCGTGTATCACTCGGCATTCGACAATTTCAACTGGTTCAAGAAATTCGGCGATCCCGATTTCGTCTACGAGCAGCAGATGGCGCGCATTTTCGGCATCTCGATCATCCGCATGGCCGATGCCGATGTGCTGCCCTTCGACTACGAAGAATATGCCAAGGAAATTGTTTCCTACATCGATTCCGCCAGGAAAAAAGCGCAGCCTGAGTTCGCAGGTCAAACATTAAACTTTAACGAGCTTGCGCGTTCAGCTCATCATTTCGAACAAGCCGCCGCGAAGGTGCTGGTCCGGCAGCAAAACTCTCCACGCGATGCCGAGAACCTGAATCGTGCATTGCGCGACGCGGAGCGGGCGCTCTTGATGCCCGAAGGACTTCCGAACCGTCCCTGGTTCCGGCACGCCATTTACGCTCCCGGCCAGTACACCGGATACGCAGCTGTGGTCATCCCGGGGATTAACGAGGCCATCGATAAGCACGACTTCGCTCGCGCCCAGGAGCAAGTCGCGTCCCTCGCGGCTGCGCTGAACCGCGCGGCGAAGGTACTGGAGAGTGATCGGTAGAATTGCTTAGATTGGTCGGTAGCTCGAGCCGAGCGATGATGTGCGGGCTTCACGAAATAGCATTGCGCTGTTAAGCTTTCTCCCCATGAACCCGGCTCACGCCGTGCAACAACTTCTGAGAGCTTTGCCTTCGGCGGCGATAGCTACGTTTCTGGCACTGTTCCCCATCGTGAACCCGTTCGGTGCGATTCCCATATTCTTTAGTCTGACGGGAGATTTCCTACCCGCCGAGCGCAAGCAGACTGCCCTCAAGACTGCAATCTACGTGATCATAATTCTGGTGGTCTTTCTATTCTTTGGACGGTTCGTGCTGATCCTCTTCGGCATTTCGTTGCCGGTACTGAGAATTGCTGGCGGACTGATCGTCGCCAATACCGCCTGGAGCATGGTCACCGGCAACAGTCGTATGACGGCAGCGGAGAGCAATGAAGCCAGCACGAAAGAGGATATCTCGCTAACTCCGATGGCGATGCCGATGTTGTCCGGCCCCGGATCGATCGGTGTGGTCATGGGTTTGTCAGCGGATGCTGGAACGGTTTCTTACGTGGGCATAGTTATCGGCATCGTCGCGCTGGGCTTCGTTGTTTATCTATTTCTCCGGCTCGGAGGTCCGCTGGTCAAGCGTCTTGGACCAGGCGCTGCCGGCGCGATTAATCGTATCTTCGGCTTTCTGCTTTTGGCGATTGCGGTCCAGTTAGTCTGCGACGGTATAGCCGACTTGAAATAAAACTCTGGCCCAAAATGGAATAACGGATTGCCGGATTACGACAAAACCTCTTGACTTCGCCGGAGTTTCCAGTAAATATCGTCGCCACAACGAAAATGAGGGGGAAGCGAGGCGATTTATGCCCGAACGCGCACCTCTTACGATGGCGAGTCCACCAAGTCTGCCGCTACCTCCACAGGATCCCCTTCCAGTCACATTCAAAGAAGTCCTTCAGGACGAATTGACGCAGATCGCGGAATCCCGCCGGGCCCGCGGAGTCATCAGTTCGAAACCAACCGCCGATAATCTGATTGGCTTGGCGTTTTCCGGTGGGGGCATCCGCAGCGCTACGTTGAACCTCGGAGTTCTCCAGGCACTTGCTGAAAACCAACTGCTGCACAAGTTCGATTATCTCTCCACCGTTTCGGGCGGCGGATACATTGGGTCCTGGTTGACCGCGCTCACTCGTAGATTCCTCGATGCTCTGCCAAATTCCACATTTCGAGATGTCGAAAAGGCTCTCGTTCCGGGAAAGCGCGAACCCGG
>Ga0207000_1058_pt1 | contig 29588 bp, 16 predicted proteins | sample Alteio_BWMinCont_90_FD_153498 | JGI IMG/M metagenome (GOLD analysis project Ga0207000, IMG submission 153498) | Enriched cells from forest soil in Barre Woods Harvard Forest LTER site, Petersham, Massachusetts, United States -... | ecosystem: Environmental > Terrestrial > Soil > Temperate forest >...
CCGAACTAGACCAGTCGAGGTGACCGGCCAACCGTGCGGACGGTCTCTAGCATGCACGTTCTGGATGTCACTTTTTTTCCACTCGGTGGCCTTGGTAGTCAAAACGTGTAATCCCTTGGTTGCGACAGAGAAGCGGGAGCTACGGCACTATGCGAAACACTGTGCCATATGCGGATGGACCGCCCCACATTGTAGTGCCGTACAATGCGCCGTCCGGCCCAAATACTAAAGGAGCCACGGGTGTAAGTCCATCTAAGTAGTTAGAGTAAAAGTCGTGCAGCACTGTGATGGTCCAGTTATTGTTTGAGTGCTTTAACTCGTACGCCGTACCATCACCCTGGCTACCTCCTATCGGCGTAGTTCCGAACACGTTTCCATCCTTGTCCAAAATCACGCCTGAGATCGGCTCAGCTCCGTCGGAGCCATTGAAAGTATGAAGTATCTCTTCTTTCCATCCCTCGCCAGAACGTGAAAGTCGAAACACCGTACCGCAGCATGCAGCACCCGCCGCTGTGCCATAGAGGTTGCCCTCCTGATCCAGCGTCAAGGTGCCCGACGGATTGGCATTACTGCCGCCGGGAAATCTGAAGAGAACCTTGTGTTGCCACTTTCCGTTGGTGGAAACGAGCTCGAACACCGTACCGTTACCCTGGCAAGCATAGTTGTAGCAGTCTGCGGTGGCCCCATAGAGATTACCGGCCGAGTCCAGGATGACTCCAGCCCAGACATCGGCGCCATCCCGGCCTCCGGCAAAAGCGTGAAGCGTCGTCTTATGCCAGCTCCCGTCTTGGCTTTTGCTCAACTGAAAGACGGTTCCACAGCCGTACCCCTGATTACACGACAGGTCGCCGCCCACGTTAGTAGTGCCGTAAAGGTTGCCGGACCCATCGATAGCAAGTCCGGCGTCAGGGCTGTATCCATCGCTAGGATCCTTGAAGCCGTAAATGACCTTTTCTTTCCAGTGACCGTCTGTGGTAGGCGCCAACTCGAAAATAGCGCCGCAGTCGAGGTTGGAGAAACATTTTCCTCCACCGGCTAAGCTAGTGCCGTAGAGATTGCCTTGTCTGTCGAACACGACGGGGGCATTGGGCTCGCCGCCATCTTTATCGGTGAATAAGGGCCACTTAAATAGGGTCTCTTCCTTCCACTGTCCATCGGCCTGCAACATCAGTTCGAAGACACACCCGTTCCAAAAGTTTGTAGTGCTATACAGGTTGCCGAATTGGTCGAAGGTGACAGGGGCTTCGGGATTGGGACAGGCACCTCCCTTGTCGGCAAAACTGTGCAGTATTTCGTAAGACGTGCCTGCCGACGCGGTCCCTATCAGAATGAAAAGCAACAGTGAGGTCAGAGCAGTGATTGCAGTCGTGCGCCGCATTCATCACCTCCACGGCGGAGTTCGCACCCGATACCACGTTGGCGACCCTATCGAGCGGCTCCGGCTGGGAATCAATAATACCTCTTAAATATGCATCTTTGTACCGCTGAACTGGCCGATGGTTGGGCAAAATATCAGGACTGAAAGTGATGTGCACCTTCTGCGGAATCTGCGGCGAGGGAACGTCGACTCGGATTTCGTTCGAGGCTGTGCTCTTTGTTCCCTTTGCACGCACCGCTTTTGGTCACTAAGTACGGACTGTCGGTTTGGTCGCGGTTGACGGGCCCGAACTGCGTGTAACGAGGACTGGAATGCGGAGATTATTCCCGAACCGTAAGAGAAGAAGAGGAAGAATCCTTCGCTCACTGTAGCTTTGCGTACTCCGACTTGGCTTCCTTCAGGATCGGAATGTCGGGGTCGGCATCTTTCCAGAGCGAGAGAAAATCTTTATAGGCGGCGAGCGCACGGACGCGGGGGGTGTTGGCATCCACTCCCTGCGATGTACTCGCCTCTAAAGCATCGGCGCGTGCTAATCCCAGACGCGCTAGCGCACCCGTCCAGCAGTTCCAGACAATACCCCCATGGTCGAGAATTTTCTGAAACTCTGCGGTAGCCGCATTCCCCTGCCCGGCCGCCAAGTATGCCTCTCCGCGCACATAGACGGGATAGAGACACGAGAGATTGCTGACGAACACAATCTGCCCAAACTCAAGCGGTGAAGCAGCTTGCGTGATATTCAGAGCGACAGCCGGATCTTTTCTATCCAGCGCTAATTGTGCCCGAATGGCGGGCAGCCAAAGCGACTGCATCTGGGTATCCAATGGGAAGCGTTTTCCCAACTCGCGGGCCAAGGAATCCGCGCGCGCCATTTCTCCCGCCATGGCAAACGCAAGCGCGGCTTCGCTCTCAACGCCCTGACTTGCGGGAGCGAGCTTCAAGGCCTGTGCCGCTAACTGTCTCGCTTCCGCAGAATTGCCGTAAGCCGCTTCCCGCAGAGCAGCGTTGTCTTGAAAAATCGCGCCAGTCTCCTTGCTGTCTGCCCGTATCGCAGAGTCCACCGCCCGCTCGGTCAGTTCCCGCGCCTTGCGCAGGTGACCGGTATAAGCCTCGCTGTCAGAAGCCAGTGCGAGTCCGTAGTTCTCGGTATCCGGCTTACTCGCAAACCACTGTTGCTGTTCGTCCATTGCCGCAGAGTCCCCTCCGAGGAAAGCAAGAGCATAGAGTGCATCGTGGAATGCGAAATCATCCAGTTTTGGCGTCGCGTCATGAATGATCTGCCGGGTTTCGTCAAAACGCTGCAAGGCAAGAGCATAGTCGGCGAGATTCACGTAAGAAGAAACCTGATCGGGTGCAAGGCGTATAAGTTGTCGTGTGGCATCCCCGGCCTTCTCATACTGACCCTGAAGCGCGAACACTACGCCCAGATTGCCATATGCTACAGGCGAACGCGGGTAGCTCTCGATCTCCTCCTGATAAGTCTGCGCCGCTTTGTCCAGTTCCCCGGTCACATTCAAATAGAAGTCGGCGGTGATGGCTAGCCTTTCGCGTTCGCTGGCATGATCGCGTAGTTGAAATGCTTTACCGTAATATTCGTTAGCCCGTTCCAGTTGGCCCAGGTTGGAGTAGTCTGCGCCCACCGCCGTGTAGGCCATGGCAAAATTCGGATCAAGCTCGACGGCACGCTGATGATACGGCAGGGCTGCGGCATCACCTTTCTCGTTGGCCTCCTTTCTGCCAAGGCTCATCGCTCTTAGCGCTTCGAGCGAAGGTGTGGTTGCCTGTTGCAGCGGAACATCGAATTTCTGTACCGTAGCCAGCGATTCGCCCAACTCAGTCCGTAGCTTGGACGCCGCTTTGCCCAACGCGTCCAACACCTTTTCCTTCGACCCTGCAGTCACCTGTTCCTGCGCCAGCAGGTCTCCGCTCTGGCAATTCACTGCCGTCAGCCCCAACACATATTCCGTTCCCAGGCTGCCAATGGCTCCAGCAATATAGGCTTTGCTTCCCGCCCGCTGGCAAAGCTCGCGGGCTATTTCTGAGGTAAGTTTCGTGTCGGCAGGAAGGGTCATCAGTTTCAAAGTCTTCGTAACTTCGCTGTCGGATAGGGTATTCAGAAAGGGTGATTGCCGCAGGGAGACACTGAGCGCGGTCTTCAGCGCGTCGTCGAACACGGCATCGCCCGTGCTGTTGGCAAAATCGGCGAGAACGATGGTGTCCTTCTCGGTTAGACGCTCGCTCTGATGTCGCAAGCGATAGTACAGCCCCCCCGCAACCAGCAATGCGACAACCAGGACAGGGAGCGCAATTTTCCAAGCTTTCCCTAGTGCGGCGACAGAGGCATGAGTCAGGACCGTCTTACCTGAGACCGCTACGGAACCCAGTTCGCTCTGGAGGTCCCGCTTCAGCCTTGTCAAATCCGCGCACATGTCGGCGGCGGTCTGATACCGGAGACCGCGCTCTTTCTCGATTGCCTTGATGATGATTGGTTCGAACCCGGCTGCAAGCTCCGGATTGAGATCGTGTATCGGTCGCGGGGTCTGGCGCAAAATGGCATCATGAACGACCGCAGCTGTTTCCCCGGGAAATGCGCGCCGACCCGTGGCCATCTCATACAGCACCAGGCCAAACGAAAACACGTCGGTGCGGGCATCGAGCGTCTCGCCCAGCACTTGTTCGGGTGACATGTAATGGGCTGTGCCCATGGTCGTACCCGTTCGAGTCAGTCGTAGATTTGTAAAAGCGCTCGTGGGTGCGCTCGACGCCGAGGTGTCGGTCAGGGCAGCTTGCTTCCCAGCCAGGAGGTTGGTGGCGTCATCTTGTTCAACTATCTTCGCCAGCCCGAAATCGAGGACCTTGACCTCGCCACGGTGCGTAATAAAGATGTTGGCTGGCTTGATGTCGCGATGGATGATGCTCTTCGCGTGTGCTGCTCCGAGTCCGGTGACAATTTGAAGCGCCACATCGAGGATCTCGTTCGCGGACAGCTTCTTCTGCTGGCTCGCGCTTTCAATCTTTTCCTGCAGGGTTTGGCCCTCGAGCAACTGCATCACAATAAATGGCTGTCCCTCGTGTTCCCCGAGCTCGTAGATCGGGCAGATATTGGGATGCTCCAGGGCTGAAGCCGCCCGGGCTTCGCGTTCCAGGCGCTCGAAAGCTTTCATATCGCCGGCCATCTCGGCAGGCAAGAACTTCACTGCCACCTTGCGGCCCAGCTTCAGATCTTCCGCCTTATATACGACGCCCATACCCCCGCCACCGAGAACCTGCAGAATCCGGTAGTGGGATACTTTCTTCCCCACCAAATTTTCGATAGTCGGCGAGGCCTCCTCCACCGGCGAAGCCGAAACTATCGGGGTGACTTCCACCGCGGGTGCGATGAACCGATAGCCCCGACCGGTGATGGTCTGCACGAAGCGGGGTTGCTCCGGATTGTCCTTCAGCACCTGGCGAATTTTCCGGATCGCCGCGTTAATGCTGTTGTCGGTATCGAGGAAGACATCCTTCCCCCAGATCCTTTCGATGATCTGATCGCGCGTGACTAACTGCCCCCTCTTCTCTACCAAGAGGAGCAGCAGTTCCATCGGAATGCGTTCCAACTTGAGAATCCGCCCGGCGCGGCGCAGTTCGTAGGCACGCAGGTCGAGCTCAAAATCCTCTCCAAACCGAAGTTGGTCAGCAACCTTAACCGGGTCAGACGACATGAAAGCGCCCCAAACGATTGGTCGCAATTCTACAACGGTTGCTGGACTCCTTGACAAGCCCAATCTTATCCGCGGGTTACAGATTCATGTGGATTAAGCGAATCTTCAGGCGTTCACCATTGTCAGCCCGGATCGGTTGCGGCAGTATGCGCCCACGTTCGTGATCCCAACTGGGTTCCAACTTCTCGGGTACCACGGTCGCAAAACTGAACAAGGAGAGTTTTTATGTTTCGCACAAAACTGTATGCAGGTGTTTGGCTTCTGTTGATTTGCTCAGCAGTTTCCCTCTCCGCACAACAGGCGGCCCTGACGGCGGCGAATACGGTCGTGCCGCCGTTGGTCAAGTTCAGCGGCGTACTCGCCGACATCAATAACAAGCCCCTGACTGGAACCGTGGGCGTAACTTTCTCTCTCTACAAAGAATCCCAAAGCGGCGCCCCGCTCTGGATGGAAACCCAAAACGTGACGCTCGATAAGGCCGGGCATTACACAGTCTCGCTCGGATCTACCACTAGCCAAGGTCTCCCCGCCAGCCCATTTGCGGCGGGTGAAGCCCGTTGGCTCGCGGTACAAGTGCAAGGGCAAGCCGAACAGCCACGCGTATTGCTGATGAGCGTGCCCTATGCTCTGAAAGCTTTGGATGCGGAGACCATCGGTGGCAAACCACTTTCGGCATTGCAACTGGCAGCGCCCAACGGCAGTTCCGCTTCCGTTTCCTCCAACTCGAACAACCCACCCATCGCCAACACCATTACTTGTTCTACTTCATCCGCGTGCAAGTCAGGCCACATTCCCGTGTTTGCGAGCAACGGCGGAGCGGCAAAGGTCAAAGATTCGATTATTCAGGAAAGTGGCTCGACCCTTACTGTCGCGGGCAGCGCAAGCCTCAGCGGACCAATCAGCGCATCAACGACAAGCAGCAGTAGCGCCGCGGTTGTGGGGTACGACAACACGAGCGGGGGCTCAGCTGCAGTCTCCGGTACGAGCACAAACGGCACTGGAGTAGTGGCTACCGGCATCACCGGGCTGTTGGGCACCGGTGCGGGAGAGGATGGAGTCGGAGTATCTGCCAGCGGCAACCTCGGAGTGTACGCCAATGGCATCGCCGCCGGAGTGTACGGCGTAAGCACGACCAGCACTGGAGTGATTGGAACCAGTACGAACTACATTGGCGTTTACGGCTCCGGCGGTGCCACCGGCGTGACCGGCGTCAGTTCGAGCGACCCGGGAGTGGTTGCGCAATCCGCCACGGCTTGGGCCTTGGACGCTTACGGTACTTCAACCGCAACCGGGGTTCTGGCCGGCAGCGCCTCCGGCTTCGCCGCGTGGTTCAACGGAAACGTGGACGTCGACGGCAACCTATCCAAGGCTGGTGGTTCCTTCAAGATCGACCACCCTCTTGATCCCTCCAACAAGTACCTCTATCACTCTTTCGTCGAATCGCCCGACATGAAGAACATCTACGACGGCAACGTGACTACCAACGGGAACGGCGACGCTGTCGTCACTCTGCCCAAGTGGTTCGAGGCCCTGAACCGCGATTTCCGGTATCAACTCACCGTAATCGGTCAGTTCGCGCAAGCGATAGTGGGAAGTGAAATATCCCATCACCAATTCAGCATCAAGACCGACAAGCCGAACGTGAAAGTCTCCTGGCAGGTGACCGGTATCCGGCAAGACGCATGGGCCAACGCTCATCGCATTCCGGTCGAAGAGTTGAAGCCGGGGAAGGAGCGCGGTTCCTACCTCCATCCCGAGCTATACGGCGCACCGGAAGAAAAAGGTGTCCTGTGGGCGCGTGATCCAAAAACTATGAAGCAATGGAAAGAAGCCCGTACCAAACCCGCGGCAATCGCCGCAACCACAAATAAGACTCAGCAGTAACCACTAACAAAATAAGGAGAATCCCATGATACGGAATATGGTTCGTTACGCACTCTACCTCTCACTGATTTGTTGCGTGCTCCAGGTTTACGCGGAGCAACCAGCAGCCAGCGGGATCGTGCCGCCCGTAGTGAAGTTCGGCGGCGTTCTTACCGATGCCAGCGGCAAGCCTGTCACCGGCACCGTAGGAGTTACTTTCGCTCTTTACAAGGATCAAGAGGGCGGCGCGCCGCTCTGGACGGAAACCCAAAATGTCCTGCCTGACAAGACCGGACACTACTCGGTAATGCTCGGCGCTACTAGTAGCCACGGACTGGCCGGGGACCTTTTCGTCTCTGGTGAGCCCCGTTGGCTGGGTGTCCAACTGCAAGGAGAAGCTGAGCAGGCGCGCACCGTACTGATGAGCGTACCCTACGCACTAAAAGCGGCCGACGCAGAAACCATCGGCGGCTTGCCACCCTCCGCTTTCTTGAAAGCCTCCGCGCCTGGATCTGCAGCCGCAAACAATTCGAGCCAAGCTGTGGCCGGAATCACTGGCACTGGCACGACCAACCACATTACAAAGTGGCTAAGCACGACCAAGCTGGGTAGCTCGAACATCTTCGACGGCTCCGGCAAGGTAGGCATCGCCACGACGTCCCCCGGCGCCACCCTTGATGTCAATGGCACGGCCGTGATTCGAAGCAACGCGACGGTCGACGGCAGTCTCGGCGCTGGACCGATCACCGCTACCTCCACCAGTTCTGGCGGTACCGGGGTGTACGCCAACGCCGGTTCCAGTGGCGGCAGCAACGGGGTAATAGCCATCGGCGCGACCGGCGTAGCCGGTTACACGACGGTTAATGGCAGTATCGCACTGTACGGCAATGCGGGAAGCAGCACGGGCAGCAATGGCGTGGTCGGTTATGGTGCCACCGGCGTAGCGGGCAACAGCACCATTAATGGCAGCTACGGAACATACGGTAGCGGTTCCACTGGGGTGTGGGGCAACAGCACCGGCACTGGCGCAAATGTGGGAGTGTTGGGATTGGGCGGTACCGGCGTCCAGGGAGTTGGCAACGTTTGGGGAGTTCTAGGGCAGTCAAGTAGTACTAGCGGCAGCGGCGGGGGCTTTAGCAACTCCACTACTGGAGACGCTCTGTTCACCTACAATCAAAGCGGCGGCTACGCGGCGTTTTTCGATGGCGACGTCGACGTCGACGGCAACCTTTCCAAAGCAGGTGGTTCGTTCAAGATCGATCACCCGCTCGATCCCGCCAACAAGTACCTCTATCACTCCTTCGTCGAGTCGCCCGACATGATGAACATCTACAATGGCAATGCGACTACGGACGAGAAAGGCAGCTCGGTGGTCCAACTGCCCGAATGGTTCGAGACCTTGAACCGTGATTTCCGTTATCAACTCACGGTCATCGGCCAATTCGCGCAGGCGATCGTGGCCAGCAAGGTGGCGAACCATCAATTCGCCATCAAGACGGATAAGCCCAATGTGGAAGTCTCCTGGCAAGTAACCGGCATCCGGCAGGACGCATGGGCCAACGCCCACCGCATTCCGGTCGAGGTGGAGAAAGCGCAGGCCGATCGTGGACTTTACTTGCATCCCGAACTCTTCGGCGCGCCGGCAGAGAAGAACATCGGGCTGGCACACCATCCGATGATGCAGAAGCTGCTGAAAGAATCAGCGGCCAAATAACAACCTCACTCAAACAACGGGCGCCCTCGTGCATGCTGCACAAAACTTGAAAGAGTGCAACGCCGGGGGCGTACCTAAAACATGTCCAAGCGGAAGTTCTGCGTTTCCAATCCACAGCGGAGCGCCGCCTTGCTGATCTTTGTACATCGCAAATGCGTACTGCGGTTGACGACGCTACCGACGGCGACTGCTGGGCACTGGACGCGCATCGAGCCAGCGCGTCCAGTGGGCCAGTTCCACGGAACCCGAATCAGGGGCGTGGCTGCTACCTGCCCGCTGCAACTACTGTTGGTCTTTGCCGCGCCGAACTACGCCAGGGAGAGGCTCGGTTCCAAAATGCATTGAGCCCGGCGTGCCGAACGTCAATGCAACATTGGAAAACTTGACGGTGGTGCCGCCTGTAACGTCCACCTCCAAGGGCGTAGGCGAAATGGGCGCGGGGCTTCCATTGAGGGTAACAACGGCAGTACCATTGATCTTGAATCCGCCCGTAATCGCCGTAACCTGGGCATTGAGCATGGTTATGTGGTGAGTGTGGGCGCCCCTGCCGTTCGGATCGAAGTTCCCATCGCCTAACGTCAACACCCAACCGTCAGACAGTACCATGTTCAGGGCGGCGAAAAAATCGGCTTTCCCTGAGTCTCCCTTTAGCTGCAAGCTCCATGGACCTCGAACTTCATAGGGACCTGTAGTGGTGGATTGAGGCGAATAGGCATTGATCACCCCGTTAAACTTAAGTTGAGAGGCTCCATTTTGGGCCAGTGCGCCTATGCTTGCTATCAGCACGAAAACCCCAATCCGTGCCGCACATCGCAGATGCTTGCTCTTCATCACAGACCTCCAAGTCTGAGTAATTGCTAGCGCGCTTATGGCTCAAAGACTGTGCGCGAAGCAATGCAGGTGCTATGAAGAAGAGATAAAGGTTAGATAACCCCCTAAGTTGCTGGTGCAGTTGCTTCTTGTCGGATTGTTGGCGCATAATTTCGTGCGACGAAGGCAGGAAATATCCAGAGGATTTACGCCCCAAGAATTCCATTTCGGAGATTTCACCCTCGATCAGTCGCGTTACCGGCTGCAACGAGGTACACATTTGCTGCGCCTCGAAAAGCTCCCCATGGAATTATTGATTTTGTTGGTTCAACGCCATGGGGAGTTAGTGTCGCGTGACGACATTGCCGGTTGCCTTTGGGGCAAGGACGTCTTCCTTGATGTCGATCACAGCATTAATACTGCTGTCCGCAAAATCCGCGTGGCGCTGCGGGACGACCCCGAGAAACCTCGATTCATAGAAACCATAGTCGGGAAGGGATACCGCTTTGCCGCCACAGTGACCTGCAACAATGGGAATCCGAATCCGCAAGTACAGCCGCCGCCGGCTCCGGTACTTTCGGAGCTGGCGGTTTTATCTACTCAAAAGAGGTTTTTTTCTATCCGCTTGTGGGTGCTGCTCGTGGTAGCAGCGATACTGGCGGTAGGCGCAGGCCTGTGGTTTAGGAGGACGGAATATTTTTGGCGAGACCCGATCGCAGCGGCGCGATTCCAGACGGTCACAGAGTTCGAGGGCGTGGAGCAGGCTGCCGCGGTATCACGCGACGGACAGTTCGTGGCATTTCTGTCGGATCGGGACGGGCAGATGGACGTTTGGGTCACACAAGTGGGTTCGGGGCGGTTCCACAACTTGACCCACGGGAGTCAGGCCGAACTGGTCAATCCTTCGGTCCGAACTCTGGGGTTCTCGCCCGATGGCTCTCAGGTTACATTTTGGGTTCGCAAGAAAGACGCTTCGGGCGAAGGTGACATTAGCATTTGGGCAGTTCCGACGCTGGGAGGACAGCCAATGCCGTACCTCGAAGGCGCGGCAGAATTCGACTGGTCGCACGACGGCTCGCAACTCGCCTACCACACGGCCGGACCCGGAGATCCGTTGTTCGTGGTGGATGGCGATCGGCAAGCCAAGGCGCGGCCCATTTTCACCGCGCCGGCTGGAATCCACGCGCACTTTCCATCGTGGTCGCCCGACGATCGGTTTATCTACTTCGTCCAGGGTGCTCTCCCCGACAAATTGGACATTTGGCGCATCTCTCCATCCGGCGGAAACCCGGAACGGATCACATCCCACTCTGCGCAAGTGAGTCATCCTGTTTTCCTTGACCGACACACTTTGATGTACCTGGTTGGCGATCCAGAAGTCACGGGGGCGTGGATTTATAGCATGGATGTCGAGCGCCGCATTCCTCACCGGTTAAGTTCTGGCCTTGAGCGGTACAAGTCCCTGGCGGCAAGCGCTGATGGTCGCCGTCTGGTGGTCACGCTCGCAAGTCCGATGAATACACTTTGGCGGTCGCAGATCGCTGATTCACCCGCTCAAGCGTCGGCCCCTGCTCGAATCTCTCTGACGACGGGCAGAGGTTTCTCTCCACGACTCGGTCCAAATTTCTTTCTGTATGTTTCTGCGACGAGCACGAGCGAGAGCATCTGGAAGCTCGTGGACGGAGCGGCCACGGAGTTATGGAATGGCCAGGAAGCGCAAGTCTTCGGCGGCCCCGCAGTCGCTCCCGATGGAAATCACATCGCATTCTCGGTCCGGCAACGCGGGCAAACATTTCTGTACGTGATGCAAGCCGATGGCGCGAACGCGCGGGTTGCGACCGATGCGCTCGACCTGCAAGGTGTTCCAGCGTGGGCACCCGACGGCCAGTCGGTCACCTCAGCGGCGAACGATCATGGCGCCACACACCTTTTCCGTGTGCCGATCGATGGCCGGCCGCCCACCGCATTTGTGCAAGAGTACTCTGTCGATCCCACCTGGGCGCCTGACGGCCGCTTCCTTGTTTACTCGGGAGCCGATATCGGCACCTCATATCCAGTTAAAGCCGTTACTGCTGATGCCGCGGTGTATCCCTTGCCTGCCTTAACACTGACACGAGGGGCGCGCCACCTGGCATTCCTGCGCGGAGGACGGGAACTCGTGTTCCTGCGTGGAGATATTCGACATAAGAATCTGTGGTCAATGGATGTGGGGACGGGCGCGGAACGGCAGTTGACTTACCTCCCTGCCGACTTTGATATTCGCGACTTCGACATTTCCGCAAACAGCCCTGAAGTTGTCCTCGAACGGGTGCAGGAGCATTCGGAGGTGGTGCTGGTGGATCTCCATCGACCATAATCTGAAACAGAAAACCGCGACCTGCCGTCTCCTCTTGGCGTTGGGATACCGGTGGAACCTGGCTACGTTGGGTCTCAACCGGCTTAACACACATTACTTCGAACACCCGAAAACAATACGGACGATCGTCAATGGTCTGTGTTTTGCAGGAATTGCAGTTTTACTCTGCCGGCCAGAAATGTCTTTCCCGCTGCTTTACCTTTTCATTCTTCAGATACGCCGCGCGGACAGACTCCTGTTCGGAAACCTCTGCAATCGGCACATCCCACCAGGAGTCGTAACCGGGCACGCGGTCATGGTAATCCGTCTCCACGACGATTACCGATGTCTTCTTTTCGTTCTTGCAGTTCTTGATCGCTTCTCGCAATTCCTCGATTGTCTTCACAGCGATTGAACGCGCTCCCAGGCTCGCGGCGTTCGCCGCAAAGTCTATTGGGATATTGCCTCCTGAAAGACTGCCTCCATCACGATAACGGTATTCGGTTCCGAAGCCCCCGCTTCCGCACGCACGGCTCAGTCCGCCAATGCTGGAGAAACCGTGATTGTCCAACAGGATGATGTTGATCTTAATGTGCTCTTGCAGCGCGGTCACGATCTCCTGTGCCATCATCAAATAGGAACCGTCGCCGACCAACACGTAAACTTCACGACTCGGGTCGGCCAGCTTGACGCCGAGTCCACCGGCGATTTCGTATCCCATGCAGGAGTAGCCGTACTCCATGTGATACCCCTTGGGATCGCGAGTACGCCACAATTTGTGGAGGTCTCCAGGCAAGCTTCCCGCGGCATTGACAATGACGTCCTTCGGGCCCAGGGTCGAGTTCAGCAGCCCAATGACTTCTCCTTGACTTAGCGGCGGACCGATGTGGCGGCTGAAGATTCGGTCCACTTCCGCGTCCCACTCGTCGCGTAGCCGTGCGATTTCACTCGCATAGTTGTCGTTAATCCTATGTGAGGTGAGAAGGCGGCTCAGTTCCTCGATAATCACACGTGCATCGCCAACCAAAGCCAGCGCGGATTGTTTGGAGGCATCGAATTCAGTTACGTTGATATTGATAAAGCGGACTGCCGGATTCTGAAAAGCTGTTACCGAGGCGGTGGTGAAATCGCTGTAGCGGGTGCCGATTCCGATGATCAAATCTGCTTGCGAGGCTAATCGATTGGCGGCGGAGGTGCCAGTTACTCCGATTGCGCCGACGCATTGGCGGTGATCAAAAGCCAGGGCTCCCTTTCCAGCTTGCGTTTCTGCGACTGGAATTCCGGTTTGAGCTGCGAAACTAGAAAGAACCTCCGTCGCAGCGGAATAAATGACTCCGCCTCCGGCAATGATTAACGGTCGCTTCGCGACCCTAATGTGTTCCACTGCTCGAGCCAGCAGTTCCTCATCCGGCCTTGAGCGAGGCACGGACCACGTGCGCGGCTCGAAGAACTCGTCAGGAAAATCGAAAGCTTGAGCCTGCACGTCTTGGGGTAAAGCCAGAGTTACCGCACCCGTTTCGGCGGGCGAAGTAAGCACGCGCAATGCTTCCGGAAGGGCAGTCAGAATCTGTTCCGGTCTTTGAATGCGATCCCAGTAACGAGACACTGGGCGAAAACAGTCGTTCACCGATATATCTTGCGTCGAAGGCGATTCCAGTTGCTGCAGAACGGGCGCCACATTGCGACGTGCAAAAATGTCACCCGGCAGGAGCAGTACCGGCAACCGGTTGATGGTCGCTCCCGCAGCCCCAGTCAGCATGTTCGTAGCGCCAGGTCCGATCGAGGTAGTGCAGACCAGTGTGCGCAGCCGGTTACTCATTTTGGCAAATGCCGCGGCAGTGTGAACCATCGCTTGCTCATTGCGGCATAGGTAATAAGGGAAATCAGGGCTTTGCTGCAAAGCCTGGCCAATTCCAGCGACGTTGCCGTGCCCAAAAATACCGAAACATCCCGCGAAAAATGGCTGCTCTCGCCCGTCTCGAGCTAAATGTTGCACCTTGAGGAATCGAATAATTGCCTGGGCGGTGGTGAGTCGTTGCGACATTTCTCTGCTGGCCTCGATAGGGTTTGATTGCGTTTGCTTAGATTCAACCGACGTCAGGTTGTTTGGCCGGTGAAACAACCGCGTCGATCTTAAACCGTCCAGGGATCGATGACTACCTTCATCGAATCTGGTTCGACCGATTTCTTCACCGCCTCATCAACTTGGCGCAGCCCGAAGCGATGCGTTACAAAGTCTTGCAAAGGATAATGCTGCGCATAGCGAACCATTTGCCGCATGCTTGGCCCGTAGGCTGCAGGCTCATCTCCGCCGACTCCGATAATTCGCACGCTGTTGGTGCAGAGATGGCGATTGGGGTTGATCGAGACATCACCGAGATCGGAAAAATTCCCGGCTTCAAGCAACAAGCCTCCCATGCGCAACATTTCAAGAGCTTCAGGAATGACCTGAGGCACACCTGCAGTCTCGATAACCACGTCCGCGCCCCGGCCATGAGTTAATTCGCGGACGAATGCCAAGCGTCCCGCTTGCTTAGAATTCTTCGCGTTCAGCGTATGATCTGCGCCTAGCCTACGAGCAAAAGTCAGGCGGTAATCGGAAAGATCTACAGCGATAATGGTGCCGGCTCCCAACATGCGAGCTTTCATCAGAAAGCACATGCCGAGCGGCCCGACACCAAACACGACGACTGTATCGTCGAAGCGGAACGACTCGTTGGGAAAGGCAGAGATCTGCTTGGCGCGATCAAGTCCGACGGTCACCGCCATGATTTCCGCAAGCACCGCCGTCTCGGATGACAGATTGTCAGGTACGCGCACCACGAAGCTGTTGGGCAGAACGTAGAGATACTGGGACCAACCTCCAAAAAGATGCGGCGCATTCTTCGAGCTGATGTTGTTTCCGTAATCCACCGTCTTCGGACAGAAGTAATAAGGAAAATCGTGACGGCAGTAGTAGCATTCTCCGCAACTTATATTCGGACCGACGACAACACGATCACCAACCTTTACAGGAACTCCTTCGAAGTCGGTGTAGTTCTGATTGCCTCCAATGGCTGCGATAGTTCCAACATTCTCGTGGCCTTGAATGATGGGGAACGGAATTTGTTTTGGATTGCCCGAGCCTGCGTATTGGGTAGTGAAACCTTGATACGTATGCTTGTCCGTCCCACAGATTCCTGAGACTTGCATCTTTACCAGCAGGCAACCTGGCTCAGGTTCGGGCAGCGGATACTCGCGCAATTCGTATTTCCCGGGTTTAACCAGCGTTGCAGCTAAGACTATTTCAGAGTCCATCTCATTCGCCTTCCAGTTCGCTTAGCATTCTGCGCGCGGCTCGAAAGCGACATCGGCGCGTCGCGGGACAAAATAACCAAGCTGTTCCGTTCCTGACGAGGCGCTATCGTTCGCATTTATAAAAACACATTCTGCAAACGATCACTTGACAAGAACGAAAGTGCGGACCACTATAAGCGCTTAGCTAGTTAGGCGCAAGCGCAATGTTCCTTGCTTTGGCCCTTTAAATATGACTGTCGCAGTCCCGGCCACTACATTTCTTCTCATCGGTTCGGCAATGCGGCCTTAGGCGTCCAAATCATCATTATGATGAGGTGGTATGGCGGAAAAATTCGGCGAGACAAAAACAGCGCCTGTTGTAAGCGATGAGCAGGTCCTCGAACGCTTCGGCTACCGACAGGAACTAAAACGTTCGTTGGGATACTTTTCCGCATTCGCGCTGAGCTTTTCGGTCATTTCCGTTACAACGGGGCTGTTCGCAAATTATGGCTCCGGCCTGCAAATTGGCGGGCCGGCATTTATCTGGACCTGGCTCATTGTTGGTGCAGGGCAACTGCTGGTCGCGCTCGTATTCGCGCAACTGGCGCGGCAAATCCCGCTCTCCGGCTATGCCTATCAGTGGACTCGCCAACTCGCGGGAGATCGCCTGGCTTGGTGGGCCGGCTGGATCATGATTGTCCAATTTATTGCTGGCATGTCTGGCGTTTGCTATGCCATGGCGAACTATCTCATTCCGTACCTCGGCCTCGCGGACAAGAACAGAAACGTGGTTGCAGTTACCGTCGCCATTCTTATCGCGATTTCGTTGATTAATCATTTCGGTATTCGGCTGTCGAGTCTTGTGAACGATTTCTCGGTGGGAGCGGAAATTCTCGGTACGGTTGCGATTGGCTTGCTGTTGCTGGCAGTCGCCTTGATTCGAAAAACTCACCCTATCGGTTTTCTCCTCAGCCATCCGGCTCAACCTTCGGGACTTGCCTACTTGCCGGCGTTCGCGTCTTCCGCGTTGATGAGTGCGTGGACGATTGGCGGCTTCGAGGCGGCCGCAAATGTTGCGGAAGAAACGCACATGCCGCAGACGCGTGTGCCAACAGCAATTGTTCTTTCTGAAGTAGCTTCAGTATTGCTAGGATTTCCCGTTCTGATTGGTTTCACGCTGGCCATTCCTTCGTTGACCGTTGCCAGCCAGCACTCCACCCCCTTGCTCTACATCATGCAGCATTACTTTCCCCCGTACGTAACCGATGTGGCAATGTTGCTAGTCTTCATTTCGATATTCGCCTGTGCGCTGGCGAACGTTACAACCCTAACCCGGATGGTTTGGGCAATGGCGCGGGACGGGCAGCTACCTGCTTCGCCCTGGCTAGCTCGCGTCAGCGTACACAAAGTTCCTGCCAACGCGATCTGGACCATGGCCGTGATCGCAGCCGCTTTTACTTGCTGGGCCAAAGTTGAAGTGGTAATTACGGGAGTCTGCACTCTCTTGATGTACGTAGTTTATGGAATTGTTGTAGGCGCTGCGTTGTGGGGAGCGAGCAAAGAGCCGCGGACCGGCAACATCGACGAACTGGAATCGGATGCTGCGTCCGGAATCGCGCAGATCGCGGCGCCGCGCCGGTTGCAGGTTTCACGCACCCTCTGCGTTGCGGCGCTCATTTGGATTGTGTTTCTTCTGGCCATCATCAGCGTTCCGCGCTCGGCTTGGATTAATTCGGTCGCCAGCCTCGCCGCTCTAGCCCTGGGCGCGTGTTGGTATTTCTGGGGACGTCCGAGAAAGCCCGCGGCTGACGAGGGCCCCAGCTCAAAGCAGGATTCAGACACTTTTGTGCACAGCACAGGCGACGGAATTTAGACACGACGTCTGCGCAGCGACGGCGATCTCTACTGCTCGCAGGCCATCCGTGCCAGTCACTCGCGGATCTCGCTCATTGAGCATGTTGTCGACGAAATCACGCACCTCGGCAAGATAGGCGTCGGCAAATCGCGTGAGGAAGTGATCCGCCACATCGTAGCTACCCACGTCAGCCCGCAAGAATGTGGCCGAAGTCTGCCGTAAGCCTCCCACGAGAATAGATCCGTTCGAGCCGATTATTTCCGTCCGGACATCGTACCCGTAAATACATTGGGCATAAGACTCGACGTTGCCGATCGCACCCTTTTGGAATTTCAGATTCACAACTCCGGCCACGATATCTCCACACTGTTCCAGTTCCGGCCGGATGGCGACGGTCTTATAGGCGTGCACTTCTGAGACTTCGTCCTGCATAAGCCAGCGCGCCAGATCAAAATCATGAATGGATGATGCGAAGAACAGCATTCCGTTTAGTCTAGACTTGTAATACCCAATCGGTGGGGCATCCTTGTCCCGTCCAATGGATTTGAAGATAACCGGTTCGCCAATCTCGCCAGCCTCAATCCGCTTTTTTGCGGCGGCATAAGCCGGGTCATAGCGCCGCATAAATCCGACTTGTAGACGCACGCCTGCCTTCTCGACCGTCTTCAGAGCAGAACGCGCGTCCTCCGAATTCAGAGCCAATGGCTTCTCACAGAGAATGTCTTTGCCGGCGGCCGCTGCGGCACGTACCGCGTCGGCGTGAAACTTGTCGGGAGTGGCAATTACGATACAACGAATATCTTTACGTTCGAGCATGGCATCGAGGCTGGAATACGAGTGCTCGATCTCCAACTCAGCCGCCACTTGTTTAGCGCGTGCCGCGTCGGCATCGGCCACCGCGATGAGTTGCGCTTGCGGAACGAGCCGACGCAGATTTTCCGCGTGACGCTTTCCCATTTCCCCCACTCCAACTACCCCAACGCCTAACTTGCTCATGAAACCATCCCTCCTAAAAGTGGAATGCTGTTGTCGATGCCAAACGTGCTGCACCAGTGATTTTTGCTAATCCCTTTTACCCCATCTTTCTGGCCGACTGATTGTAGCAACAGAATCCCACGGAATATTAGGAAAAACGCTTGACAACCAAAACATTGTGAATTATAAGCGCTTAGCAAGAACGGCAACCGTAACCGAGAACTACTCGTTTTGGCAAACTTTAGCAGCGGGGCTGTAGAGGGAAACGGTCATTTTGCGTGACAGGCATATTCGTTAAGAATACCCGGATACCGCGGACGCTCGCCCCATCCGGACAGGGAGAAGGTGCCATGATCAATAGCAGACAGGCGTGCGGGGGTTTGCAAACGTTGACTTTTCTCTCACAATTATTGATTCACCGGAAGTCCCATGGGTGGATGATTGAAAGCGCGGTTAAAACGATCGAGAAGAATCAACCGCTGCAGAGTCGTGCTGGCGGCTTTCGTGCTCGTAGGAGGCAAACCGTTGCAGCCTTGCTCCCCCTCGTGATGGTTTGTCTTTTGAGTGGACTGGTGCTCGCCGGAGTGACTGCCAGTATCTCTGGCACGGTCAAAGACGGCAGCGGAGCTATCATTGCAGGCGCTACGGTTTCCGCGATAAACGTCGGGACTGGAGTTGTCCAAACCCAGCACACCAACACCCAGGGCTTCTATTCCTTCCAATCCTTGCCGTTGGGGAATTACGACATCCAGGTGCAGCAATCCGGCTTCAAACTATTCCGCGAGTCCGGGTTAGTCCTCGATGTAAACGCCGCGTTGATCGTCGATGCTGTTTTGCATGTTGGCGAGGTTAAGGAGGTTGTACAAGTCTCAAGCGAAGCCCAACACGTGGAGACCAGCAGCACTCAACTAGGCGAGGTCATCGGTGGCGAAGAGATGACCAGTGTTCCGCTCGTCAGCCGCAGCTACACGGATCTTCTGGCCCTTCAGCCCGGCGTCGTATCGACTTCGTCGGGATTGTCGGGGGCTCTGGCTGGCCCCTTCAACTCGACCGGTGTGGTTATGCCGCTGGTTTCGGGGGACCTGAATGCGGGAGGACTTTCGGTCAATGGCATGCGTGAAGCGAACAACGGTTTCCTGCTCAATGGAGCTACCGTTCAGGAGCCCGGGTTTGGTGGAACTGCGGTCATTCCCAACCTCGATTCGATTGCGGAATTCCGCATTTTGACCAATAACTTCGACGCGGAATATGGCAACTACAGTGGTGGCCAGATCAATGTGATCACGAAGTCCGGCACGAATGGATTTCACGGAGACGTTTTCGAGTTCCTTCGCAACACTGATTTTGACGCTGCCAATTATTTTGACCAGGGAAATCGCGGAGCCTACCACCAGAATCAGTATGGTGGCACGCTAGGTGGTCCTGTAAAGCGTGACAAGATCTTCTTCTTTGCGGATTACCAGGGAAACCGCGTCGTGCAGGGTGTAAGCCAAGGTCAGGTCGCGGTGCCCTCCGCCGCCGAGCATACTGGAGATTTCTCGGACCGTGCGAGCCAACTGACAGGTACTGTCGTCGGCACGGCGTGGGCACAGACTTTGCAGCAAGAGCTTGGTTATCCAGTTTCCGCCGGCGAAAATTACTACTCAGCAGGATGTACGAGTTCAACGCAGTGTGTCTTCCCCAATGCCCAGATTCCTCAGAGTGCATTCTCGGCGCCTGCGAAAAACATCCTCCCATTTATTCCGGTCCCGAATAGTGGCGCGTTCTTCTCAACCTCGAGCCAATCGCTGCGGCTGAACGATTACAAAACCAGCGGCCGCCTGGACGGCAACACGCAGTTTGGCATGCTCTCCGCTTACTACTTCTTCGACAATTACAATCTCACCAACCCTTACCCAACGGCCTCAGTCCCGGGTTTTGCTGCAGCTGGCACAGGACGCACCCAAGATATCAATCTGGGAGACACCAAGACGCTCGGCAATACCTCAGTGAACGAGGCTCGGTTCGAGTACGTGCGCAATAACATTCTGGTGAACCAACCCTCAAACGGCGGCGCCGTGAGTATGAGCTCTCTGGGTTTCACCACCGGCGCGAACACACTTGGGATCGACGTGCTCAATCCAGCGATTCAGGGCGTGCCAGAGTTGGATTTTCAAACCTTTACTGTGGGCGTCCCCAGCCGGCCGAATCGTTATATTGAAAACACCTTCCAGTGGCTGGATAACTTCAGCAAGGTTATAGGAACACATACGCTTCGGTTTGGTGGAGCGTACCACTACAACCAGATGGATCAGCAACTCTCCAACGTAGTCAACGGAAATTTTGTCTTCAACACTGCCACAGAAACAGGTATCGATTTTGCTGATTTCATAATTGGTGCGCCCGCGCAATACGTGCAGGGCGTTGCCCTGCCGGGAAACGGGCGCAGCCATTACATCGGCGTCTACGGTCAAGATAGCTGGCGCGTCCGTTCCAACTTCACCGTGAACTATGGATTGCGCTGGGATGTCAGCACTCCCTGGTCCGAGCAACACAACGAATTGGAAACCCTGGTTCCCGGTAAGCAGTCTGCAACTTTCCCAGGTTCGCCGAGGGGATGGGTGTTCGCAGGAGACCCAGGAATTCCGTCAACCTTGGCGCCCACCCGCTACAACAATTTCGCTCCGCGGCTCGGCTTCGCCTATTCACCAAGCTCCAGCGACGGATTTCTTGGTAAGTTGTTTGGTGGCCCTGGCAAATCCAGCATTCGTGCCGGTTACGGGCTGTTCTTCAATTCGTTCGAGGGCGCGACCAGCTTCAACCAGATCGGCGCAGCGCCATTTGGATTCTTCTATGTCGGTAACAACCCCTCGTTCACTACGCCGTTCATCAATCGTCCGACCGGGGTAAGTCAGTTGCAACGGTTCCCGGTAGCCTTTCCGCCTCAGAATGCCAGCCCCAGCAATCCGGATGATTCCGTCAACTGGTCGGTGCTGCTACCTATAGTGAGCTCGCCAGGTATCGATATCCATAACCGGCTCCCTTACGCTGAAGACTATGAGTTGTCGATCCAGCGAGAGTTTTCAAAAGACACGCTACTCACCCTGAGCTATGTCGGCACGCAGGCCCATCGATTGCTTTCCGATCTTGAGTCCAATCCAGGAAGTCAGTCTCTGTGCCTATTCCTGTTGAACCCATCCTTGTCGCCCGGAGGAGTCAACCCTCACCTCGCTCCGAACAGCCCAGGGTGCGGGCCGGGAGGCGAGGATCCGGGCGTCGGCAGTCCCATCACTCTAGCGAGCGGAGTAACTGCTCCGGGATATCCTGGAGTCGGCACTTTTGCTACGACTCGTTTGCTCGCGGGATTTAACGCGCCGAACTCGGATTCGTTCCAGAGCAACGGTTACTTCACCACCATTGGCAATTCCAACTACAACTCCCTTCAGGTCAACCTACGCCATACCAGCAAGCGACTGCAGACATTGGTGGGCTACACCTACAGCAAGTCGATGGACGACGCTTCCGGCTACGGCGAACAGATCAACCCCTTGAATCATGCGGCCAGTCGCGCGCTATCCGCCTTCGACGAAACCCATAACTTTGTTGCCAGCTACAACTACAGCTTGCCCCTTGATCTGCTGAAGGGACCCAAGCGGTTGACGAATGGCTGGCAAATGAGTGGCATCACGCGATTCACGACCGGGCTGCCGGTAGTGATCTACGAGTCGGACGATCGTTCTCTGCTGGGCACAGCCTTTACCGGGCCAATCATTCTCGATGTCGACACGCCGAATTACACGCCGGGATCTTTGAATTTCAAGAATCCCCGTTCCGGACAACCGTTCTTCAACACTTCTCTGTTCAGTTTGGAAACACTGGGGCAACTGGGCGATTCCAGCCGCCGTTTCTTTCATGGTCCGGGAGTCAATAATTTTGACATGGCCCTGGTGAAGGACACGCAACTCACAGAGAGAATGAATCTCGAGTTCCGGGCGGAGTTCTTCAACATTTTCAATCACGCACAGTTCCAGAATGTGCAGGGAAACATCAACGCATCCAACTTCGGACTCGCGCAATCCGCCGCCGCGCCGCGTATTGGACAACTTGCTCTCAAACTATTGTTCTGACACGCTAGGTAGAAACGGCTGAAGAAGCGTCCTCAAGAGTTCGGCAAACATCAGAGTGCCGCCCAGAGATTCGCGTGTGAACCCTCGGGTGCGGAGCGCTAAAGGTTTTATAAAGAAACGGCACGAATGACCATCAATAGGGAGACCAACGAATGACAGCAGTAGCTTCTCGATTTCACTTTGCGTCCGCGCCAGACAGTTGGGGTGTGCTCGATTATCCCGGACCGTCGTGGGAGCAGTCCTACCAAAAGATGCTGGACGAGATGGTGGACGCCGGTTATACAGGAACCGAACTCGGGCCTTATGGCTTTTTTCCTACCGATCCGAAGATTCTGAAAGTCGAACTGGCAAAACGTCATCTGAGGCTTTTGGGCTCGTTTGTGCCGGTGACGTTGAGCGATCCGGCCTCCACTAAGGTCGTGATTGAACAGGTGCGCAAGGTCGGGAATTTACTGGCGACCCTGGGCGCTCCATTCCTGGTCCTCGCGGACGCTCAATCCACCGAACGCGACCAGATCGCGGGCCGCGTCCCCAGCGATGGAAGCGCCGGTCTCAATGCGCAGCAGTGGAAGCAAGTAGCGAGGGTCGTAGCGGATGCCGCGCAGGTCACCGCCGAGTACGGGCTTGACCTGGTTTTCCATCCTCACATCTCCACTTACGTCGAGACCCCTCAGGAAACCGAGCGCTTCTTCGACGTAACCTCATCGACCAAGATCGGCCTTTGTCTCGACACGGGGCATTGCGCTTACGCCGGCGGAGATCCAGTCGCCGAAGCAGAGAAGTATCGTGCAATTCTGAGATTCGTTCACCTTAAGGACGTGGACAACAAAGTGCTGGCCGAAGTTCTTCGTCAGAAGATGAATTTTGAGCAAGCGGTGGAAGCCAAAACATTCACCATTATCGGCAAGGGCTCGATTGATTTTCCGGCCTTCTTCCGTGTGCTCGCGAAGAACGAGTATTCCGGCTGGATGGTCGTGGAACAGGATGTCAAGTTCGGCGCCACCGCCGTGCCGCCTGCACAGAGCATTGCTGCCAGTCTTAAGTATTTGCAGGGTGTAGTCAATCAGTTGGTGCCTGCGTCAGTGGGACCTTGATCACAGAGAACAGAATATTTGATTCAGAGGATCGGCTTTTCACGGCGTCGAATCCAGAGGATTTATCCTCGCATGACAACCACAACTTACAAGAGTCCGCTGTATGAAATGACTCAGGCCACGCCGACCTGCCTTTGGAATGACTCCGCATCCATTCAGGAGCTTACGTACTCGATCGAGCACGGAGCAGTCGGCGCTACTTGTAATCCCGTCATTGTGCTTGGTGTCCTTAAGAAGGAGATGAGTTTTTGGAAAGATCGCATTCGTGAACTCATCGACGAAAAGCTCCGGGCCACGGAAGATGAGATCGCGTGGCAGCTTGTTGCCGAGATTTCCGTTAATAGCGCTGCCCTGTTGAAGCCCATTTTCGATGCCCACAAGGGAAAGAACGGAAGACTCTCCATACAAACAGACCCGCGACTATTTCGTGATCCGGAGGCGATCATCGGGCAGGCGCAAGAATTCAATCGACTCGCTCCGAACATGATCGTGAAGATTCCGGTGACGCGCGCCGGCGTTCCAGCGATCGAGGAAGCCACCTACCTCGGCATCAGTATCAACGCGACGGTTTGCTTCAGCTTGCCGCAGTGTGTCGCCGTGGCCGAAGCCGTAGAGCGCGGCCTTCGACGCCGCGAGCGCGAAGGAAAAGACATCACGACCATGGGACCTGTGTGCACGATCATGGTCGGCCGCCTCGACGACTGGCTGAAAGTCGTTCTAGAAAAGGAAAATATCGCCATCGACCCTGGATACTTGGAGTGGGCCGGGGTTGCCGTTTTCAAGAAGACGTATCAACTCTTCCGCGAACGAGGCTATCGCATTCGTTTGCTTTCGGCAGCTTTTCGCAACCACATGCACTGGAGCGAGTTCATCGGCGGCGACGTCGTCATTTCACCGCCGTACTCGTGGCAGGTCCGTTTCAATGCCAGCGATATCGAGGTTCGCTCCCGCATCGACAAGCCGGTAGATCCCCAGATAATAGAGGAGCTCTCGAAAAAATTTGCCGACTTCCGGCGGGCATACACGGAAGGCGGCATCTCGATTGAAGACTTCGACTTGTTCGGCCCGAGCCGTCGCACTCTCCGGCAGTTCATTGCTGCATGTCACGACCTGGACGGGTTGGTGCGCGATATTCTGCTTCCGAGCCCCGACGCGTGAAAACGGTATTGAAGCATGGGGCCTGAAATGTTTTGCGCTGTTTAGGAGGACTGATGTCCCAGGACGTTGTTCACTCTCGCGACTTGCCAAACGGCAAAGCGGGAGAGCTGTTAAGATTTTCGCGCCAAGACGCAGGCTGGGAGTGGATGGGATTGTCCGTGAGACGCCTGGCTCCGCGCGAGGTCTGGGAGTTTGCACATCCCGCCGAGGAAACAGCGTGCGTGTTGTTGTCAGGCAAGTGTGCAGCCGCTTGGGGCGGGAACGAGTACAAAATCGGAAAACGTGAAAGCGTTTTCGAAGGTCTGCCCTACGCCGTTTATTTGTCCGCAGGCGAGTCCGTGCGCTTCGAAGCAGAGACCGTATGCGAACTCGCCGTCTGCCATGTACCTTCGCAGCAGAAGTTTCCGTCCCGGCTGATCACTCCCAAAGACGTTACGGTTTCGTTACGCGGAGGCGGAAATGCCTCACGGCAAATAGTGGATGTCATGCGCCCTGAGTTTCCCGCCGAGCGCATCATCGTGGTTGAGGTGTACACTCCGGGCGGAAATTGGTCCAGCTATCCTCCCCACAAACACGACGTCCACAATCCTCCCTCCGAGGTTGACCTGGATGAGATTTATTACTACCGGATGAACAAGACGAATGCATTCGCACATCAGCAACTTTACAGCGCGGACGGAACGCGGAACCGCGTAGTCACAGTTCGCGACGGCGATGCAGTCTTAGTTCGTGAGGGATACCACCCAGTCGTGGCCGGACCAGGCTACGATGTCTACTACCTCAATTTCATCGCTGGAAGTTTGAGATCACTCGCCATCACCGAAGATCCCAATCACATCTGGATTCGCTCTACTTGGAAAGAAATGGATTCGCGTCTCCCTATCGTTCGCGGCCCCGAATAGATCGGGATTAATCCACCCTCAGAATTCAAATCGCTTCTTGCATGGCCTTTCGCGAATGCAGCATGAATCCGCAAGACTCGCGAACTCGCAATTGCGGAGAAAGTGTGATGGTGACGGAGCGCGTCCGTTTTGTTTCGATTCGATCGAGGAGCAACCGAACTGCCGCAGCCCCCAGTTCGTATTTCGGAAGCTCGATCGTGCTCAGTCGAGGGCGGAAACAACCTAGCCATGGATAATCATCGAAGCTGACCAGCGCGAAATCTTCCGGACAGCGCATGCCTATTTCGTCGGCCGCGCTCATGAATCCCACGGTCATCAGATAGTTGGTGACCAGCACTGCGTCGGGTCTGCGGGGCAGCAGCGCCAACCCTGCCCGATGGCCCGAGTCCACACGATAGTCCCCTTCAAACGTAAGCTCGGCAAGGTATTTCAATCCATTGGCCTTTAAAGCGCGGTTGTATCCCTGCCGACGAGCACGCGCATTGCTAACGTTGACCGGTCCCCCTACAAGTCCGATCTTCTTGTATCCGATTCGCGCCAAATGCGACACTGATTCAAATGCTCCGAGTTCGTCATCGGTCTGCACCAGATCGGTTCGCAGCCCCGGGCAGGTTCGCATAAGCAGAACAATGGGCACATTGGCATCGGATAGCATTTGCCGTTGACTGCTCGAAAGTTTTCCGGGGGTCTTGTTGAGAATAATTCCATCGACGCGTTTGGAAAGAAGCAGTTCCAGGTACTGGGCCTCCTTCGCTTCCTTGTCATCACTGTTGCATAACAGAATGCTGTACCCGGCGCCCTGCGCAGCATCCTCGGCAGCGCGAACAATAGCTGGAAAAAACGGATTCGCGATGTCCGTCACGACGATGCCGATCGTGTGTGTCCTTTGATTAGCCAGGCTGCGCGCCAGCAGGTTAGGCCGATAATTCAATTTGCTGATTGCGGCCTCAACCCTCCGGCTAAGCGCAGGACTCACCCGTCCCTTCTTGTTCATCACCGCCGAGACAGTGAACACCGACACGCGGGCTTCATGAGCGACATCGTAAATACTCGGCGCCTTAGATCCGTCGGACCGCTTATTGGAGTTCTTTCTAGGCATAATTTCCTGAAGTCAGCTAACCGCATCGGAAGTGAGGCACTCACTCCGATCCGATCCTTCTCATTGAAGCACCGAAAAACGTAAACAATTCAAAATACGCCTTATCCCCGGAAACTCAAAGCCGCTAATCCATTAAGAAGGCCATAGCCAAGACGAAAATCGAGACCGGTTAGTTCCGCAAAAACATGAATCCCTGATTGAGTCCGGGCTCTCGGCCTAAGCGGTTTGCGCCATCTGCCATGGAAGGAGTGTTCCACGAAAGACTCTGGCACGCCGGGGAACGGCAATTGCTGCCACAGACCCTTCGAATTTCGCTCGGCCCATCTCTATCCACGGTGTATTTGTTCTCTCGGCGACACTAACGCTCACCGTCGAATGATCGAGGCCGTCGATCCTTGCTTATCGAGTCGCCGATTTTCGGAAACTCCTGCCGCCACCGCAACCCACGTCCATGATAACGGCTTGCTGTTGTGTCGAAATTTCAGATAAGCCTCAAGCTGCATCACCGCCGCGCTTTACTGTCCGCGATATAACTGCCATGAAAATGGGGAGTCGGCACACGAGAATCAATGACCTATAATCCGCTCACCATTTATGCTGCGTGATGCGCCGGCGGCCCATGACGCGTGTTGCCGAATCACCGTTTTCACTCATCGAGGGGTTCTAAGCACTATGGGCTGAGTAAGTGAGGAAAATGGGCGGATCCACCGATTTCTATGGATTCGAAGAGGGCAACCGGATGAATGGTTGCCCTCGCGTCATTTGACGAACTCTAGTTAATGACCAGGGTGACGGTCAGCGGATGAGCCGCAGTATTGCCGCCGTTTGTGCCAGCCGTTCCGGTCACGTCGAGCTTGACCGAGTAGGTTCCTGCCGGCGTGCCACCGCCGCCGCCACCACCGCCCGACACACTACCGCCGCCGCAGCCGACTAAGCTCAGAATAAGCGCCAGTGCTAGAACGCTAAGAAGCACGATCGCGCCGTGGCGCTTATGCTTCCTCAAGTCTCCGACCAGGACGATCCCTATCAATCCGAAGCCAGTGAGGCTCGCCATCAAGCCAGCCGCGCCGCCATTCGGCTTCACATCCGCCGGAATCAACACCGCGCTTGTGGGAGCGGTCGTGGTGATTGTAAGGGTTGTGCTTTGGCCGACGGTAGCAGTGGATGGGCTAAAGCTGCATGTGGCTCCGGTGGGAAGAGCTGAACAAGCCGAAGCGGGGAAGCTGACCGTCCCGTTGTAGCCGTTGGTTGTCGCGAGTGTGATTTTGTACGTCGCCGCTGTGCCCGAGTTTACGGTTTGGCTGCTGGGGTTGGACGCAAGCACGTAGTCCGGTACCGTGACCACCTGATTCACAGGGGCGGACGTTTTCGCGGCGAAATTAGCGTCGCCACTATACGCAGCCATGATGCTGTTGGTACCGGCCGGCAAGGTGCTCACAGGGAACGCTGCCACTCCGGCGGAGCTGAGCGTAACCGAGCCCAAAGCCGTTGTGCCATTGTTGAACGTGACCTTCCCCGTAGGAACAAACGGTTCGCCGGTTACGGTGTCAGTCACGGTCGCCGTGAGCGTGATCGATTGTCCGGGCGTTGACGGATTGGCGGACGAAACCAGCGCGACTGCGACCACGCCGTCGGCCTTGCCCACTGATTGATCCAGGACTGTCGACGTCGTGGGCACGAAGTTTGTATCTCCGCTATATTGGGCGGTGATTGCGTGCGGTCCATCGGCCAGAGCGCTGCTGGCGAAAGTTGCCACGCCGCTGGGACTCAATGTTCCCGATCCTAATTTGTTGGTGCCGTCGAAGAACGTTACCGTGCCAGATGGAACGTTGGTAACGCCTTTCACGTCGGATGCGACAGTCGCGCTGAAGGTGACCGAACCTCCACGCGTCGACGGATTGGCGGAGGAAATCAATGTGATTTTGCTCCCGCCATCATTCAGCAACGCCGCAACGCCTGAGAACTCAATTGAGTTTCCACTGGCAATCACATCCGCTGCACCGTCCCCATTGATATCGACGACCGCCAGGCCCCAAGCCCAGCGATCGGCGGCGAACTCCACAGGACTGTAAAAAGCACCCTTCCCCGCGCCGTACATCACGCCCACGGTGGACAAATGGGAGTTGGTGTACACCAGGTCCGGAATGCCGTCCTTATTTAAGTCGACGATCTGCACGTAGCCAGGAAGCGGCGGCGGCGCGAATTGGGGATTCTGTGAACTGCTGCTCAGTAACGTGGGCGTTTGAAACGTCCCATCACCATTGCCGAAGGCAACTACGATTCCCTGATCGAAATTCTTCTGATCCTGAATAGTTACGACCAGATCAACTTTGCCGTCGCCATTCACATCGGCTACGGCTGCGGCATAGGGATTGAGGTACGTGCTCGATCCATTGACCAGAGCTAGGTCCGACCCTTTACGAAAGGTTCCGTTGCCGTTCCCCAGAAGGATGGCCACAGCGCTGCCCGGCGCGATGCAACTTCCCGGCCGACAGACGCCGCCGTATAACGGCACCACGAGGTCGATTTTGCTGTCGGCGTTCACATCCGCAGCGGTGAGTTCAGTTGCGACTGTCGAGAGCGGATAGGTGACAACGGGATTGAAACTGCCCATTCCGTTGTTGATCAGTATGCCGACATTAGCGCTGCTGGCCGGCGAACCATGATTGTTGATAATCGCGAGATCGGGTTTGCCGTCACCGTTGAAGTCAGCAGTCACAATTCCGACAGGATTGGGGCTCGCAGCCGTATCCGTGGCAAAACTTGATCCGGCGGCAGCGGTAAATGTACCGTCGCCGTTGCCGGTGAATATCTGAACGATTCCGTTCTGAGTATCCGTGACTGCAATGTCGAGTTTGCCATCGCCATTGAAGTCGGCGACTGCGACATATTGCATGGTGCTCGTGCTCTTGGCGGGAAAGTAGTTGACGCCTTGCTGCAGGGTTCCATCCGCATTCGAAAGGAACACGGTGATGCCTGTCGTGCAGTTCGAACAAGCGAAATTGCCGATCACAAAATCGAGAATACCGTCGCCGTTAAAGTCGCCGGAGGCCAGAGCCACAGCCTCGGATTGAAAGCCGGTCCCGTGCTCCGCGTAGTAGTTAATGCCGGAGCGAAAGGTTCCGTCTCCGTAGCCTTGGAGATAAACAAAGTTCAATTGGTTGTCGGGCAAGACCACGTCTACCGGGTTGGATGAGCCATTGAAATTTCCCACCAGTGCAGGCACCAGAGGAGCTCCGCCCGTTGCGTAGCCCACCGTTGGCAGATTGACGGTGCCGTCTCCATTGCCAAGCAAAACTTTGATGTCAGCAGCGTTGAGGTC
>Ga0207000_1095_pt1 | contig 29523 bp, 31 predicted proteins | sample Alteio_BWMinCont_90_FD_153498 | JGI IMG/M metagenome (GOLD analysis project Ga0207000, IMG submission 153498) | Enriched cells from forest soil in Barre Woods Harvard Forest LTER site, Petersham, Massachusetts, United States -... | ecosystem: Environmental > Terrestrial > Soil > Temperate forest >...
AATGTGGAATTCTGGGCCGAAATCGTTAGTTGGCCACCCTGAAATGAAACCTGAGGAGGAGTCGCTGGTAACTGGGCCAGAGTTGGTGGCGGAGCTGCCGGTTGAGCCGCGGCCTGGTCTTCCGTCGTTGCTTGCGCGGGCGTGGTTCGCCGTCGCTTGGCATAGCCGGGAGTCACCAGCAGCAGACAGGCAAGGCTCGCGACAAATAAAGACTTCGGCTTCAAAAGGTCCACCTAGCTTGGGAACGCGTCTACCGCCCGGTCTTGCGAGAATTCTTGCGAATTCCCTTCCAACCAACCCCCAGATTGTAGCACCGTCAGCCGGTACGGGCCTAGGTCGTAGAGACATAGCTAACCACGTCTCTACAGCCCGGGTCTACTGGCGCGGTGCGTAATAGCCCCTGCGCGAGCGCACCTGAAGATCTTTCTTGAGGGCGGTGATTTCAATCGGGCGGTAGCGGCCGTCGGCTTCGAAATCCGCTGGATGGTACGAAATTATGTATTGGCTCCGCAACTCGTCTTCTATGGCCGAAAATGAGTTCTTGATGTCTTTCATTTTGAAGGGAAAGAATGCGCGGCCCCCGGTTGCGTCCGCGATGCGCTGCAGCACTTTGTCGCCGCGCAAGACCAAACCGCTGTCGTCGGTCGAAATGGCGTAAATAATGACTTCAGCCCGCTGCGCCATTTCAATCGCCTGCGCCTCGCTGAATTCGCTCTGATTGTCCTCTCCATCGCTCACCACAACGATCGCGCGTCGCGATGGGCGATCCTCGTGATCCTTGATCAAGTTGTCGTGACAGGCCCGGTAAATAGCGTCGTAGAGAGCCGTTCCCCCACCGTCCTGTAAACGGTGCACCGCCGCTGAGAGCAGTGAGGCATTATCGGTGAAGGTCTGCATCATTTGACTATGCCCGTTGAAGCCCACGACGAAGGCCTTGTCAAAATTCGGGCGAACGGTGTTTTGCAGGAAACTGACGGCCGCATCCTGTTCGAAGTCGAAGCGCCCGCGCACCGATCCGCTGGTATCGATTAAGAGTCCCAGCTCGATCGGCAGGTCGGTCTCGCGGCGGAAATTGACAATCGATTGCGGTGGCTTATGATCGTCGAGAATCGCGAAGTCCTTCTCATCCAGGTTGCGCACGAACTTGCCGTGTTTGTCGGTTGCGATGAACAGTACGTTGACTTCATCGACTCGCTTTTTGATGGTGAGAACGGAATCATCCGGCTGACCGGCGTCCAAAGTGGAAGAGGGGGCTGAGACCAACGCATTGCTCGGCGCGAGATAATTCACCTGCGCCCGCAGCGACACTCCAGCCACTGCTACGAACATCCCCGCGAGCAAAAAATACTTCCCTGTGTACTTCATTCCACACCCAGTCCCGCTTACGACCTTAGCCCTCTGTCCGGCCCGTTTCACCCAGCTTATTGGATGCACGCCAGGGGCCGAAGAACCCGCCAGAGGCCGCTTTTACTCAATAGAACTTTAGGAGACACTTTAGCAAATGCCAAGTTACAAAAGGAGCACTCAATAGGTCATGGGCCTTCTTGACTTCGGTGACAATGTCTCGCTATTGAAAGCTCCTCCCACGCTTCAGGCAATCACAGGGTAGAATAGCTCCGCGATCCAAAAGGAGATTTCATGAAACCCCTGTTCACCACGTTGCTCGTGTGCGCCCTCATGCTGCCCGCTTTTGCCGACGATAGCACGGAAGTTGACCGGTGCGAGAACGCCGGCCATGTGCTTAAGGAAATCCTCAACGTCCCCGAGGACATTCCTCAGGATCTACTCGACAAAGCCGAATGTATCGTCGTTTTACCCTCCGTTAAAAAAGCCGCGTTTGTCGTCGGCGCCAGCTATGGCCGCGGAGTCATGATTTGCCGCGGTGGAATCTCTTACACCGGACCTTGGGGTCCGCCCGCCATGTATGCGTTGGAAGGCGGCAGCTTTGGTTTCCAGATTGGAGGCCAGGCTACCGACTTCGTTCTGCTGGTGATGAACCCGGCGGGAGCGCGATCGTTGCTGAAAAGCAAGGTGAAGCTGGGAGCTGACGCTTCTGCCGCTGCCGGCCCCAAAGGACGCACCGCCGAGGGAGCAACCGATATCGTGATGACGGCCGAGATTCTCTCCTATTCGCGCAACAAGGGATTGTTTGCCGGAGTCTCACTCGAAGGTTCTACGCTGCGCTCGGATGGAAGCGCCAACGAAAAGTTGTACGGCAAGCAGGTTAGCGCGAGGGACATCATCCGGGACGGAAAAGTGAAAGCTCCCGCTTGTGCGTCGGAACTGATTTCCCTGTTGAATGAGAAATCGCCCAAGAACCGCTCCGATCCAAAATCGCTCAAATAGGTCGTGTGCAGTTATTGTGGATTACTTTTGTGGGACGGGTCTCTGACCCGTCCACGTTTTGTACAGCTCGACGAACGAAGATGAGTTCAAACTCTGCAACTCTGACCCGGTGCCCTTGGCCAAGCAACGACCTCTCCATCCGCTACCATGATGAAGAGTGGGGAACGCCAGCCCACGACGACATCAAGCTCTTCGAGTTCCTGATCCTCGAAGGCGCCCAAGCTGGCCTAAGCTGGGACACCATCCTTAAAAAGCGCGAGAACTATCGCGCGGCGTTCGACAACTTCGACCCCGAGAAGATCGCGCGTTACGACCGGCGCAAGAGTCAGGTACTTCTGAAGAACGCAGGCATCATCCGCAATCGTCTGAAGATTGCATCCGCCGTCCAGAACGCTAAAGCATTCCTGAAAGTGCAAGCCGAGTTCGGATCATTCGATGCCTACATCTGGCAGTTTACTGGCGGATCGCCAATGGTGAACGCCTGGCGCTCGTTAAAACAGGTGCCAGCCAGCACTGCGGAATCAGACGCCATGAGCAAGGATTTGAAAAAGCGGGGATTTTCGTTCGTGGGAAGCACGATTTGCTACGCCTTCATGCAGGCCACAGGCCTGGTGAACGACCATCTGACCAGCTGTTTCCGTTACTCGCAACTGCTCCGTCGAAAGCACCGGCAGCTTAAACGGCGAACCGCGGCTGTGTGATGCGGGACGCGCGCTCAATCTTCTGACACCCTGCTCATTGTAAAGTGCCCAAGCGTCGGTGTTAGATTTGCACTTATGCGCAATCTGGTGTCGTACCTGTGCATGTTGCTACTAGGAAGTTGTTGCTTCGCTTCCGAATGCGATGACCAGAGCTATCGGGCACTCTACGAATCCCATCAGTTGTTTGAACTCCGAGAGGCAGTAAACAAGGGCGGCGCTCCGGTTTTTTATCAGGGTATCGTCGCATGCGCCTTTAACGATTTACGGCAATGTGAAAAGAAACTTCAGAGCGTGATTAAGTCCAACCCGAACTCAACCGACGCTCGGCAGGCACGTACAACGCTGGCTGCCGTGGCCTTCAGAAGTGGCCGCTTTCGAGACGCGCTGTCGCAGGTCGACGCGATGCTGAAGGTTAATCCAGAAGATGCGATCAAGGATGCTCGCCCTTTAATAGCCGCTTTGGCGAGACTTCACAACCAGTCTGTGATCAAACGGAGGCCTTCCAAGGTACCTCTCCACGCTTGGGGCGAAGACTTAGCTATTCCATTCACAATCAACGGGCGGCCAGCTACGTACGCTTTCGATACGGGAAACTTTGCAGTGACGGTCAGGCTGTCGGAAGCAAAACGTCTCGGGCTGAGGGTGTACCAAACGGACGCCAACGTGAAAGTGAACGGCGTCTCTGTTCAAGTGGCGATTGCAGATCGATTCGCGGTCGGTAATTTCAGATTCAAGGGAGTCGCCTTCATCGTGTTTCCAGACGATCAAGAGCCATTCAAAGACATGCCCGAGGAGGAACGCGGAATCGTCGGACTTCCCACTCTGTTGGCGTTCAGGAATTTCAGCTGGGGATCGGACGGAACGTTTGAGTTCGGCTCACGGAATCCGAGCAGCGTTTCCGAACCGAATGTGGTCTTCAATGAGCAATTCGTGATGGCACAGGTCGAATTGAGGAAAACCAAAATGACTTTTGGGTTAGACACTGGAAGCGAGACCAGCTCCCTTGGCCCGCGATTTGCCGAAACGTTTTCAGATCTCGCGAAGCCATACGGAAAAAAGGACTCGAAGAAATCTGACGAGGTCGGCTCGAAAAGAAAGATCGACTCGATCTCATTGCCGGAGGTTGAGCTTAGGATTGGCGGATTTCCGACCGTGCTTCGCCCTGCACATATTCTTCTCGATGGATCAACTGGCGGGTGTAGCTATGGAAATCTGGGGATGGACTTGATGAAGCAGTCACGAAGAACGACGATTGACTTTGAATCGATGACTCTAGCCATGCGGTGATCGACTGTTGGCCACGGCCGGGGACAGGCTGTATTGCGTCTTCACTTTCAACTCCTAGACTGTGCACTTCTCAGCTGAATTCTTCCAGTTTCTTGTAAGCTAGCTTGACGTCACCGGAATCATAGTGGACCAGCACGCTCTTCCCGCCAAAGACGACCGCCTCACGGTGATTGCCATTTCAGCGCTCGCCTGCATTCTCCAGGACGTTCTCCACGAAGGTCTGGGCCACGGCGTAACCGCATGGCTGAGCGGAGCTCAGAAGATCACCATGAGCACGGTCGCGCTGCAATCTGACATTGACACGCGCTGGATCTCGGCCAATGGAACGCTCGTCAATCTACTCTTCGCGGCAATCTTCTGGTTACTGTTGCTCAGCCCGCAGCGTTACCGGCCCGCGACCCACTACTTCCTCGTGCTCGCCATGACCGGCAATCTCTTTACCGGTACTGGCTACTTTTTCTTTTCCGGGGTCACGAACTTTGGCGACTGGGCAGCGGTGATTCAGGGCCTGCAACCGCACTGGGCGTGGCAACTCGGACTGGTCGTGCTGGGCGTGGCCTCATACTACGCATCGATGTTGCTGGTGGCGGCGAAGCTGAATCCCTTCCGCAGCGAGGATGGTTCCCGCCTCCGTGGCTTATGCTGGACGCCTTACTTCACAGACGGGATTCTGGCCGGATTGGGAGGCCTGCTCAATCCGGCCGGATTGTTCTACGTCATAGCCTCGGCGTTGCCCTCAACTTTGGGCGCAAATGCCGGCCTGCTGAGCCTGCCGAGCATGATGCGCAAAGGCGCCGGCAGCGACACGCAAGTTGGACCAGTCGAACGCAGCATACCGTGGATCGCCGCTGCTGCCGTCGCCAGCCTGCTGTTCATCTTCGTGCTCGGCCGCGGACTCGCCTGGTCGCGGTAAACTGAATCATACTCGGCAAACTTCGAGCGATATTCGACTGCCCTACCGGGTCGGGGGAACCGCACCGCTCTCCTCGTCGCCCAAAATCTCCCCACACGACGAGTCCGTCCCGGGGATTTTGATGCATGGCCCACGCGGTATAAGCGCGATGTCGTCCAGCCCAGGTACAGTGTTCAAGGTTGTTTGTGTCGCCGAGAGGATTGCGTACTTGAAAATCGTGCTCGTCGTCCCATTCACTCCCACTACGTAGAGATTACCCGAACCGTCGCTCACAATTCCCGCCAGAACCGGGGCGACTGGAAAACTGATAACGCTGACAGTGGTCAAGTCCATGGACACCTTATAGATTATCTGCCCGGTGTTGGAGCTCGCGTACAACGCATCGGTATGAGCGTCGTAGGTGAGCCCGTCAGGCGTGGTCAGAGGAGAGTTACTTGAGGTTTGATTGATGATCGCGCCAGCGGAATTGAACTCGACGATAGCATTCAACTGGTCGTCGCTGGCAAAAAGGTTGCCATTCGTGTCATAGACCAGCCCTTCGATCTTATCTCCGCTGTAAAAGGTCGTCAGCGCGCCGTTTGAAAGCATGACCCGGAAGATTTTGTTGACTCCCGTATCGCTCACCAGAATAGACTTGCAGCCCGGCTCTAGCACAATATTGAAGGGAGAACTCAAGCCCGTGGCTAACGTCGCGTCCGTGTGGGTATAGGGATTGAAACTGTGAACCGCTCCTGCGCCAGCCAGGGCGTAAATAATCTGCTGGTAAGGCCCGAGAATAACTGCATCGGGATTCGTTCCGGTGTTTGCGATCGTGACCACCGTTTTCGGCGTTTGGATGTAGAGCAATTTTCCGCTGTTGACATCCACACCCACAATTTCGGTTGCGGAAAGTTGCCCAAACAGAACCCCAACCAGAGCCAGCATCCATGCAGCATTTATCAGAAGTTGATTGACCAGATAGCGATGCATCATTTATCTCCTTTGCTTTTCAGGTAGCTTGGAATTTCCCAGGGCCAGAAGCTGAGGTTGCTTCCCCCGTTACTGCGTTGAAACGTTTTGGTGGATGTGAAGGGCAGCAGCGCGATCGAGCGCCCGATGAATCTGCGACTGGGGGAGGAAATCATTTGCGGACGCGAGTATGCGCCGCGAACAATCGGAATTGCAGATTACGGAAGTACTTGTCCAGTTTTCAACTCAGCCGGTGCGGGCTCGGACTTCCACTCCGATCCGGTCCCAGCAAGATCAAGACTCAAGAAGCGATCTCTTGGCCTGGCTATTTTGCCACGTCGAAACCGTAGCTCCTTAACACATCGGCGATAGCCGTCGTCTTGACGAAGGACAAGAACTGTCCCGCGGTCTCCTTATTCTTTGATGAAGCGAGAATGACGCATGCCTGTTCGATTGGCGGATATTCGACCGTCGGAATCTCGACGTATCGGCCCTTGTCTTTCATGTTCGGAGATAAAGCCAGTGCCAACGCAACAATGCCTACGTCCGCCGCACCCGAAACAACAAACGATGCCGTCTGTGAAATGTTTTCGCCCAGCACAAACTTGTCTTTCACTTTTTCGTAGATCTTGTCATTTTGCATCGCCGCCAGAGCCGCCTGTCCGTAGGGAGCATGTTCGGGATTGGCGACGGCAATTTTCGTAACCGACGGATCGAGCAGCGCCTGCATGCCGGAACTCAGATCGAGTTTCGAATCGTTTCTGACCCAGATCACAATCTTTCCCTTTGCATATTGGTAGTAGCTTCCGGGCACGGTCAGTCCGGCAGACTCCAGTTTCTTGGCGTAGTCGAGATTCGCGGAAAAGAACATGTCAAAGGGAGCGCCATTCTGAATCTGCTGAAAAAAATTCCCCGACGAGCCATACGTGAGCTTCACGGTTTTCCCCGTTTCCTTCTGGAATCGGGCGCCCACGTCCTGCATGGCAAACTGAAGGTCCGCTGCCGCGGCTACGGTGATCTCCTGCGCCCGACACAATTGCGAAATAACGCTGACCAGTAGAACCGCAATCGAGCTTAACCGCCGGACGTTCATGCGTTATCTCCCAGGCTTATAATCACTGAATGCCAATCTCAGCCAGAAACAAACTACGTGGAAAAATCGAAGAAATTCAACTGGGCGATATCATGGCCCATGTGGTCGTCCGGGTCGGGGACAACCTCATCGAAAGCGCCATTACCCGCCGGAGCGCCGACGAACTCAAGCTCAAGAAGGGTGACACCGTCAGCGCCGTGGTCAAAGCGACCGAGGTCATGATTCAGAAAGATTAACCCGACTCATTGCACATCGACGATCTTTAGTGTTGTCACCTGCCGCACCCATCGCGCCATCCTTTTCTCATCGGGTATCACGATGCGGTACGGCCCTTCTTTTTCATCCAAGGGCTTTCCGTCTTTCAGGAAAACCAGTGCAACTTGCTTATCTGTGAAGGCCGGGTCGAGCTCGGGCAGGGCAATCACGACGCGATAATCGTCCGCCGCTTCCACCAATAGATAGGACGCGAGTCGCTTTCCCTTTAGACTCGGTCCAAACTCAACTCCAGCTTTTTCCAGCACGGCCTCAAGCGCGACCCCCTCAAATGTTGCAGCCGCGCCTGAGGCACTGGTCGAGACCTTGACGTGCGGCAAGGCCTCGATGTCGGCACGTGTTAAGACAGTCGGTTTTCCGTCCCCATTTTGTACAGTTAGCCGCTGACAGAACGCCTCCCCAGCCTGCAACAGCAGAGCGAACAGCACGGCGAGAAAAGGCAGGCGATGTTTCATCTCAAACACGCAGGATCATCACCTCGGTGGCCTTGATCAAAGCGGCTGCAGTCTGTCCCGGCTTTAGCTGCATCTCGCGTGCGGAACGAGAAGTGATGATCGACGTAATTTGCTGACCCCCAATTGAAATCGCGATTTCCGCCATCAGACCACTGATGCGAACCGCATCGATTCGTCCCACGAGTTGGTTCCGTCCACTGACGCGGCGGATAACCAACTTCCGTTCCTTCTCGGTTTTTCCGCGCGTCCGGAAAAGCAGCCGGTCCACCTCACTCTCGGGAATGCGATGATGCCCTCCTGCCGTTCGGACACTCCGAATCTTCTTCTTGTAAATCCACTGCTTAATGGTGGGAAAGCTGATGCCCAGTTGCAGAGCTGCATCTCGAAGCTTCAGCAACTCTTCCGTCTTTCGTCCGGATTTTCCGTTCCTTTGCATGGGAACGAATCGTACCGTCAACGCCCGCGACGGTCAATACGCTTTAGCCGCTGCACAATTCCCCGTTAGTATAACCCCAAAGTCCAATCTATAACGGATATAACTGCGTACTATTAGACATCATAAACATATTTGATATACACTTCTGCTTCTTTAACACAAGTGATCATGAGGAGGCAGAATGCGTCGCGCTAATTTGTTCATGCTTTTGTGGCTTGCGATCGGGGCCTTACCGGCGTGGGCCCAAACGGGAGCGAGCCTTTCCGGCGTGGTGACGGACCAAACCGGCGCAGCCCTTCGCGATGTCGCGGTGACACTCAAGAATGTCGATACAGGTGTAACGCGCACGATCACAACTGACGGCGGGGGGCACTATCAGGCGCTCGGCCTGCCTCTGGGGCGCTTCGAAATTCGTGCTGCGAAACAAGGGTTCACCGATGAAACGCGCGCGGGAATCAGTTTGGCGGCTGGCGAGAACGCGATGGTCGACATTAAGATGCAGCGGACCACCCCCGACGTCTGCGCGAGCGGCCGCGAGTTCGCCACCACCGATTGCACGCTGACTTGGCACGGCATCACGCTGTACGGTGCGTATGACATCGGCGTCGGCTGGGTCAGCCACGGCTTACCGGAAAACGGCTACAACTATGAAGGCGCATCTCTGGTGAATCGAAACGGCTATGAACATCGATTCCTCATCGCACCGAACAACCTGCAGCAGACGGGTCTGGGCATCAGGGGCAAGGAAGAATTTCTGCCTGGCTGGTCGGTTGTGTTCAACGCTTCAACGGGCATCAATCCGCAGTCCGGCCTGCTCGCCAACGCGTCGGCCACCCAGACCATCAACAACGGTCTTCCCAGGAAGAGCTATTCGTACACCATCGACGGCGCGCGCGCTGGTCAACCCTTCAATGACGAAATCTATGGCGGTATATCGTCCACGCATTTCGGAACGCTGACCTTCGGTCGTCAGCGCGCTCTTGGTACCGATGCGATGCTACTTTACGATCCGGCCGGCGGCAGCTATGCCTTTTCGTACATCGGGTATAACGGCACCATGGCCGGCGGAGGCGACACCGAGGACAGCCGTTGGGACGACGCCCTGAAGTATCGCATTGCCTATGGTCCGGTCCATTTCGGCGCCATGTATAAATTCGCCGATGGTTCTGGCGGTTGCTACTCGGCCTCCACAGCTTGGACTGCCGCCACCTGTACGCCGGAATCGGCGCATAACAACGCCTATGGATTCGACCTCGGCGGAGACTACGGCAAGTTCTCTGCTGATGTCGTCTTCCAACAGTACAACCAGGCGATCAGCGTATTGAACCCCTTGCTGGGGCCTCAGAGTCTGTCGGCGCCATATCAGTCGACCACCAACAGCATCAATACAAACCCCATCAACGGGGCCAATCTGATCGACCCGAACAACACCGTATATGGCATCGTGACCGACAATCGCGCAGTTATGGTCGCTGCCAAGTACACGTGGCACCCGTTGAAATTCTTTGCCGGATACGAATACATCTGGCAGAACAACCCGAAGGACCCATTGGGCGTGGGCGCCTCGGACCAGGGCGGCTATATCATGAGCGGAGTCGAAGACAACAATCTTGATACTCAAAAGTTGGTGCAGATCTGGTGGACGGGCGCGAAATACGCCATTGACAGCAAAACCGGCATCACTTTCTCGTGGTATCAACAGCGGCAGAACGACTTCCGGCTTCCGCCCACCTGCTCGCCCGAAGCCGGTTTCCGCAGTTCCTGCGCGGGCACCCTCAACGAGGGGTCGCTCTACCTGGATCACCACTTCACCAAGCGTTTCGACGCCTTTGCTGGAATTGCCTATTCCTGGGTAAGCGGCGGTCTGGCCATCGCCATTCCTCACGGCCCCGGCGTCCCCTATTTCAGCAACAACAACTGTGCGCCGACAGTCGGTGGACGTTTCGCCTTCTGATCATTGCCGCGGCGAGGCCAGTCGAGAGGCCACAGCTCTTATGATGTCACGTCCTTGACGTGCGTCGAAATGTACCACTGATTGCCGAAGGCATCCTTCACTGCGCCGTTACGGTCGCCGTAGGGCTGATCGACCGGCTCGGAGATCGAAGTCGCGCCCGCTGCCAGCGCCCGCTGGTAGACCGCATCGCAATCGGGCACGTACAAATAGAACATCGTCGGCATGGGTGGATACTTCCCTTCGGGCTCACCCATTTCCACGATAGAATCCCCGACGCGAATCTCCGCATGATGAACCACTCCATCGGGCGACGCGTACTTCGCAATCTCGCGCGCCCCGAAGGCCTGCTTTAGGAAGTTGATCACGGGCTCCGCCCGCCGCGGAAGCATGTACACATTGACGCTGTTCAGTCCCTTGGGTGTGTAGCTCTCGCCTTTGTGTGTGGCGATGTACCAGAAGTTCCCCGCCGGATCTTTCACGCTGCCCGAGCGTTCGCCGTATTCCTGATCTCTGGGCTCATCGATGGACGTAGCTCCCGCTTGCAACGCGCGTCGGTAAACAGCGTCACAATCAGGCACGTACAGATGAAGCGCATGGGTATTCGCTGTCGAGTGAAACTCGTGCCCCGGAATCCCCCCGCCCATCATGAGCATGGAATCTCCGATACGTATCTCGGCGTGCAACCCTCCCGCCGACCCCACGGCGCGAAACGTCTCTTCGGCGCCGAATGCTTGCTTGGTAAACTCGAGCAGGGCCGGCCCGTCCTGCGCGACCAAGTATGGCGTCACTGTGCGATAGCCTTTCGGAATCGGATTGACGCTGGGTTTCCTGGCTTCGTCCCCTTTCATCATCGCGTGGAAGCGCCGGTGCATCTCCTCGACCGACATTTCTTCCTTTACCGTAGACACAGCCCACGTGTACCCAAACGGATCGAGCAGAGTTCCCTCGCGGTATCCGTAGAATTGATCTGTGATCGGGCCTGCCAGCTTCGCTCCAGCAACCACAGCGCGCTCCACGAAGGCATCCACGTCCGGGACCTGGATCGACATGCTGACGGGCGAGCTACCCGTCGTCTCTGCGCTGTAGCGTCCGCCTTCCGGCCATTCATCGGTCAACATAATCACGGAATCCGCGATCAAAAGCTCGGCATGAGGAATTCCGGTTTCGAGTTCGAAGCGCATGGTTTCCTTCGCCTCTAATGCCCGCTTATAAAATTCGATCGCTTTCGCCGTGTCCTTGAAGGTCAACCTTGGGGCGGCGAAGGTGCGAGTTGCTGTGATAGGTGCTGTCGTGGTCGCCATCGAAATACTCCTCTCCAAATCATTCTTCAAACGCATTTTGAAATCTTCCTGCGGCAAATCGCGCAACTCGACCGCAAGGCGCACCAGCGCATTCACGCCAACGTCCCCAGACGGTAAAGGCGCACCAGGATTCGCCATCAACCCCTGCACCACCTCATCGAGTTGTTCGATCAAACTGCGCCTAGGCATCTTTACCACCCGGCTTCGTGTTTCCCTTCGTGCTGGCCTTCGTGTAACTTTGTGTCCTTTGTTGTTCTCTGTCTTCGATCTTCGCCCGCAGACTCTGCAAAGCTCGGAACTGCAACTGCTTCACCGCACCTTCCGTGCGTCCCAACTCCTCCGCGATTTCCCGAATACTCTTCTCCTCCGCAAACCGCATCGCGATCACGCGCCGCTGATCGTCCGGAAGCTCGTCCACCAACCGAAACAGTCGCGCCCGGCGCTCCACTTCCTCCAGATCAACCAGCGCGCTCGCCTCTTTCCCCAACTCCGGAGGATCCTCCACCGCCAACTCTTTGCCCGCACGCCCCGCCCGATCCGCAATCGCATTGGCCGCAATCCTGAGCAACCAAGATGCAAAAGGCGCACCCCGCCATTCAAAACGCCGAAGATTCGACAGCGCTTTGTGAAATACCTCCGAGGTCAAGTCCTCAGCCGCATCGCGATCGCACACTCGCCGTGCGACGAATGCATACACCCGCTCAAAGTTGATTTCGTAGAGTTCGGCAAACCGGGTGGGATCCTTCTGCGCAGCCTCGACCAGCAGGCGCTCCTCCACCTGCTCCGGGGACCGCTTCGATGCCGGTGCTCGAACCACCATCGCGCCTCTAAATATAGAAATTGCCGCCGACCGGAAAGGTTACGCAGGATAATTTATCTGATGGGATAAGGCTAGCCGCCCTGCCAGGGGCCCAAGCGTGGAATCCAACGCGGAACATTGGCGCGAAAGGTTTCATACTCGGGTCCAAAGCTGTGCCGCAACGCTGGCTCCTCGTAGAACACGACAAACAGGTGTGCAGCCAGCCACGGAATCAGGGCGTACTCCAAAACTCGCGCATCTCCAAACAGCAATCCCTGCCCCACGATCACCGCCACCAGCGCCAGGTACATGGGATTCCGCACATACCGATACAACCCGCTAACCACCAGATGCCGGGTGGGGAAAACCGGCGCGGGTGTTCCCAATCCCTTAAGTGCGAAGCGGGCAAAAGAATCCAAAAGCACCGGGACACCGGCCACAATCAGCAGCACCCCAATCCATCGAAAAGGGAAGAAATGCAGCAGCGGGGAACGAACTTGCCACGCAGAGATCCACCACGGCACGAGTCCAGCCACAGTGCCAGGCGCGATCAAAAGGAAGAAGGCCGTCCCCGCAACCGCCGAGACTCGCCTCATCGTGTCCGAACTCAACGCGACGGCGCCTTATCCGGTTCCTCCACCTTGCGAACGTTATATCTCGGCCCTGACAGGCAGGTCGCCTCCCCTGCCGGCTCAGTTACATCGGAATCCGGGCTCTCGCGTTTCACCAGGAAGGCGTGCATCGTGAAGCAAGTCACATCTCCATCCCGCGCCGCGTCGGATCGCAAATAATGCCGATCCGCTGGCACCTGCACCAAATCCGGTCGCGCGATCGCTGAAGGGCTGATCAGTTCTGAATTGAAGGAGCTTACCGCCGATTGCGAGGACGAACTCGGCGGCTCCACAGCATTGGCCCTACATACCAAACCTGGCCCGCAGAGGAGAATGATCAGGAGACCAAGAATTCGCATAGGGGTCCCTCCTATCCGCAAATTATACCGCGAACCCCTTGCTCACAAATTGGCAAAGCAGACCGACAACCTGGAGGCAAACTACTTGCGGGGCCCCTTACGCACTGGATGGGGGAGAGCCGTAATGCAGGGCCCCGCACTATGCAGAACCTTCTTACATCACAAGCCAACGCATGCAACAAGAAAATGATTTCTGTTCCATTTTCCGAACAAACCCTGTGGAAAACATTTCGGCGTGGCTGTCGGCTAAACTGCTATTTGTCTGGAAAGTAAAAGGCTTCAGGAGCGGGACGATATACCCGAATCATCCACAGGGGACGGCGTAAGTTGCCGGGGCCGGGAGCAGCCCGACTCATTTTCATCCAGCGGTGATACTCGGCGTGGGCCTGATTCGTGTCCACGAAAACGTCGCCGTAACGATCTTCCGTGCGCGCTTTGGTGACCGTGACTTTTTGGTGCCAGCAGTGCTGCCCGCTGATCGGGTCGGGCTGGACGGGGAAGGTCAGATTCTGATGCACACCCGCGTCTTCCCAGTGGATACGCGACGAATCGGGGTCGTCGCTCTCGAAAGGCTGAATGCCATGGATCGTGCGCATCATCCACTTCCCGGGCTCAACCTGCTTCAGATCCACCAGCGCAGTGGACCAGCGTTCGCCGCCAAAATCTTCTTTCAGACGCCAGCGCCCCAGGTGATGGGAGCAGGCAATTACGCCGGGACGCATTCCTTCCGTGACCCAGACTCGGTCCACAAAATAGCCGATCGCGGTTTGAACGCGCACCAGATCGCTGGTGACAACTCCTAAACGCTGGGCGTCCTCGTGATGCATCCAGACCGGATTCTTGTGCGAGATTTCGTAGAGCCACTTCGCGTTACCCGACCGGGTATGGATGAGAGTTGGCAGACGGAACGTAGGGAGTAGAAGCATTTCGCCTTTGGTGGCGTCGATGTTGTCACGATGGACATGGCTCTTGATGTAGCCGGGGATCGAATGCTCCGGCCAGTGCCAGTCTTTTAGCGTCTTCGAATAAAATTCGAGCTTGCGCGACGGCGTGGGGAAGCCGGCGACAGCGTTGCCGTCGATCTCGATTCCAATTGGCGCCCCGTTTTTCTTGACTACGTGTGTGACCGGATCAACCGTACTTCCCTGCACTTCTTCTGGCTTGAGAACTTTCCGGTGCAACTCATAGACGTTGTTTTCGATCAGGAAAGCGCCGTATTTCCTCATGTAATCGAGCGGCGTGAGCCCTTCGCTGGCAGCAGCTTGCGGCAGACCAGGAACGCTGTTCTCGAAGATCCATCGATAGTATTCGTCGATTCTGATCTTCTCTCCCGGCCGGTATGGAGACTCGAAGTAGCGGCGGATGCCCATCGATCCATCTGGATCGACTCGCCACGACAACTCAATCCAGAATTCGTCTTCTTCCCATACCTCGCCTAGTCCGGCTTCGCGGTGGGCTTCATAAGTGAAATTGAATTTCTTTCCCTGCCGCTCCAACGCCAGCCGCAGCACGGGTTGGCGGAAACCGATCCAGCGCGCGGCGTGCGTCTCCTGGCTCATCAGGTCGTGACGCTCGGAAGCATGGCCCATGGGCAGAACGTAGTCGGCAAACCAGGCAGTCTCGCTCCAGGTCGGAGTAAGGCAGGCGTGACGCTCGACTTTGCTCTCGTCGGTCAGCGCTTCGATCCAGCTCAGCCCATCGGGATTGGTCCACACCGGGTTATAGACGCGTGAAAAATATAAAGCGAGCTTGCCCCGGCCTTCTTTCAGAAAGTGCGGCAGCAGGAAACTCATCTCAAAAAATGCCAAGGGGAACTCGCGCGCCCACATCAACTCGTTCCACGCGTTGGGCGGCGGGGGCATCATGGGCGGCGTTGGAATGTACTTGTTCCACGCACTGGGAGAGGTCCCGCCCGGTGTTCCCACTGCTCCCACCAGCACGGCAAGAAATTTCAACGCGCGAGCTACCTGCCATCCTCCAAGGTTGCCAGCGGCGGCATTTCGCCACACGTGCGTGCTCAAAGCAGAGCCGGCGCGGCCTACTTCTCGCGCGACTTCGACAATCATGCGAGGGTCAGCACCAGACTCCTGCGCGGCAAATTCCGGAGTGTACTGCGCGTAGATTTGCTTGAGGACTTCTAAAAACGTTTCGAACGTTTGCGGCTTTGCGGGATGTTCTTCACGCAGATACTCTTCCCAGTTCACCCAGCGGCGAACGAATTCGCGATCAAACAGATTCTCTTGAAGCAGCACGTTCGCCATCGCCAAAAGCACCGCGGACTCACTGCCAGGCCAGGTCGAAAGCCAGTAATCGGCCTTCGACGCGGTGTTCGAGAGGCGAGTGTCGATCACGCATACTTTCGCCCCGTCCATCTTTCCGTCGATGATCCGTTGCGCGTGCGGATTGAAATAGTGTCCAGCTTCGAGATGGGAACTCAAGAGCAGAATGAACCGAGCCTTTGAGTGATCGGGCGACGGCCGGTCGAAACCGTGCCAAAAGGCATATCCAGTGCGGGCGCCAGCGGAGCAAACATTGGTGTGGCTGTTGTGGCCGTCGATGCCCCAGGCGTGCAGCACGCGCTGGTTATAGATAAGTTCATGCCCGGGCCGCCCGACGTGGTACATGATCTCGTTCTTACGCCCCTCCTGCAAAGCCAGTCGAATGCGCGAGGCCAAATCGTCCAGAACTTCGTCCCAGCTGACGCGCTCCCACTTCCCTTCTCCGCGCTTGCCGGTTCGCTTCATGGGATACAGAATGCGTTCAGGATCATTGATCTGATTGAGCGTCGCTGGGCCCTTCGCACAGTTGCGGCCGCGGCTGCCGGGATGCGCCGGATTCCCTTCGAATTTCTGCACTCGAATTTTGTCTTTGTCGACGTAGGCTAAAAGTCCGCAGGCAGCTTCGCAATTGAAACAAATCGTTGGGATCAGTGAGTAATGCTTCTCAACTTTTCTGGGCCACTGCGTGGGATCGTACTCGGTCCAATCCTCCCAACGATCGGATGGCGGATAGCTCGCGAGTCCTCCTGCGGGCTCGTCCAAGTCCAACGCTTGCGGGTTGAGGGGAAGCGGGTCTTTCATAAATGATTTCGTTAACTCAACGGAGCGGATTGCCCTGCTTTTACCCAAAGTTCTTCGAACCACCAAAGGCCGGCAAGTGCAAGAACTGCGGCAACGATTGCAAATGCAGAGGCGCTCGGAAGCGTCGACGCCGACACAAGCGAAGCAAGAATAATAGGAGCGATCAGTCCGGCGCCGATAACCAGTCCCCAAAATCGTCGGCTGAGGCGACCGTTGATTAACGTCTGCGTAGCGATCCTCACGTCCTCGCTGACGTGCGGCAGAGTAATCTCTCCAATGTTCATCGCCAGGCTGACGATCAAAGAGATAAGAAGGATCAGAACTGTGGGGCTGAGAATACCCGGAGTTGCATCCATCAGGATGCCCGCAATCAATATCAAGGCCGAGCCGGCAACCAGAGCTTGCACCAACAAATGCCACAAGAAAAGCGGGCTTTGCCACAAGTCGCGGCCTTTCGCCTGGGCAAAAAGAAATGCTGAATAGCACGCGCTCGCAATTGCAAACGCGGCGGCCAACCATCGCAAAACAATTGGCACCGAGCCTGCGAAAATTCCGCAAAGCAACCACACGGTCGCGAGCGCACCATATCCAATTAAGAAATAGGTGCCAATGACCAGCCATGAGCGGAGATTAGGTTTAGTAATTAGGTAGAAGAAACGGTCGGGACGCTTCAAGTCGAAAATGAGCAGACCCGACGTAATCCCAAGGCCAACGAGCGCGATGGCGGGACAAACGATATTAAACAGTGGTCCGGCGGACGCGCCGGCGAAGCTGAGTAGAATCGCCGCGACCAACAATACTCCCGCCGCAATTGCCTTCGTCCAGAGATAGGCGGCTATCTTCCAACCCCAAGGTGCGGGGTGGGGCACGTCATAGACTTCGCGGGCCATCGCACCGGCAAGATTGTTTACGTCGCCATCGGCTTGCCTGTTTCCATCCCGCCAGTCCGAGGCGAAATACGTATCCGTTCTCGAAATCCGGGTCGGCTCAAGCAAATCACCTTCGATGCCAACGTAGAAAAGTTTAGGTTTCGTGCCCTTCTGCGGCTTGCGCACTGAAACTTTTTTGGTCGCGACGGTGCGGCTAGCTTTGCTGCCGGGATTGTCCAGATCACCTGCAAGAATCGCCTGGGTAGGACACACGATCACGCAGGCCGGTTCAAGGTTCTTCTCCACCCGATGCGCGCAGAAATTGCATTTGGCAGCGGTGTTGCTGTTGGGATCGATATAGAGAGCGTCGTACGGACAAGCCTGCATGCAGGCCTTGCAACCGATGCAGCGCCGGTTGTCGAAATCCACGATTCCATCGGCGCGTTTATAGAGGGCACTCGTCGGACAAATTACCGTGCACGGCGAGTCATCGCAGTGGTTGCACCGCATTACACCGAAGTGGCGGGAAGTGTTAGGAAACTCGCCCTTCTCGATGTGCTTGACCCAGGTGCGGAAAACGCCAACTGGAACTTGGTGTTCTTCTTTACACGCGACCGTACAGGCGTGACACCCGATGCAACGGTCCTGATCGATGACAAATCCGTATCGCATCTATGGGCGTTCGGTCTCCTGCGTTCCTCGAGAAAACATTTCAGCTTCGACATCATAACTGATTGCGCACACAACTCGCCGATGCTACAGCTGGTAGCATCTTTTAAGGAACCGTCTCAGCGGCTGGAATCAGATCCAGCTTCACGTTTACCTGTCCACCTTCTTCGACGTGGACAGCTTTGCCCCGGTCTTCGTATCGTGCCAGAAATTCGGGATCGAAATAGGCGCCTCGGTCGATCTGCTCCCAGGCGAAAATCGTATAGTCTCCTGGAACTACATTTCGCATCGCAAACCTACCCAACTGGTCCGTGACCGCCCGCTGATAGTCGCTGGGCTGGCCCCGATCCTTACCGTCCGGCACCAGCACGACCGAAGCACCGGGAAACGATTGATCGTCGCTCTCCACGCTGCCTTCAACTCGCCCGGCGCCAGGGCTCAAGACTAGCTCGACCGCATCTGGAGAATGGCTTCGACCAACGATGATGCCGGTTTCTAGTGCATCCGCACCGAGCGACTTCAGATAGAAACTATCAGGGACAGGAACAAAGCGAATTCGGTAGCTGCCTTCGGGAACCTCGTGAAAAATGAAAGTCCCGTCGGCGTTGACCGTGGTCGTATCAATATCGGGAGTGAGTGCGGCCAGCGATGAGGGCTCCTGGAGCTCCAAAATGCCCTGCATACTCTGATAGTGGACTTGTTTAATGGTGTCCGCGGTACTATCGCCTTCCACCCGAATGCGTCCGCCAACGTCTACCCCCGGACCCACCATGATTTCGACGTGATCAAGGTTGCTATCTTTGACTTCGATCGACGTCCGTCCCCACATGGTTTTGGGTTCCCGCACTGAGCCTGATTGTTGCGCCACTAAAACGTAGGAACCAGGAGGAACGCTCGGGAAGTCAAAGTTCGCTTGCCCCCCAACAGAGAAGCTCTTTCCCGGTAGAAAAATTGTTTCCCCTTGATCGCTGAGCAGTGTGACCTCGGCTTCCTTGCTCGGTAAAAGAGTGCGACCGTTAATCACCGTGCCTCGAATGTGGGCGGTTTGCGCGGGTATGAGGGCCATGTCAATTCCGACCAGCTCTTCGCCGGCGCGAAGCACGAGCGCAACGGAGCGGGCCTGGTCGCCTGCAGCAGGATAATAAATGGGCACATACGCCTTCTCGCTTCCCGGCTTGGCCTTCAGCGAAGCGGGGGGGCTTGGCCCGAATGTAGTATTTTCCGGGAGCCAGACTCTCGATCCGATATTCGCCCGCATCGTTGGTCACAGCGTGGGCTACATCTTGCAGCTCTCGCCTCCCATGCGGATAGGAGGATTTCATGGCCAGAACGGAGACGTCGCGAAGCGGTTTCCCCGCTTCGTTGGTGATGTGGCCTGCGATTGCACCGTCGGGCAGCAAACTGACAACAATATCGTTCACATGCTGGCCGGGCGCGACGGACAACGATTCGCCGCGCTGCCTGAAGTTGTCACCACGGTTACTCACGTAGCCTTCGCGAGAAACCATAACAACGTAGCGGCCAGGACTGACCCCATCAAAGATGAAGCGGCCGTCGGCGTCGGTGCTCTTTGGGCCTAACCGTGAAACTGAAGCCGTGCCCGAGTCGGTCGGCAGACTTCTCAGTCGCACATCCGCACCTTTAAGCGGCTGTTGACTCGCAGCATCGAGGACGGTTCCCGCGATCGTGGCCTTTTCCTCCGGCATTGCCGCGTTCTGCGCGCGCACAAAGGCCGCCAAGACCGAGAAAATCATGATCGGGATGGCCAACCGGAGGGTTCGCTTCATTGCAATTACTGTGAGTTTATCCGAACTTGAATGTGAAGATGTGCCGGGCGCTTAAGCCGCTCGATGTCGATATGCGGCGATCTTCGTCTAGGAACGTGGTAGACTGTTGGCCCTTCGGGACCTCCCCCCGAGTGTGTGGTTTTATGCCTGAACCCCTTGCCAAGAAAGTTCTCCTGATCGGCTGGGATGCGGCCGATTGGAAGGTGATCAATCCCCTGCTCGATCACGGATTGATGCCCACGCTGGATCATTTCATCAACCACGGCGTCATGGGAAATCTGGCCACTCTGCGGCCTATTCTTTCTCCGATGCTGTGGAATTCGATCGCCACCGGCAAACGCGCCAACAAACACGGCATTCATGGATTCATGGAGCCGGATACGCAGAACGGCGGCATTCGGCCGGTCTCCAGCACCTCGCGCAAAGTCAAAGCGATCTGGAATATCCTTACCCAGCGCGGGTTCAAGACCCACGTCCTCGGCTGGTTTGCCGGGCATCCTGCGGAACCGATTAACGGCATCTCCGTTTCTGATCTTTATCCTTACGCTACCGCGCCGCAGGATCAACCTTGGCCACTGCCGCCGGGTGCGGTCCATCCCGAAAATCTGCGCGATACTTTCGCTGAGTTGCGAATGCATCCCGGTGACGTTACCGAAGCTGCCATCCTGCCCTGGATTCCGCGGGCGGCCGAAATCGATCAAGAGAAGGACAAGGGGCTGATGTCGTTTGCCAAGATCCTCTCCGAAAACTGTTCCATCCACAACGCCGCCACCTGGATTCTGCAGAATGAGCCGTGGGATTTTCTGGCGGTTTATTACAACGGCATCGATCACTTCTGTCACGGGTTCATGCACTACCATCCGCCGCGCATGGAAGGCATCCCGGGAGATCGCTTCGAGATTTACAAAGACGTGGTCAACGGTGCGTATCGCTTCCACGACATGATGCTGGAAACTTTATTGAATCTGGCAGGTCCAGATGCGACCGTGTTGCTGGTCTCTGATCATGGCTTTCACTCCGATCATTTGCGGCCGCGCGGCATCCCAGCAGAGCCCGTGGGGCCGGCGGTTCAGCATCGGCCCTTCGGGATCGTCTGCATGAAAGGGCCACACATTCAACAGGACGAGCGCATCTACGGAGCGACTTTGCTGGACGTGACGCCGACTATTCTGACCCTCTTTGGATTGCCAGTGGGCGCGGACATGGATGGCCGGGTACTGGTGCAAGCCTTCGACGAGCCGCCGCAAGTCACTCGCATCCCCAGTTGGGAGCAGGAGCTTGGTGAATGCGGAATGCATCCCAGCGATCTGCGCATGGATCCCGCTGGGGCGCAAGCTGTCCTGCAACAATTCGTTGCTCTCGGTTACATTCAGCCACCAAGCGAGGATCAGACTAAAGCCGTAGCCAGCGCGGTACGCGAGGCGAATTACAACCTGGCGCGCGACTATCTGGACTGCGGCCGTGCCGACGATGCGCTGCCGCTCCTAGAAGAGTTGGCTAAGAATGATCCTAAGCAGTCCCGCTTCCAGATGCATTTGGCGCAGTGTTATCTCGCGCTCAACCGGCGCCAGGAGGCGAAGCAGATTCTGGAAACGCTGATAACTGCGCCTGAGCCGACAGAGGTGAAGGGCGAAGAACCGGAGCAATCTCGCGCTGTAGCAGCGGAAGTGGCGACTCCCGAAGCAACAATGTCAGAAGTAACGAAAGCCAAAAACGGGGATGAAACCACGACCCCGGAAGTTGCGCCCCCGGACAAACAGCCTGGCCCGCGGCCCTGGGCAGATTTGTTAATGGGCATAATTCACTTTGAAGAAGGAAATATGGAGCAGGCTTTGGCGAGTCTGCTGAAAGCCGAGCAGTCCGATCCGCGCCTGCCCAACTTGCATTTGCGCATTGGAGAAACCTATCTGCGGCAGAGGCGAACCGACGATGCCGATCGTGCCTTCCATCAGGCTCTGGACATCGACGGCGACAGCCCGGAAGCGCATTTAGGTTTAGCCATGGTTCGCCTGCGACAAAGGCGAAATGAAGAAGCGGCCGAGCAGGCATTGTTGGCCGTCGGTCTGCAGCACTTCCTGCCATTGGGTCATTTCTATCTTGGGGTGGCGCTGGCCCGGTTAGGACATCGTCAGCGTGCCATGTTGGCGTTTGAGACTTCACTAAGCATGCTACCCGGGCTGGTTGCCGCGCACCGTTGGCTGGCCGCATTGCATGGCCAACCCGGAGGAGATCTCGACAAGGCCATCCGGCACCGCAGCCTCTACGCCCAACTCATGCAACAGAGAAAGATGAGAGTCCGGGCGTGATCACGGTTGTCTCCGGATTGCCGCGCTCCGGCACCTCGCTCATGATGCAGATGCTGGCCGCGGGAGGAATGCCCGTGCTCAGCGATGGCGAACGTCAAGCCGACGCGGATAATCCTCGCGGTTACTTCGAGTGGGAACGCATCAAGCTACTGCCTCGGCAACCGGAGTGCATCGCGGAAGCCGAAGGCAAGGTAGTCAAAATCATCTCGCAACTTCTTTTCGCATTACCCGCTGGACGCGAGTATTGCGTCATTTTTATGCAGCGCCCGCTCACGGAAGTGGTCGCTTCTCAAGCGAAGATGATTCGTCGTCGAGGCACAATCGGCGCGGCATTGCCTCCTGCAGCTTTGATCGCCGGGCTTGGTGCTCATTTGAACCAAATCAACGCCTGGCTCAAAGCAAAGCCAAACATTTCGGTTCATCGTGTCGAACATCAGGAGGTATTGCGCGAGCCGCTTCGGGTTGCGGAATCCATCCGTCAGTTTCTCAACTGCCCGCTGGATGTAGTGGCAATGTCGCAGCAAGTCGATACTTCACTGTACCGGCAGCGATCCCCCTCCAAGATCACGTAGCCATGAGGTCGTCCGGGCGGACCAGATTAGAACTCGAAGTACCCTCCCGAAGCCGTTCGACGAGACCCTCCATCGGTTCCGGTAGCCGGCAACAATCCGACAATTCCTCGCAGGTTCTCCCATGCCGCCTGGTTCAATGCAGGATCGGCCCCGACCAGGTCGCGAATCATATTCCACGCAGCAATGTTGAGCGCACCTTCGGGCGGAGGTCCCATCGCCAGCGAAACCGAGCACTGCGGACAGAAACAGATCCGCTGGGCGGCCGATTTTTGCCGCGGCCGTATGCCTACGGTCTGTGCGAACATATAGACGGCAACCGATTTGTGTCCTGCCTCGAGTTCCCGATTACAGCGAAGACAGTACAGGTTTTCCAAAAGTCCTCCTGGCGGCTAAGAGGAAATACTGTCGCCCCGGCTAGAGGATCGCAAGTATGCAGAAGGATTCCTGCGATTTCGGCGCTCGCCGCCGGGTCGTCGAAATCACCCAGAACCAAGCTGTGCTCTAGCCAGACGCGGACCAAATCATGCACTCTGCAGTTATGAGTGCTGGTGCCGCGAAAAGTGGAGAACCACGTTTGATCGCGAACGGAGCCCACACTTTTCGGCCTTCCGTTAAGTTCTTTCGCCTCTCGCAACTCCGCAGGCTGCGGGGATGCGAGCAGGTGGCCGCGGTTTGTTACCGGGTCCGCAGCAGCGGCGTCGAATTCCTGCTGGTCCGAACCGGCAGCGGCCATTGGACTTTCCCTAAGGGCAGCGCCGAACCGGGATTGACGCACGCCCAGGCGGCTGCCCTCGAAGCTTTCGAAGAGGCCGGGGTTCATGGACGGATGGAAGAGGCTTCGTTCACCCGGTACATTCGTCGCAAGGGCAGCAAAACGCGAAATTCGGCGCGATCGGGCGAGCGATCTGCGGTAAAAGAGATCGCGATTCAAGCTCATCTCTGCGAAGTCTTGCGACTCGATCCCCCACAAGAACGCAATCGAAATCCAACCTGGTTTTCTGCCGACAAGGCGAAGCGGCGTTTACGCGAAGACCGTACACCCGACTACGGCGCCGAACTGGCTCGCGTGGTCGACCGTGCTGTAAACCGTATCCGGCGATTGCGCAGCGAAGCCATTGTCCAGACTGATAGGCCACGAAAAGACGCACTGCAGAAAGTGCATTTCATTGACCGCATCCCAACGGTCGCAGGCAGAACCAAAGCCTTGAGAACGGGCTAAGAGAACCTACTGTTCCTGTCGCAGCATCTTCCTCGCATATCCGCCCTATATATGTTCCCTTGACCCTTCGCTCATCCTGTCTTGCCTCGCCGGCGCGCAATTTGAGCGGAAACCGCCAAATAAATGTATCTAACTGAACAAAAATAACATCTTCGTTCATCAGGGGCTGACGCATGATCCTGGGCATGTCCACAGGGACCTACATCTTGTTGCACGTGTTAATCAGTCTGGTTGAAATTGGTTCGGGCTTAGTTGTCATGATTGGATTCCTCACAGGAAAACGGCTCGACGGATGGACGGCGCTTTTTCTTGTCACCACCGTATTGACGAACGTAACCGGCTTCGGATTTCCAATTGATCACCTTCTGCCGTCACACGTCATCGCGATTGTGTCGTTGGTGATGCTGGCGGTTGCGATTTCGGCACGTTATGTCTTTCATCTTTCGTCCTGGTGGTGCAACCCTTCGTGAAGGTGCCGGCTGTTCACGCGCTGGCTCCGACGCAGAAAGAGCCGCCCATCCTGATGCACAGGTCATTGTCATGCTGATTTTTATCGAGCTTACCGTTCTCACGGCGAAGAAGTTCCACATCGACCTGGCACGATCGGTTTAATCGGACAGTACTGTATTACGCAGCTCAGAGTAGAAAAAATAGCAGGTTAAGGAGAAGCATTCTATGAACACGATTACAACGAAGGACGGAACGCAGATTTACTACAAGGATTGGGGTGCGGGACAGCCCGTAGTCTTTAGCCATGGTTGGCCTCTGAGCGCGGACGCCTTTGAAGATCAGATGTTCTTCTTAGCCGAACGGGGCTACCGCTGCATTGCGCACGACCGTCGCGGGCATGGCCGATCAAGCCAGCCGTGGAATGGTAACGAGATGGACACCTACGCCGACGATCTCGCGACCCTGGTAGAAAAGCTTGACTTGAAAAACGCGATTCACGTTGGGCATTCCACGGGCGGCGGCGAGGTGGCCCGCTACATCGGCCGCCACGGCACAAAACGTGTCGCCAAGGCCGTGCTCGTCAGCGCGGTGCCGCCCCTGATGTTGAAAACACCTGCCAATCCCGCTGGCCTGCCGATTGAAGTATTCAACGGCCTTCGCGCCGCTGTGCAGGCGGACCGCTCGCAGTTCTTTAAGGATCTGAGCCTCCCATTCTACGGCTACAATCGGCCAGGAGCGAAGATCTCGGAAGGCGTGCGCGACTCGTTCTTCCTCCAGGGAATGCTGTGCGGATTCCCCGGCGCCTACGAATGTATTAAGGCGTTTTCCGAAACCGACTTCACCGAAGATCTCAAGAAGTTCGATGTGCCAACGCTCATTCTCCACGGCGACGACGATCAGATCGTCCCCATCGTTGCGGCGGGTCTCCTCTCGTCGAAGATCGTTAAGGGAGCAACCCTGAAGGTCTATCCGGGTTTTCCGCATGGGATGTGCACCACTCAGAAAGACATAATCAACTCCGACCTGCTGGCCTTCTTCAAGCAGGCAGGGCAAGTGGCAGCATAAGCAACCAGGCCCGGTCTTCGCTATGAAGGCCCGGGCAATACGAGCCTGATGGAGACTTATCAATGTCGATTCGACCAGTGAAGCGTGTGATTCAATCGAAGCCGACTCTTGAAGGTGCCGGCGTGCATTTGCGCCGCGCCTTCGGCTTCGGAAACACCAAGGACTTCGATCCATTCCTCTTGCTCGATGATTTCCGCAATGATGTCCCCGAGGATTATCTAGCAGGCTTCCCGTGGCACCCGCACCGCGGCATCGAAACGATCACCTATGTGCTCGCTGGCACTGTGGAGCACGGCGACAGCATGGGGAATCAGGGCGCCATCGCCGCCGGCGACGTCCAGTGGATGACCGCGGGCAGCGGCATTATTCATCAGGAGATGCCCAAGGGCGATCAAGCCGGGCGGATGCATGGCTTTCAGCTGTGGGCGAACCTTCCCTCGGCGCTCAAAATGACCACGCCGCGATACCAGGAAGTCAAAGCCCTCGATATTCCCGAGGTGAAAGACGACGATGGCACCCATGTGCGGGTCGTCTGCGGGAAATTCTGGGGAAAGGTCGGGCCAGTGGATGGCATCGCGGCCGACCCGATCTACCTCGATGTCTCCGTTTCTCCGGGCCGAAGAAAAACTTTGCCGGTAGAGACGACTCGACATGCCTTCGCATACGTGTTCGGCGGAAGCGGTAAGTTTTGCAATGCATCCGGCCCGCTGACCGTGCCCACGGAAGCCGTGAAGTGGTTGGACACGACACCCCCGGTCGAGGCCAATAATCGCTCGCTCATACTCTTCGACCACGGAGATGAAGTCACAGTGCAGGCCGGAGACGATGGCATACGATTTCTTCTGGTCTCTGGAAAACCGCTGGAGGAGCCAGTCGCGTGGTACGGCCCAATCGTTATGAACACGCAGGAGCAGCTGCGGCAAGCATTCTTGGAACTCGAACAGGGCAAATTCCTGAAGCAGCCCTGATCTCTACACAATGTGGAAAAGTTTGGTGGCGGCGGTTGGACTCGAACCCAAAACCTAACGCCCCAGACTCATTCGAGTCATGGGACGTTAGGTCGAACAGCCCTCCCCCGAAAACTGCTCAATCACAATCTACTAAGCGGAGGGACTAGTGTGAATGGCCCAATCGTGTAGTAACGTTAGGAACCACGCACTGGTTACGATTGAGACTTGTGCTCTTTCACTTGGCTCTGGGCTACGCAGCCTTCTTTTGTTGTTTGATTTTTGCCCATCTTGCCCGTTGAAACGCCGCGATCTTCCTCCGAGCGGCTGCTGACATGGTGTGCTTCACGGGAGTCGAGACCCTTGGCGTCGCAGTCGGTGCTGCTGGCTGGGATTCCTTTCGAGCCCTCGCCCATCTGGCCTTTTGCGCCTGCGCCATTTTTCGCCGCGAAGCTGCCGATATGATTCGGGTCGGATGGTTTGCTCTTGCGGCTGCTACCGAACCGTTTAACGACTCGATCACTGAAATCGCTTGGTCTAATTTCTCTACCTGCAACTGCACTTCTCGCCGCTCAGCCCGAAGCTGATGCAGCGCATTAGTTAGGTTTCCCATTGATCCCCCTCAGTTTGGACAGCGCTTCATTGTAAAAGGTTGTGTGTGTGACTGCCTAGACAGAAAGCGGTCGTGCCGCACGGGGGGATGCGTGGGGAAAATACCCAGTAGCCCTGTTATGCCCCAAGTTGTCCTTTTATGTCCTTTGCTGCGGAAGCAAGTTCTGGTTAATCATACCTCGACTGCGACGGCATGAAACCATCCCCCGTTCCTGCAACAACGCCGCAGACCAGAATCTGCCAGTTTTAGGAGGATGTATGAAGAGGTTCCAGTTTGCTGTGGTCCTTTTTTTTCTTTCCATGAGCATCGCGCCTGCGTTTGCGGGCGATACCCAAGTCAACATTTCTAATGAAGCCAACTCCACCTGGTGTGGCGAACCCTACAACCAGCCGATAAACTGTTCCACCTTTCCGACCGGAAGCCAGACCTATAACGGTGTGGGCTTCGACATTCCCACCTCCAATAACGCCTGGTTTGCAGATGTGGCGGCCCAGGGTCAAAGCGGGCAAGTTTCGGTTAAGATTCCGGTCAATGTTAAGAACGTCAAGACGGCTTATACCCTAATGAATACGCTCTGGGGCTCAAAGACAAAAGACCTGTTGACCATCACCTTTACCGGTACCGGCGGAGCCTCATGGACCTACGAAATCATAGAGGGCTCCGACACACGTGATTACAACAACGGTAATTACCTGAACACGATTGACTGCAGACTCCCCAGCATTCCAACCAAAACCCTCGGAAAAACTGGGAGTGTCAGCGCCTTTACAAATAAGAAGGGCCAGCGCCTCGATATGCAGATGTTCGAGCTACCCACATCGTTTGCGGGCCAGACGCTGGTGAGCGTCACTATTACCGACAACGGCGGACCCGAAGTGCAGCGAAGCTTTCTGGCCGCTATGACCGTCTCCACCAGCGCTCCCTAAGTTCGTCGAGAGATCCAACGGGTCTCGCGTGCATGTGCGAGACCCCGCGTTGTGACCACCGGCGCCGACCCTGACCTCTCACCGATGCTCGCTCCGGCGGACAAAGAACTTCAGTTCGTTAACCCGGCTTCTTTGCTCATTTGCGGAGCATTGACGGGACGATTCAACAGCACGAAGAATTACTGAGCGGTCTTGGCGTTCGGCTGGTTCTGGGTTTGTGCCGAAGGTGAGCCTGCGACCGGGACGAGGGCTTTGGCTTGGGCCGCTCGAATCTGGGGCAACTGCTCCAACAGTCGAGTCCGCTTTTGAAAGAAGCCTGCGAGGCCAGTTTGTTGTCTTTTGGAATGGGCGTCGTGTAAGTGCTTCAAAGCCGGACGGTCGTATTCGTAGTCCGCCCGGACGGACAGCACGAATGTGGTCAACACGAATAAAAAGGCTCTGCCCTTTCGAGCACTCATGCGCTCCTCCTTGCGATGCATTGGCTGGGGTTGTCATCGTAGACCTCTCCGTCCGATTAGACTCATCACATAAACAAAAGTCATTCGCCGGGAGATCAGTTACCGGTGTTTGTCAGTGGCGAGTCGTCACATCGTCATGATGTTCTCCATGCGAGCATTATTTGCGGACTGTCGACGCCTTGACGAAGAAATTAAGTGACTTCCTGATCAAAACAGCAGAAGATGTTCCACGCAGGAGGTATTTGCCCATGCGCTCTACTTCGTTTGCCGTGAGCCTTCTGATGGTTATTTTTTCCTCCCTGACCTCCTCCCAAACCAGCCAACAGACACCTGCGGTTGGACGCGTTACCGGAACGGTGGTCGACGAGTCCAGCCAACCGATCAATCAAGCACAGGTATGCAGCGTCGTATATCTGGTATTAAAACCGAACAGATCACAATCAAATTCCACCTGCGTTACACACACGGACGAGACTGGGCAATTTGAGATCGACCACCTGCCAATGGGAACCTACACCATCACTGCGTCAAAGAACGACGATGGGTACGCGGAGCTTGGACAGGGGACTCCAATGCCAGAAGTCACCCTGACGCCCGAGCAACCGCTTGCCAGTGTCATCGTGAAACTCGGACCCAAACAGGGGATTTTGATTCCGGTGGTGAAGGACAACGTGACCGGAAAGCCTGTGTTTGACTTCTTCTTAAAGTGGCAGACTGATGTTCCCGACGGTCGTTGGTCAGGCGCGGCAGGGTTCAGCCAGTGGACCACCCGAACGCCGATTCCAGTAGAGCAAGACGTTTCACTCGAATTCTCGGCTCATGGCTACAAGAGCTGGGTGTACGCCGACCCCACAGGGTCTCGATTCTTACGCATGCAATCCGGTGAGCGCAAGATATTGAGTATAGGGCTACAGCCGGAAGCCAAAGCACGTTGATCACATACTAATCCGCGCCTTCGCTCGTAAATGCACTCGTCGGTGGTTGACTTAATTGCAGGTTTAATAAAGACGTGGGGCACAGGCACCAGTGCAGTAGGTCAAATATTCGTTTATACCTCCCAAAAGTGCTCTTCAGGATCGACGCCCG